>Ga0078972_1000472_pt1 | contig 168624 bp, 135 predicted proteins | sample YelNatPaOPGAMG01_FD_67568 | JGI IMG/M metagenome (GOLD analysis project Ga0078972, IMG submission 67568) | Hot spring thermophilic microbial communities from Obsidian Pool, Yellowstone National Park, USA - OP-RAMG-01 (SPADES assembly) (version 2) | ecosystem: Environmental > Aquatic > Thermal...
CGCGCAGCGGACATCAATTCTGCGGCGGCGCTGAGCTGGGGAAGGCGTGGATCGAGGCGCCGGGCCTCGGCCAGCGCCAGACGCGCCTTGGCTTGCTCGCCTGCCTTCCAATAGGCCATGGCCAGGTGATACTTCCTCAGTGCTGTGGCGTTGGGGCCCGACGCGGCGCGCTCCAGGTGCTGGACGGCGCTACCGTACAGGCCTTTGTGGTAGTAAGCCCAGCCCAAGGTGTCGTCCACCGCGGCACTTTCCGGCGCCAGTTCCTTGGCCTTCTGGGCCAACTGCAACCCCTCGTCGGGACGGCCCAGGTTTTCCACCAGCAGGAAGGCGAGGTTGTTCAGGGCGAGTACATTGCGGGGTTGGATGTCGAGCGCTTTGCGGTAGGCCTCAGCAGCTGCCTGGTAGTTGCCGGCCTGGTGCTCCAAGGACGCCAGCAAGGCCAGAGCCTCAGCATGGCGAGGTTCGGTCTTGAGCAGCTCGTTGAGAATGCCGCGGGCCGAATCCAGCTTGCCTTCCGCGGCGTCCACCTGCGCAAGCCTGAGCGCAGGCTGGACGGCCTTGGGATCGGCGGCCTTGGCGGCGGCGAACGCGGCGCGCGCCTCGGCAGCCCGGCCTGACTTCCACAGCCATTCGCCGGCGAAGGTCTGCACGGCCGCTGACTTTGGATGCGCCTGGGCATGCTTGCGAACGCGGGCCGCTGCAGCCTCGGGTTGCTTTTCGAGCACGAAGCTGGAGGCGAGCAAATTCAGCGCTGTCACGTTCTCCGGGTTTCGCTCCAAAGCCTCCTCGAGGCTCTTGCGCGCCCCGGCGAAGTCTTTAGCGAGCAAACGCAAGTTGCCGTCCTGAGTGAGCAGCTCGCTGGTGCGGGCAATGGCCAGCGCCTGCTTGACGCCTTCGCGAGCTTTGGCGTAATCTCCCAGCGCCATCAGCGCCGAGTTGCGAGTTACGAGAAGGTGGATGTCGTTTTTCTGGGAAGCGGGCGCCTGGTCGAGGAGGTCGAGGGCAGCCCGTGCGCTGTTTTCCCGGAGCAACATGCCGGCCAGCTCAAGCCGAGCCGCCAGCAAGGAAGGATTGAGGCGAACCGCTTCGGCCAGCTCCTGCCTGGCGGTGGCTGCCTCTCCCTGACCTCGACGCACCACCGCCAGGTGATAATGCGCTTCGCCGGATTCCGGATCGATCCGAAGGACCTTGACCAGATCCTGCTCCGCCTCCTGCCACTTGCCCATGCGAGCCAGCAAGGCACCGCGTTGCAGAAGCGCCTGCGTATCCCGCGCGTTGCGCTTGATGGCCTCGTCCAGCACTCTTTGTGCGTCTGCCGCGCGGTTCACGGCAAGGTAAGCCGCAACCAGGCGGCTGCGCACGTTGCGGTCGGAAGGATCGGCGCGGTGGAGCCGCTCCAGCTCGGCAACGGCTTCGGTGGCCTTGCCTTCGCTAAGGAGAAAGAGGGCGTATGCGGGCCGATAGTTCCGGTCGGGGACAGACGCCAGGCGTCGGAACAAGCTTGCGGCCTCATCTTTGTGCCCGGCGCGCAACCTCAGTTCCGCCAGCCGCAGGAGGGCTGGTCCGTGGTTGGGGTCTATCTCCAAGACTCGCGCCAGCTGCGCCTCCGCGTCGCTAGTCCTGCCCTGCGCGAGGTAAAAATCACTAAGAGCCAAAGCCGGCTCCGGCGATTTGGGCGCGCGCGCTGCGGCCTGCTTGAGTACGGCCTCGGCGCCAGCCAGGTCCTTTTGCGCCAGCTTCACCTTCGCCAGCATCACCGAGGCATTCAACTCGCCCGGAAATTTTTCCAGCGTTTGTTCGAGGCGCTTTTGGGCGTCCTCGGGTTTGCCGAGTCTGAGTTCGGTCAGGGCAAGGGTGTTCAGGACCGCCGCGTCCTCCGGCGCCACGGCGAAGGCAGCCTGCGCACGCTTGGCTGCCTCCTCGAGGATATCCTGGCGACGGCTGGTGGCCATCAGTTGCGCCAGTTTCAGTTGCGCTCCCACATGCCTGGGGTTGAGCTCCGTCGCCTTCATCAAATGAGCCACGCCGGCCCGGAAATTGCCGGATTCAAGGTGCGCCAGGCCCAGACGATAGTAAGGCTCCGGATTGTTGGGGGCCAGTTTGACTGCGTTTTGAAAATCGAGGATGGCGCGAGCGTAATCCTTCTGCTCGAAGTGGCGCTGGCCGGTGGCCATGAAACGCGCAAAGCGCGCTTCGGGAGTTCGCTTGCAGGAAGCCGAAAGCAGCAAGGCTGCCAGGGCGAGAATACAACGGACGAACTTCAGCTTCATTTTCACGGGCGAGAACTCCTGGAGAAGCTGCGACGCCGGAGGAGCAGCACGACCCCTGTAAGCGCCATCGCTCCCGCCAGCGTCAGCACGGAAGCGGGTTCCGGGGTAACGACCACGATAAACTCCTGCGGTCGCAGCGCAGCGGGATTCGCCGGGCTGACCACGCGGAAATAGCGGTAAAACGAATCGGTCGGTTCATCGTAGTTTGGCTGGCCGATCGTGGCGATGGCCGCCTGGAGCCAATCGTTCCTGTTGCCTGCGCTCGGCGGGTAAGGTGAGCCTGCCGGATCGAGCAAAGCCCAAATGGCGGACTGGATGCCGCGGGCCTGGTAGCGGTTGGCAGGCTTGCTCCAGTCGGAGAAATATGGCAGATATTGCGTGGTCAACCACGCGGCCATCATGTATCGTTGTGTTGCATTGTAGGTGCTGTTGCCGTAATTCCAGCCGTCATCAGGCACGGCGCCGTAGCGTGTTTGAGCAGCGAGGTCGCCGTAAACCGGGGTGACGTCCACCGAATATGCGACGCCAAACCGGAAGTTGTGGCTGAAATCCACACAAAAGACGTAGACGGGGGTCCCGTCGAGCGTCGCGCGGAATCGCCCGCCACCCCAACCGCCGACGTCAACTAACGGGTCGGCGGAGTGAACGACAAGAGTCACCGGGTCGGCTTGAAGTGCAACTGTTCCGCAAAGCAGCCCGGCAAAAATCAGTCTGTACAAGCAAGTGCTACGAAACATTGCAAAGAAACCAGTCCTTTCCGTGGGCCGTGCTCGGGCACCCTGCCGGGCTCCCGGGCGGCGCCTCCGCAGATGGAACATGCACTCTTGGGGCCAACCAGGGGATGCTCGGCTCTGGCGGCGGGACTTCGGTTCAGTCAACCACCTCGATCGAGTAGTCCTTGATATGACAGGCCACCCCGTACAGCCCTGTTTCCGAGCCGCACTCGCTGCGCACGACTTCGGCTTCGCACCGCATGCGCAATTTCCGCGCCCAGATGGACACGCGGTGGGGGAACTCGATGACGCAATGCAAAGTATCCCCCGGCTTGAAGGCGCGACGGACCCAGCAGTAAAAGCCCTGGCTGCTCAGGTTTTCCGTCACAGCCTCGAGCGTGATCTCCTTGCCGTTGGATGAGGCGATGCGGACTGGCCACCGTACCGGCAATCGCAGGCACGCGCGGCGCTCGAACGGTTCATTCATGTGAAACCTCGGGATTGTTTGCCAAAACGTGGGACTGCACGGGGCGGTTCGCGCCGCGAAGCCGAACGGCAGGGCGCGGGCCAACTCTGGTGGGCCGTGCAAGCCGGGCTTGCTCGTCCGGACGATTCGTGCTGGGGAGGCGACTTGGGTCCAACGGCAGTACCCTGGGCGTCGGAAGAGCACGCGCGCTGCCAGTTACCCAAACCCGCGCGGAACGGTGCTTGCAAGGATGAGCTTTGTAGCGAAACGTGGAGGCGAGGAGGGGCCAAAGTACTAGTACTTTTCCTGGCGGTTCAGCTTGCCCGCGCCGGTTTCCAGATTAAATTTTGTTGACAAACAGGGCCAACCCATGTCAACATCGTGTCAGACAACCGCTCCAGCCGAAGGGGGCCCCGCAACCCCACCGAGCCAGCGGACGGAGGGAGGAGATGAAAGCCGGGATGCTTGAGGTGACAGCCAACGACTCTTCCGCAACCCGCCCGTCGCCGTTCACCCTGATTCTGGCCGGAGAAAGCGCCTCGCATTGGAGGGGCATCGAAAAATGGGCAGCGCGGGAAGGACTGGCAAGCGTCGTACGCTGCACAGGCTCCATAGAGGAACTGCGCTCGATTTGCGAAAGGCTTCGTCCGTCCGTGCTCGTTGCCGAGCTAGCGCGGGTCCAGGCATTGTTCTCCCAAGAAGATGCTCCGATGGGCGGCCACCTCCTCGGCGTGCGCGTGTTGGCGGAGGCGCGGTCCCTGGACGAAGATGTCCTCGAATGGCTCCTGGAGCGAGGCTGCTGGGGTACGCTGAACCCCGGCGCGCCCCCACGGATTCTTTGGAAAGCAGTGCGATCCGTTGCGGCGGGCCAGTACTGGGTGAGTCGAGCGAGCTTGACCCGGATCGCGCGCCGACACCTCATCGGGCAATCGCTAGGACTCACGGCGCGAGAGATCCAGGTTTTGCGGCTCGTGGCGCGGGGCTGCCGCAATCAGGAAATTGCGGAGCAGCTTTTCATCAGCGTGGAGACGGTCCGGTGGCATCTGAGGAGCTTGTACGGCAAGCTGGGTGTGCACGATCGCCTCAGCGCCGCCGTCTTTGCCTCGGGGCTTGAGGAGGCCCTCCTGGGTAAGCCTTTTGCTTCCGTGGCATTGGCAGCTACGGGGTCGGATTGAAACTGCGCTCCTGGCTGCCACGCCCCACCCCGGGTACTAGTGCGGGTGGTCCGTACCCCCTGCCGGGTGCAGATTCTCCCCTACCCTTGGATGGCCCCTCCGGCTTAACATTGGTTAAGCATTACGGTTCATATCCCCACATGGTGCTCAAGGCAAATTCGATGGCGCGCGCCCACGACCCGACCCGCAGCGGAATCAACGGCTTCGGGGATGGTGTGAGCGAGCGCCGAAAGCACCAGCGTTACGATGCCGCCGCCATTGGGTGTCGCGTGGAGTGGATCAACTCAACGGCGGAAGCCCCAGAGGCGAAGAACCTGTCGGCAGGCGGACTTTGTCTGCGCACGGGCCGCCTCCTGGCTCCCGGAGAACAAATCTATTTGAAGCTCAGCCTGCCCGAACCCATGGGGTCAGCGTTGGTGCAGTGTGTCGTGCGATGGAGGCAACCCGCGCCGGACTCGAGCGGATGGCTGATCGGAGCGGAAGTGATCGAAAGCACGAAAGGCTGGATCGGCCCCCAAGAGGATTGCCGCCAGGAGAATACCCTATGAAGCTCTGCGTGGTCTCGACAGACCGGAAGCTGCCTGAGCTGTGTCGGGAGGCGAGCAGTGGCCTGGGCGGCGCGGACTGGGACGTCCTGGCTGCTCAGCCGGCCCAGGCTCTGCCGGCTGCCGACCTCTACGTGTGGGACTTTGAACCCGAATCCGAAGGGTTTGCTGGTTTCGGACTTTTGCCTGCCCACCGTCAGATCTTCCTGGTGCAGCGCACCCAGTTGGACGACTTGTGCTCGCTGCTGGGCGACCGACCGCTCTGGGTGCTCCTCAAGCCGGTGCACGCCGTCACTTTGCGTTCGTTCCTCGAACAAGCCGCACGCACCCTGCAATCCTCGCAGGTCCTGGCTTCGCTCCGGCAGCAGCGCGATTGCATCCTGGACTGCCTGCTGGACGCAAATCTTCAGCTTCAGGAATATGACCAGCAAAGGACCAATTTCCTGGCGCGGGCGGTACACGATTTCCGCGCGCCCCTGACGGCATTGAGCGGATACTGCGGTTTGCTGTTGGGTCAGCAGTTGGGCCCGCTGAATCACGCCCAGAAGGAAGTGCTGCGCCGCATGCAGCACAGCATCAAGCGCCTCACGCGCATCGCCACGGCCACGCTGGAGTTGAGCACGGGACGTCTGGCTGCGCTGGAGCCGCACATGCATGAGATTGACGTCCAGAGCTGCGTGGAGCAGGCCTTGCACGAGATTCTGCCCCTCGCGGAGGAAAAGAACCTGACGCTGACGGTGAATGTGGAGTCGCCCGTCAAGCCCCTGGTGGCTGACGCCTATCAGTTGGAACAGGTTCTGCTGAATCTACTGGACAACGCGTGCAAGTTCACGCCCAAGAACGGCGCGATCGAAGTGCGCGGATACCCCTGGTGGTGGGATCGTCGCGACGGGTCTGGCCGGCGGCTCGCGGACGTGATGGACCGGCGAACCGTGCGAGCGGCTAGAGCGAACGCCTACCGCTTCGAGATCCGCGACAGCGGCCCCGGCGTGCCGGATCATTTGCTGGAAGGGTTGTTCCGCGAGTATTCGCCTCTGGGCGCAACTCGCGATCGCTCGGGCGGGGGCCTGGGCCTCGCGATCTGCAAGATGATTGTGCAGGCGCATCGAGGCGACATTTTTGCCTACAACTCGCCCGAGGGCTTCACTTTTGCTTTTGTCTTGCCACTTGATACCGTGAGCGAGCCGGCGCCCCCGCCGCCGGCTCCTCAGCAACGTATCCGTCCCATAGCAGGCGCGGAGCAAGGAGGTTAGCGGGGATGCGCAAACGCACGATTCTGGTTGTCGAAGACGAGCCGGAAGTCCGCAACTACCTGGAGATGGCCCTGGGTTGCCAGGGCTTCCAGGTGGAGACGGCCGAGGACGGAGAGGAAGCGCTGGCCCGCCTGGCCAGCGGCAACGGCATCTGTCTGGTGCTGCTCGATATGCTGCTGCCGTGCAAGGGCGGCTTGGAGGTCCTGCGCGAGATCCGTGCGGCGCATCCGGATCTGCCCGTGATCGTGCTCTCCGGGTTGTCCTCGACGCTGAATGTGGTGGAGGCGGTCAAGAACGGTGCGGCGGACTTCCTGGCCAAACCGGTGACGCACGAGGAACTGGCCGAAGCGATCCGAAAGGCTTTGGGCGAGAGCGATCATGCGAGTGCCCAAACTGGGGAGCCCGCTCCATCGCCAAGCCCTGGCTCTTTCTGGTGCGGATGGGCGAAAGGGCGCAGCGCCGAGGCCATGATGGACCGCATCGCCGTATCCGACGTGCCCGTCCTGTTGCAGGGTGAAACCGGGGTAGGCAAAGAGGTTCTCGCCCGGCAATTGCACGCGCGCTCTCCCCGTGCGCGCCGACCCTTCCTGAAGGTCAATTGCGCCGCGCTTCCTTCCGAGCTGATCGAGAGCGAACTGTTCGGCTACGAGCGCGGCGCTTTCACGGGGGCCTTTCGCAACAAGCCTGGAAAGTTCGAGCTGGCCGACGGCGGCACGATTCTCCTGGATGAGATTGGGGACATGGACCTGCGCCTTCAGGCCAAGCTCTTGCACGTCCTGCAGGATGGCGAGTTCGAGCGGCTGGGCGGGCGCGATCCCGTGCGCGTGGACGTCCGTGTGATGGCCGCCACCCATTGTGATTTGGAAGCGGCTGTGCGCGAGGGGAAGTTCCGCGCGGACCTCTACTACCGTCTCAACGTGATCACGATCAGGATTCCGCCGCTGCGGGAGCGCCGCGACGAGATTCTCGAGCTGGCGCAACACCTGCTCAGAAAACACACGCCGCCGGGCCAGCGTCCTCCGACGATTCCGCCTTCGCTGCGCGAAGCGTTGCTTGCCTACGACTGGCCGGGCAACGTACGCGAACTGGAAAATGTGATGCGACGCTACCTGGTGCTCCAAGACGCGGAGATGGTGGCGCGCGAGCTTACCTTGCGGAACCTGACGCGACCTAGCCCGTTGCTGGCGCCTGCCGCCGCGTCCCCCGCCGTTAACGGCAGCGGCGGCTCTCTCCTTGAAAAAGTGGATGAAGCCAAACGCGAGGCCGAGCGTGAAGCGATCCTGTCGGCGCTGAATGCCACGCGCTGGAACCGGAAGCGTGCAGCGCGCTTGCTGGGGGTAGATTACAAGGCGCTGCTCTACCGCATGAAGAAGCTCGGCATCGGAGAGGAACGCATGGGTGTCAACGGGCGGGCCGCCGCAGCGGCAGCAGGCGCCTCTGTAACCGAGGAAGCGAAATTTTTGGTCTAAGTTCCCAAACTTTTTCCTTCACCGCCAATCGGGCTGAATTTCGGGCGCGTGGGGCAGGTCCGAGCCTGCTCGCTCTTTGCGCAAGGGGCTGATTTTACACACAATTCCGGCCATTTAGCCCGGGGTGCGTTCGCGCAAGCATAAGGGCGAGAAATTGCAACAACACCGGGTGAGTAAGTGTGGGGCGGCGAGCTGACAGATCGTTCCCGAATGGACGGAAATTGTTCCTGGCCGCCAAAGGAGACAACGGGCCTTGCCTTTGACGCTGACTGAGGTCTTGTGGTGGCTCGGAGCGGCGTGGGTGGCGTATGTGTACGCCGGATACCCATTACTGCTGGGTTTACTCGGACTGGTGGCGCGCGTAAAAATCCGGGCGCGGGACGAGTACCTGCCCACGGTCTCGGTCCTGATCGCCGCCCGCAACGAGGAAAAAGATATCGGCTGGAAAATTCGCGAGACGCTGGCCTGGGATTATCCGCCCGAGCGGTTGGAGGTACTCGTAGCTTCCGATGCCTCCGAGGACGGCACGGACGAGATCGTGCGCGGCTTCCAGGATCCCCGGGTTCGCTTGCTGCGGATGGAGAGGCGGGGCGGCAAAGTCAGGGCGCTCAACCGGCTGGCTGAGTTGGCACGGGGAGAGATCCTTTTCTTCACCGACGCCAACGCGCACGTACCGCCGGGTTGCCTGCGCCGGATGGTCCGCCACTTCGCAGACCCTCGCGTCGGTTGCGTCACGGGCATGACGCGCTCCGGACAGCACTCAGAAACCGGCGCGATCGGTCAGGGGGCGGGCATCTATTTTAGGTACGAATCGCTGATCGCACGCCTGGAGAGCCGGCTGGGCTCGGTGCTGGCATGCGACGGCGCAGTTCATTGCCTCCGTCGTGACCTGTCCGCTCCCTTGCAGCCCGATCTGGCGAATGATCTCGAAACCCCGCTACGCGTTGCGCAGGCCGGTTATTTCACCATCTTCGAGCCGGACGGTTACGCGCTCGAGAAAGAAACTGAATCACCCCGCGAGGAATTTGCGCGCCGCACGCGCATTGCTGCGCAGGGAGCGCTGGCTCTCTGGAGATACCGGCGGCTGCTTTGGGGCCGTCTCGGCTGGCAGTTCCTTTCGCACAAGTTCCTGCGCTGGCTGACGCCGGTTCCTCTGCTCATGGTCGCAGTCAGCTCGGCCTTGCTGGCGCACCGGCCTCTGTTCGGGGCTGCGCTGCTCCTGCAAGTGCTTTTTTACGGCGCCGCCGCAGCCGCACTCTTGCAGGTCCGGCAAGGCGAGCGGGTATCGCCCGTCCTGGCCGTGCCGTTCTACTCCCTGCTGGGCGCAACCGCGACCCTGGTAGGCGTGGTGCAGGCCGCATGCGGGCGCTCGTTCGACGTCTGGGAAATTGCAGCCCTTTCCCGAGGTGCACACGATGCAGGTCGCTGAGCTGGAACGCCGGGCGTCCGACCACACCAGGTTGACGGGTGCGGCCGCCTGCATCTTCACAGTAGACGTCGAGGACTGGTTCCACATCCTCGATGTGCCATCAGCGCCCGCCTTTCATGAATGGGATGAACTGCCTTCCCGGTTAGAAGCCAACTTTCTGCGGCTACTGGACATGCTGGAGAAAGCAGGGAGTACTTCCACCTGCTTTTTCCTCGGATGGGCTGCCCGCCGTTTCCCGCACCTCGTGCGCGAAGCTGCCCGCCGAGGCCACGAGGTCGCTTCCCATGGTTACGCCCACCGGCTGGTTTACCAGATGACGCCCGAGGAATTCTATCGCGACGCATTGAAGGCGCGGCTCACCATCGAGGACGCAGCGGGTGCGGCGGTCCTTGGATACCGGGCTGCGGGCTTTTCCTTGACTTCGCGCACCCCCTGGTTTCACGAAAAACTGGCTGAGGCAGGCTATTTCTACGATTCGTCGGTTTTCCCCGCGCCGCGGAACCACGGCGGATTGGTTGAGGCAAGCCTCGAACCGGTCTGGGTTCCTACCGCCGCGGGCGAGATCGCCGAGTTTCCGGTAACTGTGGTACGCCTGTTGGGAACCCGCCTGTGCTTGTTTGGTGGCGGATACCTGCGTCTTGCTCCGCTCAGCCTGATCGAACGCATGACACGGAAGGTCCTCGGGGAAGGCCGACCGGTGATTTTTTATTTGCATCCCCGCGAAATTGATCCGGAGCATCCCCGGCTTCCCATGCCGCTGGGCCGAAAGCTGCGGTCTTACCTGAACCTTCGGGGCACGCCGCGAAAACTCGCTGCTCTGCTGGAGCGATTCCGGTGCACGAGTTTTCGCGCTTGGATGCAAACAGCGGGTTGGCTCGAAGCAGGAGCACCATGCGCATCGAGGTAACTTCTGTGGAGCAAGCCCGCGAAGCCTGGGACGAATACGTGGCCAGCTCGCCCTCGGCTTGCATCTACCACGACGCTCGCTGGAGCAATGTGCTCGCAGAAACTTTCGGGCACCGGTGCCATTACCTCGTTGCGACAGAGAACGGCCGTGCCGTGGGAGTCCTGCCCATGGCAGAAATCCGCTCGCGCCTGTTCGGTCACTTCATGGTATCGCAACCCTTTGTAACCTACGGGGGCATCAGCGCGCGGGATGATCAGGTGGCCGCGCTGCTGGCCGAGGCGGCGATCGAGCGTTGCCGCGAAACCGGAGCACGGTGGCTCGAACTGCGACAGCGATGGACTACCGCGCTGGACTGGCCCTCCCGCCAGCACAAGCTGGCTCTGGTAGTGGATCTCAGGGACGGTGCGGAGGCCCTATGGGCCCGGCTGAGCTCGCGCCTGCGAGGCAAGGTTCGAAAGGCGGAGCGCAGCGGGGCGCGGATCGAAGTTACCGGCCCGGAGGGCGCCGCCCAGTTTTACCGGGTGTTCTCACGCAACATGCGCGACCTGGGCACGCCCGTCTATCCGCTCCGCTTCTTCTATTGCATCGGTCGCCACTTCGCTGCGGAAACTTCAATCTTCCTGGTTCGCCAGGCCGACCGCGTCGTAGCCGCCGCCTTCGGCCTCAGCGATCGCGATACTCTCCAGCTTCCCTGGATCTGCTCCGATTATCGCTACTCGGGTAACTACGCGAACGAATTCCAGTACTGGTCCATTTTGAAGTGGGCCGCGGACGCCGGTTATGCGCGGGTTGATTTCGGGCGTTCCACCGCCGGAAGTGGCAATCACCGGTTCAAGAAACAGTGGACTGCCGAAGAAATTCCGTTGAAATGGCATTACTGGGCGTCGGACTCTTCGAGCGTTCCGCAACTCAATCCTGACAATCCCCGCTTTCATCTGGCGATCCGCCTGTGGAGGCGACTTCCCCTGCGGGTCGCCAATTTCTTGGGACCCCGGATCGTGAGGAGTCTGCCATGAGACTCTACGGCAGCGAGAAATGGATTTTCGAAGAAAGCGCCATCCGGCGCTGGGCGTACCGGCTCCTGGGCGAGGTCCACGTACCCGGGCGTCTCCGCAGTTATCACATCCTGCGCACCCTGAGGTCGTTGGGGTTGTTGGAACGGCCCATCCGCATGCTGGATGCCGGCTCGGGTCGTGGCGATCTGGCGTTGCACCTGGCGCGGCGCTGCCCCCACTGGGAGATTGTCGGAGTGGATGGCGACGAGATCAAGGTCGCCCGGTCCAACGAACTGGCGTGGCGGGCACGCCTGGAAAACGTGCGCTTCGAGGCCGGGCTGCTGGAAGACATCCGATTTGAATCCGAGTTCGATTTGATCGTATGTGCGGACGTCCTCGAGCACATCGCCGATGACCGCTCGGTGATCGCGAGGCTCGGGCAGGCGCTGCGCCCTGGCGGTTACCTTGTCATCACGTCGCCGTCCGTTCCCCAGCGTGCGCACCTGCCGCTCGTTCGATGGCGCGAGAAGCGTATAGGATTCGACCCTGCCGATTACGGCCATGTCCGTCAGGGTTACGGTCCGCAAGACCTCGCAGAAAAATTCGAAGCGGCGGGAGTACGAATGCTCCAGTCCCGCTTCACCTTTGGGCTGTTCGGCACGCTGGCATTCGACCTGTTTTTCGTGATCGGCGACAATCGGCCGAACCCAATCGTTTTCGGCCTGATGTTCCCCTTCCTGATGGCCCTTGCAGCCGCGGATTTATTCTTCCCGACCAAAACGGGATCGGCCATTCTCGCCGTGGCGCAGCGCCCGGCGCTGGTCAAGGAGCAGCGCGCCGCATGACCAGTGTCTTCGTCCTCGTGGACGCCCTCGGCTGGGAACTGGTCAAGGATCGCGCATTTCTCGAAGACGAACTGCCTTTCCGCAGGCCTTTGGATACCGTGTTCGGATTCAGCTCGGGCGCCATCCCCTCGATTCTCACCGGGCGCCTGCCTGACGGCCACGGTCACTGGAACCTCTTCCTGTATCGCCCTGACACCTCACCCTTCCGCTGGACGGCCCCGCTGGCGCGGCTGCCCTCTGCCTGGATCAACCATCGCGCGGTGCGCAAGGCGGTGGCTCTGATCGGCAAGCGCTTGAGCCGGAGCAACGGATACTTTTCGATTTACGGAGTCCCAGTCGAGCTTCTCCGCTTCTTCGATATCTGTGAAAAACAGGACATTTACCGGCCGGGCGGCCTGGCGCCCGCACGCGGTGTCTTTGACGAGCTCGAGGATCGCGGCGTTCCTTACCGTGTCTATAACTATCACCAATATGACGACCGGACCGCCGTTCGTCAAATGATTCGCGACCTGAAGAGCCGAGCTGCCCGCTTCTACTTCCTCTATCTATGTGAACTTGACGCGTTCCTCCACGATCACATTCAGTCGGCGGAAGCAGTAACTCGGGAGATCGAACAGTACGGCGACCTCATCCGCCAGTTATATCGGGCCGCCCTGGCCTCCGACCCTAATGCCACATTCTATGTCTTCTCCGACCACGGCATGACGCCGGTCGAGTCCAGTTTCGACCTGATGGGCGCCGTGCGCAGTCTGGGTTTCCGCGAACCTCAGGACTATCTTGCGCTCTACGACTCCACGATGGCCCGCTTCTGGTTCTTCCGAGAGGAGTGTCGTCGAGCTGCGGCTGCTTTGCTGGAGACGCTTCCCTGCGGCCGCCTAGTCCGACCGGAAGAACGAAAGCAGTTAGGCATAGCCTTCCCGGACGACCGCTTCGGCGAGTTGATTTTCGCCATGCGTCCCGGCTGCGTGATCCATCCCAGTTACATGGGTGGCAACCGTTGGAAAGGTATGCACGGCTTCGATCCCGAGCACCCCACGTCCCGCGCCGCCTTTCTGGCGCGGCGAGAGCCGCCGATCGCCGTGCAACATATCCGTGACCTTTACTACCTCATGCTGCGGGAGGCGGGCCTGTGAGCGTTCCGATCCTGCTTTTCGTCAACTCGCAGGTCAGGGGTGGAGTGGAAGAGGTCGTTCTTTCTCTGGCCAAAGGTCTGGACTCACGGGGCTTCGAGACGCATCTGGCGGCGCCCGCCGTCCTCCTGGAGGCATGGAGCAGAGAGCTGGCGGGCAGCCGCATACGGCCGGTCCCTGCATGCTTTTCGAGCTGGCGACAGACGGCAGGATTCAAGCGGTTCGGGCGGTATCTGCGTGATAACGGCATCCGCCTGGTCAACACACATTTGTTTCGCAGCACGCTGTTCGCTGCTCCAGTGGCGCGGCTGTATGGCGTCCCTGTGGTCATTGAAACAACCCACGGCCCCGAAGCCTGGCGGCGTGGCTGGCTCAAGCGCAGTTGCATCGTGGACCGGTGGGTAGAGAGGCTGGTGACCGCAAACATCGCGGTCTCGGAAGCCAACCGGCGCTATCTGATCGAGCAGAAGCGGTACCCGGCGGAGAAGATCCACGTCGTGCCCAATGGCCGCGATCTTGGAAGGTTCGCCCGAGCGAGTGTGCGAGAGGCGGATGCGTTCCGTGCGCGTTTCGGTTTCGAGGCGCGACACCGGGTTTTGCTTGCCGTCGGGCGGCTGGAACCTCAAAAGGATCCCGTAACTCTGCTTCGCGCTTTCCGAATCGTGGCGCAGCGGTTTCCGGAAGCAAGACTTCTGCTCGCCGGCGATGGTTCCTTGCGGCCGCAACTCGAGGCGCTCGCGCAGGAATACGAGCTTGCGGACCGCATCGTGTTTGCCGGCTTTCAGGAAAACATCGTCCCGTGCTACCAGTTGGCGGAGATCGTTGTCCTGTCCTCGCTTTACGAAGGCATGCCGCTGGTTGCTATTGAGGCGGGCGCTGCGGGGCGACCGATCGTGGCGACCGCAGTAGACGGTACCGCCGAGGTGGTCGAGCAGGGCCGCACAGGGTGCCTGGTTCCCGCGGGGAATGCCGAAGCTTTGGCGGCCGCTGTTTGTAGTTTGCTGGCCGAACCCGACCGAAGCAGGCAGATGGGGGAAGCGGCGCGCGAGCGAGTCAACCGGCTGTTCAGTTTCGAGCGGCAGCTCGATGAGACGGTACGGATCTTCACGCATTACCTGGGCGGCTCGCTGCGGAGGCAGGCGGCATGATCTGGCTCTACTACCTTTTGCTGGTTCTGCTGCCTTTCTGGCAGTACCCGAAGCTGCCCAAATTCGGGGAAACATGGACCACGGTCAAGATCGTGGGAATCGTAGTGGTCCTGGCGGCGCTCTTGAAAGCTCTGATGGAAGGCAGGTCCGCACGGTTGCTGGCGTGGCGGGAAAGCCGGTTGTTTTTCTTGCTGTTCGGATGGGCGTTGCTGTCGGGTCTTACGATCAGCCGCTGGGAGTGGGCGGCCAATCCTTTGACAAGCTGCTTGTCGCTCGCGGCCTATCTTTATCCCACGCTCATCTTTCTCGACTCCACGGAAACGGTGCGGCGCGCCATCTACTGGGTTACCTTTTCGATGCTCCTGGCATCCTACTCGGTCTTTTCGCAGTTCGTCAAGTACGGCGTCGGGCGGCCGGGAGGGATCGTAGGCGATCCCAACTATTATGCGTTGGTCGCCGTTTCGGTCTTTCCCTTGTGCGTAGCGCTGCTGCCGGAAGCTACCGGGATGAAACGTTGGTTTTTTGCGGGCACCGGCGTTGCCTTGATTGCCTCGGTGCTGCTCACCGCCTCCCGCGGAGGCTTCCTGAGCCTCGCGTTCTGTCTCATTTACATGATCCTCCACGGCCGCAAACGTGTTTGGCTGCTCTCTGGCATTGCGGCGATCATGGTCGTCCTGAGCTGGATCCTGCCCCACACCCCGTGGGATCGCTTCCAGCGGCCTGACACCGGGACCGCGATTTCCACCGAGGTCCGAAAGCAAACGCTGAAAGGCGGCTGGAATATGATCCAGACGCATCCGCTCACCGGCGTCGGCGTGGGAATGTTCAAGCCGAAGCTACCCGAGTACAACCCGGCGGCGCCGGTTTCCGTGATCGGCCATAACACTTACTTGGAGGTGGCGGCCGAGCTGGGAATCCCTGGCCTGGCAGTGTTTCTGCTTATCCTGGCGACGGCGTGGCGTCGCGCCCGCCGCACCGCGCAGCAGTTCGAGGAGACCGGCAACACGGTGTCGGCGCGACTGGCCCGTGCCATTGAAACAGGCATCGCATCGTTTGCCGTCGGTGCCATGTTCTTGTCGGCGCAGTACGCCAAACAACTCTGGTTGCTCGTGTGGCTCGGGCTGGCTCTGGCCCGGCTGGCTGAGGAGGAGCCGGAGGAAACGGGAGCTCAACCAGGTGAGGAGATGGCGCTGGAAGATGCCGGCTACGTCCACATTCGCGGCTGACGTGACCCAAACCGTCACGGCACACGTGGCCGGTCGGGTCGCCGAGGCATTTCCACGCTGCCGCGCCCTCATACTCACAGGCAGCGCCGCTCGTCAAGAAGCCACTATTGCCCGGCGTCCCGAGTGTGTCTACTGGCTCAGCGATCTGGAGTTTCTCGTCGTGGTTTCGGATTCCGAAAACGTGGGCCTGACCGGCGAAGTGCTTGACGAACTCGCCGCAACTATCAGCAAGGATCTGAGGTCCCAAGGGCTACACATCAAACTGGAGCTTACGCCCGCTCCCGAGAGATACTTCACACGAATACGCCCGCACCTGTTCGGTTACGAACTGAAGCGTTGCGGCCGGCAGGCTTTCGGCGACGTCAATTACCTCGATCGGATACCGTCGTTCGACTGGAGAAGCATCCCGCTGGATGAGGCTTTCCGATTGGTGTCCAATCGCCTCATCGAATTGCTGGAGCTCCGGCTCGAGCAGGATCAGCGGCCGCTCGCCGGGCAGTTCTACGCGCTCACAAAAACCTACCTCGATCTGTTGACCGCGCTCAGTCTTGCAGCCGGGACTTATTCTCCCGGTTACCGTGCGCGCTTTCAAACCAGACACCAGGCGCTCGATTGGGCGGCCGAACAGGGATGCCGGCTGCCGGAATCGTTTCCGCACAATCTAGAAATCGCTTTTCAGTTCAAACTCGACCCCGACACAGACTTCGAATTCCTTTGGCGCCACGAGTCCCATGAGCTGCCCGCAGCACTGGCGTTGCACGGGCTTCGAGCCTTCCACGACGATTTGCCCAAGGCTGCCCTTACGATCTGGCGCTGGCTGGCCGATCGCTTGTGCGAGCACCCAGGATCGGCCATGGACAATCCCCCACGCATCTATCCTCTCAAGGCGCGATTGCGCGGCTGGGCGCGACTGCTGCTGGGCGTCAACCCGGTGGAGAGGCTGGCCGCGTTGCCGCGCGCCATCCGCTTGTTCCCGGCGGGAAGTCCCCGCAGTCTGGTTTACGCTTGCGCGGCAAGACTCGCGGATCCTGGCTGCGGCAGCAGCGACGCGACGCGGGCGTGGGTGAGACGATATCTGCCCATCCCGACCCGGGAGGCCGGCTGGCACGAACTGGCCGGTACCTGCGTCGCGATCTGGAGGCGCCACTTGCGACACAGCCATGCCTGAGACACCTCTGGTCAGCGTGGTCATTCTCAGCTATAAAAGGCGCGGGCCGATTGCGCGCGTGATCGAATCGGTCCTCGCGCAAGACTATCCTGCCCTCGAACTCATCGTCGTTGACAACGGCTCGGGTCCCGAAATGACAACGTGGCTTGCCTCCGAATTTCCGCAAGCCCGTCTCATCGCTCTGCCGCATAACATCGGCGCTGCGGCCCGCAATTATGGCATCCAAGCAGCGCGCGGCGAGTTCATCGTCAATCTGGACAACGACGTTTACTTTGACCGGCCGGATGCCATCCGCAGGATCATCGCCGGCTTCGGGCGTCACCCTGCCGCAGGCTGCCTGGTGTTTCGGGTCTACCATCCGGAAACCGGGCGCCTCCATGTCCGCGACTGGTGCCATCCGCGTCCCTGGCAGGAGGCCGAGGCGCAGGAATTCGAAACGTTCTACATCACCGAAGGGGCCGCCGCCTTCCGGCGCGAGGTCTTCCATCGCGTCGAGCCTTACTGGCCCGAACTTTTCATCGGTCACGAAGGCTATGACCTTGGCGTTCGCATCATGGACGCGGGTTATGAAATCTGGTATGTGCCGGACGTCAAAGTCTGGCATCTCGCTTCGCGCGAGACGCGCCCCGACTGGCGCCCGTTTTACTACTACACGCGTAACTTGTTTCCGATCGTTTATCGGAACTATCCCTTGTGGCAAGGCCTGCTCCATCTCGCGCCGCGCTTGATAGCTTTCGGGCTGTACTCTTTGCAGGCCCGGTGCCCGGGGAAATATTTGCTCGGACTCCGCGACGGCCTGCGAATGCTGCCCGGCTGCCGTGGCCTGCGCCGTCCCGTTCGGAAGGACACGTTGCGGAGGATTCGCGAGCTGAAGCGTTTCCAACCCGGCTTGCTCGAGCGGGTTGTCCTGGGCATTCAGCGGATGGTTCCGGGCAAGGCTGGCAGCCAAATTGCTCAAAGGAGGTTGAATGCCTGAGCGCCAAAGTAAACGTGCACAGGCGGGCCTTCTGCTCGCGGTGCTTCTGTGGGCTGGCCAACAGGCTTGTGCCTGGAACGGTGGAATGCCGCTGCGTTCGGTCCGATCGCCCCGCGCCGCGTCCGTCGAAATCCCGGTGGGCGGCGGACTGACCGCCTATCCGGAGCCCGTTCTCGGCGAAAACCTCCTGGCCAATCCTAGCTTCGAGCAGATCCGCCCGAACAACAAGCCCGAGGCCTGGAGTGACAACGGGTTCTCATCGGACACCACGGTGGCCCGCACCGGCGCCGCAAGCTATCTGCTGGCTGACGCGGATCAGATCCCTTACAGCCAGTCTGCCTCGCAGCGTATCTGGCTGCGCAAAGGGGTCTATCACCTCAGGCTCTGGGTCAGGGTGGAAGGCCTTGCCGCCACGCGCGGCAGCGGGGTGCGCGCCTGTCTCTCCGCGCCACCGTCTTACCCGTGGTCGCTGGTTCGCGCTTGCACTTCTCCGGTGAAAGGTACGGCAGACTGGCAAGAATTGTCGCTCACCAAAGTGGTCGTTCCCCAGGATACCCCTGCCGAGGTCAGTCTCGAGGCCTATGGCGAGCCCGACGGCAAAGCCTGGTTCGATGACGTGGAACTGCGGAGGGAAGAAAATCCTCTGGACGTTTTCTTGCTTTATCCCAACTATCGAGGGCTGCTTTTCGATGATCAGTCCCAGGTTGTGCGACTCCAGGTCAGCGTAGACCCGCCCGGCGGCGAAGCTCAGCCGGGCTGGCTCGTGCGCGTCACGGTGACGGACGAATCCGAGAGTCGGGTGGTGCAAGAAGAGAACTTTCCAGCAGACGCGGCGGGGTTGGTTAGCCTCGATTTCTCCGGGCTGCCGCTCAACCGGTCCTATCTGATCACCGCGCAACTGTGGCCGCAGGGAGCGCTGGAGCCCGCCGCTCAGTATCCGCCCTATCGCGTCTGGAAGGTTCCGGGCAGTTTGCGCCAACAGATGACGGTGAGCTTTGACGAACAAAACCGCATCCTGTTGCGCGGCAAACCGTCGTTTCTGCTGGGGGTATACGACGCGGGCTTGGGGTATGGGCTGACCGAGGAGTGGTGGGATACCACTCTGACGACGGCCCGCAGATTGTTCGAGCTGCCCATCAACGTTTACCTGAATTACTGGTATGGCGAGGCAGGAAATGCGGCGTGGATACCAATGATGAACCTGTTACACAGCCGGGGTATCTACGCCCTCACGAACGCGAATTGCTTCGCCTCCTCGCCCCTCACCGCTACGGCAAAGTACTGGTTCGTGCGAGCGCCGGAAGAAGATATCCGCGAGCGGGCGGCCCATCCGGGATTCCTCGGCTTTTACGCGGCGGACGAGTGTGCCGGCCAGATTGCGCCCGATGTTTTTCCGCACGCGCAGCGGATGCGAAACCTGGATCCCGACGGCATCGTGTTCGGGACGCTGCTGGGCGGGCCTCATCTGCCTCTCTGGCGCGACGTCCTCGATGTGCTGGCCACGGATCCCTATCCCCTGTATGCGGCCGAGCCGGAAGGTGGTTATCCCTTGGGCAGGGTCGCGGAATGGACCGAGCAAGCCCGCCGCGCGGTTCACGGAGCGCGGCCTATCGTGACCGTAATTCAGTTTTTCCAGTTCACCAGCAAGGGTCGCTGGCCGACGCAGAAAGAGTTACGCGACATGAGTTACATGGCCATTGCCAGCGGCGCCAACGGCCTGCTCTACTGGAGCCTGGGCACTAACGCGCTGGCCTATGTGTGCAAGGACTGGTGCGAAGAAAAGGCCGAATACTTCCAGCGCTTAAAAGCTGTCTTGGAGGAGTTGAAGAGTCTGGAAGAGGTCCTGGCCTCCCCGGACCGGCCCGATCTTCTTGTTTCGGTCAGCGATCCGGAAGCCATCCGGACGCGGGTGAAGTATCACGACGGCAAGGTCTGGCTGATTGCAGCCAACGTCACGTCCAGGCAGGCAGAGGTCAGCTTCGTGCTGAGAGAGGCGCCGCGCAGCGTGCAAGTGTGGCAGGGAAGCGAAACTCTTACGCTCGAAGGCCCCGAGTTTCGGGATACGTTTGGTCCGTACGAGGCAAGAATCCATGAAATCCGTTGAGCGCACCGTTGCGCCAAGGACGGCCGGATGACACCGACCACTCTGACAGCATCGGCAATCAGCGTGCCCTTCACAGCCACGGACTCGGCATTCCGGGAGGCGTGGAACGCCGCCCTCGCCCGCTCACGCTTCGACCATCTGCATCAGAGCTATGAATGGGCAGTTTTGAAACAGCAATTTGGGTGGGAAGTGGAGTTTCTGGCCGTCCCGCAGCAGGGCGAGCCCGCAGTAGGCGCCCTGGTGCTCGCCAAGCCCCTGGCGGGGGGTCTCCTTCGCGTGGCTACGGTGTCGGGTGGCCCTTTCTGGCTGCCGGGTGAAGAGGGACGCCTGCCTGAGCTGTTCGCGCTGCTCGTGGATCACTGCCGTCGCAAACGTATCGTCTTGTGCCGGATTCACATGCCGTGTCCGGTCGAGGACTTTGAACCGCTTGCGACATACTTACCGCCTTCGTGTGTTCACCTCCCTCACGTATGGACATACTGGAATCCGCCGCGTCCGATCATGGTGCTGGATATTCGCGGAACCATCGAGGAGACTCTGGCTCGGATGCACCACAAGACCCGCTACCGTCACCGGACCGCACTGCGGCGGGGAGTAAGCGTGGTTGAAGACAGGAGCGCGGGAGTCGAGGAATTCAGCCGGCTGATGCGCGAGATGGCGCGCAGAAAGAAAATTCCGGTTCGTGAGCCGGGTTATTTCAAAGCCGTGCTCGAGGCTTTCGGGCCTGGCCGCTCCGCGTTACTCATGGCCCGGCACGAAGGGCGCGTGCTCGGGGGCCAGCTCGTGGTGCGCGCGGGCCGTCGCGCCTATGCCTTGTACGCTGCCGTGGAACACGCCGGCAACCTGAATCCTTCGGAAGCGCTGGATGTGGCCACCATCGAATGGGCCAAGGAGAAAGGATGCGAGGCGCTGGACCTCGGCGGGACTTGCACGAACTGGCCGCCCTCTCCTGAAGACAAAGGTTATGGAGTTTACGATTACAAGCGCCGCCTGGGCGCCGCGACCATTCTTCTGGCGCCTTACCTGGATCTGGCGCCGCAACCGGTTTTTTACCGCATCGCTCGGCTGGCCGAGGATATCCTGCTCCCCTTGGTTGTGGAAACCGGTTGGGGTCGGTTCCGGGTGATTTACGAACGGCTCCGAGCTGGCAATAAATTACGGGGCCGCTCTGTGGAGGTGTGAGGAGTGCCTCTACTTTCCAGATTGATGCTCCGGCTAAGACGCGACGGGTTGTGGTCTACTCTACGGGGCATCCGAAGGGCTACCCGTCCGGAGACACTGGGGATTTACCGGATCGAGCGGTTGGTCGCTCCCGCGCCGGCCGCTGACCTTGAGATAAAGGCCGGCGTCGAATCTCTGCGCCAGCTTCGCCAGGGGATCTTGCTGCTGCCGGACGAGTTTTATTGCGAGGACCGTCCAGGTTTCGTTCAGTGTTACTGCGCCCTATCGGACGGATTGCTTGCCGGGATCATCTGGGTGCTCGAAGGCCCCAACGCAAGCCGTTACATCGCCCTGCGAGAAGGCGAGGTCGAACTGGCTTACCTTCACGTGCTCGAGGCCATGCGGGGTCGCGGCATCGCCAAACACCTTTACTGGCGCGCCGCGGCGGATGGCCTGAACCGCGGCGCCCAAAGGGTCTACGCCGTGATCTCCGCCGACAACTACCCTTCGAGGAAAGCTGCCGAGACAATCGGCTTCAGGAAAATCGCCGAGATCCGACGCACTGCGCTTTGGGGAACCAAGTTCCGGACGACCTCGCTGCGCGGCCCTGAACAGGAGGTGTCGCTTGAATGCCGGCGGGCGGGCGTCGGTGTTCGTTCGCGAGATCAGCAGGTCACAGAAGACAGCGTGCGCACGGGGGAGCGACTGTAATGCGCGGAGGCCGCAGGCTAATCCGGCGCGCACACCGACTTCTTGCCCGGACATTGCTTGCGGTTCGTCATCGCCTCTCGGGCAGGAAGATTCTGGGATACATCGGCTGGATAGGGCACGACAACCTCGGTGACGAGGCCATGTTTCAGGCTATCCAATCCCTGCTGTCACCTTGCGTGTTGGTGCCCTTCCGCGGCGACCCGCAGGAGCGGCTTTTGGCCATACTCGGCTTGAGCGGGAGACGATTCTTCGACGGCTTCGTGCTGGGCGGGGGAACGCTTGTCAATCCGGCATTCTGGCCGCTCGTCGAAGCAGCCCAACGCACGGGCCTGCCCATGTTCATGTTCGGCACGGGCGTCGGCAGTTGCGGGTTGGGGCAGCCGGATGACGTCTCGTTGACGCCTTGGAAGTCAATGGCTTCCCGGTTCACCGCCGTGGGCGTGCGCGGTCCTCTCTCGCGCGAGGCTCTCCATGGACTCGGCTTTGATGGCGTCCAAGTCATCGGTGACCCGGCTCTTTACTTCACAACGCCTTCCGGTGGGCCGAGGCGCCGCCGCTCTCGCCTCGTCGTGAGTCTCGCGGGTCCCTTGCCGGAATCGCTCGAGGCGGCCATCTCCTGGCTCATCGCGAGCTTTCACGACGCGGGTGGCGAAGTAGTAGGAGTTGCACTCGGGGAGGGCGACGATGAGCGACTGGTCCGGCAGTTCGCCTGCGCCGGTCTACCAAGCCTCCCTGTCGTGCCGGTGAGAACCGATCCGCACGCATACATCCGGCTCGTGCGGGGAGCCGAGTGCGTGGTTGCCGGCAGGCTTCATGCCGGGATTCTTGCCTGTGCCGCAGGCGTGCCACCCATTCTGCTGGCGCACCGAAGCAAGTATGCCGATTTCGCGGCTTCCATGGGGTTGGAAGCCTGCCTCGTCCCGGTCAGCGAGGAAGGGGGCGCCGCCCTAAGACGTGTCTGGTCGCTTCTCCGCGACGCAAACGGCGGTTTCCGCGAAAACCTGATTGCCCGCGCCCGCCACTGGCAGAACGTCCAGCGGGAGTATGCACGTGGGATTCTGCGCCGGTTCTCGGTTGCCGAGGCGGACAACGGCGAAACGAGGGCAGTGTCGTGAGCGTTCAATCTTTGCCATCTTCCGACGCCAGGACAGCGCCAACTATCCCTCGAGCTGACTATTCCGTCGTGATCCCGACCAGGAATCGCCCGCAGCTCGTCGGCCGCCTCCTGGCAGCCTTGCGCACGCAATCCAGACCGCCCAAAGAAGTCATCGTGGTGGACCAAAGCCTTGCGCCGTCTGCGCTGCCAAGTTCGCAAGAAGGCCTTACAGGCGAAGGCACGGAGAGCCGTCTGATTTACCTACACGACCCGAAAATCGAAGGAGCCGCGGCGGCACGGAACGCAGGCCTTCTGCTTGCAACCACGCCGTACGTAATCTTTCTGGATGACGATGCGCTGCCCCAAGCCGACTGCCTCGAACTCCTCGTAGACAGCCTGGAACGGCATCCGCATCTCGTGGCCGTGGGAGGTCTCATATCCAACTACTCACCGCCGCCATGGCCGGTCCGCTTCTTCCGCCGGTTCTTCTACCTCGGAAGGCTGCGCGACGAGCGTCAGGCCTGGTACTGGAGGGCGAGCGCGTCCCGGACGGGCGATCTCCTGCCCACGACCAAGCTGAACGGCGGCTGCATGGCCTTCCGGCGCGAGATTCTCCTGGAAATCGGAGGGTTCGACCGTCGTTACTGCGGCGCGTCCGTGGGCGAGGACGTCGAGATTACCCAACGGCTGATCCGGCACACAGGTCGCACGGACGCTGTGGCGCTGGTCGGAGGTGCGCTCATCCATCACGCCTCCGAAGGCGCCTGGAAAAACAACGACCGTGCGATCGAACTGGAGCTGCTAGCCACACACTACTGGTTCAAACGCAACGTGCCCTGGAACCTGGCCAATCGTTCCCGGTTCCTGTGGATGTGTCTCGGGTTGTTCTTGTGGTCTGCGGCCAGCGCGGCCAGGAGGCGCAAGGTGGCGCCGGTTCTGCGTTTCCTGGCCGGCTTAGACTCCATCCGCCACGACTACCGCGGCTGTCCTTTCCTGAAACCACAGCAGCCCCCCAACCGCGCCCAACCGGCGCCGTGAGAGTTCACTCAGTGACCCCAGCAGTCTCCACAGTTTCTCGCCGAGGCACGCGAGCGATCGCAGGCGCTTTCCTGTGGCTGTTCTCCGCCAGCGGCTCGCTCAAGGAGCAGGCGCTGCGCGGAACGATCTGGCTGGTGCTGGCCGAAGGCCTGAGCCGCCTGGCCGGGGTCATCAAAGTGGCGGTCTTGGGCCGATTGCTTTCACCACGCGACTTCGGACTGCTCGGAGTGGCGCTGTTAATCCAGCAGTGGATCGGCTCGTTTACCCAGACTGGCATCAGCGCCGCGCTCATTCGGAAGAGAAGCGACATCCACGGAGACCTGGACACCGCCTGGACCATCGGCCTGATCCGCGGTTCGCTCGTGTTCGTTCTCATTTTCCTTCTCGCCCCGTGGGGCGCGGCCTGGTTTCGCAGTCCCGAAGCCACACCCATCATCCGCTGGATCGGGCTTCTCACCGTGATGTGGGAACTGGTCAACCCGGGCGTTATTTACCTGCGCAGGGAGCTGGATTTTCGCAAGGATGTAGCGTGGCGGTTAAGCGGCGTGCTGCCGGGCCTGGCGGCAGGCGTTATTCTCGCGCTGATCTGGCGCAACGTCTGGGCGCTGGTGGCGTCGCTGGTCGCAGCACGAATCGCCGAACTCGCCGCCTCCTACTGGATCCGCCCTCACCGCCCGCGCCTCCACCTGGATCCGGCTCGTGCGCGCGAACTCCTGCGCACCGGCAAATGGTTTTCCTGGATGAACGTGGCGGCCTTCTTCGAGTACCAGCTGGACAGCCTGGCGACTGCGCGGCTGCTGGGCGCGGGAGCTCTTGGCTATTACCAGGTGGCCGCGCAACTGGCGTTGCTGCCGACCGCCGGACTTGGCAGCCAAGTGGCGGCCGTCCTCTTTCCGGCCTTCTCGCGGGTGGAGGATCGCGACCGGCTCAAACGTGCCTACCTCGGCGCGCTGGGTGCTCTGGCGCTGGTGATCGCGCCGCTTGCGTGCGCGCTGAGCTCGTACTCCGATCTCGTCGTGCGAGTTGTCCTCGGGGCCAGGTGGTCTGCCGTCACGCTCGCGCTTGCCTGGCTTGCCTGGGCCGGCCTGGCGCGGGCTTTGGGGAGCACCGCCGGAGCCTTGTTGCAGGCGAACGGACGCCTCAAGGTGGCGATGTCCCTCCAGCTTCTGCGTGTCGCCGCGCTGGCCGCACTCCTTTACGCGTTCACGCCGCGTTTCGGTTTTACGGGGACGGCAGCGGCCGTAGCGGGGGCCGGCCTCGTCACCTCCGCCATCCAGGTTTCGATCGCGGCCCGGAGCGTGGAGGCGCGCTGGCTCGACTTAGTGGCCGCCCTCAAGCACGCGGGCGTCGCGTGCCTGCCGCTGCTGGCGCTGCGACTCGCGATTCTGCCGCTCGACGCGTCCTGCCTTCTGCCCGCCGCGCTCCTCTCGGGGACCGCATCTCTGTACTTCGTAGCGCGCGGCCTCAAAGAGCACTCCGGGCTCGGATTCCCAGGCTTCTTTTCAGGTGATCGCGTGGCGAGCGGGCGGCCCTGAGGCCGCGCACCAGGGACCGGGGCGCCGCGTGCCGGCGGCGCCCCGTCAGGTCCGCATCAACGCTGACTCACCACGTACACGTGGGCTTGCCACGGTCCGAAGGAGTCGGTGAAGCTGGCGCCCGAGACCGGAATCGAGCGCCCCTCCCCGTAAACGTTCACCGCCGCGGGAATGAAGCTGGTCGTGAGCGTGACCGAAACCGGCGCCGAGGTCGAGTTGTACGCGATGATGTATGCGTTGCCGCCGGCGTACTTGACCCGCGTGCGCACGGCCGGATTGCTGTTGGCGACGAGGAGATCGGGCCGGTCCAGCGCGACCAGCGCCGGCTCCAAACCTTTCAACTCCTGCATCACCGCTTTCAGGCGATTGAAGTATTCGACCTTCTCGTCGCACCAGTCGCTGCAAACGTAGGCCAGCGCGTTGGCGCCCAGGCTCCAGTACAACAGGCCGTTGGCCCCTTCCGCGATGGCCATGTAGCTCATGTTGCGCAGCTCGGCCTGGGTCGGCCAGCGCCCCTTGCTGGTGAACTGGAAGAACTGGAGCACGGTGGCAATGGGCCGGCTCCCGTGCACTGCGGCTTGCGTGCGTCGCGTCCACTCGGCCACGAGGCCAAGGTTGTAGCCCTCCGGCGGCTCGGCCCCGTACAACGGGTAGGGATCGGTCGCCAGCAGATCCACCGACTCCGGCCACAGGATGAGCTGGCTGTCGCCCAGCAACGTGCCGAGCACCAACCCGTCTTGATCCAGCGCCTTCATGCGCTGGTAGTGGCCGAAGACGTTGGAAGCCAGATCGCCCCGGCACTCGTCCGCCGCGTAGAAGCCGAGGAAGCCCGGGTGCGAGGCCCTGGTTTCAATGTCGCTCTCGGCAGCTTTCAGGAACCAGGAGTTGGGCGTCATCTGCTCGAGCGGCGAGGCCGAGAAGCAGTTCGCGTTAGTCAGCGCATAGATTCCGTGCTGCTGGAGCACGTTCATCATCGGGATCCAAGCCGCGTTGCCTGCCTCGCCGTACCAGTAATTCAGGTACAGATTAATGGGCAGCTCGAACAGACGTCGTGCGCTGGTGAACAGATTCTCCCAGCCGGATTCGTAATTGTAGTAACCCAGACCGGAGTCATATACCCCGAGAAGGAAAGCCGGCTGGCCGCGGAGCAGCATGCGGTTGTGCTCGTCGAAGCTGACCGTCATTTGCTGCCGCAGCGCTCCACTCACCTTCACGATCCGGAACGCGGGGTAATCGAACACCGCGGCGCCCGACGAAGAAAGCAGCCGGAACCGCGCCAGATAGGAGCGGTCGTTCATCAAGCCCGCGAAGTCGAGCTGGGCTACGAAAGAGGCCTGCGCCGGGTAAGAGGCCTGGCGCAGGACCTGGCCCGTAGCCTCATCGGTCAGCGAGGCCGCAACCTGATAGTTAGAAAGCGCCGTACCCGCCGGGGGCTCCACGGTGATCTCGAAGCGCGCTGTCTGCGACTGGTCGTCGAACAGCAGACCACGATAGTTCGGGTAAAGCATGAACACGCTCAAGGGCAGCTCCTCGCGACGAACCTCGGCATCGTCGAACCAGGCCGTTCCGTCCGGCTCGCCGTAGGCTTCCAGTGACAGCGAAGCCGTCGCATCTTCGGGCAGAACGATCTTCGTGAGGCTGAGTTGCTGCCAGTCCGAGGTCCCCTTGACCGTCGGAGTGCAGGCGCGGACGAGCTTCCACGGATAAGAGGGTGGGGCCGAGAAGCACACCCGGACCCCGCCGCCCTGCACGGCTGCCAGGTTGTTCAGCTTGACCCAAACGCGAAACTCGTAAACGCCTTTCTTGAGAGGCAATTCTTGCGAAGCAGCCTGGCTATACGGGATCAGTTGCGCGTCGGTAAGCCGGTAGCTGGCGCGACCCGTGCGCGCCACGCTCGTGTCCATGACGAAGCCGTTGTCGTACCAGCCCATGGGCTTGCCGTTGGTCCCGGCCGTCTCGAAGCTGCCGTTCACCAGGAGGTTGGCGCCGAGCTGACCTTGCGGGTATGCGGTTAACCCGCCTACCTTGCTCAACGTGGTGGTGGTAGCGACGGTTTGGAAGACCAGGTCGGCCGAGAGCGCCAGATTGCCCGCCGCGTCGCGCGAGCGCGCCCGGCAATGATAGGTGGCGCCGGGGAGCAACCCGCTCAGCGTCACGGAGTGCGCCGTTACCAGTCGTGAATCGAGCGGCGACTGCGCGCCGTAGGCCGTGGTTGTCCCGTAATCGAGCTGCGTGTCAGCCGGCTCATCCGTGGCCCAGGTGAGGGTGGCCGTCGTCGTGCTTACGGAAGTGACGACGAAAGCCGATATCACCGGCGGGATCGTGTCCAGAGTAGTGAAGGTCTGGTCGGCGGAAACGGCCAGATTCCCTGCCGCATCGCGGCTTTTCACACGGAAATGATAGGTGGTCGCGGGCTTGAAGCCCGACAGCGTCACCTGATGCGTAGTAGCCAGTGCACTGTCGAGAGGAGTTTGAGAACCGTAGCTGGTGCTCGTGCCGTATTCCACCTGCGTGTCGGCAGGCTCGTCCGTGCGCCAAGTGATGGTAGCGCTCGTGCCCGTCAGGTTGCTCACGGCGATGCTGCTGATGAGGGGCGGCGTCGTGTCCGTGAGCAAGGGCCGCAGCTCGATGTCGTCGAACCACGCGGTCCCGTCGGGCTCGCCGTACGCCTCCAGCACCACGGCCGCCTTGGTGTCCTGGCTCACAACGATCCCCGATTTCGACAAGTAGCGCCAGTCAGCCGTGCCTTGAACGATCGCCGTGCAGCCCACGGCGATTGTCCAGGGATAGGAGGGCGGCGCTCGCAGGCAAATCCTTACCCCGCTCCCCTGCGTGGCTGCCAGCCTCTCTGTTTTGATCCAGCCACCGATGTAGTAAGTGCCTTTGGGCAGATTCAGCTCCGTGCCCGCGCTTTGGGCGTACGGAATGGTGTGAGCGTCGGTGAGCCGAAAGCTGACGGCGCCGCTGCGCCGCACCACACGGTCCACAGTGAAACCGTTGTCGTACCAACCTGCGGGCTTGCCGTTGCTGCCCAGTTGCTCGAACCCCGGGTTGCTCAGGAGATTCGGACCTAACCCGGACGGGTTGGTCTGAGCGGATGATAGCAATCCGACCGCACAGAGCGCGACGAAACAGCGCATCGCGTTCCGGACCGTCGAAGTTCCCATGTGACCTCCCTGCCGGCGGAAACGTTGGCTTTTTTGCTGGCCTGTCCCTGCTTATCGGACAAAGAAAGGAACCTGAGAATTCGCAGGCCAAACTTACATTGTCATAGTGTTTTCACCGGAGCGCAAGTCTCCAGTGGATATGCCCGACATGCCTACCTACGATATGAAACTGCCGGATTCATTTAAGTTAATTCACTTACTACCCGCGGCTGATGTGCACGCACGGTATCTCTGCTAGCGTCCTGCGGAGGTTTTCACCGTGCTCGCCTCCTGCCTACCCCCGCGGGCGAACGCCTCTCCCTGCCCGTTGAGCTTCGCCTCCGCCACCGCGATACGGTTACAATGCAAGCATGCTTGTGCGATGTCTGGTCGCTCTGGCAAGCGCAACGCTGACGGTTCATGCCGCCGTGAAAATCAGCGGCGAGCGCAAGCTGTGGCACCGCCTGACCCTGACTTTTGACGGACCCAAGGCGGCCGAAGATGGCGTCCCCAACCCCTTCCGGGATTTCCGGCTGACCGTCACCTTTACCCACGCCAGCGGGAAGCAACATTCCGTGCCGGGATTCTTCGCTGCCGACGGCAGGGCCGCCGAAACCTCTGCGCGCAGCGGGAACCAGTGGCGCGTTCACTTCACGCCTGACGAGGTCGGCGCCTGGCGTTTCCGCGTCTCCTTCCGCACCGGTCCCGATGTTGCCCTCACGCTGGACCCGCAAGCGGGCACGCCCCTTCCCCCCGACGGGCTGACCGGGACCTTCCAGATAGGGCCCACGGACAAGGCGCCGCCGGATTTCCGCGCGAAGGGCCTGCTCCGTTACACCGGCGAGCACTACCTTCGCCATGCGGGCAGCGGCGAACGATTCCTGAAAGGCGGGGCCGACAGTCCCGAAAACTTCCTCGCCTACTTCGAATTCGACGACACCTTCGATACCGACTCGGCCCCCAACGAGGGGCCCTCTGCCAGGCAACCCTTCCTCCACCGCTACGAACCTCATGCCCGCGACTGGCGGCGCGGCGATCCCGTTTGGAAGGGTTCCCGGGGCAGGAATATCATCGGCGCTCTCAACTATCTGGCTTCCAAGGGCATGAACTCGGTTTATTTCATCACTTACAATCTCGATGGCGGCGACGGCAAGGATGTCTGGATGTGGATTACTCCCCAGAGCCGTGATCGCTACGATACAAGCAAGCTCGACCAGTGGGAAATCGTCTTTTCGCACATGGATCGTCTGGGGATTCAGTTACACGTAGTAACCCAGGAAACCGAAAATGACCGCAAGCTGGGCGGTAGCGCCGGCCTGAATCCGATCCGCAAGCTGTATTACCGCGAGTTAGTGGCGCGCTTTGCGCATCATCTGGCCGTCATGTGGAATCTCGGCGAGGAAAACAACACGCCGGATGCGGATCGCAAGGAAATCGCCGCGTGGATCCGCGCTCTGGATCCGTACGATCATCCCATCACGGTGCACACGCACAACAACCGCGCGCCGGATTTTTACAACGGCCTGCTGGGCGATCCTCACTTCGAAGCCACTTCCATTCAGGGTCGCATGGAAAACTACTACCGGGACGCCCTGGTCCTGCGCGAACGCAGCGCCCGCGCCGGTCGTCCCTGGGCTGTGTTCGGCGACGAGCAGCCGCCGGCCCAAATCGGCATTGCGCCGGACGATGTGGATCCCGATCATGACGTCCCGCGAATTCACGCCCTGTGGGGAAATCTTATGGGGGGCGGGTCCGGAGTAGAGTGGTACTTCGGCTATCAATACCCCAACAATGATTTGAACTGCGAAGACTGGCGTTCGCGCGATCGCATGTGGGATCAGACCCGGTACGCTCTCGAATTCTTCCGGCGTTACCTGCCCTTCTGGGAGATGAAGCCCGTGCCGCTGGGCGACAACCGGGCCCTCGTCAAGGAAGGCGCCGTTTACGCCGTGCAACTGCCGCGCGGCGGCGCCATCTCGCTCAATCTGCCCGCTGGCACTTACTCCGTCCACTGGTACGACCCGCGTCGCGGCGGCTCGTTGCAGCAAGGGTCAGTGGCGTCCGTCACCGGGCCCGGCGTCTGCGACCTCGGCAAGCCGCCGTCCGATCCTGACCGCGACTGGGTCGTACTGGTGCGCCGGCAGTAGAACAGGCCTACTGGCCCAGGATGTCGAAAGTAGTCGTACCGGGCTCGCGGACCTTGAAGTACACCTGCTCCCAAGCCTTGTGCGCCGGATGGTCCGCGTAGGCCTTGAGGGCCTGCTCGTTCTCCATTTCCATGCAGACGCCCCACTGCCGGACGAGGCGCTGCACCGGACCGGTAACCTGCTTTTCGCCGGCGGCGAGTTTCTTGCGCGTCTCGGCGTCCGTGGTGTAAATGGTCAGCGGTGCGCGCAGCTTGCCGTACCAGACGCGAAGCAGCCCCGGGATCTTGCCGGGCAGTTCGTCGGTGGCTTTGAAAAAAGCTTCCCAGTCGGCCTGCGTGGCTGATTCAACCGGCGTGAACACGAAACAATGCATGAGTTTTTTCTCGCCGGCAACGACGAGGCAAGGCGCAGCGAGCCAAGCGACTAGCAGCAATTTCCGCATCTTTCATCCCCCTGCGTGAGATCCGCCCCCGCACTTTCAGCCCCCGGGGGCTCCCACGATTGTAGCAACCGCGGGCACGCGCCGCATGGCCAGGCTGCCCTTGACTTCCGTCAGAGTCATGATACATCCTGTATGCAGGGCGTTGCCCGTAACGAGAGGGTGGGGGCAGCGGCCCGCCCGCTTGCCTGTCAAGCGGGAGATCTGACCAACGCAAGCTTCAGGAGGCATGGACATGAGTTTGAGGCCCAGATCCGCGGCCGCAATCGTGTGCGCCGCTTTCCTGTCGCTCGTGGTCTCTGGGTCTTTGCTGGCCCAGTCCGACACCGCGCAGATCTCCGGCTTCGTCAAGGACCCCACGGGATCCGTGGTGCCTAACGCCACGGTCACTGTCACCAACGAAGCCACGGGACTGGAGCGCAAGACCCAGACCAACGAGACCGGCTACTACGTGGTTTCCAACTTGCCGCCGGGGTCTTACACGGTCACCGTGGAAGCTACCGGCTTCAAGAAGTTCATCCGCAGCCAGAACCGACTCGAGCCCAACCTGCCCCGTACGGTGGATGTGACCCTCGAGGTAGGCGCCGTCACCGAAACCGTTGAGGTCACGGCCTCGGTGGCTGCGGTGCAGGCGGACACGGCTACCGTCGGGCGTCTCGTGGAAAGCTCCGTGATCCAGAACATGATGCTGAACGGGCGCAACCCGATCTGGCTCGCCCTGCTGAAAGCCGGCGTCCGCTCCGGCTCGTCACTGGCGAGCTTCAGCTTCGGCCTGACCACGGCAGGTCTTAGCATCAACGGCGGCCGCACGCAGGACTTTGTCATGAACTTCGACGGCGCTGTGGCCGTCCGCACGCGCGCCAACGGCACCTCGATCGGCGTGGCGGACGTGGACACCGTGCAGGAAATCCAGATCCTGACGGCGAATTACAACGCCGAGTACGGGCGTTCCGCTGCCGGCCAGATTCGTCTGGTCACCAAGAGCGGCACGCGCGAATTCCACGGCAGCCTTTACGAGTACTTCCGCAACCGCGAGCTCAACGCCAACACCTGGGCGCTCAACCGCGCAGGCTCGCCCAGACCGGCCCACAAGTACAACCAGTTCGGTTACATCTTCAGCGGCCCGGTGTTCATTCCCAACACCTGGAACACTGATCGCAACAAGCTTTTCTTCCTGTGGAGCCAGGAGTGGGTCCGTTTCCGGCAGGAGTCCACGTCCATCATCACTGTGCCGTCACTGGCCATGCGGCGCGGCGACTTCTCCGAACTGCTCGGACCCAACCCGTTCTTCACCGGCACCCGCGTGGTCTACGACCCCGACACGAACGTTCCTTTCCCCAACAACATCATTCCCCCCAGCCGGCTGAGCCGGAACGGCCTCGGTTTCCTGCGCGCCTATCCGGAGCCGACGCCCGGCTTCTTGCAAGGGCGTAACAACTTCATCCAGACCCGACCCAACCCGCAGAATCAGCGCAAGGATACCCTTTCCATTGATTTCATTCCCAAGCCCAGCCACACCTTCCGGCTGCGTCACCAGAACTACAGTTACACCGCGGTGGACGCATTCCGGGGTGGTACCGATCGGGCCGTCACCGACTGGAACCGGCCCAATAAGACCGCCTCGTTGAACTACATCTGGACGATCTCGCCGACCATGGTCAATGAGCTGCTGGTCACGGCGAGCGTGGACCGCGTTTACATCGGCGTGTACCGCCCGGGCGAGCGGTATGCACGCTCCAAGTACGGGATCGACTATCCCTATATCTTCCCCGAGCGCAAGGAAATTTACGACAAGATCCCGACCATTGACATTGCCAACTTCGCCACGGTGGACGGCGGACCGTATCCCTCCCAATCCACCGGACCGATCTACGTGCTCTCCAACAACATGACCAAGATTTACGGCAACCACACTTTCAAGTGGGGCGTCTCTTACGAGCGCAGCGGCCAGAACGACTTCGATCAGATCAACGTGAGCGGCGTGCCTGGCGGCACCAATAACCAGAACGGGCGGTTTGTGTTCACCGATTCCCGCGCCGGTGCTCCGACCACCCGGCTGGCTGTGGCCAATGCCGCCATGGGTCTTTTCGACACCTACGCCGAAATTGGCCAGCGCGCCTATACGCCCTATCGCGCCAACATGTTCGAGTGGTTTGTCCAGGATTCCTGGAAGGTCACGCCCAAGTTCCGTTTGGAGCTCGGCGTGCGCCACACTTACATGACCCCTTACTACTTCAGCCTCTGGGGTAACATTGCCGTCTTCGACCCCAAGCGCTACGATCCCGCCCGCGCCGCGGTGCAAGATCCGGCCACGGGTTACATCCTCAGCGGCGATCGCTACAACGGCATCGTCATCCCGGGCAAGGGCTGGCCGAAGGCGGCCATCGGGCGCGTCGCACTGGCGGATGATCGCAGCTTCGACCGCTTGTTCTCGGGCGGCCCGAATTACTGGGGCGAGCGCCAGTGGCTGAACTTCCAGCCGCGCCTGGGCATCGCCTACTCGGTCACCAACCGCGACGCCATCCGCGCCGGCTTCGGTCGCTTCATGGCCCGGCCGGGCGTGAGTGACAACATCTTCCTGGGCGGCAACCCGCCGCTTCAGCCCATGGTCTCCATCGCCAATGGCCAGGCCGATAATCCGGCCGGCGGAAGGCCCTCGTACTTCCCGCTGTTCTTCATGACCACGGACCCGATCTTCAAGATCCCCGGCTCTTACACGTGGAATGTGACCTACGAGCGCGAAGTGGGCTTCGACACCCTGGTGTCGGTAGCCTATGTGGGCCGCGTCGGCTTGCACATGGAGCGCGAGCGCAACCTCAACGCCTTGCCCGTAGGTACGCTTCAGAAGCCCGAGAACAAGGGCATCAACACAAACGTCCTGCGGCCTTACAAAGGCTTCGCGATCATCGCCTTGGGTGAAAACGCCGCGCGCAGCGAATACAACGGCCTCCAGATCGAGGTCAATCGTCGCTTCACCCGCGGCCTGAGCTACGGCTTGTCCTACACGTACTCCAAGAGCATGGACAACTGCTCGGACCGCCGCTGCCGCATCGTCAACCCGTGGGATGACCGCATCATGTGGGGACCGTCGGACTTTGACACCCGCCACATCGCCGTGATCAATTTCATTTACCAGTTGCCGCTGCTACGGGGCCGCAAGGATATCCTCCAGAAGACCCTGGGCGGCTGGCAGATCACGGGCGTGGCGCAGTTCCAGACCGGCGCGCCATTCTCGGTCGTAACTTCGGACGACTTTGCCGGCATTGGCGCCGTGGGCGAGGCCCAACCGTGGGAGATGCTGGGTGATCCCAAGCTGCCGCGTGGTGAGCGCAAGTTCTCCCAGGGCGCAGGTGACCAGAATTTCTGGTTCCGCACCAAGCTGCCCGACGGCTCACCGCTGTTCACTCCCCCGGCCGCCGGTACCTTCTCCAAGACCCAGACCCGGAACTTGCTGCGTAACCCTGGATTCCAGAACTGGAACGCAGCGATCTTCAAGGACTTCGGCATCACCGAAACTCACAAGCTCCAGTTCCGGGCGGAGTTCTTCAACTTCCCGAACCACCCGAACTGGGGCGGCGCGGACGCCAACCCGCGCAGCGCCACGTTCGGCAAGGTAACCAGCAAGAGCGGAGAGCGCAACATCCAGCTCGCGCTGCGTTACAACTTCTGATCCGACTCTGGACCAGCCCGCCCGCCGCGCGCGGGCGGGCTTTTTGTTTTTTTTCAGGAGGTCAGTAGGCCCAGGCGCTGTCATCCGCGCGCCGGATCAAAGGCCGGTAACGCCTCAGGTAGGGGTACTTGGCCGCTGCCTTCTCGTCAATCTCGATACCCAGTCCCGGCTCGTCCCCGATGTTCACGTAACCGGCGCTGTAAGTCGGCGCGCTGGAAAATACATCCCGGGCCGCATCCGGCCAGTTCGTCCGGCACTCCTGGATCCCGAAGTTCGGCACGGACAGACTCACATGGCAGTTGGCCCGCTGAGCAATGGGCGAAATATTGCCCGGGCCGTGCCAGGCCGTCAGGATGCCGAACGGCTCCGCGATCGTCGCGATCTTCTTGCCGGTCGTGATTCCGCCGCAGTGGCAGAGATCGTGGCGCACGTAGTCAATCAGGTGCTCGGTGATCAGGAACAGGCCGTCCCACTGACCGGTCCAGATCTCTCCCATGGCGATCGGGGTGGAGCATTGCCGCCGGATCAGGCGGAAAGTGTCCGCATGCTCGGGCCGCAGAGGATCTTCGAGGAAGAAAGGACGAAACGGCTCGAGCGCCCTGGCCAGCCACAAAGCCTGACTGGGAGTAATTCGCTCATGCACGTCATGCAACAGCTCGATTTCCTCGCCCAAAGTCTTGCGCAAGTGCTCGAACAACTTGGGAATCGTCCGCACGTAGGCGTCCGGCTCCCAAGTCTCCACCGGCGGCACGCCCGCCTGGTGAGCTTTCTCCGTGGCCGCCCGCTGCCTTTCCGAAGGCGGCACGGCATAACCGGACTCCAGGCCCGGCGCTCTTACCTGAACTTTCAGGACTTTGTAACCGCGCTCGATCATGCGCCGCGCGCCCTCTTCCACTTCCCGGAAATCGCGCCCACTGACGCTGGTATAGGTGAGTAACTTCGTGCGTGCCCGTCCGCCCAGTAACTCGTAAACAGGCAGGCCGGCCACCTTGCCTTTGATGTCCCACAGGGCCATGTCCACCCCGCTCAGCGCCGACATATGTACCGAACCCGAGCGATAGTAAGGGTGGTGGAACAAGGTCTGCCAGATATCCTCCAGGCGCATGGGATCGCGGCCGATCAACACCGGGCGCATGTACTCTTCGATGAATTTGGCCACCGCCAGCTCGCTTCCGGTGCAGGTGGCGTCGCCCCAGCCGTACAGCCCATCCTCGCTGGTCACGATTTTGACCACCACGAAATTGCCCATGGGCGAGCGCTCGGGGTTAGTGACCACCACGCGAACGTCGGTGATCTTCAACCCGCGCGGCGCCCTGACCGCCGAAGCCGCTGCGGGCAGCGCCACGCCGGCCAGCGTACGCAGAAATTCCCTGCGTCTCATAGCTCAACTCCACAAGCGGTCCCAGGACCGCTCCTTGTCCCATTCGGGCGTCGGCTCGAAGTAGCCCGGCTCGGCTAGATGGGCCTTCACCGCTTCCTCGTTCAGCGTGATGCCCAGGCCCGGCCCTTCCGGCACCTTGATGAAGCCGCGATTGACGATCGGTTTCTCGACGCCCTCCACCAGGTCCTCCCACCACGGCACATCCGCCGAGTGGAACTCCAGCACCAGGAAATTCTCGGTGGCGGCCGCGCAGTGCACGTTCGCCATGCAGGAAACCGGCGTGCCAGCAAAATGCATGGCCATCGGCACGCCGTATTCCTGCGCGGCGTCGCCGATCTTCTTGGTCTCCAGAATGCCGCCCGCCGTAGCCAGATCGGGATGAATAATGTCCACCGCGTGCCGACGGCATAGCTCGATGAACGGCTCTTTGAGATAAATGTCCTCCCCGGTCAGGATCGGGACATTGACTGCGTCCGTGATCTGCTTGAGCAGATCCATGTACTGCCACGGAATCATGTCTTCCAGCCAGGCCAGATTATACTTCTCGAGCGCGCGGCCCAGGCGGATACAGGAATTGACGCCAATGTGCCCGAAGTGATCCGCTGCCAGCGGGATATCCCAGCCGATGATCTCGCGGATGGCAGCCACATATTCCGCCATCAGCGCGACGCCTTTATCGGTGAGCTCCATCCCCGTGAACATGTGTGGCGTCATTGCGAAATCGCGCGTGCTCGTGCCCAGCGGACGGGTAAGGGCTCCAGGCACTTTCTCGACCAGGTCCACGCCCAAATCCATCTTGAGCCATGTGAACCCGGCCTCCATCCTTTTCTTCATGCGTTCGGCATAGACCTTAGGATCGTGGGATTCCGGCGTATCGGCATAAAGGCGGATCCGGTCGCGGAACTTGCCGCCCAGCATCTGATAAACGGGGATGCCGTAGGCCTTGCCGGCCAGATCCCACAAAGCCATTTCGATAGCGGAAACGCCGCCGCCCTGGCGGGCGTGGAATCCGAATTGTTTGATCTTGCGGAAAATCTTGTCTATGTTGCACGGGTTTTCGCCCAGGATGCGGCTTTTCAGCATCAGGGCATAGGTCTTGCTCGCCCCGTCCCGAACTTCTCCCAGTCCGTAAATGCCCTGGTTCGTATCTATGCGGATGATCGGGCACCGCATGGGCGCCTTGCCCACGACGGCTACGCGAAGGTCGGTAATCTTCAGATCGGTCGGCTTGGAAGCAGTGCGGGTATGTTGCAGCAGCGAGTCCAGCGTCTCGTCCGACCAGAACCCTGAAGCGCCCACTGCCGCCGCGCCGCCCAGAAAGGCGCGACGCCCCACAACGCCACGATCGCCCCTGCTCAGTGACATCTCCATCACCTCCGTGCGTCAGTTTCCATGATTGCCGCCGCTCGCCGAGGCCGCCACGTCCCGCGCGGACGACAAATAGATCGCGTTCAAAACGAATTTGAACGTACCGAAAGTCTGCCCCCGGAACTGCGGGCGGAACCCGAATGCCACCACGCGCCCGCGCCCGTAACGCGCCTCGATCAGGGCCGCCTTCCCCAGCACCTGCCGTTCCCCACTCACCCAACCGCTGGCGAGCAGCCTCTCTTTGGCATAGCGGGCCACCACGCGCGTTTCCCGTTCCCCGCGATTAGACTCAGCCGGCAGCGTCACGTCCCACGCTTGCCCGCCGATCACGAACGCCACCGCTTCCTCAGGCATGCCGGCGGCCAGTGGGTGTGCGGTGTCCACCGTAATGCGCAAAAGCGAGCCGGGACACTGGAAAGCCCCCGCGCCGGGCCGGATCGCATTCCGAAGCGGCAGCGGAAAATACTCGACGGGCAGTTCCGAGGCCGCATCAAACACAATCAGCGTCCCGCCCTGCTGCACAAACTCCTCGATCGCCGCCAGCCCGCGCACGCCGATTCCTCCCGTGTACTCGGGTCGCTGGATGGCCCGCGGCTCGGCCCGCGCTTCCCGCCCGGAAGGATCCTCGCTGTAGCGGATCCCGTGCAGGATCGAAGTTGCGCTCTGCGAGGCCAGAATCAACGCATCGAACCGCTTGCCGAATCCGCCCTTCTGGATATCCTCGTTGTGCACGAGCTCGTACGGAACGCGGTAGTAATCGAGCAGCCACTGCGTCCAGCCGGTGTCTATGTTGGCCGTCCAGGGCTCGTAGAGTGCCACCCGCGGCCTTCTGATCTCCCACCGCGCGGCCGACCCTGAGCTTCCCTGCCCTTCGACCATCAACGACCCATCGGCTGCACGCCACACCCGCCGGCCTTTTTCCAGCAGTCCCGCCAGCGTACGGAAACTCAGATTCTGCCGCGCGTCCAGGACCTCCGCGGGCTTGGGCAGGGTCGTGACCTCCTCCAGTTCGGCTTGGAACGGCTCGTCCACACGGTCCACCCGGACGCCCATGCTGAGCGGCAACGTCCAGCCCGCCACATCGTACGGCCTTCGCACCGGGCCCGAAGCATCCCCTACCCGGATCTCGGGGAATTTTTGCGGTTCCATCAAGTCCACCAGGTACGCCCGGAACGGCTGGGCGGCAAGCAAAACCCAGGAACCGGCCGGATATTTCTTCCCCTGCGCCTCGAAATCGCGCTGCGCCCGATGGATCCGCAGGCCCCCGAGCTTCAGCCGCTCCAGCATCTCGAGTGCGCTGGATGCGTCCCACTGCTCCGTGGGCACGACGTAAGCGTAAGGCTTGCCCTTGCTGCCCTCCTGGACCGCTTCCCGCGCCATTTGCCATGCCTTCAGTAACAAGTCAGAGGAGCGCGTGGCCGCGAAATCCAGCACCGCAAAATCGGCCGTCAGCATGTACTCGATGGCGTCGCGCAGGCTCCAGCGTCCGCCCATCCACGGTTTGGGATAGAAGATGCTCGGCGTCCGCGTGGGGATGCCGTTGGCGAAACGTTCGGGGAAATCCTTCGGATCGTAAGTGCGCGGCGTGGCATAAGCGTAGCCCGCGGTCTCGGTCAGGATCCCGTGCATGTTATGGAACAGAGGCGCCGTGCGCAATCCCCCGTTCCACCAGCCGTCGAAGGAGAGATAGGAAATAACTCCCGCCTTGTTCTCGCGTGCAAAGCGCTCCTTCATGACCGCTCCGATCAGAGTAACTCCCTCGGCGACCGCAGCCGGGATGTTGGGATTGAGCGGTTCAGCGTGCGGCGGCACGAAAATGCGCGCCGGAAAAGGCGGAGATTGATGCTGGTTGTAAACGATCTGGGGAAACCACTCATGGAACAACAGGCGACCGACATGCCGCGTTTCTTCCAGATTGAACATGAAGTAATCGCGATTGTTGTCATGCCCGGCGTATTTCTGGTAAAGCCAGGGCAGCCGCGCGTTCTCGTGCGGCGTGCCCACGTTGCGGCGGTACCACTCCGCCACCATGTCCAGGCCGTCAGGATTGATGCACGGGATCTGCAACAGGATCACGTTGCGCCGGATGCGGCGCACCTCCTCGCTCTCGCCCGTCACCAGCTGCCAGGCCAGATGCGGTGCGTGCTGCGAAGGCGCCGTCTCGGTAGCGTGCAACCCGGAGTCAATCCATACGATAGCCTTTCCCTCGGCCGCCAGCCGCCTCGCTTCCTCTTCGCTCGCTTCGCCCAGCGCAAGCCGCCGGCTGATTTCGCGGTAGCGCTCCAGCCTCCTCAGGTTCTCCGCGTCGGAAATGAAAGCCGCCACCATCGGACGCCCCATCGAGCTGCGTCCGAATTCCACCACCCGGATCCGGTCGCTGGCCGCCGCCAGCTTCCTGAAATACGCGACGAGCTGCCCGTAATCGGCCAGCTTGTAGTCATCCCCGGGATCAAAGCCGAAATGCTCTCTGGGAGCAGGGACCGCGGCCAGAGCCCAGCCGGCCGCGAAAAGCGTCAGAATAAAAATTCTTCGCCTCATGGCGTAACTGATATTATGCACACGCAGCGCAGTTCGTTCCGACTGGGGCTCGTGCAGATGGCCTGCGCGCCCGACCCCAACGAAAATCTCGAAAAGGCTCGCTGGCGGATTCGCGAGGCCGCGGCGCGAGGCGCCCAGCTCGTTTGCCTGCCCGAGTTGTTCCGCTCGCAGTACTTCTGCCGGCAGGAGGATCCCGACCTGTTCGCGCTGGCCGAACCGATCCCGGGCCCCACGACTGAGGTGCTGTCATCCCTGGCGCGGGAACTCGGCGTGGCCATCGTCGCTCCTCTGTTTGAACGCCGCGCTCCCGGCCTCTACCACAACTCGGCTGTGCTGATCCTTCCCGACGGCTCACTCGCCGGCCTGTACCGGAAGATGCACATCCCCCACGACCCACTGTACTTCGAAAAGTACTACTTCACGCCGGGCGACACCGGCATTCGCGTCTTCGCCACGCCCTTCGGCCCCGTTGCCATTCTGATCTGCTGGGATCAATGGTTCCCGGAAGCCGCACGTCTCGCTGCGCTCGCCGGCGCCGACCTGATCGTCTATCCCACCGCCATCGGCTGGCATCCCTCCGAAAAACAGACCGACGGCGCAGCGCAACTCGACGCCTGGCTCACCGTGCAGCGCGCTCACGCCATCGCCAACGGCGTGTTCGTCGCCGCCGTCAACCGCACGGGACGCGAAGGCCCGCCCGGAAGCGACCTCGAGTTCTGGGGATCCTCTTTCGTGGCCGACCCCTTCGGCCGCATCCTGGCGCAGGCGCCCGCCGACGAGGAGTCCACTCTCGTTGTCGAATGCCATCGCCCACTCATCGAGCAGACTCGCCGCCACTGGCCTTTCTTCCGCGACCGGCGCACCGACGCCTATCACGGCTTGCTCCAACGGTGGTTGGATGAATGAGCGCACGCCGCCCTACACCCGCCGATTTGGGTTTTCGCCTGCCTCCGGAGTGGCGCCCCCACGCCACCACCTGGATCGCATGGCCACACAACCGGACGGACTGGCCCGGCAAGTTCGCCACCATCCCGTGGATTTATTGCGAGATCGTGCGTCACCTGGCGGCCTCGGAGCCCGTCTCGATCCTGGTCCAGGACGCCGAAGCGGAGCGCTCTGCCCGGCGGCTGCTGACGCAATCCCACGTCCCGCTCGAGAACGTCCGCTTTTTCCGCAAGCGAACCAACCGTGGCTGGACGCGTGACTTCGCCCCGCTGTTCCTCCTCAACGCGGATGGCGAGCTGGCGGCGGTCAAGTTCCGCTTCAACGGCTGGGCCAGATACCGCGACTGGCCGCTGGATGACGCGGCCGGCAGCTTCATTGCCCGCCACGCCTGCCGGCGCATTTGGAGTCCCCGAGCGGGCGGTCGCCGTCTGGTGCTCGAAGGCGGCGCCATTGACGTGGACGGCGAGGGTCTGCTGCTGACCACCGAGGAGTGTCTTCTCAGCTCGGTGCAGGCGCGCAACCCGCAACTGGACCGCGAGCAGTACGAGCAGCTGCTCTCCGATTATTTGGGAGTCGGAAAGATCCTCTGGCTGGACCGCGGCATCGCCGGCGATGACACCCACGGTCACGTGGACGACATCGCGCGCTTCGTGGCCCCTTCGACCGTGGTCGCTGTCCTGGAATCCGACCCACTCGATCCGAACTACGAACCTTTGCGCGAGAACTGGCGCCGCCTGCGTCGCATGCGCGATCTGCGAGGCCGCCCGTTGCGGCTGTTTTCCCTGCCCATGCCGCAACCGGTGTATTTCAGGGGCCAGCGCCTGCCCGCCAGCTACGCCAACTTCTACATCGCCAACAAGGTGGTGCTGGTCCCCACATTCAACGATCCCAACGATCGCGTCGCGCTCGATACGCTGGCGCGCCTGTTCCCGAATCGCCGCGTCGTCGGGATCTACGCTCGCGACCTCGTGCTCGGGCTGGGCACTCTCCACTGCCTCACGATGCAGCAGCCCGCAGCAGGATCTTGAGCGCCCCGCGACGGGCAGCCGCCCGAAACGCCCGCTCCGCTTCCGCCAGCGGATACTCCCCCGTGATCATCTCGCGCAGGCGCAGGCGTCCGCTCGCGATCAGCTTCAGCGCCGGCGGGAACGGCCCGCAGCGCGAGCCAATCAGGGTGATCTCGTTGACCACGATCGGCGCCGTGTCCAGCTTCACGGCGCCGTGGACGGTAGACTTCATGAACACCGTGCCGCGCGGGCGGGCCATTCTGACAGCCTGCTCCAGGCCGTCGCGCGACCCAGTGGCTTCGACAACCCAGTCGTACCGGGCTTGCGGCAGAGAAGAAACCACCTCCGTCTCGATACCCAAGCCGGCAGCAATGGCCAGCTTGGCAGGATGGCGTCCGTAGAGTTTCACCTCCAGGCCGTTCAACTGCAAGACCTGGGCTATGAGCAAGCCGAGCTTGCCGTCGCCCAGCACAGCCACCCGCGCGCCAGCCGGCAGGCTCGCCTGTTCGAGGATTTCGCAGGCGGCCGCTACCGGCTCCGTGAAAACAGCCTCCTCGTCCGCTACGCCGTCGGGAACCACGTGGAGATTCGCCTCCGGCAACGTGAAATACTCGCTGAAGGCGCCCGGCAAGCCCGCAATCCCGAGCACCGTGCGCTGGGGACAGTGACGTCCCAATCCTCGCTGGCACCACTCGCACTGCCCGCAGGCCGCGTTGATTTCGCCCACCACGCGCCGGCCCGCCAGCGCCTCGCTGTCACACTCCACCACGTCCGCCACGAATTCGTGACCCGGCGTGCCCTGAAACGAGTAGTAACCGCGCAGGAGTTCGAGATCCGTGTTGCAGATGCCTGCCACGCGAAGCCGCAGCAGAGCCCAGCCCGGTCGTCTTCGCGGACGCGGCCTTCGGCGCACTTCCACGCGGCCTTGTTCGAGATGAACCGCTAGCATGAACGTCCAACCAGTATAATCGGGAATTCCATGCCTGCTGAACTGGTGTGTTTCGAAGCCTCGTGCCGGGCGAGTTACCCGATCACGGAGGTGATCTATACATGCCCGCGCTGCGGTGGCTTGCTTGAAGTGATCTCACGCGAGCCGCTGCCCGATCCCGCCGAGCTCAGGCAACTCTGGCGGGCGCGGCGTCTCAGTAATTCGCCGCTCGATCAAAGCGGCGTCTGGCGCTACCGCGAGCTGCTGGCTTTCCTCGAGGATTACTCGCCGGTGGTTTCCTTGGGTGAAGGCAACACGCCGGTGCTCGAGGCGCCTCGCGCTGCACGATGGGCCGGCCTCGATCGCCTGGCTTTCAAGCACCAAGGGTTCAATCCGACGGGTTCTTTCAAGGACAACGGCATGACATGCGGCGTGGCGCAGGCCATCCGCCTCGGCATGCGGCGCGTGGCTTGCGTCTCCACCGGCAACACCTCCGCCTCCATGGCAGCTTACGCCAGTGCAGCCGGGCTTCAGCCCATCGTCTTCATCCCGCACGGCAACATCGCTTTCGGCAAGCTCGCACAAGCCCTGGAGTACGGGGCGATTACGTTCCAAGTCGAGGCCAACTTCGATCAGATCCTGGCGCTGGTGCGCGTGCTGGCCGAGCAACTCGGCATCTATCTGCTGAACTCGATCAACCCCTTCCGCATCGAAGGGCAGAAAACCATCATGGTCGAGCTGCTCGATCAGCGCGACTGGCGCGTTCCTGACTGGATCGTGTTACCCGGGGGAAACCTCGGCAACACAGCCGCCTTCGGCAAGGGCCTGCGCGAGCTGCTGGCCGCAGGCTTGATCCCCAGGCTGCCCCGGCTCGCCGTGATCCAGGCCGAAGGCGCGGCGCCCTTTTATGAGCTGTTTCGCCGAGGCGAAGGGAAGCTGGAGGCGGTGCGCAATCCGGAAACCCTTGCCACGGCGATCCGGATTGGCGACCCGGTATCCTGGCCTAAAGCGTTACATGAAGTTCGCGCCACGAACGGATTGGTAGAGAAGGTCTCCGAGCAGGAAATCGCCGACGCCAAGGCCATCATCGGCCAATGCGGAATCGGCTGCGAACCGGCCTCGGCAGCTACCCTCGCCGGCATCCGGAAACTCCGGCAATCCGGCGTCATCGCCCCGGATGACGACGTGGTCGCCGTGCTGACCGGCCACCTCCTGAAAGACCCCGATTACATCCACCGCTACCACACTTCTGACCTGAGAACTCCCTCCGGGCAGCGGCTGGTGAGCCGCTATGCGAACCCACCGCGGGTGGTGCCTTGCGATCCGGACAAGCTGGCCGGCCTGCTGGAGGAACTGCGGTCAGAGTGAGGTTCGCCCGATCCGTTGCAAGCGTCACATCAACCGCGTCTCTGGGGAGCCGGGGTCTGATGTTGCGCCGAAGGACGAACCAGGAACCCGTTAACCCGCGCGCCTAGGTCCTCTGCACCACAAAGTAGGGTTGATTGGAAAGCTCGGGCCCAAACCCGGGGTATAGGAACACGCCGGAAGGCCCGCGCCCCTCGAAGTAATAAAGCAACGGGTAAGGAGACTGCGTGTAGTCTGCCGGAATCACAGTCCGGTAGCGGCCTTGATGAATTTCCGCGTCTGCGACCCGCCAGTCCTCGGCTTGGTTCGCGTGCCGATAGTGCACGCGGACGGTGAAGGGCTGGCTGGTCTCAAGTACGATCTCCAAAAGCAGCGGTTCTCCGGCCTGAAATCGCGGCGGAGGCGTGTGGCGGCACTGCACCGCCGCCCGCGCGGGCGGACTCAGAATCTCCCGAATCGCACGCGCAACGGACTCGCCGGGCGCCCGGCCTCCTTCAGTGTTGGCTTGCGCGAGGCGCTGTTCCATGTCCGCGATGTCTTCATCAATTGCGTTCAGGCGGTCAGCCCAGTGGCCTCGGAGGTGCGGCGCCGTGCCGTAAGTGATGTCGGGAACGTAGACGCCCTTGGCCACCGAGGCGAGACCTGCCCACGCCTCTCGCGCGATACGGTAGGCTTTGAGGGCCTCACGGAGCGCTGCTGCCTCTCCCGTCTGCTCATACACGGCCCACAGCAGAGCCGCGCGAAACTTCCAGGCAAAGAAACGGCCCAAGCCGGATTGAATGGCAATGTCGGCGGCCCAGCGGCGAAACTCCGCCGTTGTGCGCGCCTTCGAGCGGCGCTCGACTTCCTGCCAGTGCCGGACGGCGTCTTGCGCGAAACGCTCCAGCCACTGCGCCACCTCTGCCGGAGAGTAGCGAGCATCCCGGTGCCCGGCGAGCAGCTCTTTGGCAAAATCGTCCACCCGCGAGAACAGTTGCGGGTCGAACGGAGCGACGGCGCCGAAGCGGCGCGGCTGGGGCGTATCGCGGTAAATCTTGTTTTTGCCCTCGTCCACGATGGGCATGTTGGTGTACATTTCCGGCCAGTAGGTGTTGTTGGAACCCGAAACGCCGTGTGCAGTCGTTACGAGGAGCAACACGCGACTCGCGCTGGCCAGGGAGTTCTCGGCGGCCGAAGCTGCAGCTCCGAATTCGCGGTCGAGGTGACGGCGCCACCCGCCGGGATCGGTCCCCGGGTTATAAATCAGGCGGCCCCAGACGCGATAAGTGTATTCAAATTTTTCCCAGTCGTAACGAGGGTTGAGAGACGCGTCCGCGTAACCGCAGCGACCGCCCGGCTTGCCAGATCCCATGCGACCCTTGAAAGAAAGCGGCTCACACCATTCCACTCCGTCTGAGCCACAGAAGTGAGCCGTACGCCCATAGCCGGCGGCGATTTCGGGGTCACCCCAGAGCAGCACGCGTTGGGTGCCCGGCCAGATCCGGTAGAGTATCCCGTATTTGCGGTCTTCCCGCAGCAGGTCGCCATAGCCATACCGCAGGAAACGGCGGATACCATTGCTGAGGGCAAAGAAACTGTCCGTCGTCTCGCGGGGTTTTTCCAGCTCGCGGATCGCGGCCTGATGGTAAGGCAGGCCCATGTGCTCCGCCCAGTACTTCGGGGAAACCACGACCGGCATGCCTGTGGCAAGGGCGACGTCAATCATGCGAAAGTCCATGCCCTTGGCGTGCATGTCAATTTCGATTTGCCGCCCCGCTCGGACGATGCCCTCGAAAACGGTTTTCCAGAAGTCGTAGCTACCCTCCGGAATGCCGCTTTCTCCGTGGATGCGGAAGGTGACGCCGGTGATGGCTGGACATGCTTTCAAGATCTCAGTGAGCGCATCACGGCAGTAAGCGGCGTGTCGCTCGGGCGTCAGGCCTTCAATGACATAGTTGGCTTCCGGGCTGTCCTCCCATTGATAGGCGTGGGTCCACAGCGCCAGTTGGAACTGAAGTCCGCGGCGTGCCGCCTCCTCGCCGATGAAGCGGAGCATCTCGAGATTGCGGTCGCGTTCGGCGTCCGGCAACGGCCGGGCGCGGACGTTGTAACCGGGCACGGACACCAGGAACGGGTAGGCAAAGTAGAAATACACATCCCGCACGTTGCGGGGACGGTTGTAGCCGAGGCCAAGCGTGAGACTGAAGCGGTTGTACCGCTGTGTTGCAAGCATCGTCAGATAAGCCTGCCAGAAGCTTTTGTCGTAGAACCAGGGTTTGTCCTCGACATCGCTTTCGAAGCAGCGGGCGATGCTGCGGATGCGGTTGGCAGGTTTTTCGGCGACGGGCGTCGTGATCCGGAGCGCGCCTTCCGGATCGCTGGCGTGGCGCACGCGGTCGGCCAACTCCAGCGTGGCGTACACCGCGCCGCGAACGTCGCTGCCGCAGGCCAGCGTTACGTTTCGTTCGGCGAAACGCCCCGCCACAATCGCGAGAGCCTCGGGGGCCGCAGGCAGGGCAAGCTTGTGGGCCTTCAGCACGTCCCGGGCGATCGGAGCAGAGGCGCCGGCGATCACCAGCACCGGGATGTCTGCCGGCGCATCGCCCAAGGCATCGCGGCGCAGCACGCCCCATCCCGAACCGCGAAAGGCCTCTTCCAGTTGCGTGGTGGCCCATCGGACGGGAGGCGCTGAAGCCACTGGATCGCGGGGATCCAGCACAATGACGACCCTCCGGCTGGCCGCGCACAGCCGGACTCAGAGTTGCACTCCACAGAAAGTCGCGTCGGCTCAGACGGGTATCCGACAAGGCTTACCCCCTACCAGCTCAACCTGGCGTTGAGCTGCACCACCCGCATGCTGCCGGCAATGCCGTTGATCTCGCCGAACGTCGCGCCATCGATTCCGGCGGCAGGGCTCCCATAGTTGACGTGATTGGGAACATGGAAAGCATGCGCCCGGAGTTGGACACTCTCACATTCTTGCTCAGCGCGAAGTCAATGGTCCACGCCGCTGGGTTTGAGATCCTGGCCACCTCCACGTGTCCCCGGCGGATGGGCGATGCACGTTCGGGAGACCACCGCAACTCGGACGAAGGCGCGGCTGGCCTCGCCGGGGAGAATCTCGCGGGCCGCTTTGAACCCGACAGCCGCTTCTGATCGGTTGCCTGCGATGGCGCGGCTTGGCGCGGCCACTATACTTTTTGGCCAGTCCGTTGCGCGAGCCTTTGGTTCCACCAGCCATCGCCCTGATAGCGGGCATTCTGGCCCAGCGCCACCTGGTGTGGCGGCCGGGTGAGTTGTACCCTGCTCTCGCCGCCTTCATCGCCCTTGCCCTCCTCGCCTTGATCGTGGGGGCGCGGCGAGCGGCCGCTCTGGCCAGTCTTGCCGCGATCGCAGTCGCCGGAGCCTTCGGTCTCGCCTCGCGAAAGAGCAAGCCCTCACCCGAGCTGGACGCCGCCCCGCGGGAGGCCTTGGTCTTTTCAGGCTGCGTCGTCGAGCCGCCGGAATTTTCCGCGGATCGTGCACAGTTCGTCCTCGAAATCGAACCGGGCGCCCGCGCTCGCGTGAACTGGTACTCGCCCGATCCCGACGCATTGCCCAGGATCGCTTATGGCCAGCTCGTGGAGTTCGAGGGGCGGGCGCGTCCTGTCCGCAACTTTCTCAATCCCGGCGCGTTCGACTACGCCTCCTACATGGCCCGGCGAGACATTTATTGGCTCGTCACGGCCTCGCGCCACACCACCCTACGGATCCTCCCGGGCGCCTGCGGCTCGCCGGTTCGCCGGTTCCTCTGGCAGATTCGCCAGGCGGCCACGGAACGGACCCAGCGGCTTTTCGGAGAGCGGCCTTACGCCGCGGCCATGTTGGAAGCCATGCTCATCGGCTCGCCCGCAGGACTCGAGAAGAGCTGGGTCGAAACCTGGCGGCGCACCGGAACTTACCACGCTCTCGTGGTCTCGGGCGCGCAAATTTCCGTGCTCGCTCTCGTTTTCCTCTTCCTGTTCCGCCTCTGCCTCATGCCAGAGCCTTTCGCTTTGGCCCTGACGGCGCTGGCGGCCTGGCTCTACGCGCTCGTCTGTGGTGCTGACCCGCCTGTACTGCGGGCTGCGGCCGGGTTTACCCTGTTCGTGGTTGCACGCCTGCTCTACCGGCGATTGCGCGTCCTGAATCTGCTGGCCGCCGTCGCTATCGTCTTTCTGGTTGCGGACCCTGACGAGCTGTTCGACCCCAGTTTCCAGCTCTCGTTCCTTGCGGTGGCCGCCATCGGCGCGCTAGCTCTGCCCGTATTGGAAGCCACCTCGGCCCCTTTGTCGCAGGCCCTGCGGGACTTGGCGGACCGGGGACGTGATCCCAGGCTGCCTGCGCAGGTGGCGCACGCTCGGGTTGAGCTTCGACTGCTTGCGGAAACGATCAGCCTGGCCACGGGCTGGACCGAGCGCCGCATCCTCGCCTTGATGCCATGGCTGCTGCGCCCCTGGATTTTCCTCTACGAGCTCGCCGTCGTCTCGCTGGCGGTGCAGGTCGGCCTCGTGCTTCCGATGGTCCTGTACTTTCACCGCCTCTCGCTCACGGGGCTTTCCGCCAACCTCGTGATCGGCCCGATGGCTTCCGCGCTCGTCCCCTTGGGTTTCGCAGCCCTGTGGAGTGGCTGGACGCCACTGATCCATGTGACCGGATGGCTCGTGGATGTGGCCCGTCGCGTCGTCGAGTGGCACGCGCTGCGGGAGCCTGACTGGCGCGTTCCCGACCCTCCGTTATGGCTGAGTCTGGCGGTGGTGGTTGCCCTTCTTGCGACCGCGTGGGGCGCGCGACGCGGGCGCCGCTGGATCCTGCCTGCCGCCTGCCTGCTCGGTCTGCTGGCCTTGATCGTCCTGCATCCGTTCCCGCCGGACGTTGAACGCGGCGCCCTCGAGCTGGCCATGCTCGACGTCGGTCAGGCCGAGTGTCTGTTCAGCAGCTTGCCCGACGGGACACTCATGCTCATTGACGCAGCGGGAACCATCCAGATCGGCAAGCAGCCGCCACGTCTGGATCCCGGTGAAGACGTCGTGTCGCCCTATCTGTGGCGGAGGGGCATCCGGCGTCTGGACATCGTCGTAGCCACCCACGGCCACTCCGATCACATCGGCGGTCTGCCCGCCGTCCTCACGAACTTCCGGCCACGCGAGTTGTGGTTCGGCGCCATGCCGGAGACTCCCGCGTGGCGGGCCGTGCGCGAACGGGCCGCGCTGACCGGGACCCGTCTGGTCCGCGTCGCCGCCGGGGCGCGCCGTCAGATCGGCGGAGCAACGCTGGAAGTTCTGGCGCCGAGCGCCGAGTACTCACCGGGCGAGCAACCCCACAACAACGACTCGCTGGTGCTGTCGCTGGTCTACGGACGGCATCGTTTCCTGCTCACAGGAGACATTGAGCGGGAGGCGGAGACTTGGCTCCTGGAAGACGGCGCCGTGGGCCACGCCGACGTGCTGAAGGTCGCTCATCACGGCGGGCGATCTTCGACCAGCGAGCCATGGCTCGAGACGGTGCGGCCGGCGCTGGCGCTGATTTCGGTCGGCTTCCAGAATTCCTACAACCTGCCGCACCGTACCGTGCTCGAGCGGCTTGCCAGCCGCCGGATTCTCGCGCTGCGCACGGACCGTCACGGCCTGATCATGGTGCGGAGCGACGGTCGGCGCCTGCGGCTGGATACGGCGCGCTGGGAGCCGTGAACGAAAGCCCCTCTGGTTGTGCCGGGATCAGCGCAGGACGCGGTATATGCCAAATGTCGGCGCCCGGTGGATCACGGCCAGTCCCGGGTATTCGGCGAGGCGTTCACCAAGCTCGAGATACGCCCGAACGGCTGAGATGGGGAGGCTCAGCTTGTGCCCCACGTCGGTGCTTGCCCCTGTGGGCCGCCTCCAGTAGATGTAATCGAACCCCCGATCTCGCGCGAAGGCGGGCAAGGCTGCGATATACGCGCGGATGGCGTCTTCGTCTCTCGTGTACAACAGACGTGACGGAACACGGGGACATGCTCCTTGCCTCCCCGTGTAAAGGTACACAACCACATCATGCAATGACAATACGCGGGCGTGTTGCGCGACTCCTCGCCGCAGCGTCTCAAACTCGACGAGTTGAGCTTGAAAATCTCCTCTGACGAGCTCGTATTTTCCGGGGATCTGGGCAAGCGCCGCTGTGTACATCAACACCCAGTGCCACGCGACCCAACCTGCCGATAAACCGGCCGCCGCCAGTAACACCAAGCGGGCGGGATCCCCCCTTTTCCACCACGCACGCATCTGCTGACACATGAGGGCAAGCGTTGCGCCGACGCCACACAGAAATAGCGGCAACGTCGGCAGGATGAGCCGTTCGAATTGGTCATGCTCGGTCAGGTGCCAGCCGAGGAGCATACCAAAGTAAAGACAGCCGTAAATGACAAGAGGCCCGGGCTGATGTCTCCTCACCGCTAGAAGGACGCCGCCAATCGCACTGCCCGCGACCACTACCGCCAGCAATTTCCCTTCCCAGCCCGGCAGGATACCAAATAACAACAGTCCCGCCACCGCCTCCAGCAATCCCGCTCCATTCACCCGCAGGAGCAAGGGCAGATCCGCGAGACCGAAGTTCGCCAGGTGATAACCCAAATAGTTCGTGTAGTACAGCGAGATCTCATCCCGCGCCGGCGTCGCGTGCGCGCTCACCCACCACGTCCACCCGGCAATCGCGGGCATCATCATCGCGGCGAAGACCGCGGCCTCCCGGTAGCGCTTGCGCAATGCCAGCCAGCACGGTCCGGCCACCAGCCAGGGCAGGGCCGCCGTGCGCATCAGGTAGGTCGCCGCCGCCAGCACCCCTGCCATCGCCGCGCGTCTCAACCCGGCATGCTTGCCTTCGCCGCCTTCGAGCAAGAGACTGATGCCCAGCAAAGCGCAACCGAACGGTATTTCGGTCATCAGCACGAGGCTGTAGATGAGGGTGTAAGGGTTGAGGGCAACGAGCGCCGTCAGCAGCCATGCCGCTCCCGAGGAAAAGCCGCATCGCAAAAAGAAGCGGCGGGAAAGCCACAACCACAGCGGAAGCGGCAGCCACGCCGCCAGCGCGGCCCAGCGCAGGTTGGCGGGAAAGTCGGGATCCAGTCGCCATATCGCGGAGAGCAGCCACGGATAGAGGGGCGGATATTTGGTCTGGTGAGGCTCACCCGGCAGGCTGAGGATGCGGTAGCCGCGTCCCTCGGCCAAAGCCTTGGCACAGACCCAGTACAGCGCGTCATCGTGGCGGGTCCCCAACTGGGGCATGTCGCGAAAGTTCCATGCCAGCCAGGCCGATGGGGCCAGAAGCGCTGCAAACGCAAACGCGGTACGCAGCTTTCCCTCTACACGGCGCGTCTCCATCGCGGACGAGGCTCAATTATAAATCGGGACGCAGCACCGCCGGCTCTTGCCGCACCCTGCGCCCTCTCCCTAAAATGAAATCAGGGGTGTTGGGCCCCGGGAGCGTGGTCTATGGTCCGCGATCCGCTTCTGACCCCGCGCAACATGGAGATCCTCCACTCCATCGTGGAGACCTACATTGAAACTGGTCAGCCTGTGGCTTCGCGGACCGTTTCCAAGCGGACCAAAACCGGCCTCAGCCCGGCCTCGATTCGCAACGTCATGGCCGATCTTTCCGACGGCGGTTACCTCGAGCAGCCGCACACTTCGGCGGGACGCATTCCGACCGAAAAGGCGTTCCGCGTTTATGTGCAATCGCTCGGTGTGCGCCGGCTGCGCAGCTCCGAGATGGAGCGCTTGCGCGCCGAACTGGAGGCCGAGGGAACCATCGAGGAACGGGCTGAGCGGTCCTCGCGCGTGCTGACCCAGCTCACCGGCAACGTCGGTATCGCGGCCACGATCCCGGCCGCCAGCCAGACCCTGCATCAGGTCGAATTGCTCTCGCTGGCCGACGGCCGCATCCTCATGATCGTGGTGACCCGCGACGGGGTCGTGCGCGAGCGCATCGTCTCTCTCGATGAGCGATTGAGCCAGGCGGAGCTGGACTCCATCCGCAACTACCTGAACTGGAACTTCAGCGGTTGGGTCCTGGAGGAGGCCCGTCGCGAGCTGGCGCGGAGGCTCGAGCAGGAAAGCGCCCTCTACGACGCGATCCTGCGCCGCCTGGTCCTGCTGCGCAGCAAGGGGCTGCTGGATTTCCAGCTCACCCCCAACATTTACTTGGAGGGCACGGCGAACCTGGTCGGCCTGGATCTTCAATTGACGCGCGAAAAAATGCGCGAGCTGTTGCGCGCCCTGGAAGAGAAGAAGCGCGTCTTGCAGATTCTGGATCGCTTCCTGGAGACGCCCAGCGGCCAGGTCGAGGTGCACGTGGGCCTCGGTGACGTTCATCCCAGCATGAAGGCCCTTTCGCTCATCGGATTGAAGGTCCTGCTGCCTGGGGGCCTGTCCGCCAAGATCGCTGTCCTCGGCCCCATGCGCATGAATTACGAACGGGTGATCTCGGCCGTTTCCTGCGTGGGAGACGCATTCCGCAGCCTCCCGGTTTGAAGGCCCGGCTGCCGGGCCGCGGCTTCGCTACTCTGGAAATAAGGACGGTGTTACACGATGGCTGACAACGAACGTCCTCTGGAGTCCCCCGAGCAGACGCCTGCCGTCGAACCTCAGGTCGTGGCCGCCGAAAGCGCTGAGGTGGGCAGCGGAACAGAATCGGCCACGCCGGAGGCCGGCGCGCCGGAGCCGGCCGCGGCGGATTCGGTCGAGGTGCAGGACCCTGCCGCGCTGGTGGCCGCTCTGACGGCGGAGCGCGACCAGTTGACCCGCGAGCGTGATGAGTACTACGACCTGCTGCTCCGCCGCAGCGCCGAATTCGAAAACTACCGCCGGCGCGTAGATCGCGAACGCCGCGAAATGCTCGAGCTGGCGGGCATGGACGTGGTGCGCGAATTGCTCCCCATCCTGGACGATTTCGAGCGCGCCCTCAAGACGGAAACCACGGATCGTGATTACGCCCGAGGCATCGAACTGATCTACCAGCGCCTCATGGAAACGCTCAAGAAAATCGGCCTCGAGCCGATGACTTGCCAGGGGCAGAAATTCGATCCCCATCAGCACGAAGCGATCGAAATGACCCCCACCGAGGAGTACGAGGATCACACGATCATCGAAGAGTATCGCCGCGGTTACAATTTTAGGGGAAGGTTGCTGCGACCGGCGCTGGTGAGAGTGGCCGTCAAGCCCGATTCCAATGGCCGAGGCCAAGCGTGATTACTACGAAATCCTGGGCGTAGACCGCAACGCCACCCAGGAAGAGCTCAAGGCTGCCTACCGCAGGGCTGCCCTGCGCTATCATCCCGACCGCAATCCGGGCGACAAGGAGGCCGAAGAAAAGTTCAAAGAGGCGGCGGAAGCCTACAGCGTCCTGAGCGACCCGCAAAAACGCGCTCTCTACGACCGCTACGGCCATGAAGGCCTTTCGGGCGCACCCGCCCCCAGCTTCGATCCCAACGTGTTCGCCGACTTCACCGACATCCTCGGCGACCTGTTCGGATTCGGCGACCTGTTCGGCACGACGCGCCAGCGCCGGCCCCGCCCGCGTCGCGGCGAGGACATCCGGTACGACCTGGAGATCTCTTTCGAGGACGCGATGCGCGGCACGACCGTCGAAATCCAGGTGCCGCGCCAGGAAACCTGTTACCGCTGCCACGGGCGCGGCGCCGAACCCGCCGACATCACCACCTGCCCGAGCTGTCACGGGCGCGGCGAGCTCATTTATCAGCAAGGCTTCCTGACCATTCGCCGCACCTGCACCCACTGCAACGGCGCCGGCCAGGTGGCGCGGCGCGCGTGCAGCCTCTGCCGCGGCCAGGGCACCATCCGCAGCGATCGCAAACTCAAGGTCAACATCCCGCCCGGCGTGGACACCGGCACTCACCTCCGCATGGCGGGCGAAGGGGAACCCGGCAGCAACGGTGGCCCGCCCGGGGACCTATATATCGTCGTCACCGTCCAGGAGCACCCCTTCTTCGAGCGGCGCAACGATGACTTGCACTGCACCATTCCCATCAATGTGGCGCAGGCCGCGCTCGGCGCTGACATCCAGGTCCCCACGCTGGAGGGACCCGAGACCATCCACATTCCCGAGGGCACACAGAATGGCGCAACCTTCCGCCTGCGCAACCGCGGCGTGCCGCACCTGAATCGCAGCGGGCGGGGAGACCTGATCGTGCACATCGAGGTCAAGGTGCCCACGCGCCTCACGCGCGAGCAGCGCAAGCTTTTCGAGCAATTGCGCGACACCCTGCCGGCGGAAAACCAGCCCAAATCGAAGGGCATTTTCGAAAAGGTCAAGGATTACTTCCAGTAGTCCCGCGGAAGGCTTCTCAGTTCATCCTTCCCGCGGCCCACAGGATGGCGTTGCGCACCAGCCGCTGCCAGCCCGGGTGCAGGTGCGCCTTGGCGTCGTGACCCAACTGGATCACCACCACTCGCGCCTTCTCGTACGGGCTGATCCAGGCCACGGGACCGTCGCTGGTCGGATGATCGGTTTTGAGCAGGACGAGATTTTTCGGCGAGATCCACAAATTCTTGTACGTCTCGTCCCAAATGTGCATGCGCGTGATGCCCGCCAGCACCGGGTGCTTGGCCACTGGCTCCACTTCCAGCTCGACATCATGCCGGTAACTGGACGCAGGCCGCTCGCCTTCCGGCTTGAGCAAGTACTTGCCGCCCACCACTTCGTCCGTCCACCATTTCCAACCCAAGTAATCCACCAGAGCGTGGTGCAACACAACCAGGCCGCGCCCGCTCTCCACGAAAGCGCGCAGGTTCGCCTTGCCCGTTTCGCCGATGTGTTCCTCCTGCACCGAGTCGTAGAGCACCAGCACGTCCCAGTTCTTGCGCAGGTCGCGCTGGAACACGTTCGGATGCGGGAAGATCACAGCGCGGATGCGCTCGTCCCCTTCGAAAGCGCGATAAAACGTGGGATCGTAGCTGTGCCCTCCCGTGACCACCAACACGCGCACCGGGGACGGCGCCGCTGAGGCGCTCTCGGGCGCGACCTCGCCCCGCGCCGCCCACTCGGCGCCACGCGCAAAGCTCAGACGAAATCCCGGCTCCTGCATGGCCGCGACGTCGTGCCCCAGCACTGTATGAAAGACGCGACCCTTGCCGTACTGCACGGTCCACAAGATCGGCTCGTCCTTGCCCGTACCCCCGTATTTGGGATCGTCAAACGCGACCGCGAGCACTTTCGCCTGCGGCTTCATCCGCATGTTGTGGTAAAGCTCGTCGTTGGTGAGGAAACTCTCCGGCAGCCCGCGCGTCGCCGGATGCTCCCGATCCACGATGCGCACGCGGAAGGTGTGGCGCTGACCGTGTCCCGTACGCGGCGGATCCAGAGAGAAATGCCCGCCGATCATTTCCGCATACTCGGGCCAGGGCGGTTCCACGATGGAAGTGCGGACGTGATTGTCGCCCAGTACGGGCAGTCCCACGAAGGCATAGCTGGCCGCATGAACCGGCACGAGACCGCCGCCCGAGCGCACGAAGTTCTCCAGCGCGCGCTCGGCCGCAGCGCCCCAGCGCGGCCCGTTGTAATCCAGGATGACTACCTGATAGGCCGCCAGCGTGTCGGAGGTGATCCCCATCGGTTCCTCGATCACGCGGACGTCGAACCGTCCGGTTTCGAGCAGGATGCGGCGCAACTCGGGAGTCGTCGTGCGCCAGTCGTGGTTGTTGCGCCCGGAAAGAATCAACGCCCGGATGGCGCCGGGACGGAAAAGGGGCAACGTCGTCTGGGCGGCCAGCCCGGTGATCGCAGCGAGTAGTGTCAGCAGAATCCGCATGGCTAATCCCGCCAATAACAAAGCCCGGACCCCGCTGTCAAATCGGCTATGCTCAGAGAAAAGATGCTGCCCACCGTCGCCGTCGTGTTGCGCGCTCCCTGCGGGCCAGTGAGCGTGGAGACGATTTCCATCCCCGAGCCGGGCGCGGGCGAGGTTCTCCTGCGCATGGAGGCTTGCGGACTCTGCCACGCCGACTTGCTGGTTGCCGGCATGCAAAGGCTGCCGGTTGCGCCGCTGGTGCTGGGTCACGAAGGGATCGGGCGAATCGAAGCCCTCGGGCCGGGAGTGGACGGCTGGCGAGCCGGGGATCGCGTCGGCGTGACCTTCCTGGCCGCTACGTGCGGACAGTGCGAGTACTGCCGCAACGGCCTGGAACGCTTCTGCCCGTGGCAATCCAACATGGGTTTCAGCCGGCACGGGCTGCTGGCCGAGCGCGCCGTTGCGCCCGTCAATTACATGGTCCGCGTCCCGGAAAATCTGCCGGCGGCTGAAGCAGCGCCGCTGTGCTGCGCGGGCTGGAGCGCCTGGAGCGCCGTCTGCGAGACCGGCTTGCAGCCCGGCCAGCGCGTGGCTCTTTTCGGCATGGGCGGACTCGGTCACCTCGCCGTGCAATATGCGCGCGAGCGCGGCCTGCGCGTGGTGGCGGTGGATGTTTCGGAAAGCAAGCTGCACCTGGCTCGCAAGCTCGGCGCCGAGCTGACCCTCCCTGCCGAAGACGCCGGACGCGCTTTGCTCAAGCGATTTGGAGGCGTGGACGCGGCGGTGGTGATGACGGCGTCGCCCGACGCCATCCGCGAGTCCTTCCGCTCCTTGAAACGCGGCGGCACGCTCGTGCTGGTCGGACTGAGCACGGCGCGACCTGAACTGCCGCTGTTCGAAACGATCCTCAAAGGCATCACGGTGCGCGGCCACTATCTCGGCACACGCGAGCAACTGGAGGAAGTTTTCCGGCTGGCGGCACGCGGCGTGGGCCGCCCGCAGGTGGAAACGTTCCCTCTCAGGGATACGCCGCGCATGATGGAACGGCTCAAGCGCGGGGAGCTGGTGGGCCGCGCCGTCGCCGTGATGGAAAGCTGACGCAGCCTGCCGACCCTACCGCAAGCGCCCGTACTCGCGGGCCGCGTCGCGCAAGGACTTCAGGTTCTCCCACGGCGCATCGCCCGGCGTGCTGCAACTGGAAGCGTAAATGAAGTGACGCCCGTCGCCCATCGAAGCGAACAGCTCGCGCGTGTACTCGTGCAACCGGCGTTCTGCGTCTTCGCGGATCTGGAGGCGCGGCGCGTCCATGCCGCCGTTCACGGTGAAGTTCTCGTAGCCCGCCATCCGCCGGGCTTCCCCCAGCAGCACGTCGCCGTTGGGCGGCGGCGTCAGGCCTTCCAGGCAGTCAATGCGGCAGGCGCCCACCAGCGGCATCAGCGCTTTGTTGCGACCGCAGGCGTGCACGACGAAAATCTTGCCCGCGGCGTGAACGATCTCCGCGGCCTTCCGGTAGAACGATTCGCAGTACTCGCGGAACAGGCGCGGCGGGTGAAAGGCCGAGTCCAGATTGTCGTTGGAAATCAGGATCTCCACTTCGGGAACCTTCACCATCTCCGCGATCAGCGCCAGCACTTTCTCCTCATGGATGCGCGCCAGCGCTTTCATCTCTTCCGGATGGTCAGCAATGAAGAGGCTGGCGTTTTCCGCTCCCGCCAGCCAGTGAAAGTTCTTGAGCGGCGAATACGTGACGCTGGCCATGACCAGCCCGTCCTCGCCCACGCGGCGCACCCACGAGCGGAACAAGTCCGCATCGAAGACGAATTCGCGCGACTCGATGAGAAAGCGCACCGCCTCGTACTGGCTCCAGTCCTTCCACCACGGCTCGGAAACCAGATCGGCCATCGCCTCTTCGCTCAACTCCCAGGTGCTGGTCAGGACTCCATACGGCGTTTCGAGCCGACGGCGAAGTCGCTTCTTTCCGGGCGGGTAGACGTTGAAGGCCGTCACCACAGGACGTTCGAACGATGACTCGCCCTCGAACTGCTCCGAGTAACGCCCTGACGGAAAGACCTCGCGGGTGGCGTACTGCGTGTCCCAGCGCGCCAGAATGTCGGCGCCAAGGTAACGCAGCACATCGAACGGGTGCTGCGCCCAGGCGATTTCTTCGGGCAGCGAGTTACGCGCCGCGCGGCTGTAAAACCAGTAGTAAAGATTCGGGGCGAAAGGAATGAAGTCAGGCGCCTCGCCCCGGAAAGCCGCCAGAATTCTCTCTCGGCCGGTCATCCGCATTCACTATACTTGCCCCAATGCGAAGCCTGAGATGGTGGATCGCAGGCCTGCTCTGGCTGGCCACATTGATCAACTACGTGGACCGGCAGTGTCTTTCCGTGCTCGCGCCCGTGTTGCGCGACGAGTTCGCCATGTCCGGCGTGGACTACGGCCGCGTGGTTTCCGCCTTCATGCTGGCGTATCTGATCGGGCAGACCGTTGCGGGGCGCCTGATGGACTGGCTCGGGACCCGAGCCGGCTTTGCTTTGTGTGTGATCTGGTGGTCGGCCGCGGCGATGCTGCACGGCGCCGTCCGGTCTGCGCTCCAGTTGGGCGCGGTACGCTTCTTGCTCGGCTTGGCGCAGGCGGGCAACTGGCCGGGCGGCGTCAAAGCTGTCTCCGAGTGGTTCCCCTTGCGCGAGCGCGCCTTCGCCGTAGGCCTCTTCAACAGCGGTTCGACCGTGGGCGCAATGGTTGCGCCGCCGTTGGTGGCTGCGCTGGCCCTGACCTTTGGCTGGAGGCTTGCTTTCGTGATCACCGGCGCTACAGGCTTCCTTTGGCTGGCCGCGTGGCTTGTGCTCTACAAAGCGCCCGAGCGCCATCCCTGGTTGCGCCGCGAGGAATTGGAACTCATTCAAAGCGACCGGGCGCCGGAAACGCGAAGCTGTGGCGTCCGCTGGGCCTTTCTGCTGCGCCAAAAACCGGTTTGGGGGCTGGTTCTGGGTCGCATGCTGGCCGACCCCGTCTGGTGGTTTTACGTTTTCTGGCTGCCTGAATATCTGAAGCGCGAGCGCCACTTCAGCCTGGCGATGATCGGCTACTTCGGCTGGATCCCCTTCCTGGCCGCGGTGCTGGGCTGCCTGGCCGGCGGGGCCGCCTCGGGACGCCTGATCAAACGGGGCCATGATACGCTTCGCGCGCGCAAAGCAGTGATGCTGGCCTGCGCGTTGCTGATGATGTGCGGCATTCCTGCGGCGACCGTTGCGGCCGCATGGGGCGCAATCGCCTTGATCAGCGTGGCCACGTTCGCTTACTCGGCTTGGGCCTCGAACATCCTCACGCTGCCCGCAGACCTGTTCCCGCCCGCCGTCGTAGCTTCGGTTTCCGGCTTGAGCGGAACCGGGGCGGCCACAGGCGGCATGGCCTTCATGCTGCTGATCGGCTATGTGGTGGACCGTTTCTCTTACGCGCCGGTTTTCGTCGCTGCCGGAGTGATGCCGCTGGCCGCGTTCGCCATCGTCGCCTGGGGCGTGCGCCTCAGGAACCAAGACGGTTAGACGTCGCGAAAACTCCCTCGCCCCGGTACGCCTCCCGCGCCTGGGCGAGATCGTTGCCAATCAGACTGACGTTGCTCGACTCCCGCGCTTCGAGGAAAACCGGCACGGGGCCGGGCAAACGGCAACCGCTCACCAGGGCGCCATCCACGCCGCGCAAACGGACGGCGACGTTCCGGGCCGCCCACGAACATCCGGCCATTTCCAGGCCCGCGACGTCGTGGCAGACCACGGCAGGGCGTTCGTCGGCTTCCATGAAACTGGTCCGTACGTTCTCAAAGCGAATGTTGCGCACGTGCCGGCAGAAGAAAGCGTAGGCGGGCAACAGCCCGAACATTTTGTGCTCGGGATAGCGATCGGGGTGTTCCGGCACGTCTTCGGGCGCCTCCTTGACGCCGCCTTTGAAAACGATGTGCACATCGCGGATCGTCACGTCCTCGATGTAGTGCCCGGGGATTCCCGAAATCGGGCAGCCGATCGTGCTCGCGCCGGTCGCTTCGATGCCGCGGATCTGCACGCTGCGCAGCTTGCCGACCCCCGGGCGCGGATCCCCTTCGCGGAAAGGACGGCCACGGTCGCCGAGGCGAATGAAGATCACGTTGTTCACGTCGCGCATTGTCACGTTGGAGATGCTGACACGCTCCAGCACGCCACCGTCCACCATTTCGATGGCGACACCGGAAAGCCGCGTGTCGTACATGGTGCAGTTGGAAAGCACGATGTCCTGGAAGCCGCCGTTGGACTCCGTGCCCAGCTTGAAGGCATTGCACCAGGTGGAAAGCACGCAGTTGGTGATCACCACGTTGCGCGTGGGACGGTCCGAGGTGCTCTTGAGCACGATGGCGTCGTCGCCCGAGGCCACGTTGCAATCAGAGATGAGGACGCGCTGGCAGCAGTCTATATCTACGCCGTCGTTGTTGGCGTTGACGAAGCTGTGCACGGTGATGCCGCGAATGGTCACGTCCTCGCAAGCCAGGTAGTGCTGGACCCACATGGGCGAATCGCGGATGGTCAGATCGGTCACGGCCACGCCGCGGCAACTGACGAGGCGGATCAGATAGGGGCGCACTTTGTAAGGACCTTTGAACGCGGCGCCCTGCCCGTCAATCGTCCCGCGCCCGTGCAGGCCGACATCTTCCAAACCCTCGCCGAAGATCAGACTGCGTTCGGTGTAGTTGTCGGTGTAGGAACGGATCTGCGGCCGCGTGATCGGATAATCCTCGAGGTTCGTGCTGCCCAGTAAGGTGGCGCCAGATTCCAGGTAAAGGTGCACGTGGCTCTTCAGGATCAGGCCGCCTGAAAGATAGCGTCCCGGCGGGAAATAAACCGTTCCGCCGCCGCCCGCCGCGCAAGCGTCTATGGCGGCTTGAAGAGCTTTGGTCTCCAGGCGGCTGCCGTCGCCTGCAGCGCCGAAATCGCGCACGTTGAGGATGCCGGTCGGCGCGGGCCTCTGCGCCTGTGCAGGCCATGCCAGCGCCCCCGAGCCGACCAGGCCCAAAAGGAAACTGCGTCGCGAACTCGACTCCGCCATGCGGGGAAGTTTAGCACGGCGCCGAAGGCTTACCGTAGCATGGCGGCGCAACGCTCACAGCCCCGCCAGCCGCCACAATTCATCCACGCGGCGCTTGACCTCCTCGCTCATGCGAATCACTTCCGGCCAGGGCCGCGTGAATCCTTCTTCGGGCCACTTGCGTGTGGCGTCCACGCCCATTTTGGAGCCGAAATTGGGCAGGCGGCTGGCGTGATCCAGCGAATCCACCGGCCCTAGCACGAACTCGATGTCGCGCTCGGGATCAATGTTGTTCAACGCCTTCCAGGCCACCTCGCGCACGTCCTGCACGTTGACGTCCTCGTCCACCACCACGATGCACTTGGTGAACATAGCCTGGCCCATTCCCCAGATCGCGTGCATCACCTTGCGCGCATGCCCCGGATAAGATTTGCGGATGGAAACCAGCATGAGGTTGTGAAAGACGCCTTCGGCGGGCATCGCGATATCGCGGATCTCGGGCAATTGCAAGCGCATCAAAGGCAGGAAGATCCGCTCGATCGCCTTGCCCATGTAGTAATCCTCCATGGGGGGCGGTCCCACGATGGTGGCCGGATAAATCGGATCCTTGCGCTGCGTGATCGTGGTCACGTGAAAGACGGGGTAGTCGTCGGCCAGCGAGTAAAAACCGGTGTGATCCCCGAAAGGTCCTTCGCGCCGCAGCTCGCCCAGCTCGACGTAGCCCTCCAGCACGATCTCGGCATGGGCCGGCACCTCCAGATCGCAGGTCTCGCAAGGAACCATCTCGACGGGCTCGCGTCGCAGAAAGCCCGCGAACAGCATTTCGTCCACGTCCGGCGGCAGCGGCAGGATGGCGGAGAAGATCGTGGCCGGATCGCAGCCCAGCGCCACCGCCACATCCATCCGCCGGCGCTCGCCGCGCGCCGCCAGCCGCCGGTAATGTTCGGCGCCCTGCTTGTGCGTCTGCCAGTGCATGCCGGTGGTGCGGTCATCGTAGACCTGCATGCGATACATGCCGCAGTTGCGCTTGCCGGTCTCGGGGTTCCTGGAAAAAACCAAGGGTAGGGTGATGAAACGCCCGGCGTCGCCCGGCCAGCACTTCAGGATGGGGTATTCCAGGAGCGAGAAGTTGTCCCGCCGGATGACCTCCTTGCACGGCCCGCCGGAGACGCGCTTGGGAAAATACGAGCCCAGTTCGGCGAGCTTGGGCAGCATCTTGAGCTTGCCCAGCAATCCCTGGGGCGCCTCCAACGCCAGCAGCTCCGTGATGCGGGCGGCGATGTCGTCCAGGGAGGAAACTTCCAGCGCCAGCTCCATCCGCCGCCGGCTGGCGAAAGCGTTGATGAGCACAGGGACGGAGGAGCCGCGCGGCTTCTCAAAAAACAAAGCGGGGCCGCCTTGTTTTACCGCACGGTCGGCGAACTCGGTGATCTCCAGCACCGGATCCACCTCGAACGGGATCCGTTTCAGCTCTCCGTGCGCTTCCAGAGCGCGGATGAAATCCCGCAGATCGCGATAGGCCATCGGGCGCGGCTCCTTTTTACTATGATTGAGGATTCGCGGGCGGCCGCGCGCCGCCCTGTCCCCTTTCGAGGAGCAGCTATGAGCAACTCTCGTACGGCATTCGTCACCGGAGCCGGCCGCGGCATCGGGCGAGCGGTAGCGCTCAGCCTGGCGCAGGCCGGCGCGCGTGTCGTGGTAGCGTCAAACGAACCGGAAAACAACGAAAAAGTGGCTGCGGAAATCCGCGCCGCGGGTGGCGAGGCTTTCCCCCTGTTCGTGGACATGGCCTCGCCGGACTCCATCCGCGAGGCCTTTCGCAAGGCGGCTGAAGAGTTCGGGCGCACCGACATTCTGGTCAACAACGCGGGCATCACCCGCGATGCGCTGGCCGTGCGCATGAAAAAAGAAGACTGGGATCTGGTCATGAAAATCAACCTGGAGGGCGCCTTCCTCGCCATCCAGCAGGTGCTGCCCGACATGATGCGGCAGCGCTGGGGCCGCATCATCAACATCGCTTCCGTGGTGGGATTGATGGGCAACGCCGGCCAGGCCAACTACGTGGCTTCCAAGGCGGGCCTGATCGGCCTGACCAAAGCCCTGGCCCAGGAGGTGGCCAGCCGCAACATCACCGTCAACGCCGTCGCTCCCGGGTACATCGAAACCGACATGACGGCGCGGCTGCCGGAAGAGGTGAAGCAGCGCATGTTGAACATGATCGCCCTGAAACGTTTTGGCCGTCCGGAGGACGTGGCGGCCGCCGTCCGCTTCCTGGCCAGCGAGGAGGCAGGCTACATCACCGGGCACGTGCTCAACGTGAACGGCGGCATGTACATGTAGCCCGCGGCGACCCCGCGGGGTATCCTGTGAGAACGGGGAGGGATCCATGAGCGTGAACCAGTCTGAGCTGACCCGGCGTCAGTTCCTGACGCGCGAAGCGGGCGTGGCGGCTTTGGCCTGCGCCACCGCAGGACGCGTGCTCGGCGCCAACGACCGGATCAACATTGCCTTCATCGGCTGCGGCATGCAGTTCCTCAACCTGGTGGAAATGTTCAAGCGGCGCCGCGACCAGCGCAACGACGTCCACATCAGCGCCGTCTGCGACGTCTGGCAACCGCGGCTGGACAACGGGCTGAAGGTATCCGGCGCGGAGAAAGCCTACCGCGATTACCGCGAAATCCTCCAGCGCAAGGATATTGACGGGGTCGTGCTGGCCGTGCCTGACCACTGGCACTATCGCATGGCGCGCGAGGCGCTGGAAGCCGGCAAGCACGTGTATCTGGAAAAACCCATGACTCGCACGCTGGAGGAAGCCGCTGAACTGCACGCGGTGGTGGAAAAGACAGGCCGCGTGCTCCAAGTGGGCGGCAGCGGTCCGGCTTCGCGCCTGAACTGGAAAATTCATGAGTACATCAAGGCCGGCAAGATGGGCAAGATTCTTTGGGGCCTGATCAGTTACAACCGCAACACGCGGGAAGGCATGTGGGATTACCCCATCCCCGGCGTGGGCAGCGAACCCTGGCCCGATGCGAAGTTCGGTCCCGAAAACCTGGACTGGGACATGTGGCTCGGTCCGGCGCCCAAACGTCCGCTTAGCGCCGAACGTTACTTCCGCTGGCGAAAATTCTGGGATTATTCGACCGGCAACGCCGGCGACCTGCTCTATCACCGCCTGGGCACCATGTGCACGATGATCGGCTTCGAATTTCCCACGCGCGTGGTTGCCGTGGGCGGAATTTACGTACAAAAGAATCGCGAGGTGCCCGACACTTATCTGACCCTGATCGAGTATCCGGGCGATTACTCGATCAACATGGTCTCCTGCATGGCCAACGCCACCTCGGTTCCGCTCACCGTCTATGGAAACTGGGGAACGCTGCAAGTGCTCGAAGGTCAGGCCGCCATGGACGCCATGGGCGATCAGCGCAAGGCTCCGCCCGGCGCCCAACGCGGACCGCGCGCCGTCGCCGTGGTTCGCGCGGAAAAGCAATTCATCGAAGAGTTCCGCGCCGCCAATGACGGCAAGACTGAGGTCACCATCGAGCCCGAGCCGGGGCCGGGCCTGACCGACGACTGGCTGGATTCGATCCGCGAAGGGCGGCAGCCCGTTTACAACTCGCTCCGCGGCTATCAGGTCCAAGTGGCGATCTCGCTCGGCGTCGAGTCCTACCGCTACGGCAAGGTCATGGCCTTCGATCCGGTGCGCCGGCAGCGACTGGAAACTCCACCGCCGCATCCCGAGTTTCCGCCGCGGGAAACTTGATCCTGGCGATCACGGTCTTCCGGACCCTTTTCTCGGCCGAACGGATCCGCTATCTTGTTTCTGGGGGTAGCCATGGACGATCCGACGCGCCGGGAATTCGCCGCGATCCTGTTGCCGGGCGGCCTCGTCGCACGACCGCGCAAACCCGTTCCCACCATGCTGCGCAAAGATTTCGAACCGGCCTACCTGAAGCTGGAACGCACGGGAGAGCTGGCCGAGCGCGCCCGCGTCCTGTGGGCGATTTACAAGAGTTGCCGGCTGTGCCCGCGCCAGTGCGGCGTGAATCGCCTGAAAGGGGAGAAAGGCGTCTGTGGCGCCACTTCCCGCGTCAAGGTGGCCTCCGCCCACCCGCACTTCGGCGAGGAACGCCCGCTGGTCGGCCGCTGGGGCTCGGGCACTATCTTTTTCAGCCACTGCAACCTGCTCTGTTGCTTCTGCCAGAACTGGGAGATCGCGCACCGCGGCGACGGCAGTTACATGAGCGACGAAATGCTCGGGCGGCTCATGGTCCAGCTTCAGGAAATGCGCTGCCACAACATCAACCTGGTTACGCCCACGCACGTCGTCCCCAATATCGTGCAGGCGCTGCGGACCGCCATTCGCCTCGGCTTGCGCATCCCGCTGGTCTACAACTGCGGCGGCTACGAGCCGGTGGAAATCATCAAGCTGCTGGATGGCATCGTGGACATCTACATGCCCGACTTCAAATACATGGACGGCGCGATGGCGGCCAAATATTCCTCGGGCGCCAGCGATTACCCGGAGCGTGCCGCGGCAGCCATCGAGGAGATGCACCGGCAGGTGGGCGAGCTGGTGGTGGACGAAAACGGGATCGCACTGCGCGGCCTGATCATCCGCCACCTCGTGCTGCCCAACAATATCGCCGGCACGGACAAGTTCGTGCGCTGGGTCGCGGAGAAGCTCAGCAAGTCCACGTACGTCAACATCATGGCGCAGTACCGCCCCGAGCACAAGGCATTCCAGTATCCCGAGCTATCGCGCCGCATCACCTGGACCGAGTACCAGCAGGCGCTGCGCTGGGCGCGGGAAGCCGGGCTGACCCGACTCGACCAGGATTCCTGATGCAGGGCCGCGGCCCGAACCGCCTCAGAGTACGTCGGCGAAACCGCGCTTGAGGTGACGGAAAAACAATCCGCCCGCCACGAAAGTGACGACGCCGGCTGTCGTCAGCGCAGCCAGTTCGCGCAGGTTGATGGGCAGATCGGTCAGCAGCCGCTCGCGGTAAGCCTCCACGAAGTGGGTCATGGGGTTGTAGCGCACCAGCCACAACAAATGTGGCGGAATTTGTTCTTTCGTGATGAAGATCGGCGTCAGCCAGAACCATCCGGTCAGCACCACCACGAGGACGTGCGCCGTGTCGCGCAAATACACGTTCAGACTGGAAACGATCCAGCCCAGCCCCACGGCGAACAACCCCAGCAGGAACATGTAGAGCGGCAACGTGAGCAGCATGGGGCCGAAATGCCCGCCCCACAGCGCGATCGCGCCCACAGCCATGGCCAGCGCCATCAGATGATTGATCAGGCTCGAGAGAAAGATGGAAACCGGCGCCAGCTCGGCGGGAAACAGCGTTTTGGTGATCAGGTTCTTGTGCTCCAGCAGGCAACCGACGGAGCGCTGGACCGTTTCCTGGAAAAGCAGCCAGGGCAGAAAACCGGCGAACAGGAAGAGCGTGTAGTTTTGCGTGATCTCGCTGGGCGGCAAGCGCACCTTCAGGCAGGTCTGAAACACGAAGGTCCAACTGGCCAGCAGCACCAACGGATGAATCAGACCCCACAGCCAGCCCGCGGCTGAGCCCACGAAGCGCTGCTCGAAGTCGCGCCGCACGAGCTGGAACAAAAGGCTGCGCCGCTCGATCAGATTGCGCAAGAAGTGGCTGCCGGGAAAATGACCCATCATCCCGTATTGTACGGAAGCACCCGCTGTCCCCCGGATCCACCGCCCGTTTGCGCGATAATAGCGTTCAACCGGGATGTTCCGCACCATCAAAGAGCAGATCGAGACGATCTTTCGCGAAGACCCCGCAGCACGCAGCGTTCTCGAAATCCTGCTCTGTTATCCCGGTTTCCATGCCATCCTGCTGCACCGGCTGGCGCACAAGCTCTGGTGCTGGCGCATACCGCTGATTCCGCGTCTCATCTCCCAGTTCAGCCGCTGGCTCACGGGAATCGAAATTCACCCTGGCGCCCGCATCGGGCGGCGTTTCTTCATTGACCACGGCATGGGCGTGGTGATCGGCGAGACGGCCGAGATCGGCGACGACGTGCTCATTTACCAGGGCGTTACCCTGGGCGGCACCGGCAAGGAAAAAGGCAAGCGCCATCCCACGATCGGCAATCACGTCGTCATCGGCGCCGGCGCCAAGGTGCTGGGCAACATCCGCATCGGCAACTACGTCAAGATCGGCGCCGGTTCCGTGGTCATTCGCTCGGTGCCGGATTATTCCACTGTGGTGGGCGTTCCGGGCCGCGTCGTTCGCATCGCCGGGGTGACCGTCAACGACGAGCTCGAACACGGCAAGCTGCCGGACCCCGAGGGCCAGGCCATCGAAGAACTGACGCGCCGGGTCGAGCAGCTCGAGGCGCAGGTGCGGGCCTTGCTGGAGGCGCGGGCCGCAGAGCATCGCAGCTGAAGCGTCTCAGCTTCGCAGGTACGGCAGCGACCACGGTTTTCGGTAGGTTCGGGTCAGCAGCGCGTCCGCTTGCGGATTGGATGGAATCCGCTCCGCCGCGGCGTCCCAGACGATGCGGGAAGCCGAGCGCAAAGCGATGTTGCCGAGCGCCGCCACCGTGGAAACGAAGTGGCCTACTTCCACGTTGGTGACGGGCTGGCGGCGCGTTCGCACGCACTCCAGAAAGTTGCCGACGTGGGCGCGGCGGCCGTCGGCATCGCGGTCCTGCGGATCCACCACGCGCTTTATGGTGAGATTTCTTTTCTTGGGCTCCGGGATCACTTCCCAGCCGCGCTGATCCACGATGAGCGTCGCCTCGCTGCCGCTAAAGGCCAGACCGTGCGGACGCCCGCCGATGCCCACGCCGCCGAGCATCTGGTGCTCCCAGATCATCACGTAGCCCGGGAATTCATACACCGCAACCTGCGTATCGGGCGTCTCCGCGTTGTCCTCGCAGACATACTTGCGGCCCATGGACGTTACGGCGCGGGGCGGCTCCGGTCCCATCGCCCACAAGGCCAGGTTGATCAGGTGCACGCCCCAGTCGGTCATCAGGCCGCCGGCGTAATCCCAGAACCAGCGGAAATTGAAATGGAACCGGTTGGGGTTGAAGGGGCGCAAGGGCGCCGGACCGAGCCAGAAATCGTAATCCACGCCGGCCGGCGGATCCCGGTCAGGCGGATTCCCGATGCCGCCGACCCAGTCCAAGTAAGCCCACGCGCGGACCTGCCGGATCTTGCCCAGCTTGCCGGACTGAACGAACTCGATTGCCTCCTGGTAGTGCGGGCCGCTGCGCCATTGCGTGCCCATCTGCACCACACGCCCGTGACGACGCGCAGCCTCCACCATGGCGCGTCCCTCGGCCACGGTTGTGGCCAGGGGCTTTTCCACGTAGACGTCCTTGCCTTCCTGGCAGGCCAGCACGGTGGGCAGAGCGTGCCAGTGGTCCGGCGTGCAGACCAGCACCACGTCCACGTCCTTGCGTTCGATGACGCGGCGAAAATCTTTCACCGTATCGGGGCGACGCCCGCGCAGTTTCTCCACGAGAGCGATCCCCTTGGCGAGCTGCGCGTCATCCACGTCGCAAACCACCGGGCAGTCCACCTCGGGATAGCTCAAGAACGCCGTCAAATCGGCCCGGCTGATTCCCCCGCAGCCGATCAACCCCACGCGGATCTTTTCGGCTGCCGATACACTCCGAGCCCGGGCGAGGCAGGCCAGGCTTGACATCCAGACGAATTTGCGCCGGCTCGTTGGCTGCATACCCTGCCCAGTATACTCGCGGATGCTTGCTGGGATAGACTCGAAGCCATGGTCCGCGTGTTGACTGGCCTCGTTGCGGTGCTTCTCCACGCCCAGGTCATCGAGCTGGGATCGCGGCGCGAATTGTTCGTGGACCGGGCGTTGATCGAGCGCATGAGGGGCGTCGAGCTGCGCCTGGCGCAGCCCGGCGAAGCTGGTCCGGTGCTCCGGCTCGATGCGCCGTGGGAAGGTCCCTTCAGCGGCTACTTCACGGTGATCCAAGACGGCGAGCTGTACCGGTTGTACTACCGCGGGCTGCCTGCCGCCGGTCCCGACGGCAATGCGCGGGAAGTGACCTGTTACGCCGAATCCCGCGACGGCATCCACTGGATCAAGCCGAAGCTGGGTTTATTCGTGGTGGCGGGCACGCGCGAGAACAACGTGATTCTGGCGGGCCAGCCGCCCTTTTCTCACAATTTCGCCCCTTTCCTCGACGCGCGTCCGGGCGTCGCGCCGGATCAGCGGTACAAGGCGCTTGCCGGGACCTCGTCGAGCGGCCTGCACGCCTTCGTCTCCGCCGACGGCATACGCTGGCGCCGGCTGCGCGCGGAAGCCGTCATCCCCGCGCCCGATCGCGCGGCCTTCGACTCGCAGAACGTAGCCTTCTGGTCGGAGAGCGAGGGACGTTACGTCTGCTACTTCCGGAGCTGGAAGCGGGTGGGTAACGTGAATTACCGCTGGATCTCGCGTACGACGAGCAGAGATTTCCTGCACTGGGATCCGCCCGTGGAGATGGATTTCGGCGACGCGCCGCCGGAGCACCTGTACACCAACCAAACCAGCCCCTACTTTCGGGCGCCGCACCTATATCTCGGCCTGGCGGCACGCTTCGTGCCGGGCCGCCGCGTGCTCACGCCCGAGCAGGCGCAAGCCATCGGCGTGGATCCGCGTTACGCCGGCGACTGCTCGGACGCGGTGCTACTGGTCAGCCGGGGAGGCAACAACTACCAGAGAACATTTCTCGAGGCTTTTGTTCGACCGGGGCCGGGGGCCTCCAACTGGGTCTCGCGCACGAATTATCCCGCCCGGAACATCGTTCCGACCGGGCCGCAGGAGATGTCGTTCTACGTCGCGCGCCATTACGGGCAGCCCACCGCTCACTTGAGCCGCTACGTGCTCGGCCTGGACCGTATCGCCTCGCTGCACGCCGGCTACCAGGGCGGCGAAGCCTGGACGCGCCCCCTGCGCTTTCAGGGCCGCGAGCTCGAGCTCAACTACTCCACCTCCGCCGCCGGAATGCTCCGGATCGAGATCACCGACGCCGAGGGCAAGCCGCTGCCCGGCTACTCGCTGGAGGAAAGCGCAGAAATCGTCGGCGATGAATTCGAAGGGACAGCCCGCTGGCGCAGCGGCAGCGACGTCTTTAAGCTCGCCGGGCGCATCGTTCGCCTCCACATCGTGCTCAAGGACGCCGATCTCTACGCCCTGCGCTTCCGGCCCTAGCCCCGGCCCGTACCTGCGCTGTGGGCGTGCGCGACCAGGGAAAGCTGGTAAGCTTCGACGACCTCGGCCACAGGGCCGTCGCGGACCACCTGACCTCCCTCCAGCCAGATGCCCCGCGTGCAGAGGCGCTTGAGAAGCTCGGACGAGTGCGAGACGCACACGAAGGTGCTGCCTTTCCGTCGCAGCTCGCGGATCTTCTCGAGGCAAGCCGCCTGGAAGGCCTGATCACCCACGGCCAGGATTTCATCGAAAAGCATGATGTCGGCGTCCACGTGGATGGCGACCGAGAAAGCCAGTCGCAGGATCATCCCGGCCGAGTAAGTCCGCAGCGGCTCGTCCAGGAAATCTCCGATGCCGGAAAATTCGACGATCTCGTCAAAGCGGTCCCGCAACTCCTTCCGCGACAATCCCAGCAGGGAGGCGTAGACTACGAGGTTTTCGCGCCCGGTCAAATCGGGGTGGAATCCGGAGCCCAGTTCGAGCAGGCCCGCGACGCGCCCGCGAACTTCAACCTGGCCCTCGTCCGGGAAGCTCAAACCCGCGATCAGGCTGAGCAGCGTGCTTTTCCCCGCCCCGTTCGGCCCCACCACCGCCAGGCTGCCGCCTTCCTCCAGTTCGAAGGAGACATCGCGCAGTGCGTAAAAGGGCTCCCGCGGCACGCGGCGCATTCTCTCCATCAAGTAACGATGGAAAAAACGCCGCGTATGGTGGCGGTAATAAATCTTGGATACGTGCCGGAACTCGATCGCCGAGGCCATCTCAGAGATAATCCGCGAACCTGCGCTTGGAGCGCCGGAAAACGGCCAGGCCTATGAGGAGCGCGACCGTGGAAACCAGGGTAAGCTTCCACAATATAGAGAACGGCGGCTGCCGGTTTTCCAGCAGGATCAAACGGCAAGCCATCACCACAGCCGCCACCGGATTGAACTGGTAAACCGTTTTGTATTGTTCCGGGATGATCGCAAAGGAGTAGAAAATCGGCACCAGCCAGAACAACACCGTGTTGGTGGACTCCACGATGTAACGGACGTCCCGGAAGAAAACGTCCATGGCCGAGGACGCAAGCGAGAGGCCGCACACGAAGACGACTTCGAGACCGAAGATCAGGGGCAGCCAGAGCCAGTGCGGATTGACCCCATAGCCGGCGCCCAGAACGAACGCCAGCAACAGGCCGATCTGGATCAGGAAATGGATTCCGTTCGCCAGGACCACGGAAACCGGCACCGCCTCGCGCGGCAGCCTCACCCGTTTGACCAGCGCCGCGTTATTGAGCAGCGACGTGGTTCCGCTCACCCAGGCAACCGCGAAAAAGTTGTAAGGCACCAACCCGCAGAGCACAAAAACGCCGAAATTTTTGATGGACGGATTGGGGAACACCTTCGTGAAAATGAACGTCAGCACCCCCATCATGACCAGCGGGTTAAGCAGCGACCAGAAGACTCCCAGAGACATGTTGCGGTAACGGATCTTGAAGTCCCGCACAATCAGGTTCCTCAGCAGGAACCCGTAGCGAAAAACCCGCATCACCAGAGAAAGCCTCAGGGGAGCTTTAGAGGGTTAGTCTAGCACAGCTCGTCGCGACGGGCGCTCGCAGGCTCTTGACGCAGCCCTGCCCGCCCGGTTCATACTGGCCGGGGAGGGTCCCATGAATCGCAGAAGTTTCCTGCGGCACGCCGCGCTGGCGCCTGCCGTCTCCACACCTGCCCTTCCGTTCCAGGGCGAGAAAAGCCGCATGAAAATCACCAGCGTTCGGCTGGTGCGTACTCGTCCGAAGCGCCCCGTGCCTGCCTACCAGCCCGCGCCCGGCGCCTGGTCCACGCAGGGTGCCGAGGTGGCCAGCCCAATGTCCATCTACCCGAAATACAAGGCCCGCCGCTCGCTTTACTTTCCCGACCCGGGCCGACTGGACAGCTTCACCGTCGAAGTCTCCACGGACAAAGGCCTCAAAGGTTACGGCATGGGAGGACCGGGCGGGGGCGTCGTGGTGGAAGGCCACCTCGCCAAGCTGTTGATCGGCGAGGATCCCTTCGACGTGGAAAAACTCTGGGACATCATGTGGCGCGGCACCATGCACTACGGGCGCATGGGCGTGGTGATCAACGCTATCAGCGGCGTGGACCTGGCCTTGTGGGACCTCATCGGGAAAGCGCTGGGCGAGCCGGTCTACCGTCTGCTGGGCGGCGCCACCAAGGACCGCATCCCGGCGTACTGCACCGGCAACGACATCGAGCAGCACGTCGAGTTCGGCTACCGCCGGCTGAAGCTGGCCATGCCCCACGGCCCGGCCGATGGACGCGCGGGCATGAAGAAGAACCTGGAACTGATCCGGCGCGCCCGGCAAGCGCTGGGCGAGGACGGCGACATCATGCTCGACTGCTGGATGGCCTGGACGGAGGATTACACGCGGGAAATGGCCGAAATGGCTGCCCCTTACCGGGTCTACTGGATGGAAGAATGCCTGCCGCCCCACGACTACGAGGGCTTCGGCAGGCTCCGCGCGTGGATTCGCACCACCCGCATCGCCACCGGCGAACACGAGTACACGCGCTACGGCTTCCGTCAACTGCTCGAACACAAGGCCGCTGACATCTGGCAACCGGATATTCACTGGTGCGGCGGTCTCACCGAGCTGCGGCGCATTGCCGCGCTGGCCGCGGCCTACGACATCCCGGTCATCCCGCACGGGGGCGGCAGCCGCGACTGCGTCCACTTCATCATGGCGACCCCGAACAGCCCCTGGGCCGAGCTGTTCATGCCGCCGCCCGGCGGCCCGCCCGAGGTCTACCGGCGCTACGAAGAGGACAACCTGCTCAGTCGCGGACCCGAGGGTATCTACACCCGCCCCTCGGACGCGCCCGGCTTCGGCTGGGACTTTGAAGTTATTTCCTGAACGTGCGGCGGGCCGCTCCTATACTGGGAGTAGACGATGCCGGCCCGCACGCGCGAGCTCACGGTGCGCCAGTTTTTCGGCCCCAAAGGCCTGCTCTCGCGCTGGCACCCCAACTACGAGCACCGGCCGGGCCAGGTCCAGATGGCCGAGGCAGTCTGGGAGGCTCTCCAGCGCAAGCGCCACCTGATCGTTGAGGCGGGCACCGGCACGGGCAAAACCCTCGCCTATCTGGTTCCCGCCATCCTCTCGGGCAAGCGCGTGGTAATTTCCACCGGAACCAAAAACCTTCAGGACCAGCTTTTTTACAAAGATATTCCTTTTCTGGAGAAAAACCTCGGCCGGCCGCTCAATGTATGTTACATGAAAGGCCGGAACAATTACGCTTGCCGGCAGAAAATTTACGACGCCGACAAAGAGTTGTTGCTCGAAGGCCTGGAAGAGGTAGCCGATTTCCAGATCATCCGCGAGTGGGAGAAGACGACCCAGACTGGCGATCGGGCGGAAATTCGCGATCTCCCCGAGGACAGTCCGGTGTGGGCCAAGGTAGACGCCCGACGCGAACTCTGCCCCGGTCAGAAGTGTCCCCAGTTCGAGCGTTGCTTCCTGACCCTGATGCACCAGCGCGCCCTGGCCAGTGACATCATCATCGTCAACCACCACCTGTTCTTCGCGGATCTGGCGCTCAAGGAGAACGAAGGGGCTTCGATCATTCCCGAATACTCCGCGGTCGTATTTGACGAAGCCCATGAGATCGAAGAGGTGGCGGGGCAGTACTTCGGCGTGCAGGTCTCCAACTACCAGTTTCAGGAATTGCGGCGGGACATCGCGGCGCTGGCGCGTCGCAAGGAGTTCGGCTCGCAGGAACTCGACCGCATTCTCGAGCGTCTCGACGAGCTGACCACCCGATTTTTCGCCCTCTTCGGAGAAGACGAAGGACGCTGGGCGTTCCGCGAGCACGAAGAGTTTCTCGAGCGGCACGAGGAGTCCTACCTGGATCTGCTCCGCGCGCTGGAGCTGACCGCAGCCCATCTGGGCCTCATCAAGAATCCGCCCGAAGAAGTGATCCCGCTGCTGCGCCGGACCGCGGAGCTGGCGCAGAACCTGCGCTTCTGGATGGAAGCGGGCGACAAGAGCTACGTGTACTGGATCGAGCGTCGCGGCCGCGGCTGTTTCCTGCAAGCCACGCCGATTGACGTGTCCTCGATTCTGGCCGAGAAGCTGTTCGAGCGCGTGGACACTGTGATCCTGACCTCCGCCACTCTCGCCGTGGGCGGCAGCTTCGAATACATCCAGCGCCGGCTTGGCCTCATGGAGGCCGAAACGCTGATCGTGCCGGGACACTTCGATTACAAGCGGCAAGCCCTGCTATACGTGCCCCAGCATCTGCCCGATCCCCGCGACCCGCGCTTTCCTGCCGAGGCAGCCGAGGAAATCCTGCGCGTTCTCCGCCTCAGCCGCGGACGCGCCTTCGTGCTGTTCACCAGCTACCAGCAGATGCGGCAAGTTTATGATCGCGTGGCACCCGCCCTCGAGTATCCTTGCCTGCTCCAAGGCGCCGGTTCCCGCAGCGCGTTGCTGGAGGATTTCCGCAACACGCCCCATTGCGTCCTGTTCGCCACCGCATCGTTCTGGCAGGGGGTGGACGTGCCGGGCGAGCAGCTTAGCTGCGTCATCATTGACCGGTTGCCGTTCGCCGTGCCCACCGATCCCGTGGTCGAGGCGCGCATCCGCGCCATTCGTGAAGAAGGCGGCAACCCGTTTTACGAGTATCAGATCCCTCAGGCCGCTCTGGCTCTCAAGCAAGGCTTCGGACGCCTGATCCGCTCCTCCTCGGACCGCGGCGTGCTCGTGCTGTTGGATAATCGAATCAGCAGGCAACGTTACGGGCGTGTCTTTTTCGCCAGCCTGCCCGAGTATTCCTTTACCACCAGCCTGAAAGACGTGGAGAAGTTTTTCGATGTTTGAAATTACCGTCGAGGAAAGCTTCGCCGCCGGCCACGCCCTGCGCGGCTACCGCGGCAAGTGCGAAAACGTACACGGGCACAATTACAAGGTAGAAGTAACTCTGGAAGGCGAACAACTGGACGAGACCGGATTGCTCGTGGACTTCGTCGAGCTGAAAAGCTGGCTGCGGAATGTGATCGAACGGCTCGATCACCGCATGCTCAACGAGATCCCGCCTTTCGATCGCGTCAACCCGACGGCCGAGAATATGGCGCGTTACTTTTACGAGGAAATATCCCGCGCCTTGCAGGAAAGCGCCGGTCGGGACCGCGTCCGGGTAGCGCGCGTCAGGATCTGGGAAACCGACAGCACTACGGCGACTTACCGCCCGTAATACTCGGCGTTAATGCGGGCATAATGGGCCCATTTCTCCGGCAGGTCATCCAGGGCGAAAATCGCCGAGACCGGGCAGACCGGCACGCAGGCCCCGCAGTCAATGCATTCCTGCGGATCAATGTAGAGCATGGGGGCCTCCGCGAAACCGGCCTCGTCCTTCTTGGGATGGATGCAATCCACCGGACAGGCGTCCACACAAGCCGTGTCCTTGGTGCCAATGCAAGGTTCCGCGATCACGTAAGCCATGTCAGTTCGTCTCCAGCCCCTCGGAGTCGAAAGTTCTTTCTTCATCATAGCCCATGTGGCGCGGCGGGCGCGAGCAAGAAGTCAGAAGGCGGGGTCGCGATGCTCTGTTGCCGGCGCGTTAGAATAGGTACGGATCCATGTCCAGGCATCGCGGCACGCGGCGATCCTCCGCCCGCGTGCACGGAACAACGATTCTCTGTGTCCGTCGGAACGGCAAGGTCGTCATGGCCGGCGACGGGCAGGTCACCATCGGCCAGGAAGTCCTCAAGGCCTCGGCCCGCAAGCTCCGGCGCCTTTACAACGACAAGGTGCTGGCCGGCTTTGCGGGTTCGACGGCGGACGCCGTGGCTTTGTTCGCGCGCTTCGAGTCCAAGCTCGAGGCGCACAGCGGCAACCTGACCCGGGCCGTGATCGAGCTGGCCAAGGAGTGGCGCACGGACCGCGTTCTGCGCCACCTCGAGGCGCTCCTGTTGGTGGCCGATGCCAACAACACCTACATCCTCAGCGGCTCGGGGGATGTCATCGAGCCGGATGAAGGCGTGGCCGCCATCGGCTCGGGTGGCCCCTTCGCCAAGGCGGCAGCCGTGGCCCTCATGCGCAACACGGACCTGGACGCCCGCCGCATCGCGGAGGAGGCCATGGCGATCGCCGGGGAAATCTGCATTTACACCAACGACAAAGTAACTTACGAGGAGCTGGGCTGATGGTCATCTATCTTCCGGTACAGTCCGTCGAGGAACAACCCGCCCTGGACGAACTTACTCCGCGCGAAATCGTGCGCGAGCTCGACAAGTACGTCATTGGCCAAACCGAGGCCAAGCGGGCGGTCGCCATCGCCCTGCGCAACCGGATTCGCCGGCAGCGGCTCGACCCGGAAATGGCCGAGGAGGTGATGCCCAAGAACATCCTGATGATCGGCCCCACCGGCGTAGGCAAGACCGAGATCGCCCGGCGGCTAGCCAAACTCGCCAACTCCCCCTTCCTCAAGGTCGAAGCCAGCAAGTTCACCGAAGTCGGCTACGTGGGGCGCGACGTCGAGTCCATGATCCGCGACCTGGTCGAGATCGCCATTGACATGGTGCGCGAGGAGCGCGCCGAGGAAATCGGCGACCGGGCCGAGCGCAACGCCGAGGAACGCCTGCTCGATATCCTGATGCCGCCGCCGGCCGAGATCACCGAAAGCTACGAGCGCTCGCGCGAGAAGCTGCGGGAACGGCTCCGGGCCGGCAAACTGGACGACCGCATCGTAGAAATTGACGTCCGCGAACCGGGACCCGTCTTCCAGATCACCACCAGCACGGGCGTCGAGGAAATGGACGTTTCCATCCGCGACATGCTGCCCGGCCTCTTCGGCGGTCGCACCCGCAAGCGCAAGATGCGAGTCAGCGAAGCCCTCGACTATCTCACCCAGGAAGAAGAACAAAAGCTCATTGACATGGATCAGGTGACCCGCGAGGCGCTGGATCGCGTGGAACGCAACGGCATCATTTTCCTCGACGAGATTGACAAGATCGCCGGGCGCGAGAGCGGTCACGGGCCCGACGTCAGTCGCGAAGGCGTGCAGCGCGACATCCTGCCTATCGTCGAGGGCACCACGGTCAACACGCGCTACGGCTTCGTCCGCACGGATCACATCCTGTTCATCGCCGCGGGCGCCTTCCACGTCTCCAAGCCCAGCGACCTGATTCCCGAACTGCAAGGCCGCTTCCCCATCCGCGTCGAACTGAAGCCGCTCACGGAACAGGACTTCATCCGCATTCTCAAAGAGCCCAAGAACGCGCTCGTCAAGCAGTACACGGCCTTGCTGGAAACCGAGGGCATCAAGCTGACCTTCACCGACGACGCGCTGGAGGAGATCGCACGCTGCGCCGCTTACGTCAACGAAACCACCGAGAACATCGGCGCACGTCGCCTGCACACGATCATGGAAAAGGTTCTGGAGGAGATCTCCTTCGAAGGCCCCGACCTGAAGAAAAAGCACGTGCGCATTGATGCGGCCTACGTGCGCAAGCAGTTGGCCGACATCATGAAAGACCAGGATCTGACCCGGTATATCCTGTGAGCCGGCCGGCCGACTCGCTTCTTCTGCTCGTTGCGCTCGCTGCCGGCTGTGGGTCCCCTGGCGAACCGCTGCCGCCATCGCTCGGCATCCCGGAGCCGGTCTCGGACCTTCGCGCGCAACAAGTGGGCGAACGGATCGTAGTGCGCTTCACGCTGCCCGAGCTCACCACCGACGGCGTCGTCGTGCGGCGCTTCCGTGAGGTCGAGCTGCGCGTGGGCGTGCCGCCCGAGGGAAACTTCGACACGGAACGGTGGGCCGCACGAGCGACGCAGGTCTCGGTGGCTACGCGCACGCCTGGGCCGGTCGAGGTCACGCTGCCCGTGGCAGAATGGGCCGGCCGCGAAGTGATCCTCGGGGTTCGCGCCATCGGACCCAAGGGCCGTCCGGGCGCGTGGTCCAATCTGGTGGCGCTGGAAGTTGTGCCGCCCCTGCCCCGCCCCGCGGACCTGCGTGCCGAAGCCACTGCATCCGGCGTGCAACTGAGCTGGAAGGCTGTCGGCGACCTTGCCGACATACGCTATCGCATCTTTCGTCGTGCAGCGCAGGCGCGCGAGGCCGAGCCCGTGGGCGAAACCGAGTCGCTTGTTTTTGTGGACGCGAACGCCGAGTTCGGCAAGCCCTGGGAGTATCAGGTCCAGGCTTTTCGGAAGGTCGGGCAGACGGAAGCTCTCAGCGAGCTTTCCGAGGCGGTCCGCATCACGCCCGAGGATCGCTTTCCCCCTGCTGTGCCACGCGGTTTGCAAGCCACACCCGGCCTGGGAAGCATCGAACTCGTCTGGGAGCGCAACGCAGAGCCGGATCTGCGAGGCTATCGCGTCTGGCGCGCGGTCGGCGACGGTTCGCTCCAACCGTTGAGCGATCTGGTCGAGTTGCCCGCTTACTCCGATCGCAAGATCGAATCAGGACAGAGATATCGTTACGCGGTCTCGGCCGTGGATGTCCGCGGCAACGAGAGCGCACCCTCATCTCCTGTGGAGGTACATGCGCCTTGAAACTGGTACGCTTCAGTCTCGATCCTGCTGCACCTGCAACCACGCCGGACGGCTCGCCGCTGGTCAAGTATGGCGTGGTGGAAGACGAGACGGTTTATGAGACCCTGGCGGGCTGGTCGTCCCGCACAGGGTCTTCCTGGCCGCTCAGCCAGGTGCGGCTGCTTCCCCCTTGCTGGCCGAGCAAAATCGTGTGCGTGGGACGCAACTACGAAGAGCACGCGAAAGAGCTTGGCAACCTGGCGCCTGCCGAGCCGGTGATCTTCCTCAAGCCGCCCTCCGCGCTCAATGCGCACCGCGATCCCATCGTGATTCCGCCCATTTCCCAGCGAGTGGACTACGAGGGCGAGATTGGGGTGGTCATCGGACGGCGCGCGCGGAACGTCCGGCCCGAGCGGGCGGACGAGTACATCCTCGGCTACACCTGCGTGAATGACGTAACCGCGCGCGACCTGCAAAAGAAGGACGTGCAATGGACGCGGGCCAAGGGCTTTGACACCTTCTGCCCGGTCGGCCCCTGGATTGTACCCGCTGCCGAGGTAAGTCTGGATCAGTTGCGGCTGCGCACCTGGGTCAACGGCGACTTGAAGCAGCAGGCCACCCCGGCGGAGATGATCTTTTCGGTGGCCCGCATCCTCGCGTTTGTCTCCGAGGTCATGACGCTGGAGCCGGGGGACCTGATCGCGACGGGCACGCCGGCCGGGGTGGGGCCGCTCTCGCCCGGCGCCGAAGTTAAGATCGAGATCGAAGGCGTGGGCGTGCTCGAAAACCGCGTCTCCACCGAATAGCGCGTCACCCGGGGCCTCGCGCGCGCATCAGAAAGGATGACGGGCGCGCGGCGCCCGCAGCGAGGCTCCATGCAGTTGGATCATCCCAGGCACATCCTGGTCCCGGTGGATTTCAGCGAGCTTTCTGCACTCGCTTTGCAGTACGCGGACGCGCTCGGGCGTTGCTCGGGCGCGCGCATCACGGTGCTGCACGCCAGCGCCTTCGAGGCGCCTCCTTACTTCACGCAAGGGCAGGTAGAAGAGCTGCGGGCGCGATTGCGGGCCGCCCAGCGACAGGCGGAACGCGATTTGCGGGAGTTCGTCCGCAAAGCGCTCGGACCGGATACGGCAATGCCCGCCATTCGGGTCGTCGAGGGGCGCCCGGCTGAAACCATCCTGCGCACGGCGCAAGAGATCGGCAGCGACCTGATCGTGATGGGGACCCACGGGCGCAGCGGATGGAACCGGCTGATGCTCGGCTCCGTCACGGAGCGTGTCCTGCGCGAGACCAGCATTCCTGTCCTGACGGTCCGTGGCGACATGCGTACGCCCGAGCGTCCTCTGGCCATCCGCAACATCCTGTGCCCGGTCAACGACACGCCCGTGGCACGGCGCGCGCTGCGGCAGGCGGCCGAAATGGCACATTGCCTCGACGCAACCTTGACGCTGCTCCACGTGGACGAGGGGTCCTCGCGCGACCGCATCGCTGACCTTTGCGCCTGGGTCCCCAACGAGCAGCGCCAGAAATGCCGCATTCGTGAAATCACGCGCCGGGGCGAGGCCGCCCGCGAGATCATCGCCCAGGCGCGCGAAGAAGGCTGCGATCTGCTGGTGATCGGCGCCCAGCACCGCAGGTTCTTCGACAGCACCGTAATCGGCTCGACCACCGTGCGCGTGGTGCGGCACGCGCCCTGCCCCGTGCTCACAGTGGTCGAAGGCGAGCCGGTCCCCATCGCCGCCGAGACTTCCGGGATCCAGCGAGAATCAAGCTGAGGAGGAAAGCAATGCTATTCGAGGTTGAAACCACCAGGAGCCTGGAGGAAATTGATCGCGGCTTGCAGGAGGCGGCCGCGCGGCACAAGTTCGGAATCCTGACTGTCCACAACATCCGCGAGACGATGAAAAAGAAAGGCGTGGATTACGAAGGCGAGTGCCTGATCTACGAGGTCTGCAACCCGCAGCAGGCCGCCAAGGTACTCACCGCCAATCCCGCCATTTCCACAGCCTTGCCTTGCCGCATCTCAGTCTATCGCTCGGGCGATCGGTGCAAGCTGGCCGCGATCCTGCCCACCGCGATGCTCAGCCTGTTCGGCTCGCCCGAGCTTGACAGCGTAGCCAAGGAAGTGGAGACCGAAATCTGCGCGATGATGCGCGAGGCGGCGGGCGTCTGACAGGCCCGCGGGAAGCGGGCCCGGTGCGTTACACTAGGCGCAGGCAGGTTTCGGATTTTGCGGTCACTGGTAGCGGGCATCGTGCTGGCGGCGCTCTCGGCGCCGGCGGCAGAACAAGGGCAGCTCGATTCCAGCCCCTCTCTGTTCACCATTCTGGCGGCGTATCACGCAGCTCGTGCACCCGAGCAACCTTGGCGGGCTGCCGATGAGAGCTTGCGGGAAGCCGTCGTTGCAGAAATCTTGAGCCGCAAGCCCTCGACCTTGCCCGCTCTAAAGAATTTCTTCGAACAGCACCGCCAGAGGGATCCGATCGAAGACCTCAGTCAGTACATTTCTTTCGCCCTGAGCGTCCACGGACCGCCCGAATTCAAGTACCGGTTCCTGCTCAACCAGCTCCCGCCGGACGTGTTCCCGCTGCAAGGCCTGGAAAAGCTGGTGGCGAAGTTCTACAAGGAAAGCGGCGTCGAGGAACTCTGGAAGAAGGCGCAGCCGCGCTACGAGCAGGTGATCGAACGCTATCATAGCCCGATCGCGCGCGCCGTGCTGGAGGCCAACGCCTATGTACGGAGTCCGACCAGCGGCGTGCTGGGCCGGCGGTTCCAGATCTACGTCGAGCTGCTGGCGCCGGCCAGTCAGGTCCACGTGCGCAACTACGCCAACGACTACTTCGTCGTGGTCACCCCGGCGCGCGAGCCGCAGATCGAAGAAATCCGTCACGCTTACCTGCACTATCTGGTGGATCCCATCGTTCTGCGCCATGCCGAAGAGGTCAATCAGAAAAAACCGCTCATGGATTTCGCGCTGGGGGCGCCGCTGTTGCCTGAAGCCTACAAGAAGGACTTCCCGCTCCTGGTGTCCAAGTGCCTGGTGAAGGCGATCGAGAGCCGGCTGGCGCCGAGATCGCAGCGACAGGCCCTGGTCGAGCAGGCGTTGCGCGAGGGTTACATTCTGACGCCGTATTTCGCCGAGGCGTTGCCCGCATACGAAAAGCAGGAGCAAGCCCTGCGTTTTTACTTCCCGGAAATGGTCAAGGGGATTGACTTGAGGCGGGAAACCCAGCGGCTGGACAAGGTCGAGTTCGCGCGGCAACCGGCGCAACCCGCACGCCAGTCCGAGCCACCCGCACCCAAGCCGGCGCCGAGCGGCCCGGAACAACAGGTCGAGGAAGCGGAGGACCTCTACGCGAAACGTGAGCTGGGCAAAGCCCGGGAGCGATTCTTGGCCGTGCTCCGGCAAACCGACGACCGCAAGCTGCACTCCCGCTGCTACTACGGGCTGGCGCGGATCGCGACGCTGGAAAACGATCCGGATCTGGCCGAGCGCCTGTTCCAGCGGGTTCTGGAGCTCGATCCGGACCCGCAGATTGCAGCCTGGACACACGTTTACCTGGCGCGACTCGCGGAAGCGGCCGGTGAGACGGATCAGGCCCGCGAACACTACCGGGCCGCATTACAGCTCGAGGGCGCAACCGCGGCGGCGCGCGCCGCTGCGGAAAAAGGACTGGCGGCCCTGGGAGCGCGTGTTCCCCGCCGGTCGCCAGAGTAAAGTACAATTGGACAAAGATATTCTCAGGAAGGAATCGTTCATGAGCACAGCCCAACGGATGCTGACCGGCTTGTTGGTCGCCGGCGCATTCTCCCTTTTCCAACTGGCTGCCCAGGAAGTGCAAAGGCAGCCGCAGGTGAAATCCCAGAAGGAAGCCGAGGCCGTGATGGCCATTTTCCAGGCGCCGGACCCCGACTCGCGCATCAAGGCGGCGCAGGAGCTGCTGCACAAGTTCGCCGACAGCGAGTTCAAGGCCATCGCCATGCAGATGATCGCGGCCTCCTACCAGCAGAAAAACGACTTCGAAAACATGGTGGTCTGGGCGGAACGGACGCTGGAAGCCGATCCCAAGAGCTACCACGCCATGCTCATGCTGGCCACCGGCATCGCCCAGCGCACGCGCGAGTTCGATCTCGACCGGGAAGAAAAGCTGGCTCGCGCGGAGAAGTACGCCCATGACGCCATGGAGATCCTGAAGACCCTGCCCAAGCCACGCCCGGACATCCCGGACGAGCAGTGGGAAGCGGCCAAGAAGGATTTCACGGCGCAGGCCCATGAGGCTCTCGGTCTGGCAGCTCTGGCCCGCAAGAAGTACGACGTCGCCATCGCCGAGTTCAAGCTGGCCGTCGAGGGCGCCGCGAATCCCGATCCCGCCACCATGGTGCGCCTGGGCGCCGTCTACAACATGACGGGCAAGTACGATGACGCCATCGCACTGCTCGACAAGGTGATGAACGACGCCGAGGTTCATCCCACCATCAAACAGTTCGCACAGGCGGAACGGGCGCGCGCCTTTCAGCTCAAGCAGGCTGCCCAACAGCAGGCGGGTCAGGCGAAACCCGCCGGCGAAGCAAAACCTGCCGGGGAAGCCAAGCCGGAGCCCAAACAGCCCTGAGCGAGAGGCGCTGCTCGCCGGGGCGGGACGCGTCGCGGCACAGACTGCATGTTGCCGCCGCTCGAACGTCTCGAACTCGCCATCGGCCACACATTCGCCAACCGGGAACTCCTGCGCCTCGCGCTCACGCATGCGTCGCACGCCCACGAAACTGCTTCCGGCCCCGATGCTGACAACCAGCGATTGGAATTTCTCGGTGACGCCGTCCTCGGCTTGCTGGCCAGCGAGCACCTGATCCGGCAGCATCCGGATTGGCGGGAGGGGCGACTCTCCATCCTGAAAAACTACCTGGTGAGCGCCCCGCACCTCGCGCAAGTCGCTCAGAAACTGGGACTCGGCGAACACCTGCTTCTCGGACGAGGCGAGGAACTCAGCGGGGGCCGGGAAAAGGCTGGTCTGTTAGCCGACGCGCTGGAGGCCCTCATCGCTGCCATCTATCTCGATGCGGGCTTGGAAGCAGCGCGCCGCTTCGCCGAGCGCTACATCTTTGCGGAAGAGCGGACCGGCGAGGAAGCGCCCGCACCCGGCGCCAACTACAAAGGGGCTTTGCAGGAAGCCGCCCGCCAGCTCAACCTTCCGGCGCCACGCTACACGGTGGTCGCCGAGGAAGGCCCTCCCCACGCCCGCCGCTTCACGGTAGAAGTCCGCATTGACGAGGAATGGGTCGCGCGGGGCGAAGGAGCGTCCAAGAAGGAAGCTGGCCAGCAGGCCGCCCGCGCCCTGCTTTTGCGCCTGATGGACGCCAGGCCATAGTTCCCCGTCAGAGGGTCTTCCAGAACCGGCGCAGGCTTTCCAGTTCCGACAACGGCAAGCGCTGCTCGACCGGAAGCAGAGCCGGAAACGGCGCGTGCGGCTCCCGCTGGTACCAGTAGGCCACCGAGGAAATGTCGTTGGCGTGACCGTTGGCGTGGCCGCTCTCGATCGTCACGCGGATGGATTTCTCGAAACAAATCGGGTCCTCGATGTGGAAGCGATACATGCTCCACTTGCCGGCGTAAATGTCCGGGCCGGATGTTCTTCCCGCGAGCGAGACGCCATGGTACGGGGTCGAATACGCTCCGCCGGGGAATCCCCAGGCCGCGCAGAAATAATCCTCGGTGCCCGTGCCGTGCAAGGAAGGGCGCTCTTCGCCGTCAATGAAAATCATGTCGTCGCCTTCGCCGAACCAACTGAAGCCGGGGTGGGGATTGATGTGGTCCACCGAGAGCACGCAGCCGACGTAATGCCCCCGCCCGGTCGCCTCCAGGATTACGTAGTTGTGCTTGCCGTCGGGGTTCGTGGGCAGCGGCTTGGGAGGCCTGGCCACGTCATACTGGGCCGGGAACGGGAACTGCCGTCGCCATTGCGCATGGAAACGCAAGGCACGCTCGGGCAGACGGTCGTACTGTTCCCAGTCCACGTAGTAATAAAGAGCGCGTAGAGGCTGCGTGCCCTGGTTCTCCACCGTGATGCGCGCCGAACGCGCAAAGGGCATGGGGAAGAAACAGTTCATCGCGGCGCGATGTTTGGGGATCGAGTCGCCGCCAGTAACCATGTTCAGCGGCAGCGACCAGAAATTGGCGATTCCGCCGTGACCGACGCCGAAAAAGTCGGCGATGGGGCACTCAATGCTGGGCTGCTCTTCCCCGTCCCACCAGGCGCGGAGTACGCACCGGCGCAGGTAGTGCTCCTCGAGCGAGTGCAACGTGATCCAGATGTGCCGGATGCAGCCCGGACCTTGCAGATCCGCGAGCACGTGCGTGGCTCCGGCCGCCAGCGGCACACCGTCCGCGTTGCCGCCCGTACGGTCATAGCTGGAGGAGCGCCGCGTTCGCGCGCGACGCTCCAGAAACAGATGCGACAAGCCGCCGGGGATCTCCACCGGGTGCGAGTCGCCGGCCGCACTCGCTCCCTGCGCCAGCGGAGCCGCAGCCAGCGCAGCCAGAAATCTTCTGCGTTGCGTGTTTCTCATCGGCATGGAACTCTCCCTGGTCGCGCCCATTATACTGGCGACGCCGCCACCCTCATGGCCTCCTTGCCGGCGTTGTACATTCGTGAGTGGTCGAAGCGGAGGAAGATCATGAGGACGCGGCTCGAACAGTATTTCCGGTTCAGCGAACTGGGGACGAACTGGCGCACGGAACTGCTGGCGGGCGCCACGACCTTCCTGACTATGGCCTACATCGTGTTCGTGAACCCCGCGATCCTCGGCGCCGCGGGCCTGCCTGCGCCGGCGGTAACCGCTGCCACCTGCTTCTGCGCCGCGCTGGGCAGCATCCTGATGGGAACGCTGGGGCGGTACCCCATTGCGCTGGCGCCCGGCATGGGCATCAACGCCTACTTCGCTTACACGGTCGTCAAGGGCATGGGCGTGCCCTGGCAGACCGCGCTGGGCGCTGTCTTTCTGGCGGGCGTGTTGTTCCTGCTGCTGACCGTGCTGCGCGTGCAGCAGCGGATCGTGGCCGCCGTCCCTCTCGAACTGCATGCCTCGGTGGCGGCCGGCATCGGCCTGTTCCTGGCCCTGATCGGGCTGCGCAACGCGGGGATCGTCGTACCCAATCCCGAGACTACGGTGGCGCTGGGCAACCTGCGGGAACCCAACACGCTACTGGCCCTCTTTGGATTGCTGGTCATCGCGACCCTGACGGCTTGGGGTGTCCGCGCCGCCATGCTGCTGGGCATCCTGGCGACTACGGCGCTGGGGGCGCTCGTCGGGCTGACGCAGTGGCGGCCGCAACCGCTCGACTGGGCCCAGATCACCGCCGCCGCCGGCAAGCTGGATATCGCCGCCGCGATGAATACAGGATTGCTCGAAATTGTTTTTGTGTTTTACTTCGTGATCCTCTTCGACAACGTGGGCACCCTGATTGGCGTAGCCAAGAAAGCCGGCCTGCTCGAACCGGGTGATCGTCTGCCCCGCGCGGGCACGATGCTGGGCGTAGCCGGGACGGCTACCGTAGCGGGTGCTCTGACCGGAACCTCACCCGTGGTCTGCTACATCGAAAGCGCAGCCGGCGTGAGCGCAGGCGGGCGTACGGGAGTGACGGCCATCGTCGCCGGTCTGCTCTTTCTGGTTGCGCTGGTGGCCGCGCCACTGGCAGGAGCGATCCCGGCCGCGGCCACGGCGCCCGCCCTGATCGTGGTCGGCAGCCTCATGGTGAGCACAGTGGCGGAGATCCGCTGGTCGGACCCGGTGGTCGCCACGCCCGCCTTCCTGACCATGATCACGATCCCGCTGACTTCGAGCATCGCCAACGGCATCGCCATCGGCTTCATCGCCTTTGCCGCCCTGAAGACGCTGCGAGGCCGCTACCGCGAGGTCCACTGGCTGGTTTACGTGCTCGCCGCGCTGTTCGTGCTGCGCTTCGCCTACCTGACCAGCGCGCACTGAAAGGCGCTCAGTCGGTGTATCGCTTGAAGACCAGGCAGCCGTTGGTGCCGCCGAAGCCGAACGAGTTCGACATGGCGTACTCGATGCGCATCGGGCGGGCCTTGTTGGGCACGTAATCCAGATCGCACTCCGGATCAGGTACTTCGTAGTTGATCGTGGGCGGCGCAATCTGGTCGCGGATGGCCAGCACCGTGATGCCCGCCTCGAGACCGCCGGCGCCGCCGAGCAAGTGGCCGGTCATGGACTTGGTGGAGCTTACTGCGAGCTTGTAAGCGTGCTCGCCGAAGCAGCGTTTGATCGCCAAGGTCTCGATGCGGTCGCCGACGTCGGTGGAAGTGCCGTGCGCGTTGATGTACTGCACCTGAGTCGGCTCGATGCCCGCGTCGCGAAGGGCATTACGCATGACACGATAGGCGCCGTCGCCATCCTCGCACGGGGCGGTGATGTGGTAGGCATCGCCGCTCATGCCGTAGCCCACGATTTCCGCCAGGATAGGAGCCCCGCGTCGGCGGGCGTGTTCCAGCTCTTCCAGGATGAGCAAGCCGGCGCCCTCTCCCACCACAAACCCGTCCCGCAGCTTGTCCCACGGGCGGCTGGCGCGTTCCGGCTCATCGTTCCGCGTGGAGAGCGCGCGCATGGCGGAGAAGCCGCCAATTCCCATGCGGCAGATGGGAGCCTCGGAACCGCCGCAAATCATCACATCGGCATCGCCACGCTGGATGATCTTGAAGGAATCTCCGATGGCATGCGCGCCGGTGGTGCAGGCAGTGGCCGTAGCCGAGTTCGGACCTTTGGCGCCCCAGCGGATCGAGACGTAGCCCGCGGCGAGATTGATGATGGTTGCCGGAATGAAGAAGGGCGAGATACGTCGCGGACCGTATTGCAGCAGGGCTTCGAACTCGCGCTCGATGATTTCAAATCCCCCGATCCCGCTGCCGATGTAAACGCCCACGCGCTCGCTGTTTTCCGGCGTGATCTTCAGGCCCGAAGCCTTCAGCGCGAAGTCCGCCGCCGCGATCGCGAACTGGATGAAGCGGCCCATCCGCTTCAACTCCTTGCGCTCGATGAACTTTTCGGGCTCGAAGCCCTTGACCTCGGCGGCGATGCGAGTCGCGAAGCCGGAAGCATCGAAAGCAGTGATGGGGCCGACGCCGCTTCGCCCCTCCAGAATGGCTCGCCAGGTCTCCTCGGTGCCTATGCCCAGAGGCGAAACCAATCCTACACCGGTCACCACCACCCTGCGCGACAAGACCAGACTCCTTTCTGTGTGCGGCCGGGATCCGGAATGGGGCTACTTCTTGGCCATCTTGGATTCGATGTACTCGATGGCGTCCTTGACCGTGGTGATCTTCTCGGCGTCCTCGTCAGGAATCTCCAGATTGAACGCCTCCTCGAAAGCCATGGTCAACTCGACGATGTCCAGCGAGTCGGCGCCGAGGTCGTCCACAAAGGAAGCCGTGTTGTCCACCTGGCTCTCGTCCACGCCCAACTGTTCTGCGATGATTTGCTTGACCTTTTGTTCAACCGACATGAATCCTCCCGCGTCCTCTCGCGTAAGTTCCGGTTCTGCCGGTCCCGGCATCGCGGCGCCGGAACCATAGCAGGCTGCAAACGGTGATTCTAGCGATAGCGGCTCCGCCGTCGCAACTGGCAGGCCTGGCTCGTTCCCGTGTCGCGGGAAGGCTATCAAAGCCGCTACAATCCGGCTATGGCTCCGGGGCCTTGGTGGCTGGCGCCGCTCCTGCTGGCTGCCCTTCTCGACCCGCAGACGGAACGGCTCCTGGCGCGCGTGAGCGAGGAAGCGGAAGTTTTTCGCCGGCAAGCCGTAAAACTGCTTGCGCAGGAGACGCTGCGACAGCGAGCTTTGCAACCGCCGCGTCGCTTCCGTCCCCGTGCGGGCAAGGCCGCCACAGAACCGCCTCCGGCGGAATATCGGACCCGAGAGATCGTTTCCGAATACACCTACGGCGTGCTGCGCGACTCGCCCGGTGTTCTGCATGAATTCCGGCAAGTTCTGCGAGTGGACGGGCGGGCGGTATCGGCGCCGGTGCAGGCGCGCAGGAGGTTGCTGGCCGGCATCAAGTCGGCCGATGACCGGGTCAAGCAACGAATGCTGGAGGAATTTGCACGCTACACCCTGCGCGGCGCCGCCACCGATTTTGCACCTGCATTGCTGTTGTTCACGCCCGAACGGCTCGGCGACTTCCGCTTCGAGGCCGCCGGGAAAGCACGCGTAGGAGCGGATCCCGCCCTGATCCTTCGCTTCCGCCAGACGGGAGGTCTGGGCGCGCTCACGGTATTCGAAAACCGGCAGGTCCTTCGGCAGCCCCTCGAAGGCGAACTCTGGATCCGCGAAACCGACGGGCTGCCGCTGCGCATCGTGCTCGCCAGCAAGCGGCAGCAAGGTGAGCGGACGCTGCTCGATCAGGCGACCATCGAATACGCACCCAGCCCCTACGGAGTGCTGGTCCCCGTTTCTGTGGTGAGGCGGATGCACGCGGGCGATCTGCTCGTGGAGGAGGACGTTTTCCAATACTCGGCCTTCCGCATGTTTGCGGCGGACGCCGAAATCAAATTCCCATGACGAAGGAGTTCCTGTACCTGCACGGCTTCGCTTCCAGTCCGGCTTCGCAGAAGGCCCGCTTCTTCCGCGAACGCCTCGAAGCGGAGGGCTGCCGGGTCGAGGTTCCCGATCTGAGCGAAGGCGACTTCGAGAACCTGACCATCACGCGGCAGTTGCGGGTCATCGAGAAGGCCGCTGCGGGCCGGCGGGTGGCGCTGATCGGCTCCAGCCTGGGCGGATACCTGGCTGCCTTGTACGCTGCGCGCCACCCCGAGACGGACCGCCTGCTGTTGCTGGCGCCGGCGTTCGGATTCGCGCGACGTTGGGCCGGGGCGCTGGGAGCGGAGCTGGAGGAGTGGAAACAAAAAGGATCGAAGATGTTTTTTCATTACGGGGAGCGTCGCTACCGCCCGGTCTCCTACCGGCTGATTGAGGACGGCCTCCAGTACGAAGATTTTCCCGCCGCCAGCCAGCCGACCCTGATCTTTCACGGACTGCGCGACAGCGTGGTCAGGCCCGAGTGGTCCCTCGAGTTCGCCCGGAACCGGCCCAACGTGCAGGTGGAGCTGGTGGATTCCGATCACGAATTGCTGGACTCGCTCGAGCTGATCTGGCAGCGGGCACGTAACTTCCTGTTGGGCGGGATGTAGTGCCGCGCGGGGCCCCTCTACAAGGAATGGAATTCAGCGGTCGCCGTGGCGGTACTGTGTTACAATTTCTCGTAGAGCGGTAACGACGGCGGGCGCCGGTACATCTAACAGGCAGGCGGTCCCAAGCGCGGAAGGCCGCGAGAGGGAACGTTCCAGTCGCGAAGAAGAGAATGGCAGAGATGGCGGCCAATCAAGGGCAGCAGCAGACGGCAGTCAACGTTACGCCCGTAGCTGCCACGGCCGAGGATCATCTCGCCAGGCTCCTGCCGCCCGAGACCCAGGTTCCTTGGTACCGGTCCTTCCTGAATAACCTGCGCGACACGCTGTTTCCACCCAAGCTGCCCCCGCTGGAGGTGACCTCAAAGCCGGTCGCAGTCAAAGACATCTGGGGCGACTATCGGTACGGAAAGCAAGCAGGTCTCACTTCCGCTCTGATCCACGGTTTGGCGGTGGTCCTGCTGTTCACGGCGGCTTCCAGCCCCGTGGTCCAGAAGACGGTCCGCGATACGGTCACCTTGGTGGCACCGGATATCGCACCTTACCTTCCCCCACTCAAGCCGAAGGATACCCAGATGGGCGGGGGTGGGGGCGGCGGTGACCGTTCTCCTTTGCCGCCGAGCAAAGGCAGGTTGCCGAAGCCTTCCTTCCGGCAGTTCACGCCGCCCACGGCTGTGATCCAGAACCCTAACCCCAAGCTGGCCATGGAGCCCACGCTGATCATGCCGCCGGACGTGCCGCTGCCCAGCGTGAATCTGCCCAACTACGGCGACCCGCTCGCCAAGCTCGGGCCGCCTTCCAGCGGGCCGGGCTTCGGTGGCGGCATCGGGACAGGATCCGGTGGCGGCGTCGGTCCGGGTCGCGGCGGTGGTTATGGCCCCGGCGAAGGCGGTGGGATCGGTGGTGGTGTTTACCGGATCGGCGGTGGCGTATCCGCGCCCGTGATCCTTTACAAAGTGGAGCCGGAGTACTCCGAGGAGGCCCGCAAGGCCAAGTACCAGGGCACCGTTGTACTCTCCATCGTGATTGATGAGCAGGGCCGGCCGCGCGACATCAAAGTGATCCGTCCGCTGGGGATGGGGTTGGACGAGAAGGCCATCGAAGCTGTCTCCAAGTGGCGCTTCCGCCCCGGCTATAAAGACGGCAAGCCCGTGGCTGTACTGGCTACCGTCGAGGTGAACTTCCGCCTGTTGTAAGGCCGGCTGGCGCCTGCGCCTTCCCTGACCCCGCTCAATCCGTTCGCCCGCTGCATTCCTGGCACGGGCAGATGCTGCGCAGGTATTCCCAACTGTAGATTCCCGTGTTGTGTCCGTCGCTCCACTGAAGTCTCAGTGCGTAGCGACCAACGGGCTCGGCGTTGATGAGGCGGAGGGCCGGCTGGAACATCGGGAAGGGCGAGGGATCGGCGCCGCCGCGTGTCTCGGTGCAGGTGGCGCAAGGGCAGCGGTCGCGCAAGTAACGCAGGGGATACTCGCTGCGGTGCCCGTCCCGCCACTGGATCGTGAGTCCGCGGCTCCTGGAAACCGAGATCTGGACGGGCTCGGGAAAACCGACCACCTCAGACCCGCTGGACATCGCGCACTCCGGAAACGCGTCGCATGGCGGCCAGCAGCCTGCCCAGTTGTTTGTTGTCGCGCACTTCGATGGTCATGTCCACCACGGCCACTTCGGCGTGAGAGTTCTCGCCCCGGGCTTCAAGCGTGCGAATGTTCACGTTCTCGTTGAAGAGGATCGTGGTCAACTGATTCAGCATGCCCGGGCGGTCGTCAATATGCGCCACCAGTTTCACCGGGAAGCACTGATCGCCCGGCGCGCCCCACTCGACGTCAATCCGGCGTTCAACTTCATAGAGCAGATTCTGGACGTTGGGGCAGCTGGTAGAGTGCACGGCAATGCCTTTGCCCCGCGTCACGTAACCGACGATAGGATCGCCGGGGATTGGGTTGCAGCACTTGGCGCGATAGACCAGCAGGTCATCCACACCCCGGACGCGCACGACCAGTTCGCCTTCCGCCGCGGGACGCGCAGCCGGTGCCGGAGCGGGCGGTGCGGTGACGGTCGGCTCTTCCGCGGCGCTGCTTTCGGGAGCAATCTTTTGCAGGATCTTGCGGGGCGAGAAGCGCCCATAGCCGAGGGCGGCGTACAAGTCCTCGAGTTTGGCGTACCCGTATTCGCCGGCGATGCGCTCCAGCTCGGCCTTCGCGGTCTTGGCGAGCTGGATCCCTAGCCGCCGCGCCTCGCGCTCGAGGTATTTCTGGCCGATCTCGATGGCCCGCGCCCGTTCGGCCGCATTGATCACGGCCTTGATTTTCTGGCGGGCGCGCGAGGTTTTCACCAGCGCGAGCCAGTCCTTGCTGGGCAGGTGACCGGGCTGGGTCAGGATCTCGACTACGTCGCCGTTGCGCAGGGTGTAGCGCAGGGGCACGATCCGCCCGTTGACCTTGGCGCCGACGCACGTGTGTCCCACTTCCGTGTGGATGGCGTAAGCGAAGTCAATGGGCGTGGCGTCGCGCGGGAGCACGATGACTTTGCCGCGGGGCGTGAAGGTGTAAACCTCTTCGGGATACAGGTCCACCTTGAGGGTGGAAAGGAAATCGCGCGAATCGCGCATTTCCTGTACCCAGTCCAGCAGGTGCCGGAGCCAGGCGATGCGCTCCTCCTCTTGCTGGCCGCTGCGGATGTTCCCTTCCTTGTATTTCCAGTGCGCCGCGATGCCTTCCTCGGCGATGCGGTGCATTTCCTCGGTGCGGATCTGGACTTCGAAGGGCTGGCCACCCGGCCCCATGAGGGACGTGTGAAGGGACCGGTAGAGATTGGGCCGGGGCATGTTGATAAAGTCCTTGAAACGTCCGGGGATGTGCGGCCATCGCCCGTGGATGACGCCGAGCGCCGCGTAGCAGTTTTTGACGGTGTCCGTGATCACCCGCACCGCGAGCAGATCGTAGACCTGTTCGATCGTAATTCTCTGGCGCCGGAGCTTCTGATACGTCGAATAAACGCCCTTGATCCGCCCTTCTACGCGCGCCGGGATTTGTTCGGCCTTCAGCAGGTCGAGGATCTCGCGCTGGATTTCGGCCAGGAATTCCTGCTTGGCCTGGCGCCGCGATTCGATGGCCTCGCGGATCTCGGCGTAAGCCTCGGGCTCGAGGTAGGAGAAAGCCAGGTCTTCGAGCTCTCCCCGCATCACGCCCATGCCCAGCCGGTGGGCTATGGGAGCATAAATATCCAGCGTCTCCTGGGCGATGCGTTTCTGCTTTTCCGGCGGGCAGAAGGCGAGCGTGCGCATATTGTGGAGGCGGTCGGCCAGCTTGACCAGGATGACCCGCAGGTCGTTGGTCATGGCCAGCAGCATCTTGCGGAGGCTCTCGGCCTGGCGATCCTCGGCCGAGTAAAACTCGAGCTTGCTCAGTTTGGTAACGCCATCTACGCAGCTGGCCACCTCGTTGCCGAATTCCCGCCGGATATCCTCTAGAGTGGCAGCCGAGTCCTCGACAACATCATGCAAGAGGCCGGTCTGAAGACAGACCAGATCCAGATTCATGTCCGCGAGAATTGCCGCGGTCTGCACCGGGTGAACGATGTAAGGTTCGCCCGAGTCGCGCTGCTGGCCCGCGTGGCAGCGGAGGGCGAAATCAAAGGCTTTGCGTAAAGCAACCAGCTCTTCCGGAGGACGGCGGGGTTTCAGGCGGGCTTCAAGTTCACGGAAGAGCGCGTCCGCATCAACTTCGGCTCCGGCTGTTTGAGGCGGGGCACTCGCTGCACGGCTTGAGGCCGCCGGCACCGCGCTCGACCAGTTCGGATCCTCCTCCATGGAAACCACGGGCGGCGCTATTTTCAGCGCCGCCCGACTTTTATTATACCGGGTTGTGGCCAGACCACCGGTGCAGGCCTACTGCGTCCCCCCACCGGCTGTTGCTGCGGCGCCGCCGGTCTTCATTTTCTTGGTTTCCAAGGTCTTCTGGACCCAGCTATCGGCGGTGTCCCAGTCGCGCTTGTAGGCCTCCTGGGTCTCTTGGAGGTCGGCCCGCTGCCGGTAGAGCAGGTTCATGTAGGCCATCGCGTCATCGTACTGGGGATCGAGCTCCAGCGCTTTCTCGAGGTATTTCATTCCCTCCTCGATCATCGCCAGGTTCTTCTGGCGCAGTTGATCGCGGACCTTCTTGTCCTTCAAAGGCCCCGGATCCTCCGGCCGCATCCCGAGCTTGGCGCGCGCCTCGGCGTTGTCCTGGAACGCCTTCGTCCAGGCAATCACGCCCAGGGTATAGTACGCCTCCTTGTTCTTCGGGTTCACTTCGATCAGTTTCTTGTACCACTCAGCCGCCTGATCGAATTTTTTCTGGTTGAAGTACAAGGAGGCAATCGAGGCGATGGCCACCTCGTTCTTGGGATCTTGCTCGAGCACCTTCAGGAACTCCCGGTGGGCGTTCTCGGCGAACTGGAGGTTCTCCGGAGATTCGGCACCGGGAATGTACTGCACCATATAGGCGGTGGCGAGGTACAAGCGAGCCGTGGGGAAGCTAGGATCCAGCTCGATGGCTTGCTTGAAGTGCTCGATGGCCTCCGGATAGCGAGCGTTCTTGTAAGCCTGCACGCCCTTGTTGAGGTGGTCGCGGGCCCTGAGTTTCTGGCAACCGGAACTGAGCAGGGCAGCCGCGACGGCGCAAGCGACAAGGATCAGTCTCTTTCTAGTCCTCATGCTGGCTCCTGTTCGCACTCCCGCGGACCGACAATCACTGGCCCGCCTCGATCTTGGCGGTCATCAAACCGACCTTGTCTATGCCGGCCCCTTTTGCGATGTCAATGGCGCGCGCCACGTACTGGAACTCCAGGTCAGGGTCTCCCTTGACGAAGACCACGCGCTCGGCGCGCGTCTTGAAGATTTCCTCCAGCCGGCGCCCCAGCCGGTTGTAGTCGCTGGGTTCCTGGTTGATCATCACGGAGTGATCCTTATTGATGATGATCACCACCGTGCGCTGATCGGCGGCATCGGCCTTGGAACCAGGGGGCGGCGGCTGGGGAACCAGAGTATCCAACCCGTAAGGCGTCGTCGGCGTGATCACCATGAAGATGATCAGCAGGACCAGCAACACGTCAATGAACGGCACCACGTTGGGGTCTGCAACCGGCCCCTTGCCGCTGCTGACTTGCATTCCCATAGCGCATTCTCCCGGGAGAGCAGGCTCGCCCTCAGGCTATTGCGCCGCGGTAGCGGCTGCCGCTCCCTTCTCCTTGATCTGTTCGGTGAGTAAACCGATTTGATCCACTCCTGCGGATCGCAGGTTGTCCACCACCTCCACAACCCGTTCGTACCGTGCCCGGGCGTCGCTGCGGATGTAAACCGTCTTGTCCAGCCGGTTCGTGAGCAGATCTTTGACCTTGGTCGGCAACTGGTCTGGGGGCATCTGGGTGGTCCCCAGGAACGTTCGACCGTCCCGCGTGATCGCGATCAGGATGGCGTCATCCTTGTCCGCAGCTTGCATCGGGATCGGGTTGCGGGTCTTCACCATGTCCACGCTGACGCCCTTGGTCAACATGGGCGTGACCACCATGAAGATGATCAACAGCACCAGCATCACGTCCACCATGGGCACCACATTGGGCGTGGACACCGGCGGGGGCATTTGCCTCTTGGCCATAATTCCTTCCTCCTCCGCAAGCGAAGCCCTGTGCGGCGGGGCCTTGCCGGCCCCGCCCCCAACAAGGCTTCAACTCGCCGGATCGGATAACTTACTTGCTCACGCGCTGAGAGCGCTTCAAGAAGTAGTCAATCAACTCCGAGCTGGAGTTGCTCATCTCGACGTCAAAGCCCTCGATGCGGCTGGTGAAGGCGTTGAAGGCCCAGAACGCCGGGACCGCCACGAACAAGCCAATGGCCGTGGTCACCAGCGCTTCGGAAATTCCGCCTGCCACCGCGCCCAAGCCCGTGGACTTCTCGGTCGAAATCCCGTGGAAGGCGTTAATGATGCCGACCACCGTGCCGAACAAGCCCACGAACGGCGCCGTCGCTCCGATCGTCGCCAGCGTAGGCACGCCACGCTTGAGCTCGGCATGGACGATGGCCTCCGCCCTCTCCAACGCCCGGCGCGAAGCTTCGATGTCCTCGCCCGGGATCTCGGAGCTCATCTGGTGAGCGCGGAACTCTTGCAGGCCAGCCACCACCACCTTAGCCAGGTGGCTCTTCTTGTAGCGGTCCGCAATCTTGATGGCCTCGTCCAGCTTGCCTTCGCGCAGCGCGCCCGCCACCGCCGGCGCGAACAGACGCGACTGCTTGCGCGCAGCATTGAACGCCAGGACGCGGTCAATCATCACGCCGATGGACCAAGCGGACATGCAGAACAAGATGATCACCACGATCTTCGCCAGCATGCCCATCTGGGCCCACAGCGAGCGGATGTCCCAACCTACGGCCGCCTCTTGCAGCAGCAGAAACGACCACACTTGCAACTGTAGAATCATCTCTCTCCTCTCCTGCGAGTTGAAATTCCGTCTTTCGACGTATGGAAACCTTTTTTACTGGCTCAAGGTGAAGTTCACGTCAATCTGCGTGATCACTTCCACCGGTTCGCCGTTCAGCAACGTGGGCTGATAACGCCACTGCCTGACAGCCTCCAGCGCCGCCGGGATCAACAACGGATGCCCGGAAAGCACCTGGAGGTTCTGGATGGTCCCGTCCACGCCGATCACCGCCTGCAAGCGCACCACGCCTTGGATGCGCGCCTGCTTGGCCAGCGGAGGATAGACCGGCTTGGGGGGGATGCCCGGAAAGCACCTGGAGGTTCTGGATGGTCCCGTCCACGCCGATCACCGCCTGCAAGCGCACCACGCCTTGGATGCGCGCCTGCTTGGCCAGCGGAGGATAGACCGGCTTGGGGGCATAGATCAGCTTGGCTTGCTGGACGTTACCACCCACGCGAATGCGCTGGATCTCCTTCGGCTTCTGAACCTCCACCTTGGGAGGCGGAGGCGGCGGCGCAGCCACCGGGGCCGCCGAGATAATCCCGCCGATCACGCCACCCGGGGAGCCGCCCGGAACGCCACCCGGCACGCCGCCCACCACGCCGACAGCCCCAGCCGAAGGCGGCGGCAGCTCATCCTCCTTGATCATCGCGATTTCTTTGGGGATCTGCCTTGGCGCCATCAAGCGCCCGGCGTCGAACTGCCGCGGAATCACCTTGACGACCTTCACCGGCGCCGCAGCCGGCGGCGGGGGAGGAGGCGGGGGTGGCGGAGGCGCCACCAGGAAGCTGGTCAGCGTCCCCCTCGGGATCGTGTCCGTGTAAATGAGGGGGATCAGGATCAGAATCATGACCAGCAGGGACTGGCCGATGAACGAGACCACGACGGTCCACGGCCTGCGGGTCTTTACCGCCGTATCCAGCAAGCTTTGCTCAAACATCTCCGTTGCCTTTCCCAACCCGGGGCGTCGGCCCGGCTACTCTCTCAACCGCCCGGCCTCGCCCCTTGCTCACCGAAACCTTCCTTACCTTGCTGCCCGGCCGACCTTCCGGGCAGCCTCCTTCGTTTTAGACACCGGCGCCGCGGCCACGGATCCCGCGGCCTTCTTGCGGCGCTCGGAGAGATTATGCCAGCCCACGACGATGGCGCTGGCCACGAAAATCGAAGAATAGGTCCCGACAATCACGCCCACCAGCAAGGCCAGCGCCATGCTATTGAGCACCGGCCCACCCAGAAAATATAGCGCCAACACCGCCGCCAGTGTGGTGCCCGAAGTCATCACCGTTCGCGACAGCGTCTGGTTCACGCTTACGTTCACCACCTCCGGCAGCGCTTCCCGGAACCGCACTTTCAGATTCTCGCGCACGCGGTCGAAAACCACGATTGTATCGTTAATGGAGTAGCCGATCAGCGTGAGAATCGCCGCAATCACCGTCAACGAAATCTCGCGATCCAGCCACGAGAACACGCCGATGGTGATCAGAGCGTCGTGGAAGCTGGCCACCACCGCGCCAATGCCGGCCACGAACTCGAACCGGAAAGCGATGTAGACCAGCATGCCGGCCAGCGCGTACAACGTCGCCATCAAAGCCTTCTGCCGAAGGTCAGCACCGACTTTGGGACCTACGATTTCTACCTGCCGGATGGTAAAGGGCGCCAGCGTGGCTTCCTGCTTCAAGACGCCGAGCACAGCCGGCGTTACGCCCGGAACGGCCGCGAGCTCGTCCACGCTGCCGAGCAGACCGGAACGTTCACGATCGCGGAACTCCACGATTCGCCCCGCCAGCTCCTGCAACTGCGGTTCGGAGAGATTCACGCCGGCCCGCTGCAACGGCTCGCGCAAACGCTCCGCGAGAACTTCCCGCCCCACGTTGTTCAAATCGAGCTTGCCCTTTTCCGGAGCGAAGCGCTCGGCGAGGGTTTCCGTGATGATGCGCCGCGCGCGATCCAGCTCCTGTTCGCTGCGCATCTCGGTGCCGATGATGACCTCACGCGCTCCCGTGATTTCCTGAACGGTGATCTCGCCCGGGACACGTCCCATCAGGGCGCGGCGAATCTGGTCGAGGGGAGGCTGTTGGCGAAACTTGACATAGACGAGGGTTCCGCCGCGGAAATCAATGCCCCATCTGGGGCCACCTTTGAGCACGAGACTGAGAACGCTTGCCAGCGTGAGCGCCAGGGACAGAGCGGCCCCGAGGGGCATCAGGCGGATCCAGTTGATCTTGGGTTCGCGGAACAGCTCCATTGCGTCAGCGTGAGCCGGCGTTCAAGCTTTGGACACCGGCAGTTTGCGGAAAGTTCCCCTCCGCAGTCAAGAAAATACCATAATCCGCGCAGCGCGTGGAGGCGGGCGGCGCAATCGGCGGCGCCAGGACCTTCCGGCCCGGATTCGAGCAAGAACCGCTCCTCATATGCTGATGCTCACCGCCTCCCGCTGGCGGAACAAAACCCAGTTGAAGATCGTTCGCGAAACGAACACGGCTGTGAAGACGTTGGCGATCAGGCCGATCACCAGGGTCACGGCGAACCCGCGGACCGGGCCTGTGCCGAACATGAACAGGAAGGCGCAGGAGACCACAGTCACCACGTGCGTGTCCACGATGGTGATGAAGGCGCGATCGAAGCCGGCGTCTACGGCTGCGATCACGCCCTTGCCCGCGCGCAGTTCCTCGCGAATACGCTCGAAAATGAGGATGTTGGAATCCACCGCCATGCCCAGGCTCAGCACGAAGCCGGCGATTCCGGGCAGCGTCCACACAGCGCCGAGGTAACTCAGCGCGGCCAGCGTGATCAGCCCGTTCATGAGCAGGGCCACGATGGCGTTGATCCCGCTCCCCTTGTAATAGACCAGCATGATGGCGGCCACCAGGATCAAGCCCAGCACGGCGGCCGAGAGGCCCTGGCGGATGGAATCCGAACCCAGCGACGGCCCGATGGTTCGCTCTTCCAGGTAGTCAATGCCTGCGGGCAGCGAACCGGATTGCAAAACCAGCGCCAGATCTGCCGCATCCTGCTCGTTGGCCGCTCCCGTGATGCGGCCCTGATCCTCGATCCGGCTCTGAATCACCGGCGCGCTGCGCACTTGGTTGTCGAGGATAATGGCCAGCCGGTTGCCGATGTTGCGCTCGGTGTGCTGGGCGAAGCGCCGGGCGCCGTCCGGGCCCAGCGTGAAATCGGTCTCCCACTTGCCGAACTCGTCGCGGCTGGGACGCGCCATGCGCAGGTCTTCCCCCGTGATGACGGGCACGCGGCTGACCAGCCACCAGGTCTCACCCGCCTCGCCGGCACGCCGCATCTCCGGCACCAGCTTGGTGTTCAGCGGCAACACGCCGCCGTACTTGGCCAGTGCCTGCTCGCGCGAGGAAAACGGGCCATCCTTGACCTCGCTGACCTCCAGCACCGCCGTGGTGCCCATGATCTGCTTGACGCGCGCCGGATCGTCCACGCCCGGCAACTGGACCAGAATCTGGTAGGTGCTCTCCGCGGCGCCGTGCTGCTGGATGACCGGCTCCGTCAAACCCAGCGCGTTGATGCGACGCTCCAGCGTACGGATGGTGCGTTCCACCGTCTCACGCTTCAGCGCCAGCAACTCGCTAGGACGCATGGTCAGCCGGTAGTCCGTATCGCTGATCGCCGTCAGGACCCACATCGGGAAACGCTGGGTGATGAGCTGGCGCAAATCGCCGGCCCGCGCCGACGGCACCCCGCGCAGATAGATGGCGATGGAATCAGCCTCTTCCACGCGCTGCGGATCGTTGCGCTCCAGTTGCGAGAACTCGATGCCCGCACGCCGCAGCTCCTGGCGCAGGCTCTCGATCGTCATATCCGCGCGCGCCTTGACCGCCTCGTGCACGCGCACCTGCAAAATCAGGTGCGTGCCGCCGCGCAGATCCAGGCCCAGACGGATGTTGCGGCGCAGATTGGCCTTGACTTGCTCCACGGAACGCGGCAAGCCGGTCAGGCCCAGCACCGAGAGCAACAGGACCACCGCAATGACAATCGCTCGCGCTCTGACACTCCTTTTCATGCTTGCGCTGCCCGCCTCATTTCCTGGTTTCGCTCGGGATCAAGGCCGCTACTGCGCTGCGCGTGATTTGGAGCTTGACGTTGTCGGGTTTGACGCGCAGCACGAGCGTGTCGTCGTCCCGGTTGATAGCCACGATGGTTCCGATGATTCCGCCGCTGGTCAGTACGGTCTGCCCCGTTTCCAGGCTGGCCAGCATTTTCTGCTGGCGCTTGCGCTGCCGCTGCATGGGCAGGAAAAGCAGGAAGTAGAAGATCAGGATGATGGGCAGGACCGTGATCAAGAATCCCACGGCGCTGGATGGAGGTTGTTGCTGTTGCAGGAGCAGGCTCACTACCACGTTTGCCTCGATGCGACCACCGCCTCCCGCCGCCGCGCCGACGCACCGCGATTGCGTTGCCGGCAGCGGCGCGGATTCACTGCGAGGAATTCGCCGGGAACGGCAGAGTGATACAACAACCTAGCGTGCCTTAACCGGACGCCGTTGTCAAGCGGGCCAGGGGCGAAGTCAGGCGGCGCCGCCCCGGTATTCCAGCACGAGCAGGGCAATGTCGTCGGGCTGTTCGCCGCCCTCGGCAAATTCCTGCACGCTGGACAGCAACGCGCGGTACAGCTCCTGAGCGCCCGCATCGCCATGCTCGCGGACCACCCGCTCCAGCCGATCCAGCCCGAAGAACTCGCCTTGTGCGTTGCGCGCCTCGGTCAGGCCGTCCGTGTACAGCACCAGCCGGTCGCCGTGCTCCAGCCACGCTTCCTCAACGGCATAGCTGGCCTCACCCAGCATGCCCAGGGGCAGAGCTTTGGCCATCCAGCGTTCCAGGCCCGCCCGTCCCAATCGCAGCAGGGGCGGATGACCAGCGTTGACGAAACGCAGCCGCCCGCTTTCCTCCAGCAATCCGTAGAAGACCGTAGCGTACTGCTCGCCGCCGGTGCGCTCGATAAGAAAACGGTTCACGCGCGCCAGCATTTCTTCCATGGGCAGGCGCGCGTGCGGCGCCGCTACGAACATGCCTTGCAACAGCGCCGCCAGCAGGGCGGCCCCGACTCCCTTTCCGGAGACGTCCGCCATCGCCACCGCATAGGAATCGGGAGCGATCGCGCGCAGCTCGTAGTAATCGCCGCCTACCTGCCGCGAGGGGATGCTGCCGCCGGCCGCGCAGAGCCACGGGCTGCACGGCAGCTCGCGGGGCAACAAGCTTTCCTGGATGCGCCGCGCGATCCTGAGCTCTTCTTCCATGCGCTGCCGGACCCATTGCTCCTCGAGCAGGCGGGCGTTTTCCAGTACGGTGGAGGCTTCCAGAGCCAGCGTGGCCAGCAGCTCGCGACTGTCTGCCTGCAGCTCCTTGCCTTCCGGCAGCTCCATGTAGAGCAGGCCGATCGTGTCTTCGCTCGCGGAAACGACGCCAGTGTGCTGATCGCCTCCCGTGCGCACGCGAACCAGTGGAATGGCGAGAGCGCCACCCACCGCCTCGGGCTGGATCCAGAACAACTCGGCCCGTTCGCGCATGGCTCGTTGCAAACGCTCCAGCGGCAGCGCGGGAACGGCATCGCCAACCGGGCCCGTGCGACTCCGCGCCACCCGCACTTCCAGCCGGTCGCCGCTGGCAAGCAGCAGGAATCCGCGCTCGCAGTTGGTCACAGCCAGTGCGGCCTCCACCACCGCCGCCAGCACGTCGTCGGTCGAGAGCGAGGCTTGCAAGGCCCGAGCCACCTCGAGCATCGCCCGCAGACGTCCCAGGCGCCCGCCTGCTGCTTCGCTGTGCGCAAGCAGGGAAGCCGGCCCGCCGGGGGCAAGCTCGAAGGTCAGTTCGTAGGAGTCGGGAAAGCCAAAGCTGATGCGGTCGCCGTGACGCAGCGTCTGTCGAGTGACGCGGACCCCGTTGACGTAAAGGCCGTGGCGGCTGTTCAGGTCCTCGATGACGTAGGCGCCGCCTTCGGCGAGAATCCGCGCGTGCCGGCGCGAAATCCGGTTGTCTCGCAGGCTCAGGTGATTGTCGGCCAGTCGCCCGATGAGAAAGGGCAGAGGATCGAGGGGCACTTCGGTGCGATCCCCCGAAGGGCTGCGAACCCACAGCACGGCCGAGGGCCGGGCCTCGGCCGCGGTGGGCGCAGCTTTCATCGCTGCCTCCGTCCGGCGCCCTCAGCGGGCGGCGTTTGCGCAGCCGCCTCCAGTTCCCGCGCCCGCAGCGCACGGCAATGGGAGCAGTAGCCGCCCACTTCCGTCCGGACCATCAGGACCTGGAAGCCCAAGTGGTTTTCGATCTGCCTCCGCATCTTGCGCAGGGGCTCGCCGTAGTACTCCTCGACCTTGCCGCAGCGCAGGCAGACCACGTGGGCGTGCTCCTGCTTCATGCGCGTCTCGTAGTAGTGGGCCTCGCCCTCCCAATGCATGAGGTCGAGCTCATCCACCAGACCCGTATCCTTGAGGAGCTTGAGCGTGCGGTAGACCGTGACACGGTTGATTTTGGGGTCGCGTTCTCGGGCCAGGCGATAGAGCCGGTCCGCGTCCAGGTGGGCGCCGGAGCGCTCCAGCAGCTCGAGCAAGATGCGGCGCTGCCGGGTCAGGCGCAACCCCTGCTGGCGCAAGGATGCCTCGATGCTGGGTGCCGTCACGCGCTTGCCTCTCAAGGCCACGATAGCACGGGCCCGGCGCGCCGCTGCGCCCGTGGCCGCCCGAGCGATAATGGGGCCATGAGCGACCGCGAGTGCCCGGAGTGCGGCGGCACTGGCTGGAAGATCATCGAGCGCGAGGGCATCAGCGCCGCAGAGCCGTGTGCCTGCCAGCAGGCTGAGCGACAGCGTTTGCTGGAGGAGCGCGCAGGGATTCCGCCCCTGTACCGCGACGCTTCGCTGGACAATTTCCGGCTGCCGGTCGAGGACCCGATCGCCTACCGGCAGATGGCCTCCGCGGTGCTCACGGTGCGTTCCTACGTGCGGGACTTCCCGCATTCCGACAAGCCCGGGCTGTTGCTGATGGGCGATCCCGGCACGGGCAAAACGCATCTGGCGGTGGCCGCTCTGCGCATGCTCATCGCGCGTGGCTTCGAGGGGATTTTCTTCGACTACCAGGACCTGCTGTCGCGCATCCGCGCGAGCTGGGATCCGGCCGCCGGGGCCAGCGATCGCGAAGCCTATCGCTCGGCGCTCGAAGCCGAAGTCCTGCTGCTGGACGATATCGGATCGCAGCGCGCGCCCGAGTGGGTGGTGGATACGATCACCGCTATCGTCACGCACCGTTCCAATCACAAAAAGCCCCTGATTGCGACCACCAATCTGCCGGACGAGGCGGTAGGCGACGACCTCGCGGAGCGCTCGCCGGACCTGCCCGGGTCGGTTCGCTACCGGGTCTCGCTGGCCGAGAAAATCGGCGAACGGGCTCGTTCGCGGCTGCTGGGCATGTGTCGCGTGGTGCGGCTGCCTTCGGTGGGCGATTACCGGCTCAAGCAGAAAGCGCGCTGAGTGATCAAGCCTTTGTGGCCACGGGCGCGGCTTGAGGCGCGTAGCGGGCGCGCACCAGGAAGACGTAAGCGGCGACGCCGGTCAACAGGAAAATCCAGATGGCCTTCATGGGCGCTTCGTAGCTGCCGGTGGACTGAACCAGCCATCCGGTTAGCAGCGGGGCCACGATGCCGGGCAGATTCGCGGCGCAGTTCTGAACTCCGACGATGCGCCCCACGGCGGCGCCCGGAATCAAGGTCTGCGTCAAGGCCCAGTAGTTAGCGGTCGTCAGGCCGAGGCCGCTAAGCGAGAAGATCGCGAAAAACAGCGCCACGGAGTTGGAGTCGGACAGGGCTCCGATCAACTCGGTCGAAGCCACCAGAAATCCGGCAATGGTGAAAGCCTTGCGCACGCGCACGGGATCGCCGCCACGCTCGATCAGCCGATCGGCCACCCAGCCGGCCAGCGTGGCCACCACCGCCATGCCCAGGAAGCTGAAGCCGGTATAAATACTCGAGTCGGCGAGGGAAAGATGCCGGCGATCCACGAAATAGGCCGGCAGCCAGGTCATGGAGAAGTACACGAAGTACTGGTAGCAGAACGTTCCGATCACCGTGCCCCAGATCACCGGGCTGGCCAGCACCTTGCCGAAGGGAACGCGTCCACCTACAGTCTGGCGGGACTGTGCGGCTTCGATCTGCCGGTCATCGTCCCGCACGAGCTTCATCCAAGGGATCAGCCAGATCAGGCCGCCAAGGCCAAGAATCAGAAACATTTTTCGCCAGCCGAACTGGACGATGAGCCAGCCGGCGAGCGGCGTACCCAGGGCCGGTCCGATTTTGGCCGCCGCCATGTAGAGTCCCACCGCCAGGCCGCGCTGGTGTTCGGCGCAGTGGAAGCGGATCCATCGCATGCCCGCCGGCGTCACGACCGATTCGCCCACGCCCAGCAGGACTCTCAACAGGAACAACTGCCGCAGGGAGACGGCCAGCGCCGAACCGGCCGAAACCAGGCTCCAGACCACGAAGCCCAGCGCGTAAGGATACTTGACGCCAAAGCGATCCACGAGCCAGCCCGCCGGAATTTGCAGGGCCGCATAGGACCAGAAAAAGGCCGAGTTCAAAGCGCCGCGGTCGCGATCCGTGAGACCGAACTGCGCGCGGAGGGAACGCTCGGGATCCTTTTCGGCCAGCGCAACGGAAAGGTTCACGCGGTCGAAATAGGCAATAATCATCCCCAGGCACAGCAAGCCGATGATGAGCCAGCGGCGGCGCGAGCTGAGCGGCGTCATCCGAATCCGGTCCTCAACGATACCACAGTCGGCTGCGGCGGCGAGTCGAGGTTCCCGGACAGACGGGTCTTGTCAGAAGCGCCTTGTGCTGGCAAAATAACTTTTCCCGCCGGGAGCGGCCCGGTGAGGGAGGACGTCGGCCATGCAACTTCGCGTACTCGCTTTCGTGCTCGCCGGGGGCAAAGGGACTCGCCTTTATCCCTTGACCAAGGAGCGGGCCAAACCTGCGGTGCCGTTTGGCGGCAAGTACCGCATCATTGATTTCGTGCTTTCGAATCTGGTTAACTCCGGTATTTACTCCATTTATGTTTTGACCCAGTTTCGCAGCCAGTCGCTGCTGCAGCACCTGCGCGACGGGTGGCAGTTCGGCGGCGTGCTCAGCCAGTACTTCATCATTCCCGTACCTGCGCAAATGCGCTCGCCGGGCGAAACCTGGTATCAGGGCACGGCCGACGCCATCTACCAGAACATCAACTTGATCGAGCAATCCAACCCCGACGTAGTGGCCATTTTTGGGGCCGACCATGTCTACCGGATGAACATTCGTGAGATGATCGAGTTCCATCACGAACGAGGCGCCGAGGCCACCGTGGCGGCGATCCCGGTGCCCAAAAAGATGGCGGCGGAGTTCGGAGTGATCGAGGCCGCACCGGATGGACGCATCACGGGCTTTTACGAGAAGAAGGCCGATGCGCCCACCATGCCGGGTGATCCTGAGCGCGTGTACGCCTCCATGGGCAACTACATCTTCTCCACCCGCGCGCTGCTCAGGGAACTGGAGCGCGACGCTGCGGATGAGGAAAGCACGCACGATTTCGGCCGCGACATCCTGCCTTCCATGGTGGGACGCTGCGCCTTGTACGCGTACAACTTCGAGACCAACCGCATCCCCGGTGAACCTCCGGGCAAACCCAATTACTGGCGCGACGTGGGAACGATCGAGGCTTACTATGAAGCCAACATGGACCTGCGCGCCGTGGACCCCGCCCTGAACCTCTACAACCGGCAGTGGCCTTTGCGCACCGCCAGCTACGCCACGCCGCCGGCCAAATTTGTTTTCGACGAGGAAGGCCGTCGCGGCCAGGCCATTGACTCGATCGTTTCCGGCGGCAGCATCCTTTCCGGCGGTACGGTGCGCAACTCGGTGATCGGTCGCGGCGTGCGCATCCACTCCGGCGCTCTGGTCGAGGACTCCATCATCTTCGACAATTGCGACATCGGGCGACGGGCACGCATCCGCCGCGCCATTCTGGACAAGAACGTGCACGTACCGCCGGATACCCGCATCGGCTACGACCTGGAGGAAGACCGCAAGCGCTACCACGTCACGGACAGCGGCATCGTAGTGGTCGAAGGCGCCCGCTCTCCCGTCGAGCTGGCCACCCTGGTGCTCTGAATCGCCCGCCCCGTTGTGATACAGTGAAGCGCGATGCGTACCGTCATCCTGCTGCTGGCGACTACGACCGGCCTGTGGGCGGCCGGCGACGAGGCTTTCAACGGACGATGGAACATTCAGCCCTCAGGGATGCGTCGCGCCTGGTGGCTGGAAATCACGGGCGCGGGCACGCCCCAGCTCAAGGGCAAGTTCGTGGGCGCGCCCGGCGGTCAGCTCGATGACATCCCCAAACTGAGCATCCGCAATGGGGAGCTGCGTTTCGAGTTCGAGCGCAAGTGGCGCATCGGCAACAAGGCCCGCCAGGCGCGGGGCGTGTGGACGGCGCGTTTGAAAGACGACAAGCTGGTGGGCCTGTTCCGCTTGCCGGGCCAGCCACCGGTGTCCTGGGTAGGCGAACGCGCTCCCGTGATCAACGAGCGGGACGATGGCACGTGGCGACCCGGGCAGCCCATCGAGCTTTTCAACGGCAAGGATCTGAGCGGCTGGATCCCGATCGGGCGACCCGGCGAGGTGCGCTGGATGGTCAAAGACGGCATCCTGGTCAACGAGGCGCCGGCGCCCAACCTGATGACCGAAGCCAAATTCTGGAACTTCGATCTGCACGTGGAATATCGGGTGGGTCCGAAGTCCAACTCGGGCATCGGGCTGCGGGGCCGTTACGAGGTTCAGATCCTGGAAGATTACGGCAGACCCGTGGACGGCCACTCCAACGGCGCCATCTACAGCCGCATCGTTCCCGCGGTGAACGCCAGCAAGCCCGCGGGCGAGTGGCAGACCTTCGATATCCGGTTGATCGGACGCATGGTGACGGTGGTGCTGAACGGGGTCAAGATTATTGACAACCGCGAAATCGAAGGCCTCACAGCGATCGCCGTGGATCCTCACGAGGCCGAGCCGGGACCGATCCTATTGCAGGGCGACCACGGGGTGGTGGAGTTCCGCAAGATCACGCTCACCCCGCTGGTGCGGTGAGGGGCGGCGCCTAGCTTGATCAGGGGCGGACGCCTCCCCTGCGGCCCAAGCCGTAACCGATGCGGAAAACGTCCGGTATGTTGACGCGCCCGTCGCTCAAGCGCTGGAAGACGCCGAGATCCTCCAAGTCTTTACGGACGCCTTCCGGGCCTTCGTCCAATCGTGAAGGAGGGAGCGGGGATTTCGCTTGACCGCAAAGCTTGCGCGCCTCCGCGAAGGCGGAAGTTTGTTCCCAGCGGTTCTTTACCTGGCGGAAATCGCAAGGCACGGTGAGGCCAGAAAGCGCTTTCATGAACACCCCGACCCAGGGATAGTCCTCCCCCAGCTCCAGGACCCGCGCTTTAGAGGCCTCCCGAACGCCCGCCTTGATGCTTTCGTAGTGGAGGGCGCGCTCATGCCGTGGGTACCGCCGGTCGCTGTCCTCAGCCGCCGTCCTCAGCGCAACCAGGAATGAGCGCGGACTGGTGCGTTGCCGGGCATCCGCCAGGTGATTGGGGATCCAGGTGTACGTGCGCCCGCGCTTCGGGCCACGACCCATCCATTGGCCGGCGATTTTCTCGAACAGCTCTTTGTGCAACTCAGCCTCAACGGGCGGAACGCGATAGAAACCGCCAAAGGAATCACCCGTCGCTGTCACCTCCTCGAACGGCTTCCTGAAGATTCCTTCAGCCATCCGGCGAAAACGCTCGGCTTCACCGCTGGGTGCGTTCGCCATATACTGCCACAACATACCGTAAAGGTCCTCGCGGTCCCAGCTCAGCTCGATTCGGGAACCCAGAACCTTGGAGGCGTCCGCAAAGCTACCCACGCGGTTCTCATCCAACTGGTCCTCCCGGAGGAAACATTTGACCCGGAGGCGGCGGTAGGAGCGGAAATCGAGAGCGACCTGGAGCAGGCCACGGATCAGCGCGTCCATCGTCTGCCAGTCCGACGCACTGCGATCAAGGGCATCGAACAGCGTGATGTGCCATGTGGCGCGCTGCTCAAGCTCGCGGTCTCTTTGCTCCAATAACTTGGCCGTCTCCTCGGGGTGAGCCTGGACCCAGCGGACGCGTTGCTCCCAAGTGGGCGCCACCTTGAGCTCGTGGCCATCCGGAACGTGGTGGCGCACCACGACGCTCCGCCAAATCATGCGGGGAGGCAGCCCGCTGTTGAGGAGGCTTGCGAGCATATCCCGGTCGGGATACGCCTCAGAATTCGGCCGTTCTCCGAAACCTACCGCCACCTCCGTCCGCTCTTCGATTTCGACCTTCGGGTCCAGCTTGTGGAGTAAACGGCGCACGGTATAGTTCTGAAGGGCGGTCCACCAAAAAGCTCTTTCCGGCGCCGCGCATGCGCGAGATCAGGACCGCATCAGGTCGGAGCGCCTTCAAGTGAGAGGCGGGCAAGTAAACAGAGGCCGGTTTGATGGGACCGCAAGCATCCCCACGCTCGGGAAGAGCGTTCCGAATCAGTTCGCGCAGTTCCTCGGGCGCGAAGGGAACCTGGTTTCCGCCTGGCATGGTCTCTAGCTCTGCTCGGCCATCAGCTCCTCGAAGCCTTGCAAGAAGGGCGCGAAGGCCTTCAGCTGCTTTGGTAAGTCAGCGACGGTCTGCGCATCCGGCACGCCACGGTGCCAGTAGATCTCGAGCGGCCAGTGCGGGGCATCTTCCGCGTTCAAATCAAAGGTGAATTGATCTTCCTCGCCCGGCGACTCTGGCGGCGCTTCATCGTACAAGAAGTCACGGAGAAGCTTCCCGACATCCTCCGCCGCACCACGATGATTCCCGACTGTACTTCGGGCAAAGATGGTCCTGTTGCAGTAGCGCTGTGAAATCTGCCAGTCGCTGAAGGGATTGTCTTGCGGTAAGCTTGCCGCGTAGCGCGAGAGGCAGCGATCTTCGGCGAGGCTGCGAAAACTGTCCCAGAGCTGGTTAATGTGGATGCGGAATTCGCGTGGCAACTGGGCGCCCGAAAACTTCGTGCGAGCCAGGATTGCCTTTAACGCACATTCGGCGCTCAGGCCGTAGAGATGGTCGGCGTTGGCCAACCGCTCAGCCTGAAACAAGTACTCGGCATCCTCCCAGTGCCTTCGCGAGCGTCCCTATAGTCCTCCGTCGGTTGCTGCGCCATCGGACCTTTCGCTCAGCAGGGAGTAGCGGCGGCACCACCCGCCCTAGATACACTGGCACAGCGCTCGGCCGTTGAGGGCGCTCACACCCCCAGGCCGTCGAACAGGGGCGTACTGAGGTAGCGCTCGCCGGAATCGGGAAGGACCACGACCATCATCTTGCCGCGGAACTCGGGCTCGCGCGCCAGGCGTACCGCAACCGCCACCGCAGCTCCGCTGGAAATGCCCGACAAGATGCCTTCCTCGCGGGCCAGCCGCCGGGCCATCTCCATGGCCTCCTCGTTGGTCACCGTTTCGACGCGATCCACAAGGGAAAGATCGAGGACCTCGGGAATGAAGCCCGCGCCGATGCCCTGGATCTTGTGCGGCCCCGGACGGATCGGTTCGCCCCTCAAGGTCTGCGTAATCACCGGGCTGGCCGCCGGCTCCACGCCCACGGAGATGATCTTCTTGCCCTTGACCTGTTTGATGTAGCGCGAGACTCCCGTGATGGTGCCGCCGGTGCCAATGCCGGCAACCAAAACATCTACGCGCCCTTCGGTGTCGTCCCAGATTTCCGGTCCCGTGGTGCGGAAGTGGATCTCGGGATTGGCAGGATTCTTGAACTGCTGCGGCATCACATAGCGGTCCGGATCCGAGGCGACTATTTCTTCCGCCTTCTGGACGGCGCCGCGCATGCCCAGAGACGCGTCGGTCAATACCAGTTTGGCGCCAAAGGCCTTGAGAACTTTCCGGCGCTCCACCGACATGGACTCGGGCATGGTCAGCGTGATGGGATAGCCGCGCGCCGCCGCCACGAAAGCCAGCGCAATCCCCGTATTCCCACTGGTGGGCTCGATGATCTCCTTGCCCGGCCCCAGCAGGCCGCGTCGTTCCAGATCCCAGATCATCGCGGCGCCGATGCGGCACTTGACCGAGTAGCCGGGATTGCGGCCCTCGATCTTGGCCAGGATGGTCACGGGAAGCCCGGCCGGGATCCGATTCAATCGCACCAACGGCGTACGCCCGATGCTCAACGAGTTATCGTCGAAAATCATTTATCGTGTAGCCCCTCCGTAGCAAGATTCTCAAATCTCCCAGTAAGGCACCGCTTGCGCCTGCTTGTCGCGCCACGCGCGAACCAAGTCGGCAAAGGTCGTGCGATCCAGAACGGATGTGACCGCTTCGTCCACCTGCCGCCACAGGTCGCTGAGCGGGTTCTCTTCCTGCTGCCGCCCCTCCATCCTCAGACCGCTCGCGCCCTCGATGACGCGCAACACATCGCCCACCGTGATGCTTTCAGGAGGGCGCGCAAGCAAATAGCCTCCCTCCGCCCCGCGGCGCGACTCCACCAAGCCGGCCTGCTTGAGGCTGGCCAGGATGAGCTCGAGAAATTTCTGGGGGATATTGCGCCGGCGAGCGATGTCGGCGATGCGCACAGGCTCCGGGCTGTTGCGCTCGGCGAGGTCGAAGACTGCCTCGACGGCGTAAATCCCTTTCTGCGAAATGTGCATAAAGTCCAGCGCGGACTACTAGAATATCCAGATCGAGATTACCATATACGCTCCCGTTTCGTCAAACGTCAAAAATCTCGATCACGTGCTCCAAGGACTTGATCGGATCCCTGACCGGGCTGTACTCGTGTGCCACGTAGCCTTGGAAATTCAAATCGGCAATCGCCTGGGCGATAGCGCGGTAGTTCAGCTCCTGGGTTTCGTCCGGCTCATGGCGCCCAGGGTTGCCGGCGGTGTGGAAGTGTCCGATCCACTGGATGTTGTTGCGGATGGTGCGAATGATATCGCCTTCCATGATTTGCATGTGGTAAATGTCGTAAAGCAGTTTGACCCGGGGCGAGTTGACTCGCTTGACGACCTCTACGCCCCACCAGGTGCGATCGCACTGGTAGTCGGGGTGGTTCACCTTACTGTTCAGCAATTCCAGGCAGATCGTAACGCCCTTGTCTTCGGCCTGGGCCTTCACCCGGTTCAGGAAGGCCACGCAATTATCAATGCCCTCCTCATCGGACATCCCCCGCCGGTTCCCGGACAAGACGATGACGTTGGGGGCCCCGAAGGCCGCGGCCTTGTCAATCATCTCCCGGAAAGCGGGTTCGATTTTGTCGTGGGCCTCGCGTCGGTTAATGCCGTCGGTTAGCGAGTGCCCGGCGGCAGGCGCCATGGTGGGGATGAGGCCGTACTTTTTAAGAATCGGCCATTGATCCGGCGGAATCAGATCGAGGCCTTTCAAGCCGAGGCGCGCCGCCTCGCGGCAGATATCTTCGAGGCTCATTCCCTTGCCGAAGCAGCCCCGGGTTGCCGCCTGTTTGATGCGGCCCTTTAGGGTCCGGGTCTGGGCGGAGGCAGGCAGGCAAGCCAGGGAAGAGCCGATTACGGTTCGGAGCAGGGATCTTCGCGTCATGGCTTACCTAGTATACGAAGGCTGGCCCGCTTCGGGCGTTGAAGGCGGGCGTTGAGGGCGCATTGGGGGATTTCACCGGGGCTCCCTTCCGCACAGCCTCTGTTATCATGAAGCCAGATGAGCTTGCTGTCCCCCAAGTTGCAGCTCAAGGTCGCGCAGAAACAGATCCTGACGCCCAGCCTCATGCAGATGGTGACGGTTCTGCAACTGAACCGGCTGGAGCTGAAGGATTTGATCCAGCAGGAAATTGCGCAAAATCCGGTGCTGGAGGAGGCCACCGAGGACGGCGCAGAAGAACTCAGCCCGGAAGAGATCCAGGCGCTGCTGGAAGCCGAAGACGAGAGGACGCCTCCCAGCGACCAGGCTGTGCTCGAGGCTACCGAGACGACCGAGCACGCCGTGGCCGAGGACTATGCCGAGGAGGCCGCGCAGGCGGGAGGCGAGGCCGAGGGCGCCGAGGGGGAGGCCGTCCTCCAACCCGCCCAACCTGACCCCTTCGAAGAGATTGACTTCGGCTCGTTTTTCGAAGAGTACTTGGATCCCGGTTATCGTGCGCCCGCCGGGGAAACGGTGGAGCGTCCCTCCCTGGAGAGCTACCTTTCTCAGCCCGTCACGCTCGCCGATCACCTGCGTGCGCAGTTGAGCATGATGCCGCTGGATGAGGCGATCCACGACGCCGCGGATTCGATCATCGGCAACTTGGATGAGAACGGGTATTTGACGGCGACGCTGGAGGAGGTCGCATCCGTCGGCGGGCACAAGCTGGAAGACGTGGAAGCCGCCTTGCGCGTGGTGCAGTCCTTGGATCCGGCGGGGGTGGGAGCGCGGGATCTTCGCGAGTGCCTGCTGCTCCAGCTCAAGAGCCGCAACGGCGAAGGGGGCGTGGCTTGGCAGATCGTAGCCGACCACCTGAAGCTGTTGGAAAAGCGGCAGTTGCGCGAGCTGGCCAAAGTCCTGCACCGCCCGCTGGAACACATCGAGATCGCGCTCAAAGTGATTCAAAGCCTGGACCCGCGGCCAGGGCTGCGGTATTCCGGTCCTGGGGCCCGGCAGATCGAGCCCGACGTTTACATCTTCAAGGAAGGCGACCAGTACGTCGTCCAGCTCAACGACGACGATTTGCCCCAGCTGCGCCTCAACTCGCAGTACCGGCGGCTTCTGGATCGCACCCAGGAACCGGATCGCCAGGTGCGCAACTACATCAAGGAACGGTTCACCGCGGCCCTGCAATTGATGAAGAACATCGAGCAGCGCAAGCAGACCATTCTGCGGGTCTGCGAAGCGATCGTGCGCCGCCAGAGAGATTTTCTGGACTACGGTCTGGACCATTTGCGGCCGATGATGATCAAGGACGTGGCCGAAGAAATCGGCGTGCATCCTTCGACGGTGAGCCGGGCCGTAGCCAACAAGTACGCTCACACGCCGCAAGGCGTTTTCGAGCTGCGGTACTTTTTCTCCGAGCCGGTGCAGGGACCTTCGGGCGCGGCCATCCCGTTGTTGACCTTGAAACGGATGGTCAAGAAAATGATCGAGGAAGAGGATCCCGCGCACCCGCTCACCGACGAGCAGATCGCAGCCATGCTCAAGGCCAAGGGAATCCATGTGACGCGCCGGACCGTGGCCAAGTACCGCGAGGACATGAAAATTCCTTCGACGCATCAGAGGCGCCGGCGGGTCTGAGGCCGCACGCGCGGCGTCCCGCACGTTTAGCTGGGGAGGAAGCATGAAGGTTCACTACACGGGCAAAGTTCAGGAGCTGAACCCGGATCAACAGCGCAAGCTCGAGGCCAAGTTCGCCAAGCTCGCCCGCATGCTCGACATGAAGCGGGGCGAGCGGGAAGCGCACGTCATCCTGCGCACCGAACGTCACGTGCACAATGCGGAAATCACGGTGCGCTTCCACGACCACGATCTGGTCGGCGCAGGCGCCGGGGCCGACGATTTCACGGCCATTCACGAGGCGCTGGAGAAGCTGGAAAAGCAAATTCTGAAGCTGCGCGAGAAGGGGCGGGACCTCAAGCGTGCGCCCAGGGAAGAGTGGCCAGTGACCGAAGCGGAAGCAGAAGAGCCGGAGGAACTGCTGGAGGAAGCCGAATCCGCCGGCAAGCCTGTGGTCCGCATCATAGACAATCATTCCGGTCGCAAGCCGCTGAGCCTGGAGGAGGCCCTGCTGGAAATGGATCAGGACCGCGAGTATCTGATCTACCGCGATGCGGAAACTGACCGCCTCTCCGTGCTCATCCGGCGGCGCGATGGCAGCTTCGACCTGATCCAGGCGTGAGCCGAACTCCGAGCAAGAAGACCACCGGCACCACGAAAAAAGCCAACCGCGGTGGGCGCCGTGCCCGGCCACCCGAGCTCATCGTGATCACCGGCCTCAGCGGCTCGGGCAAGGGCACCGTGCTCAAGTGCCTGGAGGATCTGGGCTACTACTCGGTGGACAACCTGCCCATCGAGTTGATCCCGAAGTTCGCCGAACTGACCCGGGATTCCCCGAACATCCGCGCCGCGGCCCTGGTGGTGGACATCCGCGAGCGCGAAGGCTTGCAGCGCTTCCCCGCTATTTACAAACGGATCAAGCGGCAGATTCCTACGCGGCTGCTGTTCCTGGAAGCGGACGACGCCACGCTGATCCGGCGGTTCAGCGAGACCCGGCGACCGCACCCGCTGGGCACCAGCCGCTCGGTGGCCCGCAATATCCAGGAGGAGCGCAAGCTCCTGGCGCCCATTCGCGAGCTGGCCGACCACGTCATCAACACGTCCAAGTTCAACGTCCACGAGCTGCGCGAGGTCATCGAAGAGACCTTCGGGGGAGGCCGCGATCAGTCGCGCATCATGATCTACATCACCAGCTTCGGCTACCGGTATGGCGTGCCGCCCGATAGCGACCTCGTTTTCGACGTCCGCTTCCTGCCCAATCCCAACTATGTCCCGCAGTACCGCAAGCTCAGTGGCCGCCATCCCCAGGTAGCGCGCTACATCCGATCCTTCCCGCAGACCATGGAATTCATCGAGCGGATTTCTGATCTGCTCATTTATCTGCTGCCGCACTACATCGAGGAGGGCAAGAGCTACCTGACCATCGCCTTCGGCTGCACGGGCGGGCAGCACCGTTCGGTGGCCATCGCCGAGGAGATCCGAAAGCGGCTGGCCCGAGCCGGCTACAAGGTCAAGACCACCCACCGGGACGTGGCCAAGGCGGGCTGAACGCCAAAGCAAGCCCTTGGCGCAAGCCTGGTACCACCGGAGAACGGTGCCGGGTCTACCTCGTCTGCGTCCGGATGTGGAAGCTCTTAGGCCGCGTCAGGTAGAGGTAGCCGAGGTGCGAGAGCGTGCAGCCGTGACCGCTGTCCTTGATCCCCACCCAGGCCAGCTCGGGATCCAGGTAATCGCAGCGATTCACATAAAGCGTGCCCGTCGCCACCTGATGACCGAGCCGTTCGCCGCGCTCGGGATCCTGCGTCCAGATGGAAGCGGTCAGCCCGTAGGGGCTGTCGTTCATCAGCCGGATGGCTTCCTCCTCGCTGTCCACCGGCATGATGCCGATGACGGGACCGAAGCTCTCTTCCATCATCACGCTCATGCTGTGGTCCACATTGACCAGAACGGTGGGCTGGAAGTAGTAACCCGGGCCGGGCAGCCGCTTGCCGCCGGTCAGCACGCGTGCGCCCTTGGCGACCGCATCCTGCACCTGGAACTCCATGAACTCGACCGCCTTGCGCTGCGCCAGCGGCCCCAGCGTGGTGCGCTCGTCTTCGGGATCCCCGATCACGTACTTCTCGACTTCCGCCACGTAGGCATCCACGAAGCGCTGGAACAGCGGTCGCATCACGTAGATGCGCTCCACCGCGCAGCAGCTCTGCCCGCAGTTGTAAAAGGCGCCATCCACCAGGTTCTCGACCGTGAACTGGAAATCGCAGTCCTCACACACGAAGGCGGGATCCTTGCCGCCCAGCTCCAGGCCCATGTCGAGCAATTGCTTGGACGCCTCCTGGTAGACCTGCCGGCCTCCCTCGACCGAGCCGGTGAAGGAGATGAAGTCCACGGCGCGGGCCTCGATCAGCCTGCGCACCGTATCGTGCGTCACGTGAATGGAAGCGATCAGATCCGGCGGCAGATCGGTCTTGCGGAAAGCCTCGACGAAGGCATCGCCGCACAGCGGCGTCAGGCGCGCATGCTTGATCAGGACCGCATTGCCGGCCAGCAGCGCGGGCACCACCACGTTAACTGCAATGAGCAGCGGATAATTCCAAGCGGGAATGTCCAGGACGATGCCCAGCGGTTCGTGCCGAATGAAACGGCGGAAACCGGGCTTGGGCGGAAGCACATCATCGGCCAGCGCGCCCGGCGCCAGACGCATCATGGTTTCCGCCCGGTCGAGCATCGTGTCCACCTCGCGACGGGCCTGCTGGATGGGCTTGCCCATCTGCCGCGTGATCTCCAGCGCCACTTTTTCCTTCATAGAGCGGAAAGCGTCCAGGAAGGGCCGACAGATCTCGACGCGGCGCTCGACCGGCACGTCGCGCCAGGCCTGCTGGGCGCGGCGCATGCGTTCCAGAATAGAAGCCAGCTCGGATTCCGGCGTAGGTTCGATCGTGCGGTAAACGGTTTCGTTGGCGGGATTGATCAGGGTCCAGCTCATGAGGCCTCCTTACCAGCTTTCTTCGTAAAGTTTCAGCAAGTCCTCCTGCGTGCAGGGCCGGATGTTGGTCCGGTGGCAGGGATCTTCGAACGCTTTCGCCGCCAGCGCGGGCAAACTCTCGCGTGGCACGCCGTGATTGCGCAGTCCGCGAACGATGCCCAGCCGATCCAGGAACCGTTCCACCTCGGTGATGGCCCGTTCCGCGGCCTCGGCCGGCGTCATCTGATGAACCGGCGCGCCGAACATCGCCGCCAGACGCGCGTAATGCGGCACGGCTGCTTCCCGGTTGAAGCGCATCACCGCCGGCAAGCACAGCGCGTTGGCCAGCCCGTGATTGAGTCCGAATTCGGTGGAGAGCGGGTGCGCCAGCGAGTGCGCAGCTCCCAGATCCTTCTGGAAAGCGATGGCCCCCATCGTGGCCGCGATCTGCATGTAGCCGCGCGCCTCGATATCGGCGCCGTTGCGGACGGCGCGTTCCAAATAGCGCACGATGAGTTCCAGCCCATGAATCGCGATGGCGTCGCACAAGGGATGGAAGACAGGGCAGGTCCACGATTCCAGGCAGTGCGTGAAGGCATCCATGCCGGTAGCAGCGGTGAGTCCCGGAGGAAGCCCCACGGTAAGCTCCGGATCGAGGATAGCGCGCCTGGGCATCAGGTGCGGGCTGAAGATGATGATCTTGCGGCCCAGCCGGTGTGAAGTGATCACGGAAGAGCGACCGACCTCGCTGCCGGTGCCCGCCGTAGTGGGGATGGCGATCACGGGGTCGTACGGACCTGTCATGCGCTGCCAGCCGCCCGCCTGCGCCTCCAGTTCGGTCAGCGGCTCGCTGTGGCGCGCCTTGACCACGACGGCCTTGGCCACATCCAGCGCGCTCCCGCCGCCCAAGCCCACCACGCCGTCGCAAGAGGAGGCGCGGTAAAGTTCGGTGGCGGCCAGCACATCGTCTTCGGTGGGATTGCCGTGAACATCAGCGAAGACCGCGTGCTCGATGCCGGCTTCGCGCAGCACGGCGCTTACCGCGGCAAAGGGCGCCGCGGCTTTGACGCCGGGATCCGTCACCACCAGAGGCTTGTTGACGCCGGTCTCTTGGAGGCACTCAGGCAGGCGCCGCACGGCGCCGCAGCCGAACAGAATCCGGGTGGGAAAAGAAAAGACGCTCAGTTCCTCGAACATGGACAATTCACCTTTCCGCCGCCCGCGGCAATACGATCTTGTGAATCCAGTTGCGAAACTCCGTCTGCCGGATGCGCTCGTCGAGCACGTCATCGTCTATGTCGAGCTGCCAGCGCAGATCCTTGCGCCCGGGATCGGCGTGCAGCGTCTCCAGCCGCTCGACGTAGGCTTCCAGCTCCTCGTAATTCCGGAAGAAACCCTCGGGGATCAACTTGTTCGCCCGCGCCACGATGAGCCGGGCCATTTCGTGCAGATCGTACTCGGGATGATACTGAAGGCCCCAGAAGACGCCCTTGCCGTGACGGACCTCGATGGCCTGCACGGGGGTGAAATCGTTGGTGGCTAAGTGCACTCCGCCTGCGGGCAGCGCGGTCACGTGATCCAGGTGACTGATGAAGGCGTTGAATACCGGAGGCTTGCCTTCGTACATCGGGTGACGCAGACCCTCAGGCGTGAGCCGGATCTTGCGCGCCAGTCCCATCTCGCGCCCGCGCGGATTGGCCTCCACGCGTCCGCCCGCCGCCACGGCGCCCATCTGAATGCCCCAGCACGTGCCGAAGGCAGGCGTACCGGCTTCGTAGCAGCGCCGTGCGTACTCGATCTGGCGCGTCACGCGCTCGTCGTGCGTGTGGTAAATCGTGAGGTTGCAACCGGTCCACAGCACGCCGTCATAGTGCTCCGGGCCCGCCGGGGGAACGGGGTCGTCGCTGGGGAACCAGACCTCGTAGCGCGCGCCGGGCAGATGCTTGAGGAGCATTTCTGCGTACAGCCGCCAGGCGTGCTTCATGCCGACGGCATCGAACTCCTCGCGGCTCGCCTTGGGGTATCCATCAATGATCAGGAAGCGCAAAGCGGTCTCCATGGCCGATTTCACTCTCCGTCGAGCGAAGCGATGATGGCCGGCAGGTCACGGTAATCGCGACAAACCGCATCCGCCTGTGTCCCCTGGCTGCCGCGATCCTTCACCACCGTGACCAGCACGGCGCGGCACCCGGCATTCCTGGCCCCGATTACGTCATTGTGCTCGCGATCGCCCACATGAACCATCTCTTCCAGGCGGCAGCCTGCGGCCCGGGCCGCATGTTCGAACATCTCGCGGGCGGGTTTGGAACGACCCACTTCGTCCGAGAAGGCAAAGGCTGCGAACAGGTCTTTCAATCCGTATCCTGCCAGCAGCTCGCGCAAGGCCCAGCCCGGGGTGAAGATGGCGTCCGAGACCACGGCCAGCTTGTAACGGCCGGCAAGCGCACGCAAGGCGTCCGCGACGCCGGGAGCCAGATCGGGTCGCACGCGCAACTCCATTTCTTCATGCAGGCGCACCAGCTCCGCCAGCTCATCGTCCGGCAGTTCGCGTTTCAAGCCGGCCAGAATGATGCCCAGCCGCTCGCGGACCGTCCAGGTGACGTGCTGGTTTCGCCACACGTGCCAGAAGGCCGCGTCCGCCGTGTCGTAGGCGCAATCCACGAGGGCGCGTTCGATGGGCGCGTGGCGCGAAAGGAACCGGTAAAGCAGCTCGCGACGCTCCACCGCTTTGGGCGGCAAGCCCTGCGCGCGTCGTTTGGGTTCGTCGGAATCATCCACGAAAACGGTATCCCAGAGATCGAAAGAAACGGTATGAATGCGAGACATCGAGGCAACCCGGCCAGTATATCGTGCGGGCCCGTGGGTTCGTCAAAGGTTCGTCCTGCCGGCGCGTGCACGGCGCCACAGCAAAAAGGTCAGAAAGGCTCCCGCTCCGGCGACCGCGACCAGCATGGCGAGGATGGGCTCGAGGCGCTGGCCCCAGGCCTTGTACATCCAACCCACGACCTCCTCCTGAAAGATCGGGCCGATGGAACCCATGCCGTTGATGATGCCGGCGGCGGCCAGGGCGCCGCGTTTCGAGCCCACGTCAATGGCGCCGACGCCGGAGAGCAGCGAGTCGGGGCCGAAGAGCATGAAACCCGCCATCCCCATGCCCAGCGTGAAGAAGACGAGGTCGCGCGCGCCCAGCGTGGCCATCAGCAGGAAGGACAAGGTCATGCAGCTCAGCATGGCGAAGGCCAGAAAAGCGCGGCGCCCGCCGAACCACCGGTCCGAGACGAAGCCCGCCACGATCACGCCCGCGAAGCCGCACAACTCAAATACTGTCGAAAGATACCCGGCGCGATCACCGGCCAGCGCGAAATTGCGCCGCAGGAAAAACGGCGCCCAGCTCCACAGCGCGTATCGCAGGAACTTGATGGTGAAGTAAATGAGACCCATCATCATCACGCTGAGGACGACGTCACGCGACCAGCCGAGCGGCTGCCGTTCGCCCGGCGCCGCGCCTCCGCGGTCGGGATTTTCTTCGTCCTCTTCGATCGGCGGAAGGCCTGCGTTCTCGGGGCGGTTCGGATGGAGCGCAATCACGAATGCCCAGATCACCAGCAGGGCCAGCGCGCCGCCAAAGTAAGACCAACGCCAGCCGAAGCGGCCCAACAGCCAGGCCGCCAGCGCCGTGGACACCAGCGAGCCGACCTGATAGCAGGTGGACCACACTCCCAGCACGCTGCCGCGCTGGCGCCGGCGAAACCAAAACGCCAGACTGCCGATGCAGCCCGGCCAGCCCGTACCCTGGGCCATCCCGTTAAGCGCAAGAAACAACAGCAGCGTCCAGAAACTGTTGGTGGCGCCGAAAACGAAGTTACAAACGATGGAAATTGCGATCCCGGCGACCAGTAACAGCTTGGGACCCAGCTTGCGCCCGAAGAAAGCGCTGGAAAACTGGCCGACCGCGTAAGCCGCCAGATAAGCCGTACCCAGGTGGGCCAGCTCGACGGAAGAAAATCCCAGGGCCGCACCCATGTCCGCCTTGGCCACGTAGAAGGGCTTGCGGCAAAAGTAATAGCCGGCGTATGCCAGCCACGTGGCCACGAAGATCCGGACCTGCCACGGCCGGTAAGCACGCGCCACCGTGTCGGCATCCGCAGAGCGCGCGATCTCCGCGAGAGCTGATTGCCTGCGCGCCGGGCGATGGACCATCCCTCGCATTCTCGCACAAAGCCGGGGTGGGGCCGCCGTGCAGTCGCGTCCATGATCTGATACTCTGGCCTCTCTGAGCAGGAGGCAGTGATGTTTCGTGGACTGAAGTGGCGTTGGGTCGCGCTAGGCGCTGCAATGGCAGTGGGCCTGGCGACGTTCGGAGCCGCCGCGCAGCGTCGCGAGCGGAAGGGGGAGCGAACCTCACCGCCCGGTTACGACGATACGCCGTTTTTGCCCGGTCAGCCGTGGCGAGTGCACGACATCAAGCGTCCGCAGCCGCCGCTGGTGCGCCCGGGGACGAATCCCGGCGATCCGCCTTCGGACGCCATCGTGCTGTTCGATGGCAAGGACCTTTCCCACTGGCATCAGGAAGGCCGGGGGCCGGAGCGCGGCAAGATCCTGCCGCCGCGATGGAAGGTGGAAAACGGCTACATGGAAGTCGTCGGCGGCACAGGGGACCTGGTGAGCAACGAGAAATTCGGCGACGCGCAGTTTCACATCGAGTGGGCGGCGCCGCCCAAGATCGAAGGCTCCGGCCAGTGGCGCGGCAACAGCGGTGTGTTGATCATGCAACGTTACGAGATCCAGGTTCTGGACAACTGGGAGAACCCCACCTACGCTGACGGCATGGCCGGAGCCATTTACGGGCAGTATCCGCCGCTGGTCAATCCGGCGCGCAGGCCGGGCGAGTGGCAGGTCTTCGACATTGTCTTCGAGGCGCCGCGCTTTGAAGGGGAGAGACTGGTCAAGCCCGCATACGTGACCGTGTTCCTGAATGGCGTGGTCGTGCATCATCGCCAGGCGATCATCGGGCGCATGGCTCACCGACGCGTGGGGACCTATGCGCCTCACGGGCCCGAGGAGCCGCTTGCCCTGCAGGACCACGACACGCCCGTGCGCTACCGCAACATCTGGGTGAGGCGCCTGAAAAGCTACGACCAGCAGTAGGGCAGGGGCTCACATCCGTCCGGCGCGGGGACACTGCACGAGACTGAAAGGGGTCCCTGCGCTTACCGCATGTTTCCGACCGAGGGATTCGCGCTCCGAGCTGCGACGCAGCTCTTACTTCCGCGCGGTCTCTATCCCACCAGGCCCCGGAACGACACGTCCGCCGGACGTGAGCCTGACTACCAGAGAAGCTTGACGGCCAGCTGAACCTGGCGCGGGTAATTCGAGTTGGGGGCGCTGATGGCTGCCTTGTTCACCGTCCCGAAGTTCGGGTTTTGGGGATCGTTATTGAACTGCTCGCGTACGTCGAAAAACGAATTCAGCAGGTTGAAGCATTCGGCGCGGAACTGAACCCTCAAGCGTTCGGACAGGCGGGTGGTCTTGCTCAGCGAGAAATCGATCATCTTGACCGTCTGCAAGCGAATCGTCGGATCCCGGTCGGGCAACAAACGAGGGGCGGTGTAAGGAGGCACGATGAGCCAGTTGGGCTCCGTGCAGCCGTAGTCCAGACTGTACTGCATCCAGGTAATCGTATTGTCGTTGTTCCAACGGATCACGCAGGGCTTGACGGCCCGCACCACCGGCTGGCTCCAGTCAATGGGGATACGCGCGTCTTTCAGAAGGATCACGTTGGCGGGAGGCTGCCAGGGCTGGCCGGAAAACACCTGCAAGATGAACGTGCTTTGCCACCCACTCACCACCCGATTCAGTGAACCTCTGGCGTGGCTGAGGAAGCGGCGGCCGCGGCCCAGCGGCAGCGGCACGATGGCGCTGGCAACGAAGCGGTGGGGCTTGTCCCAGTCGTACACCGCGCGATACATCACGTTCTTTACCGGGTCCATCCACCCGGTTTGCCGCAGGTTTTTGGCGAACGTGTAATTCACGTTCAGATTGGTCCCGTCGGGAAGCCTCGCCCTGAAACTGGTCTGAAGCGAGTTGTACCAGGAATAGCCGTCATTGCGCATCAACTCAGTGAAGGTGCTGAACTGGGGGAACGGACGTAACAACTGGGCTCGACTGAACGTGTTGCTGGTGTAAAAATTCGTACCTTCGAAAGGCGGGAGGTTTTTGAAGGGGTTGGGAAGCTGCGCGTCGCAATAGCGCCGGTCCCCTCCGAGCATGTAATTGCAATTGTCGCGAAAGGAAGCATCCTCCACGTCGTTGTACGGTTTGGTAGTTTGTAGACGTTTTCCGCGGCTGCCCGAGTACGTCAGATCGAGGGTGGAACGTGAAGTGATAGCCCGCTGGATGCTGAACGAGAACATGTCCACGTGCGGTATCTCGAACTTCGGGTTGACGAAGTTAAAGCTCCTGCCCACGTAGGTGAGCAGGCCGTCGGCATTTCCGCGAGGTTTGAGGACGACCGGGAACGGGTTCGAGATCTTGTCCGGAACAGGCGTCCGGTTGCCATCGAGGGACCAGGTGCCCGTGGTCGTTTGCGAAAAGCCGTAATTCTGCTGGAAGTCATTGTTCGGGTTCATGTAATAGCGGCCCCAGCCCCCGCGCAAGATGGTGCGGGCCGTGACCGCGTAGGCCAGCCCGAGCCGCGGTTGCCAGGTCCGCTTGTAAAGATCTGCCGCCTCTCGCGGCAGCCCATTCACTCCGGCAAACAGCAGCCCGCCACGGATCGTCGGAAAGTCCGGGAAGGCCGTCCGGTCTATCATCGCGTCCACCGGATTGATGACGTTTGGATCAAATCCCCGGTTCATCCGGTTGAAGCGCTCGTTGGGAGGCCAGTTGAAATCCATGCGAAATCCGGCGTTGAAGGTGAGCCTTGCCGTTAGCTTCCAATCGTGCTGCACCCATGGCGCCATGTACCGGTACATGTAAATGGGCATCACGTTGTACTGGACGCTGCCCCCGCTGGGCGTGCCGAGCAGCCAACTTGCGATCGCATTGCCGCTGGATTCGTCCGCCCGGTTGTAAACTTTCTGGGTCCACAGCTTGCTGCTACTCAGGCTGAAGACGTTACCCTGATTTTGCAGTGCGTACTGAATCCAGCGCATATCCATTCCCGCCTTGATGGTGCGGCTTCCGCGGGCCCGAGTAAGCGAGGGGTGGACAGCGAAGGTGTTCGTGAAGTTGTAGTTTTTGTACCGCCCGAGGCTGATGTAGCTGAAAGCCCCGTTGTCGAAGGTGTACCGGCCGAAGCGGGGTCCGTAAGGAAGCTGCTCCGCGAGTTCCTTCGGAAAGCCCAGGCTGGTGAGGTCAAAATTGCTGTTGGCCACGCCATCCGAACCCTCGACATAGCGGCTGAACGAGACGCGGACATTCGCCAGGCTGGCGGGCGATAGCGTGCCCGTCCAGTCGAGCACGTAGGCGTCGTTGATCCGTTTGAGCGGCTGCGGGCCGTCCGCGCCCGGCTTGTTGCGAATGCCATTGCTCGACCGCCATTCCGTGCGGTCGTTGCTTCCATGGCGCAGGAAGAGGCGGTGGCGATAGCCGATGTTGTGGTCAAATTTGAACACGAGATTGTAAAAGCGGTCTTTGGCCGGGTTCATGCCGCCTGCCACAAAGTAGTTCGACTGAGAATAGGCCTGGCCTGGCGTCACCGTGTTCGGGCGCGGGAAGTAATCGAGAATTCTGCGCGCTACCGGGTTGATCCGGTCCTTCGGAATGATGTTGCCCGGGAAGGGATCCCGTGTCCAGGTGCCCTCCACGCTTCGCCCGGTGTACGGGTCGTAGATGGTAATTCTGCGCCCACGGGCGTCGTTGAGCCGGGAGAAGTCGCCATCGCGCATGTCCATCTCCGGTACGCTGAGCACCAGCGGCTGCGGGCTGCCCTCCCGGTAGCCCTCGTAGTTAAACAGAAAGAAGGTCTTGTCCCTCCCGTTGTAAAGCCTGGGCAGATAGACAGGTCCGTCCAGTTGGACGCCGAACTGGTCCAGATAGTGGCCATCCTTGGGCGCCCCGCGCGCCTTGTTTTGAAAGGAATTGGCGTCGAGAGCGTTCCGGCGCAGGAATTCGTAGACCGTTCCGTGCAGGTTGTTCGTGCCGCTTTTCAGGACCACATTCACGATCCCGCCCCCGGTCTTGCCGTACTGCGCATCGTAAGCATTGGTGTGAATTTTGAACTCCAGCACGGAATCAACAGGCGGCACGTAAGCGAGGTTGTTGCCGCCGGCTTGAGCATTGTTCGGCGCGCCATCGAGCAGGAACTCGTTGTTCCGGTTTCCGCTGCCGTTGATGCTCCAGTCGGCAATCGCCCCGTTATCGAAAGGCCGCTGATAAGCCAGACTGCCGTTGTAATCCACCCCCGCTACGAGCATGGAAAGCATGAATGGATTGCGAGCGTTCAGGGGGTATTCTTTCACGGCCTGCCCGTCAATCAGCGCGCCCCGGTCGGCGTTGGCCTGCTCCAGTAACGGAGGTTCGGCGGTTACGGTCACCTGCTCGGTAACCGTCCCAAGCTCCAGCTGGAAATCGAGCGTTGCAGCCTGGTTGACGCTGAGTTCGATCCCGGTGCGGGTCACCTTTTTGAACCCAGCCATTTCCACGCTGACCTCGTAACGGCCAGGCGGAAGCAGTGGGATAACGTAGGCGCCGTGCGTGTCTGTCTCGCTCGAGCTCCGCTGGTTAGTCCCCGTATTGATAGCGGTCACGAGGGCCCCTGCAACCGGGGCCCCACTGGGATCCACTACCCGCCCTGTCAGAGTGGCGCGAAACTCCTGGCCGAGAAGGCACCCCACGGCCAGGATCACAGCCAGCGTCGTCCTCATCGCCGTGCTCCTCCGTTCGATCCTGCGCCCCTTGCGTCCCTCTTGGACGCGGTCGGCGGATATTATACGACCGCCCTGGCCGGGCTTGACGGGGCAGGCCGGGCTGATGTATACGTCTGGAGACAGGTCGCGCATCCTGCGGGGGAGGCCCGGGCCAACCGAGGCCCCGCCCAACGGTTCAAAAAATCGCAAAGGAGGCCTGATGAAAAGGCTCGCTTCGTTCGTGTTGTTCCTGCTGGCAGCCCCGGCGCTGCTGGTCGCCCAATCCACCTTCGGCTCCATCCTCGGCACGGTGACCGACTCCAGCGGCGCCGTCATACCCAACGCCAAGGTGACCATCACCAACCTGGCCGAAAACACTTCCATCACCTTGCAGACCGACGCCCAAGGCAACTATGAGGCGCCGAACCTGAAGGCCGGCGTCTACCAAGTGGTGATCGAAGCCGCCGGCTTCAAGACTTTCCAGGCCGCCAAGGTCGAGCTCGCCGCCCGTCAGGTTGTGCGCGTGAACGCCACCCTGGAAGTCGGCGCCGTCACCGAGAGCATCATGGTTCAGGCCGTGGCCCCGGTGATCACCACAGACACCCAGACCATCACCGCCAGCCTGGACACGCGCAGCGTGCTCGAACTGCCCGTGAACTTCCGCGGCGCGGGTAGCACCAGCCCCTACCGTTTGCTGGCTTTCCTGCCCGGCGTACAGAGCGATGACGGCTTCAACTTGTCGGTCCAGGGGGCCATTCCTGCGCAAAGCGAGTTCACGCTGGACGGCATCTCTACGGTGAGCGTTACTGGTCATAGCCCGCTGCCCGAGATCTATCCCTCGGCGGAAGGCATTGCCGAGATGAAAGTGCAGGGCGTGGGCGGCAACGCCGAGTTCGGGCAAATTGGCGACGTCACCACCACCTCTCGCGGCGGCGGCAATGAATTTCACGGCAGCCTCTTCGAGTACTTGCAGAACCGCGCTCTGGACGCTACGCCCTTCGGCGCCACGTCCAAGCCGCCCAAGGTGGCGAACACGTTCGGGGGCAGCCTGGGCGGCAGGCTGGTCCGCAACCGGACCTTCTTCTTTACCGCCTTCGAGGAAATGCAGTACCGCCTCTCTGCCGTGTTGCAAGCCACCGTGCCCACCACGGCCATGCGGGCGGGCGACTTCAGCCGTGAGTCTTACACCGTGCGCGATCCGTTCACCGGCCAGCCCCTGCCCGGCAACAAGATTCCGGCCGCGCAGATCGGCAATGTGGCGCGCAAGGTCTTCGAATTCTACCCCGAGCCCAACTTCGGCCCGACCGACGTGCAGCGCTCGGCCAACTTCCGCAAGAACGAGGCCGCACCCATTACCTCGTCGCAGTTCGACGTCCGGCTGGACCATGTGCTCACGAGCAAGCAATCCTTGTTTGGACGGCTGAGCTACAAGAACATTTCGAGCACCTCGCCCAACTGGGCGCTGCTGCCGGCCGATACTTCCTACACCCATGCACGCAACTTCGTGCTTTCGCACAATTACACCATCAGCCCGCGGCTGCTGAACGAGTTCCGTTTCGGCTTTACCATCAATGATGGCGCCACCAAGTATCACTTCGACGGAAAGAAGATCGTGGGCGAAATGGGTTTGCAAAACCTGCCGCCGCTCACTTACAACGGCCTGCCTGCTTTCAACTTCAGCCAGGGAACCAGCAGCTTCGGCAAGGGCAAGCCAGGCTTCAACTTCTCGCACCTCTATCAGTGGAACAACAACCTGACGTGGGTGCGGAATCGGCACACCTTCAAGTTCGGCGGAGATGTCCGCAAGATCCGCGCTCAGTCCGCTCTCAGCTTCATCAGCACCGACAACTACGGACAGTTCAACTTCGACGGGCGTTTTGCCGGGCGCGACGTGGCCGATTTCCTTTACGGTCTGCCTTATTACTCGGCTTTCGCTTCCACGAACATGGACAACGACGGCGGCACCTGGCATTACGCCGTGTTCGCCCAGGACAGCTTCAAAGTAACTCCCCGACTTACCGTGGAGTACGGCTTGCGCTGGGAGTATCATCCCGCTTACAAGGACGCCAACGGCGACATCACCAACTTTGACCGCAGTGTGCCGCGCACCGGGCGTGTGATCATTCCGTCGGGCAAGCGGGCTCTGGAGATCACCGCTCCCGGCTTCCTGCTTTCCATTAACGCCTGCCCGGCGCCGGCCTGGCAGGGAATCCCCTGCACGCCGTTCCTCCAGGCTGATCAAGCCGGCTGGCCGGACTCCCTGCGCTTCGCCCAAAAGACCGATTTCGCTCCCCGCTTCGGCTTCGCTTACCGTCTGGCCGACGATGCCAAGACGGTGGTGCGCGGCGGTGTCGGGCGTTACTTCATGGTCCCGCTCGGATCCGTTTACTACGGGCTGACCGGCATCCACTCGTCCGACGTGCGCGAGTTCAGCAACAGCATCACGGGCGGCCAGCCGGCCTTCCGGTTACCGCAGATTTCACCGGGCGGCAGCGGCGTGCGCGCCGTCTCCTACGGCAACGCCTACTTCGGCACCGCCGAGGATCCGTACTACAAGGACCCGTACGCCATCCAGTGGCACCTCACCGTGGAACGGGACATCGGCTGGGACACGGGCGTGCGCCTTTCCTACATCGGGCAGCGCTTCATCCAGCAACCTTGGGCGCCCGATCTCAACCAGCCGCTGCCTTCCACCATCCCTTACACCCAGCGCCCGCTCACCGATCGTCCCTTCCCTTACTGGGGCCGCGTCTACAGCTATGACACCGGCGCCAACAGCATTTACAATGCCGGCCAGGCGGAAGTCACGCACCGCTTCCGCAGCGGCCTGAGCTTCAACTCGGCCTGGACCTGGGCCAAGCACCTGAGCGACGCCGGCCCGGCGCCGACTGGCTTCGGCGGCGAAACTGGCAACGGGCGCGTGACCGACTCACTCAATCGCCGCTCCAACCGCGGCAACGTATCGCCGACGCGCCGGCACCGCTGGATCACCAATGCCATCTATGAGCTGCCCTTCGGCAAAGGTCGCCGCTACATGACCAGCGCTCATCCTCTGCTGCAAGGCCTGGCCGGCGGCTGGCGCATCAGCTCCATCGTGCTGCTCCAGACCGGACCCTACCTGACCGCCGTCTTCACTGGCGGCGATCCCTCGGGCACGAACGCCCCGGCCCGCGGCGCCCAGCGGCCCGACGCCATCCGCTCGGGCAACATTCCCAACCCGACCGCCGATCGCTGGTGGGATCGCGAGGCTTTTGTCTGCCCCGGCCGCCTGCCCGGCTCGCCCGATCAGTTCAACTGCAACGTGCCGCCCATCGGGCGCTTCGGCAACGGCGGGGTCGGCACCCTGGTGGGCCCGGGAACCATCAACCTCTCGATGGGCATCGGCAAGCAGTTCCCCATTCGCGAGCGGGCCACCCTGAAGTTCGAGGCCAGCTTCACCAACTTGCCCAATCACCCGAACCTGGCCAACCCGGGCACCAACATCACCAGCATCGCCTTCGGACGGACGACGAGCGCGCGCGGGGCCGACAGCGGCGGCAACCGCGTCGGCCAGATGGCGCTGCGACTGGAATTTTGAACGGCACTGGCGGGGCAAGCGGCTCGGGTGACCCGCTGCCCCGCTTTGCTTGTGCAGCCCATGAGCCATCTCAGCCTGGAAGAGCTGGAAGCCCGCGTACGAGAGGGCGAAATCGAAACGGTAATCCTGGCGTTCCCTGACCTTTACGGGCGGTTGATGGGCAAGCGCCTGGACGCGCGCTTCTTCCTCGAAAAAGCCACCGAGGGGATCCACGCCTGCAACTACCTGCTCACCGTGGACATGGGCATGGAACCCGTGCAGGGATACCGTTTCGCCAACTGGCAGACCGGCTACGGGGACTTCCGCCTCGCACCCGACATAAGAACGTTGCGCAGGGCGGCGTGGCTGGAAAAGACGGCCATCGCTCTGTGCGACCTGACGACGGCCGAGGGCGAAGAGCCGATACCCATCGCGCCGCGCTCGATCCTGCGGCGGCAGGTGCAGCGGGCGGCGGAGGTGGGCTACCAGGTGATGGTGGGATCCGAGCTGGAGTATTACATCTTTGCCTGTTCGTACCGGGAGGCGGCCGCGGCTGGCTACACGAACCTGGAGCAGGCGGGATGGTACCTGGAGGACTATCACATCCTGCAAGGCACGCGCGAAGAAGAAATTCACGCAACGGTGCGGCGCTTTCTGAACGAGTCGGGGGTGCCGGTGGAATCCACCAAGGGCGAGTGGGGCCGGGGCCAGCACGAGCTGAATCTTCGTTACGCCGACGCGCTGGAAATGGCCGACCGCCACGTGCTCTTCAAGCAGTGCCTGAAGGAAACCGCCGATCGCATGGGACTGAGCGTGACCTTCATGGCCAAGTTCGATGCCGCGCAAGCCGGCTCCAGTTGCCATGTCCACACCAGCTTGTGGCACGAAGGGAAAAACGCATTCGCCGGCGATCGCAACTACGGCCCTGTGCAGGCGAGCGACCTGTTCGGCTGGTTCCTGGCCGGCTGGATCGAGCACGTGCCCGAATTCATGGTGTTCTACGCGCCCACCGTGAACTCCTACAAGCGGTACCGAGCCGGTTCCTGGGCACCCACGCGACTGACCTGGAGTTACGACAACCGCACGGCGGCCTTCCGCGTCGTGGGCCGCGATGAGAGCCTGCGGATCGAGTGCCGGATTCCGGGTGCCGATTGCAACCCGTACCTGTGCTTTGCCGCTGCCATCGCTTCGGGACTGGACGGAATGGAGCGACGGCTGGCGCCGCCGCCGGCGTTCAGCGGGGACAGCTACGGTGCAGCCGGACTGGCCGCGCTGCCCCGATCGCTGCCGGAGGCCGTGGAGCGGTTTGCCTCCAGCGATTTCGTGCGGCGCGCCTTGGGCGAGGAGGTAGTCGAGCACTACGCGCACTTTTACCGGGTGGAGCAGGAAGCCTTCGAGGCGGCGGTGACGGACTGGGAGCGGCGGCGGTATTTCGAACAGGTTTAGGCTCGTTATTGAACACGTGTCTTTCAGGCGATGCACACGTAATCATCCTTGACTTTCCTGGCTCACCCGTTCTATGCTGACCGCTAGTGGACCAGCCCGCTCTGCGCCCCGGTCCCGGAAAGGAGAACTATGAGATCGGTCCTTAAATCCCTGATTCTGATGGCGACCGCCGTTTCCCTGTCCCCGGCCCAATCCACCTTCGGCAGCATCGTCGGGACCGTCACCGACCCCAGCGGCGCGGTCATCCCCGCTGCCCGTGTCACTGTGACTAACCTTGCGGAGAATACGTCGGTTACGGTTCAAACCAGCCCTCAAGGCAACTACGAGGCGCTCAACCTCAAGGCAGGCGTTTACGCGGTAACGATCGAGGCGCCCGGGTTCAAGACATTCAAAGCCGCCCAGGTGCCCCTGGACGCCCGGCAGGTGGTCCGCGTCAACGCCACGCTCGAAGTGGGTTCTGTGACGGAAAGCCTCACCGTCCAGGCTATCGCCCCCGTGATCACCACCGACACGCAGACGATTGCATCGAGTCTGGACACCCGCATGGTGCTCGAGCTGCCTGTGAACTACCGCGGGGCGGGCAGCACAAGCCCATACCGCGTGCTCGCTTTTTTACCCGGCGTTCAGAGCGACGATAGCTTTAACTACTCCGTCCAGGGCGCAGTCCCCGCGCAAACTGAGGTTACTCTGGATGGCATATCCACCGTCAACGTGACCGGCCACAGCCCGCTGCCCGAAGTTTATCCTTCGGCGGAAGGCATTGCCGAAATGAAAGTGCAGGGCGTGGGCGGCAACGCCGAGTTCGGGCAGGTCGGCGACATCACCACCACCTCCCGCGGGGGAAGCAACGAATTCCACGGCAGTCTCTTCGAGTACTTGCAGAATCGCGCCCTGGACGCCACACCGTTCGGCGCCACGTCCAAACCGGCCAAGGTAGCCAACACCTTCGGCGGCAGCCTGGGCGGTCGGCTGGTCCGCAACCGGACTTTCTTCTTTACGACTTACGAGGACATGAGGTATCGGCGCTCGAGCGCGCTGCAAGCCACGGTGCCCACGGCCGCCATGCGCGCGGGTGATTTCAGCAAAGAGCCTGTAAGCCTGCGCGATCCCTTCACCGGTCAACCGCTGCCCGGCAACCAGGTTCCGGCCTCGCAGATCGTGGCAGTGGCCCAGAAGGTCATGGAGTTTTACCCGCTCCCTAACTTCGGTCCTGCCGACGTCCAGCGCTCGGCCAACTTCCGCAAAAACGAGGCAGCACCGATTACCTCGCGCCAGTCCGACGTGCGTCTGGATCATATCCTGACGGAAAAGCAATCCCTGTTCGGACGGGTGAGCTGGAAGAACATTTCCACGATTTCACCTACCTGGCAGTTGTTGCCGGCGGACACGACCGCGGTGCACGCGCGCAATTTCATCCTCTCGCACAATTACAGCATCAAGCCGAACCTTCTGAACGAGTTCCGCTTCGGACTCACCATCAATGACGATGCGGTGTCCTTCCATTTCGACGGCTGGAAGATTACCGGCGAGATGGGCCTGCAAGGATTGCCCGAACTGCGTTACAACGGCCTGCCCGGCTTCGGCTTCTCCCAGGGCACCAGCGGATTCGGCAAGAGCAAGCCGGACTTCCACAACTCGCATTTGTACCAGTGGAACGACAATTTGACCTGGATCCATGGCCGGCACACGCTCAAGTTCGGCGGCGACGTCCGGCGCATCCACGCCCAATCCGCGCTGAGCTTCGGCCTGAACCACGGTCAATTCAACTTCGATGGTCGCTTTTCTCGCCATGACGTGGCCGACTTCCTGATGGGCCTGCCGTATCAATCCCGCTACGCCGACAGCCGGATCAACAACGACGGCAAGACCGCCCACTACGCCGTTTTCGCTCAGGACAGCTTCAAAGTTACCTCTCGGCTTACCTTGGAATACGGCCTGCGCTGGGAGTACCACCCGGCCTACGTAGACGCGAACGGCAACATCACCAATTTCGACCGGAGCGTACCGCGGACGGGCCGCGTCATCATCCCCTCCGGAGCCCGGGCTCGCGAAATCACTTACCCCGGCTTCCTGCTCTCCATCAATGCCTGCCCGGCGACGGATTGGAACGGCATTCCTTGCACCCCCTTCCTCCAAGCCAATGAAGTGGGCTGGCCGGACTCGCTGCGCTTCGCCATCAAGAAGGACTTCGCGCCCCGCTTCGGCTTCGCATGGCGTCCCTTCAACAACACCAAGACCGCCATTCGCGGCGGCGTCGGGCGCTACTTCATGGTGCCCCTGGGATCCTTCTACTACGGCTTGACCGCGATTCACGCCTCGGGTGTCCAGGAGTTCACCAACAGCATCACCTCCGGCAAGCCCGCCTTCCGCTTGCCGCAGGTTTCACCCGGTGGCTCCGGCATCCGCGTAACCAGTTACGGCAACGCATACTTTGGCACGGCTGAGGACCCTTACTACCCCGATCCATTCGCCATTCAATGGCACTTGACGGTCGAGCGCGACTTGGGTTGGGACACCGGCCTGCGCCTGTCTTACATCGGCATGCGTTTCATTCAGCAACCCTGGGCGCCCGATCTCAACCAACCCCTGCCCTCTACCATCCCGTACACGCAGCGACCGCTGACCGATCGCCCCTTCCCCTACTGGGGCCGCATCTATAGTTACGACGCAGGCGCGAACGCCATTTATAACGCGGCGCAAACCGAGATCCGGCATCGCTTCCGCAGCGGCCTGAGCTTCAACACGGCCTGGACCTGGGCCAAGCACATCAGCGATAACGGCACTGCGCCCAGCGGGTGGGGCAACGAGCTCGGCAACGGCCGCGTCACCGATTCGCTCAACCGTCGCTCCAGCCGCGGCAACGTGGCGCCGACTCGCCGTCACCGCTGGATCACCAATGCCATTTACGAGCTGCCCTTCGGCAAGGGCCGCCGTTACATGTCCAGCGCTCATCCCCTGCTGCAAGGCCTGGCCGGCGGCTGGCGCATCAGCTCCATCCTGCTGCTTCAGACCGGACCCTACCTGACCGCCGTCTTCACCGGCGGCGATCCCTCCGGCACCAACGCCCCGGCCCGCGGCAGCCAGCGGCCCGACGCCATTCGCTCCGGCAACCTTGACAACCCGACCGCCGATCGCTGGTGGGATCGCGAGGCTTTCGTCTGCCCCGGCCGCCTGCCCGGCTCGCCCGATCAGTTCAACTGCAACGTGCCGCCCATCGGGCGTTTCGGCAACGGCGGGGTCGGCACCCTGGTCGGGCCCGGAACCATCAACCTCTCCATGGGCGTGGGCAAGCAGTTCCCCATTCGCGAGCGGGCGACCCTGAAGTTCGAGGCCAGCTTTACCAACTTGCCCAATCACCCCAACCTGGCCAACCCGGGCAACAACATCACCAGCATCGCCTTCGGGCGGACGACCAGCGCGCGCGGGGCCGACAGCGGCGGCAACCGCGTCGGCCAGATGGCGCTACGACTCGAATTTTGAGGGAATCAGGGGAAGCGAGCGCCAGGGGCCGCTTCCCCTCGCTTCCCCCGTTTGCCCGCGATCGCGCGCACCGTCGACGGGCCAGCGCCAGTGCGCTCCGGACAAGCGCCATACTCGGCGCCTTCGAATGCGTCAAGATAGAAGGTTCAGGGGAGGCAACTGCGCTGGGAAGATTCCACACGCTGAGGCGAGAGCAATGGACCCCCAAAACCCTCCCGCAGGTCTTTGCCTTCTTCTCTGACGCCGAAAACCTGGAAGAGATCACACCTCCGTGGCTGAGATTTGAAATTGTCACGCCCGGCCCGATCCGCATCGCTGCCGGCACGACAATCCGCTACCGGCTGAGCTGGCACGGCGTTCCCCTTTTCTGGACGACCGAGATACAGCGCTGGGATCCTCCTCATTGCTTCGTGGACGTGCAGTTGCGGGGGCCGTTCCGCCTCTGGCATCATACCCATCGCTTCGAGCCATACGAAGGCGGGACGCGGATGACGGACGTCGTGCGGTACCGGCTGCCGCTGGGAATGATCGGACGGGCGATGCACGCGCTGAAAGTTCGGCGTGACGTCGAAAGCATTTTCGATTACCGGTTCCGGCGCATCAACGAACTGTTCGGTGGCGACACAGTCGCTGGACCAAACCGATGACGAAGCCGCTGATCCTGCTGACCGGCGCGACGGGGTACGTGGGCGGCCGGCTGTTGGAAGCCCTGGTCGCTGCCGGGCATCGAGTTCGATGTCTGGTGCGCCGGCCGGAGCGGCTGCGGATCCCGAAAGGCGCCCACGTGGAAGCGGTAGCCGGGGACCTGCTGGATCCCGCCTCTTTAAGAGCGGCCATGCCGGGAGTGCACACGGCCTACTACCTGGTGCACTCGATGGAATCCCCGGGATCGTTCGAAGATCTGGATCGCCGGGCTGCACGCAACTTTGCCGAGGCGGCGCGCGATTTCGGGGTCAGGCGCATCATTTATCTGGGCGGATTGGGCGAGACCTCCCCGAACTTGTCGCCGCACTTGCGCAGCCGGCATGAGGTCGGCGAGATCCTGCGGTCGTCGAGCGTCCCAGTGATCGAGTTCCGGGCCTCCATCGTAATCGGCTCCGGCAGCCTGTCGTTCGAGATGATCCGGGCGCTGGTCGAACGGCTGCCGGTGTTGATCACGCCGCGTTGGGTGTCCGTGCCGGCGCAGCCGATCGCCGTACGGGATCTGCTGGCGTATCTGCTCGCTGCGCTTGAGCTACCGTGCGCCGGGAGTCGTATCTTCGAAATCGGCGGCGCCGATCAGGTTTCCTACGGCGGTTTGATGCTGGAATACGCACGCCAGCGCGGCCTTAGAAGGTTTGTTGTTCCTGTGCCGGTTCTAACTCCCCGTTTGTCCAGCCTGTGGCTGGGGCTGGTGACCCCGCTGCACGTCCGAGTCGGCCGCCGGTTGATCGACAGCATCCGTCACCCTACTGTGGTTCGAGATCGCTCGGCGCTGACCGAATTTGGCATCCGACCCATGGGATACCGGGAGGCCATCGCTGCCGCGCTGCGTGAGGACGATGAAGTGCAGGACTGGGCGTCGGCGTCCGCGGCTCGCGCTTTGCGCTTCGTTTATAGTCTGAAAATCAGCGTCAACGTCCCCGCAGCGCAGGCGTTCGCGCCAATCCGCAGGATCGGGGGTTCGACCGGCTGGTATTACGCCAATTGGGTCTGGCGCCTCCGCGGGTTCGTGGAGAACCTACTGGAGGCCTGCGACCGGAATCGCAACCGCCCGCTCGAGGAAAGCCTGGATGAGCTGATCGCGCGTGCCCGGCAGTGGTGCTCACCCGAACCGTTCGCCGACGATATAGCCGTGCTGGCAATGGAATGCGAGTGTTAGCCTCGCTTCGGACGCACCCGCCGGCCGATCAAACCACAACCCCTTCCGGCCTCAGAACATCAGCTTGGCGCCCACGTAAATGCGGCGGGCCTCGCCGCGCGTGGAGGTGATCATGCCGAACAGCGTATTGGTCACGCCGGTGTTGGGGTTGCCGAACTGGGGCGTGTTCATCGCTCCTTCCCAGTTGGTGCGCAACTGCAACCGAAGCCGCTCGGTGATCGTGAAGACCTTGGCCAGCGAGGCGTCCCAGTAATTATCGCCCGGTCCGCGCAGACCCGTCAGGCGGGTCGGGAAAGTACGGATGTTCCAAGCTAGTTGCTTGCGGGGATCGCGCTCGAACGGCGCCTCAGTATTGAACCACCGATCAATCGTGCGCTGGTTGCGAGGCAGCACGATATCGTGGATATTGCCGCGATAGATGATATTGCCGAAACCGAGCGCCTCCCCGCTCTGCGCCTGGTAAATGGCCTGCAACTGCCAGCCGCCCAGGATCGCATCCAGCACGCCCGGCCAGCGCGCGCCAAAGTGGCGACGGCGACCCACCGGCAGTTCCCAGACCGCGGCCACCGCCAGCCGGTGCGGACGGTCCGAATCGGAGATCACTTCTTCGGGCAGCGGATCCGTGTCGTTCAGGAAGCTGGTCGCCTCCATGAGCTTGGAGAACGTATAGGCTGCGTTGAAGCTCAGCCCGTGCGAGAAACGCTTCTCCACCCGAACCTGCAACGAATGGTACCAGCTATAGCCGACGTGATCGTCCGAGCTGAGCGAGGTGAAATGCGGATACGGTCGCGTCAATTGGCCTCGAGTCACGGTGCGCGCGGATAACCCGGTGCCGGCAAACTCAGGCAGTCCATAGAAGGGATTGGTGACCGCAGCGCTCATGTAGTCAATCACGGCCTGGTCGCGCTCGGGCGAAGTCGAGTAATACTTCCGCGGAATGGGGTCCCACTCGCGGCTCACCGCCAGCCGCGTCCCGCGGCTACCCACGTAACTAATCTCCCCCAGAATGCGACCCGGGAACTGTCTTTGAATCGAGAAGCTCCACCGCTGCTGGTAAGGCGATGGGCGAGCAACCGGGGGATAAGTCACGCCGCGGCCGACAAAGGTGGTAAGTCCCACCGGCGCCGGCTGCTGAACCCCATCGGGGAAGGGATTCTGTAGCGTCGCTCGGAAAGTGAGGCCGTTGTCCAGGCTGGGAATCAGGTTCGTGCGCACGCTGAAGCCGGGCTGGGTGATGCCATAGCGGTCCACCCCCAAGGGATCGCGGAAGATCCCGTAGCCGCCGCGGATCACCGTATCCCGCAGCGCCTGCCAGGCAAAGCCGAAACGCGGCGCCAGCGCGTCGCGCGGCGTCGCGAAAACTCCGCGCGGACGCCCGTCGCGGCCCACGAACCGCAGGCCACCGATGGTGCGGAACTGATCTACGGGAACTTCCGGAATCGGGGCGCGGGCGTAATTGGCCGCGGCGGCTGCCTGCACGGGATTCACCGTGACGAAATCGAAGGACGATGCCGCCCGATTGTAGCGCTCGGTGATCGGCGAATCATACTCCCAGCGCAGGCCGAGATTCAGCGTCAGTTTGCGCGTGACCCGCCAGTCGTTCTGCAAGTACAACCCGCTGTAAACCGACTGGATGGCATGAGAAGCATTGTTATCTATTCCGCCGCCGGTGGGCAGTCCCAACAGGAGCGAAGCCAGTCCCTGCCCAATGGGCGCGGCCGGCGAGTTATCCAGCGGTCCGCGCGTCCACGTGGAACCGAAGGAAATCGAAGGCGCCGCATTACCCCAGTTATAGTTGTGATCGCGCATGACGCGGAAATCGGCGCCCCAGCGCAGGCTCATATTTCCGCGAACCTGGGAGACGTTGGCGGCGAAGGTATGGTAATTCGTCGCCCAAAGATAGTTCGTGCTCTCCCCCAGAGCTGCGTAACCCTCCGGTGAGATCTGCGGAAATGCAATCGCCTTCTTGTCCAGTTGGGCGAGCAGCGAAGAAGGCCAGCCGAAGATCGAGAGGTCGAAACCGCGACTCTGCGGCCAGTCGGATTGCAGGAAACGGGTAAAGCCGTACTTTACGTTCAGCAGGAAGCCGGGCGAAAAGACGTAGACGTCGTCCAACGCCAACCCGCGCTGCTTGCGGTAACGGTCCAGTCCCCGCGACTCGTTCGGGAAAATGTTGCCGCGGTAGAAATGCAGCCAGGAGTGGGTGAAGCGCCCGAACAGGCGATGATTCTCGCTGAACTGGTGGTCCACCCGGGCCATGTTCTGGATAAAGTCGTTCGAGTTCGGTTCCGAGAGCTGGTAGTTGTTGCGGCCGTCCGCAGTGCCTGCCGTGGTGGGCTTGGGGTAATAGGAAATGAATTTCTTGGCCAGCGGATCCAGGCGCGAGGCAGGAATGATGTTACCGGGGAACGGCTGACGGCTGAATCGCCCGCCCGGCGCCGGCTGGATGGTAGCCGGATCGTAGATCTGATAGACGGAGCCAAGCGCCAGCAACCCAGAAAAATCGCCCTCGCGCTGCGCCAGCGTCGGCACCGTATAGTTGGAGTTGGCGGGATTCCGTCGGTTGAACCCCTGGAAGCCGTAAGTCCAGAAAGTACGATTCCGCCCGTCGTAAATGCCGGGTAGATAAACCGGCCCTCCGCTGGTGGCGGAATAGCGGTTGACCTTGCGCGGCGGGATCATGGCCTTGCGTTTCTCGGGAGTGACGGGGCCGGTACTCAGGTCGTACAGTCGCTTGTTGGAGAAAAAGTCGGTAGCCTGCCACGGGTTGGGAGCGACCTCCCACAACGCCGTGCCGCTGAGTTTGTTGGTCCCGGCTTTGAGACTCATGCCAATGGTGGCGCCGGAGGCGTGGCCTTGCGCGGCGTCGTAGTTCACGGTGTCCACGCGGAACTCCTGTACCAGATCGGCCGGCGGCGCGAACGAGATATTCGTGCGCGTCATGTTGGGGATCCCATCCAGCGTGAATTCGTTGGCGCCGCTCTCGGTACCAGCCACCGCCACGTTGGAGAGGACGTCAATAGCGCTGGGTAGCCAGTTGTGGCCGGGCGCCTGGCCGGAAGTAACGCCGGGAACCAGTCGCGCCAGATAGGTGACGCTGCCTCCTGCAATGGGCAGGTCTTCGAGCATCTTGCGCTCGATGACGCTGCCCAGGCTGGCCGAAGCCGATTCCAGCATGGGGGCTTCTGCCGTCACGGTCACCGTTTCGCCGACCGTCCCCAGCTCGAGCGAGACATTCAACGTGACCGTCTCGCCCACCCGGATCTCGATCGGCTCGCGCTGGTAGCGCTTGAAGCCCTGCATCTCGACCATGATGCGGTAGATGCCGGGCAGCAAATAAGGCAGCTCGTAGTAGCCGGTCTCGTTGCTGCGCGTCGTAGCCCGCGTGTTCATATCGAGGTGGATGGCCGTGACGGCTGCTCCGGGCACGACGGCCCCGGAGGCGTCCGTCACCAGACCAATGAGCCGGCCGCGCGGATCTTGAGCGCAGGCGCAAGCCACAATCACGAAGGCGCCGATCAGCAAAGCCCGAATCTTGGCAGGCATCAACACTCACCCTTTCCGCGGACATTGTATCCTGTTCGCCCCGGGCGCGGACACCCACCCCGGGCAGCCGGGGACCTGCGAGCGGGACAGACGCCTGGAGCGCCCCAGTTTATTTCGCGTCCCGCCAGTTGTCGCCCACGCCGATTTCAGCCACCAGCGGGACCTCCAGCTCGTGGACGTTTTCCATTTCGTGCCGCACTAACTGCGAGACCTCCTGGATCTCTTCCGGCGGAGACTCGAACAGCAGCTCGTCGTGCACCTGGAGCAACATGGCAGTGCGCAGCCCGCGTCGGTCCAGTTCGGACTGGATGCGAATCATCGCCAGCTTGATCAAATCCGCGGCCGTCCCCTGGAGCGGCGTGTTCACTGCCGTGCGCTCGGCGAAGTTACGCAGGCTGGGATTGGGGCTGTTGATGTCCGGGATGGGGCGGCGCCTGCCGAACAGCGTCCTGGTGTAACCCGTGCGCCGCACCTCGGCGATGGTGGTTTCGATGAATTCCTTCACACCGGCGTAGCGCTGAAAGTAACTGTCAATGTAAGCCTGGGCCTCCTCCTTGGAAATGTCGAGCTGGGCGGCCAGACCAAAGGCTGTCTGCCCGTAAATGATGCCGAAGTTCACTGCCTTGGCCCGCCTTCGCATTTCCGGCGTCACCATCAGAGGCGGAACGCCAAAGACTTCCGCGGCCGTGCGCGTGTGGATATCCTCGCCGCGCCGGAAGGCTTCAACCAGCACGGGGCAGCGGGAGAAGTGCGCCAGCAGGCGTAACTCGATCTGCGAGTAATCGGCCACAACGAGCTTCCAACCCTCGCGTGGAATGAAGGCAGCGCGAATCTGCCGGCCCAACTCGGTGCGAATCGGTATGTTTTGCAGATTGGGATTGGACGACGACAGTCGCCCGGTGGCCGCGCCGGTCTGGTTGAAGCTGGTGTGCAACCGTCCGGTGCGCGGATTGATCAGAGCCGGCAGAGCGTCCACGTAGGTGCCCTTGAGCTTGGCGAGCTGCCGGTACTCCAGGACCTTGCGCACGATTTCATGCTCCGGCGCCAGCTCCTCGAGGACGTCGGCGGCCGTGGAGATCGTCTTGCCCTTGCCGTAACGTGTAGGCGCGGGCAGTTTCAGTTCCTCGAAGAGGACTTTGCCCAGTTGCTGCGGTGAGTTGATGTTGAAAGGCCTGCCCGCCAGGGCGTGGATTTCCGCTGTCAGCCGTTCGAGTTCGACTTGCATGAGCGCCGACAGCCGCTCCAGTTCCGCCGGGTCAATGCGGATGCCGGTTCGCTCCATGCGCGCCAGCACAGGCGTTAGCGGCAGGTCAATGGTCTCGTAGAGCTGCCGCAGGCCCGCTTCGTCCACCTGACGGCGGAGGATGGCCGCCGCTTCCAGGATGCAGTCCGCGCGGTGTTCCGCGGAGGGCTCCAGTTGGCGATCGAGGTAACGGCGCACGATCGCCTCCAGCCCGCAAGCCGACGGCTCGGCAGTGAGCAGGAACGCGTAGAGCATCACATCATCGCGAAAGCCGGCGGGTCGGATCCCGCGCTCGGCCATCAGCAGGAGGAAGGATTTCAGATCGTGCGTCGCCTTGGGGCGGTTCTCGTCCTCGAGCCAGGGACGCAAAGCGTCCAGCCACGCCAAAGGAGCGCACCGGACCTCGCCCGGACGGAAGGCCAGGGCGAGACGCCCCTGCCCGTCCGCCGTTTCTGCGAGCAAATCGTCGGTCTGTGGCGCGACTTCCCACGCGACGGCCACAGGGGCATCCGCCGGGATGGCCGCGAGCCAAGCCTGAATCTCCTCCACCGAAGAGGCCATCCGGTAATCGCGCGGACGCTGGTCCTCCTCCGGACCCAATTCCTTGAGCAGGCTGTAAAATTCGAGCTCCTTGTAAATCTTGCGCAGGGCCGCGACGTCCGGAGGGCGCGCCGCTAACCTCTGGAGATCAGGCTCGATGGGGGCGCCGGGATTGATCGTCGCCAGCCGCTTGCTCAGCAAAATGAGGTCGCGGTTGTTGATCAAGCTCTCGCGGTAGGTCCGACGCTCGACTTCCGCAGCCCGCTCCAGCGCTGCCTCCACGGTGCCAAACCGGCGAATCAGTTCCCGCGCACCCTTTTCTCCGATCCCCGGGGCGCCCGGAATGTTGTCAATCGCGTCGCCTTTCAACGCGAGCAGATCCGGGATCTGCTCGGGGCGGACGCCCATCTCCTCCTCCACCGCGGCCGGATCGTAGAGCTTGGCATTCTTGATGGGGTTCAACACGCGGACCCGGTCGGAGACCAACTGCAGCATGTCCTTGTCGCTGGAGACGATCACCACTTCGAGGCCCTGACCCACGGCCCAGCGGCTGATCGCACCGATGACGTCGTCCGCTTCGTAGCCCTCGTATTCGAGCACCGGAATTTGCATGGCTTCGAGAATGCGCCGGATATAAGGAATTTGCGAAGCCAGCTCCTCGGGCATTTCGGGCCGGTTGGCTTTGTATTCGGCGAATTCCCGCTCGCGGAATGTAGGGGCGGCGCTTTCGAAAACCGCAGCGATGTACTCCGGCTGATGGTTAGCGATCAGCTTGCGCAACATGTTGTTGAAGATGTAAGCGGCCTCGGTGGGCTGGCCCGATGAGGTGCGCATCATGGGCGCTGCGGAGCGTGCGCGGGCGTGGTAGGCGCGGAAAACGAAGCCGAAGGCATCTATGAGGAACAGACGACCAGCAGCCATTGCCCCCTCATCATAGCGGAGAGTCGGGACAGGCAGGCAGTGGGGCCAGGCGAGGCTTCCCGGTGCACGCTCCTGTGGCAATTCCGCAACAGCTAGGCGACTCATCTGTTGCAAAAATGCAACAGGTTGCTCCGGCTAACCTATTGAAATGAAAATAAATACGAGACCGGCATTTCCCCTGCAGGCTTACTGTCATGGGAGCACCCATTGCGACTGGAAACCACGCTCAAGCGCCCCGTAGAAACCGCTGGCATCGGGCTGCACAGCGGCGCCCCCGTCAAAATTCGGCTGTTGCCCGCGCCGGCCGGAAGCGGCATCGTCTTCGTCCGCACCGACCTCGACGGCTTCCGGGTGCCCGCCGCCTGGCGCTACGTGGCCCGTGTGAGCTACGCCACCAGCCTGATGAACAAGGGCGTACTGATCTCGACGACCGAGCATCTGCTGAGCGTCTTCTACAGCATGGGCATAGACAATGCCTACGTCGAAATTGACAATCTGGAGCTGCCGATTCTTGACGGCAGCGGCTTGCCTTACGTCGAGCTGATCCAGCAAGCAGGCGTGCGCACGTTGCGCCGGGAGCGCCGCTACTTGCTAATCCGCCGTCCCGTGAGCGTGCGCGACGGTCTGCGCCGGATCGAGATCCTGCCCGCGGACCGCTTCCTGCTGACCTGCGAAGTTTACTTCGAGCACCCGCTGGTGGGAAGGCAGAAACTCGAACTGGAGGTAACGCCTGAGCGATATGCTCGCGAGATCGCGCCCGCCCGCACCTTCGGTTTCTTCCACGAGCTGGACGCCATGCGGAACATGGGGCTGATTCGCGGGGCGTCGCTGGAAAACGCGGTCTGCTTCGATTCGCAGGGAGTAATGAATCCTGAGGGCCTGCGTTTTCCCGACGAGCCTTGCCGGCACAAGGCGCTGGATCTTATCGGCGACCTCGCCCTGATCGGCAAGCCGTTGCTCGGGCACGTGGTGGCCGAGCGCGCTGGGCACGCCATGCATGTGGCCCTGGTGCGTCGCATCATGTCCGATCCGTCCCTCTACGAGTTAGTAACTTTCGACGAGCTGGCGACCCGGGTAGCCGCCGCCCTGGTATCCTGAGGTTCTCCCGGTAACTGCCTCCTTCGATGACGTGGGTAAATCCTTCCAACCTGCTGACCGTGGCGCGTCTGCTGATGGCCGCGCCGGTCATCTGGGCGATCCTGGAACGCCGTTTCACGCTCGCGCTGGCGCTGCTGTTCCTTGCGGGTCTGAGCGACGCGCTCGACGGTCCGCTGGCCCGCCGCCGGCAAGAGGTGACCCGCCTGGGTGCGCGACTGGACCCGATCGCCGACAAGGTCCTGCTCAGCGGGTCCTACCTTGCACTATGGGCGGCCGACGTCGTTCCCGGCTGGCTCGTCGCACTGGTGTTCGGGCGCGACCTGCTGATTCTGGCTGGAGTCAGCTGCCTCATGGCTTTTACGCCGTTGCGCGATTTCGCGCCCTCGTTGTGGGGCAAAGTGAGTACGGTAGTTCAGGTGGTGGCCGGAGTGACCTTCCTGACCGCGGCGGCTTGTCCCTGGCCGGCGCTTGGACACCTGGCCTCGGTCGTCATCTGGGCGGTGGCGGCAGCCACGCTGTGGAGCGGCATCCACTATGCCTGCCAGGCCGTCGAGCGCCTGCGCCGGGCCGGCCCGGCAGGCTAGTCGGCCTCACTTGCCCATCTTGCGCAAGTTCTGCAAGCTGCGCGTGACCGCTTCCAGTCCGGGGTAGGCGCCGCTTTCTTCCTCGACGATGTACCACTCGGTGCCGCCCACGCTTTCGCAGGCAGCAAAGAATTCCTTCCAGTTGACGTCCCCCTCGCCGATGAGGGCGTCTCGCTTGCTGGCCGAGTACTCTTTGATGTGAACCGTGATGGCCCGGCCCGGATATTTGCGGACATAAGCGATCGGATCGCCGCCGCCCATCATGCAGTTGCCGGTGTCGATCTGCATGATCACGTCCTTGGAGGTGTTCTGGAAGAAGATGTCCCAGGGCACCTCGCCGTCCACCGGCTTGAACTCGACCATGTGGTTGTGGTAACCCACACGCATCTTGTGGGGGCGGACTTTGTCTGCGAGCTCAGCAAACAGCTTCGCGGTGTCTATCCAGGCTTGCCGCGAGCTGCGGTACTTTTCGGGAAGCGAAGGAACCACGAGGTTCCGGTTGCCGAGGATCTGGTTGAACTCGATCGTCCGCGGCAGCTCATCGCCCAACAGAGTGTTCAAGGCGGTGTGGGTGCCGCAGCAGCGCAGTCCGTTGTCGTCCAGAAGCTTGCGCAGTTCCTTGGCGGTGCGGCCGTAGTAGCCGGCGAACTCCACTCCCTGATAGCCGGCCTTGGCCAGACCGGCTAGCGTGCCGGCCAGGTCCTTTTCGCAGAGCTTGCGGACGGACCACAGTTGTACAGCGATGGGGATTTTGCCGCGGGCATTCAGGCGACCGAGCGCGGCAAGCCCGGTGGCGCCCAGGGTGAACGTGCGTCGAGTCATCACGAGCATTGCTGACATCTCCGGTCCCCTGTTATAGCACGCGGGAGTGTTGCGCCGGAAGGCGAGGGTTTGGGGGTGATTGACAATCAGGGTGCGAAGGGCGTAGTATCTAGCCGTCGGTGGCCACAGGCATCCGCCGCCGGCTGGGGCCTCTGGGCGCCGGCGAAAGCCTTTCGTGGAGGATGCGATGCCAAAGTTCCTCTGGGCTTCCCTGCTGGCGGCCCTACTGTCCCGTTATAACGATGGTTCGCTCGCGCAGCAGGTGACGCTGGCCCCGATGGACGGCATCGTGTTGGAGCGCGTACAGAACAGCTCGAGTGCCAGATATCGGCCGAGCAGCGAAAATTTCCCCAATCCGGAAAGGGGCTTTTACGTTCAGAAAGCTTACCGCCCTCAGCCGGGAGAGCCTCCGCCGCGGGCGCTCGATGAGGGGGAACTCAAGAGGTGGCGGGCATCAGGGATCAGCCTCCTGCGCATGTATTACGTGCTTTCCGAGTTTCGCGAAGCGCCATTATCAGCCGAACTGCTGGCGCGCATCGAGCAGGATTTTGGCACCGTCCGCAAGGCAGGCATGAAGGTGATCCCCCGCTTCGCGTACAACTTTGGTCCACCAGGCGAGCCAGACGCCAGCCTGGAGTGGATTCTGTATCACCTGGATCAGTTGAAGCCTCTGCTCTCGAACAATTACGATGTGATCGCCTTTATGGAAGCTGGCTTCATCGGGGCCTGGGGCGAATGGCACTCCTCCACCCACGACTTCTTTGAACCTAACCCCGGAGGCCGCCCGCGCCTGAATGAGAAGAGTCGCGCGGTAATTGACAAGCTATTCGACGCCGTGCCGCCAGCCCGAATGATTGCCTTCCGGTATCCGCAAATCAAGATGGAATTGTTCGGGCCGGAGCCTTTGTCGGAAACCGAGGCCTACACGGAGACGCCCAAGGCTCGCATGGCGGCGCACAACGACTGCTTTCTGGCTTCCAAATCTCACCGTGGTACATTCACCAAGAACATCGAGCAAGAGCGCGAATTTTACCGCCAGGATAATCTCTTTGTCCCACAAGGGGGCGAGACTTGCAGCGACGGCGAGGAGGCCCAACCTTATATCGGTTGCGAGAACGCCTTGCGCGAACTGGAAGAGCTCCACTTCACCACGTTGAACATCGGCTATCACAAGGGGGTGCTGGACCTTTGGCGAACGCAAGGCTGCTTCGGAGAGATCGAGCGCCGGCTCGGATACCGTTTCCGGCTCCTGGATTCTGAGGCCACCTTGTCTGGTGACGACCTCCTCCTTTCTTTCCGGGTGAGTAACGACGGCTTCGGGAACCTTTACAACAGGCGGCCAGTTTATGTAGTCCTCCGAGCGGTGACGGGCGGTGACGAGTTCAGGTTCCAAGTTTCCGAAGATCCGCGCCGGTGGATGCCAGGGCGCACGACACAGGTGAGCTTGTCCGTTCGGTTGCCCGAGACGCTGCCAGCCGGCGACTACGAGGTACTCCTCTGGTTACCCGACTCCGCTGAAACGCTGCGAGACCGCCCGGAGTACGCCATCCGCTTCGCCAACGAGGGCGTCTGGGAGGAAGCTTCTGGCATGAACCGCTTGCAGCACGTCATTAGCGTCACGCGCTGAGCAGCAGGATGCACCTGACCGACCACGGGCAACGCCATCTGCGTCCCGGCAGGATCCCCGCACCGCGGCGAGCGCTCAACCCTGAGCTGGTCCCCAGGGTGACGCTGAGATCAACGTTACCGCATGAGCCGCGCACCGAGGCCCCAGGATGTGCCTGGGCAGGAAGCCGCTGCGCGAGTGAGCAGTTGCAGTAGGGCCCGGACTGAAGCTATAATAACTCGATTTAATAACCCCATTAGCAGGAACGGTCAAAAGGATGTCTGCCAACGAGGAGCATCGAAACACCAACCCTTATGAAGCGGCCTTGCAAAACTTCGAGGCGGCAGCCGACGCCCTCGAGCTGCGCCAGGATGTGCGGAACATGATCAAGTATCCGGAACGGGTCCTGATTGTGAACCTGCCCGTCCGCATGGACAACGGCGAGGTAGTCCGCTTTGAGGGCTACCGTGTGCAGCACAACACCGTGCGCGGCCCCGCCAAGGGAGGGATCCGGTATCATCCGGCGGTCACTCTCGACGAGGTCAAGGCGCTCGCCATGTGGATGACCTGGAAGTGCGCCGTGGTCAATATCCCGTTTGGCGGCGGCAAAGGCGGGGTCGCCTGTGATCCCAAGAAGCTGTCCGCCGGCGAGCTGGAGCGATTGACGCGGCGCTATGCCGCGGCTATCACGCCGCTGATCGGCCCCCAGCAGGACATCCCGGCGCCTGACGTCTACACCAACCCGCAGATCATGGCTTGGATCATGGACACCTACAGCATGATGAAGCGGGAAGGCTACCCAGTGCCCGGGGTGGTGACCGGCAAGCCGCTCAGTGCGGGCGGCTCTAAAGGCCGCGATGAAGCCACTGGCCGCGGCGTCTTCTACACGCTGGAGTGCGCCCTGGAGCATCTGCACATGCGGATGAAAGGAGCCCGCGTGGTCGTGCAGGGATTTGGCAATGCCGGTTCGGTGGCCGCGCTGCTCCTGGATTCGCACCAGGCGCTGGTCATCGCGGTCAACGATTCGCGCGGAGGCGTCTACAACAAGGCCGGCCTGGACATCCCCAAGCTCATGATGCACAAGGAGCGGACGGGAAGCGTGGTCGGCTTCCCCGGCGCCGAACCCATTTCCAACGAAGAACTGCTGGCGCTGGAATGTGACGTGCTCATCCCCGCCGCCCTGGAGAACGCGATCAACGGGCACAACGCGGCCAGCATTCGGGCCAAGGTGATTGCGGAAGCCGCCAACGGACCGATCACGCCGGCGGGCGATCGCATCCTCGAGGAGAAGGGCGTCTTTATCATCCCTGACATCCTCTGCAACGCGGGGGGCGTCACGGTCTCCTACTTCGAGTGGGTACAGAACGAGCAGCACCTGACTTGGGAACTGCACGAAGTCCACGAGCGGCTCGAACGGATCATGAAGAGGGCCTTCCACGAGGTTCTGGATCTGCACCTGGAACGCAAAGTCAGCATGCGACTGGCGGCCAACATGCTCGGGGTCAGTCGCGTGGCGGAAGCTACCGCCGTGCGCGGCCTCTATCCGTGAGGCCACTCGTCTTTTGGCGTCTGACGGTGGCGCCAGCCTCCGGTGCGGTATGATGAGGCTCTGAGCCGGGCGCGGCGCCTGCCCTCGCTGCGGCCGGCTCTGCGAGGCCACTATGCCCGAACCCGTCATCGAAGGCCAGCTCCATGCGGCCGGCCTGCGTTTCGCCATCGTCGTGAGTCGTTTCAACAGCGTGATCACTGAGCGCCTGCTGGCGGGCGCCCTGGATGCGCTCAACCGCACCGGATGCGACCCGGAGGCGATCCGCATCGTGCGCGTGCCCGGCTCGTGGGAACTCCCGGTTGTTGCCCGCGAGCTGGCCATGAGCCGGCGCTACGACGCCATCATCTGCCTGAGCGCCGTCATCCGCGGCGACACCCCTCATTACGAGTACATCGCTTCGGAAGCAGCCAAAGGCCTGGCGCAAGTGGCTCTGGAATCCGGCGTTCCCGTGACCTTCGGCGTGCTCACCTGCGACACCCTCGAGCAGGCCATTGACCGCGCCGGCGCCAAATCGGGCAACAAAGGCTTCGACGCCGCCATGACCGCGGTGGAAATGGGGAATCTGATGCGCCGGCTGCGCGCCGGATCCTGACCTGCTCATGCCATCCCGCCGCAAATCCCGCCGGCACGCGCTTCAGATCCTGTTCCAGTTGGACCTGACGCCGCAGCCGGTCGAACAAGCCATCCGGGCCTTCTACGATTCCCTCTACCCCGAGCTGGAGCCTAGCAAGCCGGAGCCCGATCCGTTCGCCGAAAAACTGGTGCGCGGCGTCCAGGAACGGCGCCAGGAAATTGACGAGCTGATCGAGCGCCACGCGCACAACTGGCGACTGGAGCGGATGCCGGTTGTAGATCGCAACGTGATGCGGCTTGCGATCTTCGAGATGATGGGACTGCGGACCGCGCCTGCGATCGCGATCAACGAAGCTCTGGAGCTGGCGCGGAAGTTTTCGGGAGAAGAATCGGTTCCTTTCATCAACGGCGTGCTGGACGCCGTCCGGCAGGAACTGGAAGAGAGCGGCGCGATCGTGCGCGAAAAGAGCCGCACCACGGGACGATCCCGGAAGACGGCCTGAGCTGACCGGCCTACTTCTTGCCGGACGCCGATTGGGCCTTCAACAGGCGGTCCAGCTCGTCAAACAGAGCGCGGCCTTCAAAAATCGCGCGATTCTGTGGCGTGTACGCGTAATCGTTGACGATCCAGCCGTTGGCGTCAATGATGAACAGGTGCGGCACGTTGACGCTCGGTCGCTGCGGGGTAGCCTTCATGTAGGAGGCAGCCACCTGCCCGCAGTCGAAAAGGATGGGCGTCGTGATCTTGTTTTGCCGGATGTAGGCGCGCACCATATCCGCGTTATCCGGCGGATTCACGATGGAGAGAATGGCGACCTTGTCGCCGTAACGCTGCTTGACTTTCTCCAGGGTGCGCGAGAGGGTCTGGCAGTGGGGGCATTCGGTCCGCATGATGTCCAGCAGCACGATACGCCCCCGGTAGTCCGCCAGGTCGTGCTGCCGCAGTTCGATATCGGGCAGCGAAAAGCCGGGAGCGCGCCGGTTGGACAGCTCCCCGGCCGCCCAGAGCTGTACCGCAAGCCCGAACACAAGCCACCGCCATCGCGTCATGCCCACACTATAACAGAGGCCGGCGCTGCGTCGCGTCAGGGCCGCCGTCATGCTACGATCAGCGGTATGGCGAGGGCAAAGAATCTTTTCGAGGTGGAATGTCCCTGCTGCCAGGCCCGTCTCAAGATTGACCCGGCGACCCAGGCGGTCATCTCATACCAGGAGCCCGAGAAGCCGCGTACCGTGGAAAGCTTGGAAGCCGCGGTGGCCCGGCTGAAGGGTGAAGCCGCCCGGCGCGAAGAACTGTTCCGCCGATCCCTGGAAGCCGAGAAACGTCACGGCGAGGTGCTGGAGCGCAAGTTCGAAGAACTCCTGCGACAAGCGCGCGAGAAACCCGACCTGCCGCCGCCCAGGCGCGACATTGACCTGGATTGAGCTGCGGCCGCGGCCCCGGGTCAGCGCAGCGGCACCACCAGCTCGGGCCCCAGCAACTGTTCCAGCAACGGCGTCTGCGGGTAGGGATGACCCTTGTAGCGGCGGAATCCCTCGCCCAGCGCGATGCCGGCCCGGCGCCCTGCCAGCCGCGACCATTCCTCCATCATGATCATGTAGTCGTCTACCCCGTGCTGCTTCATGAGCCACTCGCGCTGGCTGCGGTGCTGGGCGAGCATTTCCTTTTTCAGCTCGAAGACGGATTCGATGTTGACCACGAAGTCGGGCAGCACGGGATTGCCCTCCCGGTCCACGCCTCCTGCCGGATCCATGAAGTACAGGTGAGGGATAGCGGGCAGCGGCGGCTTGGGTTCCAGCGAACCAGTCGAGTAGTTGGGAGCTGGCGCAGCAAAGCAGGCGTCGCGCACCAGCACGCTCGTGATCTCGTGATCGCAGAGATAGTCCACGGGCGCGGCCGTAAGCACCAGCTCCGGGCGGACGTCGCGCAGGATCTCGGTCACCCGCCGGCGCGACTCGTGGTCGTTGAAAATAGCCAGGTCGCGAAACTCAGCGCAGCGATAGGTGGCGCCGATCAGCGCGGCGGAAGCCCCGGCCTCGCGGCGACGGATCGAGGCGATCTCCTCGGCGGAGTACTCCGTGGAGCCGCAATCGCCAGGGGTCATGGTAACGATCGTGATGTTGTGCCCGCGGGCGGCCAGCAGAGCCAGCGTGCCGCCGGCAAAGATCTCCACATCGTCAGGATGGGCATGGATAGCCAGGATTCTCGTCATGATGTCTTGCCCAGGACCTTGGCAGTGAGGGATTCCGTCAGGCGCCGGGATTGCAGCGTGGCGGTTTCGATGGCTGAAATCAGCATGGAGCGCAGCCCGTGCTTTTCCAGTTCGTGAATGGCGGAGATGGTGACGCCGCCCGGCGTGATGACCTGATCTTTCAGGATGGCCGGGTGCAGGCCCGTCTCCCGCACCAGCTTGGCGGCGCCCAGAACTGTCTGCTCGGTCAGGCGCGTGGCGACCTCGCGGGAGAGACCCATCTTCAAGCCGCCGTCAATGAGGGCCTCGATGACCATGTAGATGTAGGCCGGTCCGCTGCCCGACAAAGCCGTGACCGCGTGCATCATGTCTTCTTCGACAAAGACCACGTAGCCCACGGCGCGGAAGATTTGCTCCACCAGACGACGCTGCTCCGGCGTCACAGCGCCGTTGGTGGCCACCGCCGTGGCGCCCTCGTCCACCACCACCGGGATGTTGGGCATGGCCCGGAAGATGGGCATGCGCTTCTGGACGAGCTTCTCGATCAGGCCGATCGGCACGGCGGCAGCCAGCGAGATCAGAATCTGCTCGGGCCGCAGCTCCTCACGGATCTCTTGCAGGACTTCGGGCACGGTCATGGGCTTGACCGCGAGGATGATCACCTCCGCCCAGCTCGCCGCTTCGCGGTTGGCTCGCACCCGGACGGAGATGGAGAACCGTGCAGCGATCTCCTCGGCGCGTTCCGGCGAGGCTTCAGTGGCGATCACGTGCTCGCGGTCCGCCACACCGCTTTTGAGGATCCCGCCAATCATGGCGGCGCCGATGTTGCCGGCGCCGATCACAGTAATGCGCTTCATTTCCGGTGAAGACGCTATTCTACTGAAGACAGGAAGCTAGTGTCGGCATGGGCTTCCGATCGGAGCCTCCGGCCAGTTGAACAGGAGGCGGCCTTTTGCGTGTAATGGAAACTTCAGCGGCAGAGCGAGAGGAGGACACGTGACGCAGACAGTGGTTTTCGCCGCCTACGCGGCTTCGCTGGTTTTGGCGTTGTGGCTGCTGTACCGGTCCCACGTACGCTGGTATTGGCACGTACTGGCTGTGGTCGTTGCCCTCGTCATCGGGCTGATCCCCACGCCAGAGCCGTTCGTGGGCAATCGGCTCTTCGATCTGATCGTGGGCAGCCTCTTCGTTTTTCTGATGACCTGGGGCCTGGGCGAGATTTTCATGCACGGGTGTCACCGGCGGAGTGCCTGAGACCGTTCCTTGCGCCGGACGCGGCCTCGGGCCACCCGCCGGGCGACATACCAGTTGAAGGGCACGGCGGGGGATGTATATACTTACTTGTTCCCGGCACTTGCCGGCAGAGCGGTATGGATCGGGCTTCCAAAGATGACCTTGATCTTTCGGCGCCGGAGCGAGAGGCGGCCTTGTTTTACGGGCTGTTCCTGCGCGGACATCCGCCCGAGGTCTTGCGGCAGGACATTGACGTCCCCCGCAAGCTCTTGGAGAAATGGATGCGTGCTCCGGACTACGAGCCCTCGTTCCGCCGCACCCTCCAGCGGATTTACCGCTACCGCAAACAGGTCCTGGCGATCTTCGACGCCCTGGTGGGGAGCGACCGGCAGCGCGCCCCCATCCAGTGAGTTCCTGCGGCAGCTGCGTCAGCAGGCGGCCGCTGTGAGCCCCTTTCTCCTCACCTCGTGGATTCCTGCGGCGGCGACACGCCGCCGGCTCGGAGGGTTTTCATGAAAACGCCTGTCATCCAAAAGCAAGATCTGCTTTCCGTGCCCGTGGAGCCTTTTGACCCGACCTCAGTCAGCAGCTTCTCGGACCTTCTCGAGCGCATGAGCCGGACAGCCTTTCAGGGTCGCCAGCTCGGGGAAGCCTTCCGGGTCTGGAAGAAAATGCTCGCCTCGGACTGCATCATCCTCATGGGGCTGGCCGGCGCCATGGTGCCCGCCGGAATGCGCCGCCTGGTGGTTGAGATGATCCGCAATCGCCTCATTGATTGCCTGGTATCCACCGGCGCCAACCTCTTCCACGATATGCACGAAAGCCTGGGTTACCGACACTACAAGGGGTCCCCCGACGTTGACGACACCCTACTGGCCCAGCACATGGTAGACCGGATATACGACGTTTACGCTGACGAAGACGAATTTCGAATGCATGACCGGTTCCTGGGCGAATTTGCGGCCAGCCTCGACCAGTCCCGCCCGTACACCACGCGCGAGTTCCTTTACCTGCTCGGGCGCCGGGTTTCGGAAATGGCGCGCGAAGAGGGTATCCTCATCGCCGCAGCCAAAGCCGGAGTGCCTGTTTATTGCCCGGCCCTGGGCGACAGTTCCATCGGCATCGGCATCGCCGCCCACCGGCACACGCACGGCAATCGCCTCATGTTCGACATCATCGGGGACGTTCTGGAAACGGCTTACCTGGCTAACGCAGGCCCCACCGGCGTCATTTACTTTGGGGGCGGAACGCCCAAGAATTTCATCCAGCAAACCGAAGTCACCCTCCTGAACATGAGCGAGATGGCCGAGGGGCACAAGTACGCCATCCAGGTCGTCACCGACGCACCCCACTGGGGCGGCCTGTCCGGCTGCACCTTCCAGGAGGCTCAAAGCTGGGGCAAGATCGCAGCCGATGCGCACATGGTGACGTGCCACTGCGATTCCACCATCGCCATGCCGATCCTGGTCACCGCCCTGCTCGAGGACCGCGAGCTCATCGCGCGCAGGCGGAAGCCACAGTTCGACGTTAGCGGACCCAAGCTCGCCTTTCAGTTGCCGTGGGACTCCCGGTCGTGAGCGCGAACCGGATGATGCGACCGTGAGCGCGGTGCCACCACTGCGGGAGGAGTGCGCCTTTTCTCTCTATGCCTTCCGCTTCACTTTCCGCGCCCAAGACCCCTTGTACTTTCCACCCGCCAAGGCCGGCAACATAATCCGCGGCGCCTTCGGGACCATCTTTCGCAAGTTGGCGTGCGTTCCGGAATGCACGGATCCGCGCACATGCCCGGTGCGCGCAAGCTGCCCCTACGCTCGCATGTTCGAGCCACACGGAGAGGGCGGGGGGCCGAGCGGGCTGGCCGACCGCCCGCGTCCCTTCGTGTTCCGCGCTGCCCACCTCGATGGCCGCAGAGTTTCCCCGGGCGAAACCTTTCATTTCGATGTGCATATCTTCGACCTGCGGGATCCCGCGCTCGCTTACTTCATCCTGAGCTTCGCCCAACTGGCCCGCGAGGGGCTGGGACCGGGCCGCGGCAAGGCGGAGCTGGTTCGCACCGATCAACTCGGAGAGGACGGGACGCCGCGAGCGCTCGCTTTCGACGGCAGCACGTTGCGAGCGGGAAGCCTGTTGCCTCCCATCTCGCTGTCGCTCGAACCTTCGCGGCGGCCCGTTCATCACGTGAGGGTAACGTTTGTCACCCCTACCGAACTCAAAGCCGGCGGCAAGCTGGTATTGAAGCCAGAGTTCGGAGTGCTGTTCGCACGGATCCGCGATCGCCTGAGCGCGCTCTCCGCTCTTTACGGCCACGGCCCCCTCGAGCTGGACTTTCGCGGGCTGGCCGAAAGGGCTGCACAGGTCCGCCTGGTCCGATCCTCGCTCCGCTGGACGGAAACCACCCGTCGCTCCAGCAAGACCGGCCAGGAGCATCCCTTCGGAGGCTTCACGGGACCCGTGGAATACGAGGGCGAGCTGGGCGAGTTCCTGCCCTATCTGGAAGCGGCCCGTTGGACGGGCGTGGGACGCCAGACCGTTTGGGGCAAGGGAGAAATCGCGGTGGCCGTGCTCGAGTGAACACCGGCTGAAGCCGCGGCCCGGCGCCGGCGCACGGCGATTTCAAGCATACCAAAACGGGCAGGGCTGCGCCCCCGCGCGGCGGCCTCGTGGTACAATACCCGCCGATCGGCGCGAGTTGCCCGATCAAGGGGGTCCGAGATGACTTTCGGCAAGTTTCTGGCAGTGCTTTCCATAGCCGCCGCCTGCACCTTCGCGCAGGATCCGCGCGGCGCCATAACCGGCACGGTCGTGGATGCGACGAACGCCGTCATTCCGGGCGTGACCGTTCGCGCCACCAATGTGGAAACCGGCGTGTCCGCTTCTGCTGTGAGCAACGCCGCAGGCAATTACAACATTCCGTTCCTGTTGCCCGGGCGCTACCGGGTGACGGCGGAGTTGGCCGGCTTCAAGCGGTTCGTGCGCGACGGAGTCGAAGTGCGTGTGGGCGAAACCGTAGCCTTGACCATCCAAATGGAGGTCGGGGCGGTGACGGAAACCGTGGAAGTCACGGCCAGCACGCCGGTGTTGGACACGACAGCCGCTTCCCTGGGGCAGGTCTTCGATCAGCGGCGGATCCTCGAACTGCCGCAGCGCGGCTACAACCCGATGGAGCTCACTCTGCTGACGCCCGGCGTCGTCAACACAACCAACATGCGGCTCCGCAAGGCCATGGCCCCCGAAGCTACCTCCCAGATCATGGCCGACGGCGCCGGCCAGTACAACAACGAGTTCCAGATTGACGGGATCACGAACATGTCCACCGACCGCGGGCGCGGTTACTCGCGCATCGCCTTCAGCCCGCCCATCGGCGCGGTGCGCGAGTTCAACATGCAGACCACGTCCTACGATGCCAGCGTGGGACGGACCATGGGCGCGGTCATCAACGTCAGCACCAACAGCGGCACCAACGAGTTCCACGGGGAGCTGCACTACGTGCTGCGGCACAGCTCGCTCGACGCCCCCAACTTCTTCAACAACAAGACCGGCACGAAAAAGAACGTTTACCAGGACCACCGCTACGGCTTCTCGGCGGGCGGCCCGCTGGTGCTTCCCGGAATTTATCGCGGCAAGAATCGGACATTCTGGTTCTACGTCTTCGACGACAACCGCTTTGGCGTGCCCGAACAGTACACATCCACGGTTCCCACCGCCGCGCAGCGGGAAGGCGATTTTTCGGGCTTGCTCCGTCTCGGCGCGCAATATCAGATCTATGATCCTTTCACGACCCAACCCGCGCCGGGCGGACGTTTCAGCAGGCAGCCTTTTCCGGGAAACATCATCCCGCGTTCCCGGCTCGATACGGTAGGTCTCAATATCGTCAGCCTCTATCCCTTGCCGAACCAGTCGGGGACCGCCGACGGGAGGAATAACTTCTTCTTCGCAGGCAAGGCGATCCAGAAAATCTATCAGCATCTACTGCGCCTGGATCATGCCTTCAGCGAGAATCATCGCGGGTTCCTGCGCCTGCACTACGACTTCTGGAAAGAAAACAAGAACGACAGCTTCGGCACCGGCATTCAGGGTCTGTTCTCCAACCGTCCCAACCGGGGTGTGGCGCTGGACGACGTGATCGTGCTGAACCCCTCGCTCGTGCTGAACTGGCGCTACGGCTTCAGCAGCACCAAGTGGTGGGAGCTGCGTCGCACCCGCGGCTACGATCTCGCCAGACTGGGCTTTTCCCCCGCGCTGTTGAAGCTCATCAATCCCAAGCTCGCGCCCATCCCTCGCATCCAGGTTGGGGCTTACACAACTCTGTCGAACTGGGAGAACGGCGACGGCGCCAACTCCAGTCTGACCCACAGCTTCGCCACGAATATCAACAAATTGCTGGGCAAGCATAGCATGAAGTTCGGCGCCGATTATCGCGTTTATCGCAGCTTTTTTGCTCGCCAGCCGCAAGGCGTGGCGCCCGATTTCTCTTTCGGTACGACTTACACGCGCGGGCCGCTGGATAACTCGCCGGCCGCCCCCATCGGGCAGGACCTTGCTTCCCTGCTGTTGGGGATTCCCGACGGCACGATGGGCATCATCGCCAGCGCCGCCCTGCAAGACCAGTACATTGCCCTGTACTGGCACGATGACTTCAAGGTTACTCCCCGACTTACTCTGAATATCGGAGTGCGTTGGGAGTACGAAACCCCATTGACCGAGCGGTTCAACCGTCTCGTTTCGGAATTCGACTTTGAGGTTCCCAACCCGATCGAGGCCCAGGCGCGAGCCAACTACGCCCAGAGGCCCATTCCCGAGATTCCTGTGAGCGAATTCCGGGTACGGGGCGGCCTGACTTGGGTCAATCAAGGAGGCCGGGGGCGGAGCCCGTTCCGCGGCGAGCGCAACAACGTAATGCCGCGCTTCGGCTTTGCTTATCAGCTCGACAACAGGACCGTGCTTCGCGGCGGCTACGGCATCTTCTACAACCCGAACGGAACCGCGGTAACGGTGCCTATCCAGACGGGCTTCACGCAGATGACCCCGATCCAGGCCTCCCTGGATAACGGCCTGACTTACCGGGCGACCACGGCGAATCCCTTCCCGGACGGATTACTTCAACCGCTGGGGCCGGCAGGCGGACTGACCACGAACCTCGGCCAGGCGATTGAGTTTTATAACTACAACGAGAAATACGCATACGCGCAGCGCTGGTCCTTCGGCGTTCAGCGTCTGCTGCCCGGGCACATTGTTGCGGATATCTCCTACGTGGCGAACCGGGGCACGCGGCTGAGCGTAACTCGCCAGTACAACGCCTTGCCCAACCAGTATCTGAGCCGCAGCCCGCTGCGCGACCAGGCGACGATTGATTACCTGAGCGCTACGTTCCCGAGCCCGTTCCGCGGGCTGGCCCCCGTCTACGGCGCCAATATCTCGCGCGCCAGCCTGTTGCGTCCTTACCCGCACTTCGGCGATATCAGCGCCGAGGAACCCGTGGGCTACTCCTGGTATCACTCCTTGCAGACCCGCGTCGAAAAGCGCTTCAGCCAGGGCTGGACGCTGCAGCTGGCTTACACGTTCTCCAAATTCATGGAGGCTACCTCGTTCCTGAACCCGGCGGATCCGATGCCGTACGAGGTCATCTCTTCGCTCGACTTCCCGCATCGCCTGGCCGCCAGCGCCATCTGGGAGATCCCGGTGGGCAAGGGTCGCCGCTTCGGAGCGAACATGCCGGCGGTCCTGAATCACGTGCTGGGCGGCTGGCAACTGGGCGCCATCGTCACGCGCCAGAGCGGCGCGCCGCTGGGCTGGGGCAATATTATTTTTATCGGCGACATCAAGCAGATCCCCTTGCCGAAGAGCCAGCGCACTGCGGACCGCTGGTTCAACACGGAAGCCGGCTTCAATCGTGACTCGCGGCAACAACTCGCATACAACTGGCGGGCTTTCCCGCCCCGCTTTGCCGGCATCCGCGGCGACGATCAGCGGAGCTGGGATTTTTCCATCACTAAGGACTTCCCATTGCGCGAAGGCCTGAAGCTACGTTTCCGCGCCGACGCTTACAACGCTCTGAACCAGACCAATTTCGCATCGCCCAACACCACTCCGACCAGCACTGCCTTCGGCACGATCACCAGCACGGCCGGCGATCCGCGCAACTGGCAGCTCAGTCTGAAGGTGGTGTTCTGAGCCGTCCGCGACCGCTCAGCGAGCCAGGCCGGAGCTGCGTCGCGGTCCGCATGGCGACCTGCATTTGACAACCGTCGCCCCGCCGCAGTAGCATGGGAGCCATCACTGAGAAAGGAGGTGGTCCAGACAATGTCATCAGGCAGTAGTCAACCACGCGAGGTGGCCGACGGTTAAAGCGACGGTTCCAAAGCTCAGGCCTCGACAGTGACGGGGCCGCAGTTCCTGTGGACCGGTCGCCTCGTGGGGTGCTGATCGGCCTCAGGTTTACTCCTCAGGCTACCGACCCCCGCGTCGCCCTGCGGCGCGGGGGTTTCATTTTGGGCGGGTTCTCTCGACGGGTGGAAGGCCTCAAGCCGCCCGGCGGCGTCGCAGCCAAATGACCGCTGTCAAGCCTGCCCCGACCAGGACCATCGTGGCGGGCTCCGGAACGACCTGGCCATTAATCTCCAAGCCCCAAGCTTGGAGACTGCCCGTATCGTAAGACACGTTGTCACGGATAAAAAGGGTCCACACGCCACCCGCATTCTCGCCAATGAAAGCAGACAGGGGCTGATGGGGACGGTAGGATCCGCCGTACGGCTGCCAGCCTTGCGCCCGTCAGCAGTTTTTCGTCAGACGCGCGGGCCGTCCTATCGCAGGGCATCACCGGGCGCTGTCGGGCATGGCGCCCGGCAGAGCTGCTAAACTGGGATTGATCGTTTCCGATCGCTCAGGAACTCGAGAACGCACCCAGGTACGCTTCGATGAAACCAGGCATTCATCCCCCATACCAGGAAGTGACCGTTTACTGCGCATGCGGCTTCAGTTTCCGCACGCGGTCCACTCATAAAGGGGACATCCGGGTGGAGATCTGCTCGCGTTGCCACCCGTTCTTCACGGGCCGCCAGAAGCTGGTGGACACGGAGGGCCGCATCGAGCGCTTCCAGCGCAAGTACCAGCGCACGGGCGGGAAAGAGAACGCTTCGGAATCTGCTCCCGCCCAGTCCTGAGAAACGCGAGCCGTCAGCGTCCCGGCGGCTGGTGCCCGCGCTTGCGGCGCTCCTCGCGTTCGCGCCGCATCTTCTCGTATTCGGCGCGCTGCTCTTCATTCAGTAATGCCCGGATGCGGGAGGTCTGCTCTTCTTGAATGGCGTGCATTTGGGCGCGCCAGCGCTCGCGGGTGTCGTCCAGGATAGACTCGATCTGGCGGGCCTGCTCTTCGCTCAGTTTCAGTCGCTGGCGCATTTCCTCCATGTACCGGCGACGAAATTCCTCCGGGCTCGGGCGGCGCGGCGGCGCGGTGGATTCTTTCGCAAAGTAAGAGTGCCCCAGCACACCCACTACGACCCCACTCAGAAAGACGAGCAGGAGATAGAGGGCGACGGAAAGCTTGCTCCGCGTCATCGCGAGACTTCCTGGTCTGCCAGAAGAACCTCCGGGTCCAGTGGCGCATCCTGCGAGTAATTGGCCGCCAGGACCTCGACGTAGGTGTTAGTGTAAAACGACACGGGAGGTTCACGGCGCGCCAGCACGATACCGAGCATCAGCGAGAGCGCGACCGCGGCACCCACCAGCACCTCGGTCAGACGGCGCCACTCGCGCGTCCACGATCGCTGGGCCTCGATCCGCTCCCATAGGCGGGGCATGAAGTCCAGGCTGGGTTCCGGATCCGGGCAGGCCTCGCGGTAGGCGGCGAACAAACGATCCAGCTCTGCCTCGAGCGGATCCGTCGGCTGTCCTCGCTCGAACGTGGCCATGGTGACCCCCTAGCTGCTACCCTTGGCCCTGGCGGCCGTTCCCTGCGCCGCCAGAGCTTTGAGCACGCGTTGCCGGGCGCGGAACAATCGCACCTTCAATGCATTCTCGTTCACCCGGTAAATTTTTTCAAGTTCCTTCAGGGAAAGCCCTTCGATCTCCTTCAGCACCAGCAGGATCCGGTCCTGTTCGGAGACGTTGGCCAGCAGAGCCTGCACCGCCTCGCGCAATTGCCTGCGGCGTTGTTCTTCCTGCTGGGCGCGGCTCCCCGCCGCCGCATCCGCCAGGATGACCTGCTGCTCGGAGAGGTCGGCCATGCGAGTTTCCCCGCGGCGTTTCTGCCGCCGCAAATAATCATAGGCCGCGTTGACCGTCAGGCGATAGAGCCAGGGTTCGAAAACCTCCTCGCTGCGTAACTGGTCCAGCGAGAAATGCAACCGCAGGAAGACCTCCTGGCCCACGTCTTCGACGTCTTCGGGACGCCCGATGAGCCTGGCGATCGTACCCAGGATGCGTTTGCGGTAAGCCTGCACGAGTTGGGTGAATGCTGCGTGATCGCCCTCCCGCGCCCGCTTGACCAGCTCGAAATCAACGAGCATCCGACGCCAGTTCCCGGCATCGCCTGAAGGCCGACGGCTGGCCTCATCGTGAATGGCGCACCGGCAAACCGTTAGGTTACAAGGAATTGGCGGGCAAAGCAAGCCGACTCAGCCCGCTGGCGCCGGGTACTATGATGGTTTTGAGCCTCCGCATTCCCAGGTGTCCTCGCTCGCCGTCAAGCTCGAACGTCTCCTCCACCGCGAGGATTTTCGCGCCTCGCCCGCACGGGCACTCGCCCGCCGCCTCCTGTGGAGGCTGCGCTGGGCGATGACCTCGCGACCCTGGCGCCTCGCCACTTCATACGGCTTCCCGCTGTGGATTGGCAAGACCGGTTCCGGCGCTCTGATCTACTATCAGGGCGCTTCCGAGCCACAGGCTCTGCGGTTTCTCTCCCGCTATCTTCGGGAAGGCATGATTGTGGCGGACGTGGGGGCGCACTTCGGAGAATTCGCGGTTTTTTGCGCCCTCGCGGTAGGGGGGCACGGGGCAGTGCACGCCTTCGAGCCGCATGCCGAAATGTTCGCCTTGCTGGAACGCAACATCGCGGAGCTCGGCCTGGCGCAGGTGACGCTCAACCCCTGCGCTGTCGGCGAGGCCGACGGCGAAGCCGAGTTCTGGGAGCGAACGGAGCCGGCCTCATCCTCGCTGGCGCCGCAGCGCGTCGCCGACCGCGAAGTCCGGCGCGTCCGCCGCGTGCCGGTGTGCAGTCTCGATTCCTACTTTGCGCGCCGCGCAGCAGTCCCCCACCTGATCAAAGCCGACGTGGAAGGCGCTGAGCGGCGCGTGCTTCTCGGGGCCCGTGAGCTGTGTTCCCTGTCCCCGGGTCACGCTCCCCTCTGGTTGCTGGAATATTCGGTCTCGGCCTGCGCGCGTGCAGGGGAGAATGCCGAAGCCATCACGGCCACGCTCCAGCAGTACGGCTACCGCTGCTACGGTCTCGATGAAGAAGGGACGCCGCGTCCGTGGGTTCCGCCGCCCGCGCCCCATTTCCCCACCGTTCACCTCATCGCATCCAAGCAGGAACTGACGTGAAACCCGCTTCGCCGACCCAGGAGAGCAAGCGCAGTGAGATCTCCCTCAGTCAATGGCTGTGGCGGGGTCTGCTCAGCATTGTGGACCAGGGCTTCGTGTCAGGAGCGAACTTCCTGCTGGTCGTTCTGTTTGCGCGCTGGCTGTCGCGACCCGAATACGGCGCCGTTTCCGTCGGCCTCTCCACCTTTCTGCTGGCGGCCAACTTCCATCACGCCCTTTTGCTGGAGCCCATGAGCGTACTGGGGCCGCGGCAGTTCGCCGAACGCCTGGACAGCTACTTTTCGTGCGTCGTGCGCGTGCATGCGGTCGCCGTGTTGCTGATCGCATTGGCGGTAGCCGTGGTGGCCCTGGGCGGCGTCGGCTCGACGACCCAGCCCGCCTTGCTGGGGCTTGCGGCGAGTCTGCCCCTGGTGCTCAGCTTCTGGGTGTTGCGGCGGATTTGTTACGTGCTGGCAGATCCGGCGACGGCGATTCAGGGCGGGATTGCCTTCATGAGCGGGGCGATCGTGGGATCGGTGGCGCTGCGCGTGCTGGGTTGGGTGAACGCGGCCTCCCTGTTCGTTGTCACCGGTTTTGCCGCGTCAGTTGCGGGCGCTGTGTTGTGGCGCCGCTTGCGAGGGCGGCTGGGATCCCGCGTTCCCTTGCGGAGAGAAGTCCTGACGGCGCACTGGAGTTACGGGCGGTGGATGGTAGGCGTATCCCTGACTTACTGGCTGGCTAACTCCGCGTTCCCGATCCTGCTCGGACTGGGAGCGGGCTTGCCGGCCTCGGCGGGGCTGCGGGCGGTGGAAAATCTCGTCACGCCCGTCCTGCAAGTTACCGGAGCTCTGAGCCTGCTCGTACTCCCGTGGGTTTCCGGCCAGGCCCACGCGCACGGCAACCCTTACCTGCGGCGCTATCAGCGGATCGCGATGATCGTAGCGGCGACGGCCGTGGGCGGGTATCTGGGTTGCGTCATGCTCCTGAAGGAGCCGCTGATGCGCCTTCTGTACGGCCCCGGCGCTTACGTCGAGGTGGCGCCGCTGGTTCCGGTGGTCGCGATCGCCACCCTGATCCGGGGAATTTCCGACTTCAGTCTTTCCACAGCCCTGAAAGGCGCGGCGCGACCCGACGCGCACTTTCTGGCGTCGCTGCTTTCCTCCGTTTTCGTGGTGACCGGCGGCTGGTACTTGATGCGACGGTGGCAGGTCGCCGGCGCGGCTTACACCATGCTGGCCAGCAACGTCCTGCAAGCAGCAGTGCTGGCGGTATTTTTCGCGCGCATCACAACAACACGCAAGGTACAAGCACATGAGCGGATCCCCTGAGCTGGACGCGGTCGTCGCGCGGTGGTTGCTGGTGGCGCTCACGCCGCTCGTGCTGGCCGGGCCCTTGCGGTGGGCGGTCGTGACGTGGCTGGTGATGACGAATCTGGACGCCACGGGCTCGGGCGTGGCGGCACAGGCCTCCGTGGGTTGGTTGAACGCATTCAAAGCCGTCGTTTTGCCCGCCTGGCTGCTGGTGCGGTTGCGGGGTCTGCGCAGGGTCGTCCCGAGGGCGTGGGCGGGCTGGCTGTGGCTGGGGCTGGCGGCCTGGGCCTGCGTGACCGCCCTCTGGACTCCCTACCCGCTGGCCGCCGTCAAACTGGGGGCAGGCATGGCGGCGATGTGGCTGGCGTTTGTCGCGCTTCGAGTCACCCTGGAGCGCGGTCTACTCAACGACAGGACCATTTGGTGGTTCCTGCTCGTCTCGATCTTCCTCGGCCTGGTCCAGACGATCGGGTTCGGCGATGGGTCTTTCGGGTACGCGGGCCGAGGCATGCCGCAGCGGTTCACGAGCTTCGTCGCCGCCCAGCAGTTTGCCGCGTTGCTGGCAGCGATGGTCTGCTGGGCATTATGGACGCCGTGGCTCGCAGAGGCGCGCAGGACAGCAGTGCTGGCCGCGTTGTTCGCTGCACTGGCGGCCAACGGCAGTCGCACGTGGACGCTGGGTACCCTGATCGCGCTGGGAATCTACACGCTGGTCAAGCGTCCTCGATGGTTGAATCTAGCGCGCGTGGTCGTGGCAATCGTGATTCTGGCGAGCGTGCCTGCGATCCACCGAGGCCTCACGCGCCAGTCCCCCGGCGAGCCTCCCAACCGACTGACGGCGACGGCGTCGGCGCTGATCAAAGGCGAAGATCGCACGGATGGGATGGGGCTGGGAACGGCCCGTTTTCGTCTACGCATGTACGGGGGCGTCTGGGAGGCATGGCGCGCCGGGGCCTGGCAGCAGTGGTTGCTCGGGCGCGGGGCCGGCAGCGCCGCAGACGTGGCGCAGCGACTGTTTCCTTACGCTTACCGCGGTGCGTCGCTCGATCCTAACCGCGTGGTGCACAACGAATGGCTGCGCGTCCTCTACGAGCTGGGCGTGGCGGGCGCGGTCTTGTGGCTCGGCGCGCTGGGCGGGCTGGTCCGTTTCGCCTGGTCGCGGCGCGCTGACGACACAGGCATGGCCCTGCTGAGTTACCTGCCTGCTTTCCTGCTAGGTGTGAGCGCGGAGAACGTGCTCGACGGGGCGGGCAACGCGGTGACTACCGGACTCCTGCTGCTCGCGGCGCGCACCGCCGCGGCTGCGGAAGTCAGGGAGACGAGGGCAGATCCATCTTGACCATCCTGGCCGTTCACAACCGCTACCGTTACCGAGGCGGAGAAGATCTGCTGTTCGACGCCGAATGTGCCCTGCTCGAAGAGCGCGGGCACCGGGTCATCCGCTACGTCGAGGACAACGCACGCATCGCTTCGATGGGCGCGGCCCGGCTGTTGTCCGCGTCCCTGTGGAACCGCCAGGCGTATCGCGAACTGCGGGCGCTGATCGCGCAGGAGCGTCCCTCGCTCGTGCATTTCCACAACACGTTTCCGCTGCTCTCCGCAGCAGCGCTGGCGGCGGCTCGGGATGCGGGCGTTCCCGTGGTGGAGACCTTGCACAATTTCCGGCTGGTCTGCGTGAACGGGCTGTTGCTGCGCCGGGGATCGCCTTGTGAGAAGTGCGTCGGTCGGCGCCTGCCGTGGCCCGGGGTGTGGCACGCCTGCTATCGTCGGAGCCGCGCCACGAGCCTGTGGGCGGCACTATCGCTGGCTGCGCGCCGGCTGATGGGGCCGTGGCATGATGGAGTTGAAGCCTACATCGTGGTTTCCCGCTTCGCACGTACGGTCTTGCAGAGGGCCGGGTTCCCGGAGCGCAAGCTCATGCTCAAGCCGAATTTCGTTCATCCGGATCCGGGCCTGGGCGACGGAACCGGCGGTTACGCGCTCTACGCAGGACGGCTCTCCGAAGAGAAAGGCGTTTTGGTGCTCGTGGAAGCATGGAAGAAGCTCGGGGGCCGAACGAAATTGATTATCGCGGGCGAGGGTCCGTTGGCGGACCGGTTGCGCGAAATGGCTTCCGGTCACCCGATCGAGCTGGTGGGAGCGAGGCCGCGGGCGGAAGTGTTCGAGCTGCTGCGACGGGCGGCGTTCCTGGTGGCGCCGTCGCTGTGCTACGAGGGCTGTCCCCTGGTGGTTTTGGAAGCGTTCGCAGCGGGGACCCCGGTGGTGGCGAGCGATCGTGGCGGCCTGGCCGAGCTGGTGATTCCCGGCCAGACCGGATGGCTGGCGCCGGCTGGCGACGCGGAGGCTTTGGCCGCTGTGCTCGAAGCCGCGCTGACGCAATCGGGCTTGCGTACTGAAATGCGCCGGCTGGCGCGTCGGCAGTACGAAGAGAATTACACCGCGGAAGCCAACTATCGGCGGCTCGTGGAGATTTACCATCGCGCGGCGGCGCGGGGTTGAGATGGACGGGCGAATCCTGCTCATCGAGAACTGCGATTTCTCTGCGTACCCGCCCGGCGGACAGTTGACGTTCGCCCGCAACGTGATCCGCGCCTTCGGCGACCGGCTGGCTCTGGTCGGCGTAGCGACCAACGGGGAGCCGGTGGGTGAATGGATCGAGCGCGAGTTCGAAGGCCGGAAGATACCGTTTCTTGCCGTCGGGCGGACCGATCCGCGCGTTTCGCGCCCGTTCATTCCTGCGCGCCTGCGTTTCTGGCTGCGCTTGCATCGTCATCGGCAGCGGATTCTGGCGTCGGGGGCGCGTCATGCCATCGCGCTGGCGCCGGAAACGTTGATGGCGGTGCACGGATGGGGCCTGGAGATCTGCTACCACTTCTCCGGCGTCGAAAATCCTTTACGCCATTCGCGATATCGCTGGGCGCGTCCACTGGCGCGCTGGTTCGATGCGCGGCACCTGAAAATCGCCAACCAGGCCGCCGTGTTACTGGCGCATGCGGATCGCGAGGCCATCGAGACACTGATTGAGCGCAGCCGCGGACGCCTGGATGGCGCGCGCCTGCAATGGTTCCCCACCTGCGTGGATCCGGAAGTATTCCGGCCGCGCGACAAGCATGAGGCGCGGCGATCGCTGGGAGTGCCCGACGAGGAGCGGTTCTTCGTGGCGGTCGGTCGCCTCAGTCGCTGGAAAGGATGGCCGCTGCTGCTGGAGGCGCTCGCTCACCTTCGCCAACGCGATCCGTCGGTGAGTCTGGCCTTCGTAGGCGATGGTGAGGACCGCAACGCACTCGCTTCCTGCGCGGAGAGGATGGGCCTGAAGGATGCGGTCCGGCTGCCGGGTTACCAGCCGCGGGAGAAAGTGGCGCTCTGGCTGAATGCCGCGGACGCAGCCGTCTTCGCTTCGCAAGGCGAAGGCTGGTCCAACGCCATGCTGGAAGCCCTGGCTTCAGGCAAGCCGATCGTGACCACCAAGGTGAGCGGGGCTGCTGACCTGGTCCGTTCCGGCGTCAACGGTTTCATCGTCGAGGAGCGGGATCCCGAGGCGTTCGCGCGGGCGATGGAAGCCGCACTCCGGTTGCGCGAAGCAGAAGCTGTGTCGGTGGCGCTGGCGGAGCGGTTCAGCCTGAGCCGAATGGCTGCGGCGCACGCGGAAGCCTGGCCCGCCTTGCAAGCGCCGCGCGTGGAGCGGCAACCGCAGCCGGGTTGGATCCTCGGCGTCCCCATCGCTCCGGTGACGCAGGAAGCCGTCATGCAGCAGGTCCTGGATTGGGCAACACGCGGCGAATCCCGTTACGTGTGTCTGGCCACGGTGTACAGTGTGATGCTGGCCCGCGATCGCGCCGACTACCGCGCAGCGCTCACGCAAGCCGATCTCGCAGCCCCCGACGGGATGCCGCTGGTGTGGTGTCTCCGCTGGCTGGGCTTCAGAGGGGCTGGCCGCGTGGCCGGACCCGATCTGGTTCCGCCGCTGCTTCAGGCCGCCGCCGAGAAAGGAGTCCCGGTGGGCTTTTACGGAGCGCGGCCCGAGGTCCTTGCCAGATTGCTCGAGCGCGTGCGCGCCAGTTATCCCGGGTTGCGGATCGCCTACGCGTGGTCGCCTCCCTTCCGCCCCTTGACCGAGGAGGAAGACCGGCGCGTGGTGGAGCAAATCCGGGAGTCCGGCGCCCGGATCCTGTTCGTCGGGCTGGGCACGCCCAAACAAGACCTTTGGATGGCGGCGCACCGCGGCAGGATTCCGGCGGTCATGCTCGGGGTGGGGCAAGTGTTCGACCTGCTGGGCGGGGCCAAACGACGTGCTCCTCTGTGGATGCGGCGTTGCGGCCTGGAGTGGCTCTACCGGCTCTTCTCGGAACCACGACGGCTGTGGCGCCGTTACCTGCCTCATAACCCGCGATTCCTGGCGCTGTTCGCCTTGCAGGCCTTGGGGCTGCTGGACGGACGCGGGCGTCGCTGATCCCTGCGGCGAATTTCGTTCTCTCGCGCGCACTGTGGCCCCTCACCGCGCTTGCACATTGCGGTTCACCGCCGCACCGCCTCCGCTTGACGGAGATGGACAACGGGTGTAAATTCTTTTTGACGGTCGCGACGCGCGTCGGGACCGTCAAGGGTGAGCCCTCGGGGGCCGAGGGTAACAGGGAACAGGTCCGCTTGGGAGGACTGGTACCTCCCTTGCCGGGGTACGAAGGAAGCAGGCAGGAGGGCTGCCGTGAAATCCCAACGCTGGTTGCTTGTCACGCTCGGTGTGTTGCTGCTGGCCGGCGCGTCGGCAGCGCAGGAATTTCGCGCCACCATTACCGGTACGGTGACCGACCCACAGGGCGCCGTAATCCCGAAGGTCCGCATCGAGGCCAAGAATCTGGAAACAGGCGCCGTCATCACCACCCAGACCAATGAAAGCGGTATCTACGTGCTGCCTTTCGTGCCCACGGGCTGGTACCAGCTCAGCGCATCGCTGGAGGGCTTCAAACGCGCGGTCCGCGATAAAGTCGAATTGCGCGTGGGCGACCGTTTGCGGGTGGACTTTCAACTCGAGCTGGGCGGCGTCACCGAACAGGTGACGGTAGTCGGCGAAGTGGAATTGCTCGAGACGGCCACCGCGAGCAAAGGTCAGGTGGTAGATTCCCAGAAAGTGGCGGCGCTACCCTTGCTGGGTCGGAATCCCTTCATGCTGGCGGTGGTGGCCACCGGGGTCCAATACACCCCCTCGTTGGCCAGCCGCGCCAACCGTCCGTTCGATAACGGCGGCATGGACAGTTTTTCCATCAATGGCGGGCGCCAGTTCACCAACGAGTTCCTGCTGGATGGCGTCCCGGACACCAACACCGAAACCACCCAACCCACCAACCTGAGTTTCGTCCCCTCGCCGGATGCCACCGAGGAATTCAAGGTTCAGACCAATACGTACGATGCGCAGTACGGGCGGACCGGCGGCGGGGTCATCAATGTAAGCCTGAAGAGCGGCACGAACAAACTTCATGGAACGCTATATCATTACTTCCGGCACGACAAGTTGAACGCCAACAGTTTCGAATCCAACCTGGCGGGCGCGCGCAAGAGCGCCTTCCGCTGGGCGCAGCCGGGACTGGAGTTCGACGGGCCGGTCTATCTGCCACGCATTTACGACGGGCGCAACAAGACCTTCTTCATGTACTCGTGGGAGAAAATCAAGAGCAGCATTCCCTTCCCCCAGACTTACACGGTGCCTACCCTCGAGCAGCGAGCGGGTGATTTCTCGAAGACCGTACAGGCCAATTTGCAGCCCATCATCATATATGACCCGCTGACCACACAGCAGGTGGGGAATGCTTACATCCGGCAGCCCTTCCCGGGCAACCGCGTGCCCACGAACCGGTTCGACCCGGTGTCCGTGAAAATGCTCGACTGGATCCCTTTGCCCAACCAGCCGGGCGATGCGCGCGGCTTCTACAACCTGATCTCCAGCCCCAACCCGCGCACGGATGAATACGACCA
>Ga0078972_1000474_pt1 | contig 168262 bp, 148 predicted proteins | sample YelNatPaOPGAMG01_FD_67568 | JGI IMG/M metagenome (GOLD analysis project Ga0078972, IMG submission 67568) | Hot spring thermophilic microbial communities from Obsidian Pool, Yellowstone National Park, USA - OP-RAMG-01 (SPADES assembly) (version 2) | ecosystem: Environmental > Aquatic > Thermal...
GACCGAACTGCAGGCTTCGTCAATGAGTGCCTTGGCGGATTCTTCTAATGCGCATAATTCCGGGATGAGGTTTGACTCTTGCTCAAGCATCGCTTCCTTTTCCGCCTCAAACCTTTTCTTTGTCACTTCCGGGTCTAATTTTGCCTCATACTTTTTAACCCTTAATAAGGCGTTTCTTCTTATCATAATCCCCTCCATAATAAAAACGATTTTACCCCCAAAAACTTGACACCTGATTTTCCCGAATCTCATCCTTGCTAAGTCTCTAATTTTCAATCACTTAATTGAAATGATGAATAATTTTTCTTTAAAAATTGATTGCCCCTGAGGGTTAAAAAGAAAGGCGGAAGGAGGCATAAGGAAAGGGATAAATCCGGGCTCTTGAAATCTAAGAGATTTTCGTTAGAATAAAAGAATTGGAGGGTTAGACCTAATTGGTAAGGCAGCGGACTTGAAATCCGCCGTTCCCGAAAGGGAACATGGGGGTTCGAGTCCCTCACCCTCCGTTTGGGAGAGGTGGCCGAGTTGGTCTAAGGCGCCCGCTTGCTAAGCGGTCGTCCGCTTAAAAGGCGGACCGTGGGTTCGAATCCCACCCTCTCCGAAAACTTATGGTTCGGGTTCGGATTGCTCCTTCCCCAACCGGGGCGATTCATGTTGGATTGGCAAGGAGTGCTCTCTATAATTACCTCTTTGCCCGAAAGCATAAGGGGAGATTTATTTTAAGGATTGAAGATACCGACCCGAGCCGTTCCACCAAAGAATCAACCGAAACAATCCTTGCCGGACTTTCCTGGCTCGGCCTGGATTGGGACGAAGGTCCTTACTTCCAATCCCAGAGGTTTCCCATTTACCAAAAATACGCCCAAAGACTTGTTGCTGAAGGTAAGGCATATTACTGTTATTGCCCAAAAGAGCGACTGGAAGAGGAAAGGAAAAAGGCGCAGGAGAAAAAAATCCCTTACCGCTACGACCGGCGCTGTCTCTATCTTTCCGAAAAGGAGAAGGAAACCCTGAAAAGAGAGAACCAGCCAAAGGTCATCCGCTTCCTCGCCCCAATTCAAGAGGTCTCCTTTACTGATTTAATCCACGGTGAGATAAAAAAAGGGCCGGGAGAGATTGAGGATTTTATTCTTTTGCGCGCTGATGGCAGTCCAACTTATAACTTCGCCTGTGTCATTGACGATGCGGAAATGGGAATCAATTATGTGATAAGAGCGGTTGAGCATATTGCCAACACCCCGAAGCAAATCCTTCTCTACTCCGCCCTAAATTTGCCCATCCCCTATTTTGCTCACCTCCCTTTAATCTTAGGACCCGACCGGAAGAAACTTTCTAAGAGACATGGCGCCCTTTCCTTAATGGAATATAAGGAGATGGGTTTCCTTCCTTCTGCCCTTCTTAATTACCTTGCCCTTTTGGGCTGGTCGCCGGGAGGGGATAAAGAGATTATGACCAAGGAGGAGATGATTGAACTCTTTTCTCTCGAACGGGTGAATAAGGCAAACGCCATATTTGACTCTAAGAAATTGGAGTGGATGAATAGTGTCTATATCCGGAACTCAAAACCTGAAGAACTCCTTCCCCACCTCAAAGGATTTCTGGATACCGAAGGCGAAGTAGCGGAAGGAAAACTCCTTTCTGCCATTAATCTCAGCAAAGAGCGAGCAAGGAGATTGGACGACTTAGCGGAAGCGGTGAGCATCTTCTTCAAAGAGAAGATAATCTATAAAGAAGAAGAGATAAAGAGATTTCTTATTCCGGAAAATAAGGAGCGCCTCGGAAAACTGGCGGAGAGGTTCTTCTCCCTTCCAGAATGGGGAAAGGAGATAACCGAAACGACCTTACGCCAATTAGCCGAGGAGATGAAAATCAAGGCGGCGGATTTGATTCATCCCACCCGAGTGGCTCTCACCGGAAAGACGGTCGGCCCACCATTATTTGATGTGATTACCGTCCTCGGAAGGGATTTAACCATCAAGCGGCTAAAAGAGTTCACTTCTTTAATCCCCTAAATGAAAAGGTTGACTTTGAGCAAAATTTCCTTATGATTAAAGATGGCTAAATTGAAATTCGCCTTTTATTGGGCAGCATCCTGCGGTGGTTGTGAAATCACCGTTTTAGATATAAACGAAAAGATTCTTGATGTCGTTTCCCTGGCGGACATCGTCTTCTGGCCCGTAGCCCTGGATATAAAATACCAGGACGTTGAGAAATTCCCGAATGGTTTCATTGATGTCTGTTTCTTTAATGGCTCGGTCCGGAATTCGGAACAGGAGCATCTGGCAAAGATTTTAAGGGAAAGGTCAAAAGTTCTTATTGCCTTCGGCAGTTGTGCTCATAAGGGCTGCATCCCGGGTCTTGCCAACCTCTTTTCCCGGGAAGAAATCTTAAAAAGAATCTATCAACAAACACCATCCACTAAGAATCCGGAAGGAATTATTCCCAGGATAGAATCTGGGGGACTCACCTTGCCGGAGTTCTACGAAGAGGTTTTCCCATTAGATAAAATCGTTCCGGTTGATTATTACCTGCCCGGTTGTCCTCCGCCCCCAGAACTTGTTATCTCGGCGGTGGAAAAGATTGCTAATGGAAATTTACCGGAGAAGGGGACGGTTCTGGCACCCGAGAAAGCCCTTTGTGAGGATTGCGAAAGAAATCCTAAGGAAGCAAAAAAGATGCCGGATATTAAAAGGATGATTGAAGTGGTACCCGATCCCAAGAAATGTTTTTTGGAGGAAGGGATTATCTGTTTGGGACCGGTGACCCGGAGCGGATGTGCAGCCCGTTGTCTCAAAGCAAATTGGCCCTGCACCGGTTGTCTCGGACCGACTCCGGAGGTAATTGACCAGGGGGGAAAGGCAATTTCGGCCATCGCTTCCATCTTAGCCTTGGATAAAGAGAAGACCTTCTCCGAAGAAGAGTGGGAAAGGCTCATTGAGAAGATACCGGATCCGGTCGGCACATTTTATATGTATTCCCTACCTTCCGCGCTTATTCCCAAACGGAGGAGAAAATGAGAAGGATAACAATTGACCCGATTACTCGATTGGAAGGACACGGTAAGATTGAAATCTTCTTAAACGAAAAGGGAGAGGTAGAGAGAACTTATCTTCAGGTTCCCGAGTTAAGAGGCTTTGAGAAGTTCTGCGAAGGAAGAAAAGCGGAGGATATGCCCCAGTTAACCTCCCGAATCTGTGGGGTTTGTCCGGTGGCGCATCATATGGCGGCAACTAAAGCCCTTGATGCCTGTTTTTCCGTGGAAGTGCCTTCTCTGGCAAAGAAACTGAGAGAGTTAACCTATTGTGGTTATATCATCTACGACCATATCCTTCACTTCTATTTTCTCGGTGGACCAGACCTCATCGTTGGCTGGAAGGCGCCAAGAGAAAAGAGAAACATTTTGGGGGTAATCGAAAAGGCGGGAAAAGAATTCGGATTGGAGGTGATAAAACATCGGGCCTATGGGCAAAAGATCACGGAGATTCTTGGTGGTAAGGCAACCCATCCGGTATCCGGTATTCCCGGAGGCGTAACCAAAGGACTTTCCGAAGAGGAGAGGGAAAAGATTGAAGAGATGCTTATTTCTTGCAAGGAATTTGCCAGAAAGACCCTTGATTTGTTCCACAATCTTGTCCTCTCTAACCCGGAATACGTGGCCCTGCTCCAAAATCCCAATTTTTCCCTTGATTTGTATAATATGGGATTAGTCGACGAAAATAATCAGTTAAATTTCTACGACGGTAAAGTGAGGGTCATTTCGCCGGAGGGCAAGGAGTTCGCTAAATTTTCTCCAGAAGATTATCTCAATTATATCGAGGAGGCAGTGGTTGAATGGTCATACGTAAAAGTTCCCTATCTCAAAGAGATCGGCTTTAGAGGACTTTCTTCGGGAACAGATTCAGGACTCTATCGAGTTGGACCATTAGCCCGCATTAATGTCTCAGAAGGAATTGCTACCCCGGAGGCAAACCAGGAATACGAAATGATGCTCTCCTTCTACGGGAAAAAACCCTTTACCAATGTCTTTGCCTACCATTGGGCTCGTTTGATTGAGTTATTATATGCAACAGAGCGGGGATTGGAGTTGATAAGAGATAAAGAGATAACAGGCACAAACCTCCGTAATCGAAATCTGGGAAAGCCCAAAGAAGGAGTAGGAATTGTTGAAGCAGCAAGAGGAACCTTAATCCATCACTACAAATTGGATGAGAACGGATTAGTTAAGGAAGTGAATCTAATTGTGGCAACAACTAACAACAAGGGGGCAATTAACCTCTCCGTCTACCAAGGAGCAAAGGAATATATCCGGGAAGGGAAATTTGATGAGAATATCCTGAATCTTGTGGAGATGTTTTTCCGGAGTTATGACCCTTGTTTCGCTTGTGCTTCTCATTCCCTAAAAGGTTCGTTTCTCTCTATTGCCATTTACGACGCAAATCAGAATCTTTTATTCTCTCGCCCTTGAAGAAAGGTTTTCACTTTCTTCTTTTCGTTTCTCTTCTCTTCGGCTTTGAGGTCACCAACTGGCAGATTTATCCAACCTATCAATGGATTAACCAGATTGCGGAAAAGGGCGAGACAATTTATCTGGCGACGAATGGGGGACTTCTCCTCATCTCTCGAGAAGGTAAGATTTTTAAGAATTATACCTATCAAGATGGACTTCTATCCCATTATTGCCAATCCTTTGCCTGGGATAGAGAAGGGAATCTATGGATTGCTACTAACTACCGGGGAGTTTTAATCCGAAGGAGAGAAGGTTTCCTCCTTTATCCACCCGAAAGAATTCCGTCATCAGTAAGAAAGATTATCATCCTCGGAGATACGGTTGTCTTAGGCACAAACGAAGGGGTCTATTTTATAAACACTCGCGGTTCTTTCCTTCAACCGGATAGCCATATCATTACCAATATAATACGTGGCTATATCGCTTATTCCCTTTTTTCTGATACCTTTTTCTGGGTAGGCACCGGGCGAGGAATATTTCGTGCCAGCAAAGATTTGCAGGAGATAAAATCTTATTCCTCACCGGTTGGTGATTCAATTAAAGGTTTCATCGCCGCTCGGGAGACCGTTTTCATCTGCGGGGAGAGGGGAATAGCCTATTACGACCAGACTATCGACTCCTTCTTCCCTTATTTCTTTTTTCCATCCACCTTAATAATTTACGATTTTCAATTTAGCAATGGCAAATTCTATATCGCCAGCGGTCAAGGGACATTTATCTACGATGGAACCAATTTCTACTCCCTTTATGGAGATTATACTACCGCCATCCTTCTCCGTGATTATATTTTACTGGGCATCCGCGGGCCGGACAATTCTTCTGGTTATCTCGTAAAAATAGAAGGTGGGGAGATGAAGGCAATAAGATTTCCAACAATTATTGCCAATTGTATCTTTTCCATTGCCAAGGACTCAGAAGGCGATATCTATCTTTCCCATTTCTTCTGGGGAGGAGGGAGTCTTACCATCCTTTCTCCCGATACTATCATTCCCCTAAAAGATACCTTGCCCGTTCCCGACCGACTGGTAATTGACCAAAAAAATCGAGTCTGGGTTGGACACTGGTCCGAGAACGGTGGCCTCTCTTGCTACGACAAGGTGAGTAAAACCTGGGAGATATTCCAGTGGGGAACCCAGACACCCAAGAATGTGATTGGCGCCTTAAATATTGACCAAAAAGGGACGAAATGGGTTTGGAATGGTATTGGTAGCCTCGTTGCCCTTGATAGCCAGCGGATTTCTTATGAATTCTCAATTCCGGGTTTAGGACAATGTCTTCGGGGAAGGGAAATTACCTTTGATAGTAAAGGTCGGGTCTATTTAGGAACACCCAACGGCCTTCTCCTCTTTGATCACAAAGGAACCCTCTCCAATCTTTCTGACGACACCGCAAAAATCCTTACCGAAGGTTTACTCTCAGCGAATATCCTCTCCGTTGCCTGTGATTCTCGGGACCGGGTCTGGGTAGCCACTCCGAAAGGACTCGGTCTCTTAGAAGGCGAGCGATTTCGAGTTTGGCGTCCAGAAAATTCTGGTTTGGTTTCGGATAATTGTCTGCGCCTAACCGTTGACCCTTATGACCAGGTCTGGATTCTAACCGAAGGTGGACTTTCTATATATAATCCCCAAAAAGACTCCTGGCGTTCTTTTACCCCAGCTAATAGTCCGATCCTGCCCAACTGGAAAAACATCTTGGAATTTTATCTCTCCCTCCTGGTTGATAAGAGTAATGCCTATATCGGAACAAGGGATGGGTTGATTGTAATCTCTTATAAGGAAGAGGTAGAGAAGGAAAAACCATTATCATTTACTATTTATCCCAATCCTTTGCTTCTTGATAAATCCTCTTCCGGGCGCCTGAACATCGCGATTGAAAATGGGCAAGATTTAGAAAGCATGAAGGTAGAAATCTTTACCCTCCGGGGAAAGAAAGTAAAGATAAAAGAGATCGAAAAAAATAAAACCGGCTTTACTATTGAAATTGACAAATCCTTTTCTTCTGGTTTCTATCTCCTTCAGGTGCGAGAAGAAAATTATCCCTACCGTTCTGGGTTAGGGAGGTTTGTTATCCTTCGTTAAATCTCCTCAGTATCTATTTCCTCCTCTTCAATCTCCCCACCCATGCAACCCTCATAATCCGGGCAATCGGGACAACAGGAGTTTTTAAGCTTTCCTAAATCCTCACAGTCTTTATAATAGGGACAGATTTCACAACACATACTCACCTCCTCTCATTTGCGCGGGTATCTCTTTCGGGTAATAAGGAACTTATCCTTTCTCTTTTCTTCTTTCGTTATCTCCATACAGGAATCAAAGTATCGGCATTGGGCACAGCAGTCTTCCCGTAACTCATTTTTACTGGCGCAGACGGCATAACGTAGACAGGCATTACAACACATTATCCTTTACCTCCTGAGAAAAACATTTTCTTATCATTTTCCCTCCTCATTTTAAATTAAGGCAAGTATTAATTCTCTTAATAAAAGAGCGACCGCTGCTCCATAGGATAGAGATGCGTTAGCTAAGGGATTGTATTCAACGATATCCGCACCAATCAGATTAAGGTCTGCCATTTCTTTAATTGTGGAGAGAAGTTCAAAGAAAAAGATGCCATTTGGCTCCGGGGTGGAAACAGCAGGGAAGAGACAGCCATCAAGGACATCACAATCCAAAGTGAGGTAAAGCGGTCGCCTCTTTAACTTCTCTTTAATTGAAATTAAAGGCTCTAAAACCTTAAAGAGATAAAGATTTTTATGTTGCCGTAAGCATTCCGGCGTTAAAGAACGAATGCCAAAGGAAAAGAGCGCCTCTCCCCCGATTTCCTCTTGAATCCGGCGGATGACAGTCGCATGGCATAATCTTTCTCCCAGATACTCATCCCGCATATCGGAATGGGCATCAAGGTGAATGAGAGTGAGATTGGGATAGAATTTCTTATACGCCTTAACACAAGGGAGGGTTATGGTATGTTCACCCCCAATACACAACACCTTTTTTTGGTCTTTTAAGAAAGAAGAGACCTTCCTCTCGATTTGGCTAAAGAAGTCTTCCTCGGGAAATTCGGGCAAGAAATCACCGGCATCAAAGATCTTCTCTTCGGGTAGCGAGCGATTTTGATAGGGACTAAAGGCTTCAATATTTTCTGCTCCGATTCGCACATTGGTGGTGGCAAAACGGGTGCCCGGAAGAAAAGATGAGGTTCGGTCAAAAGGGATACCCAAAATCACTAAATCCGCGGAATTATAATCCGCCTGGGCGAAATAAAACCGCATCGGTAAAGTTGATGATATTAAAATTTCTTTTCAAGTCAACTTATTCCCATTCAATCGTCGCCGGTGGTTTGGTAGAAATATCGTAAACCACACGGTTTACTCCTTTTACTTCGTTAATTATCCGGTTGGCGATTTGTGATAAGATTGGATAAGGTATCCTTGCCCAATCTGCTGTCATTCCGTCGCGGGAGGTGACAATCCGCAAGGCAGAAACATTTTCATAAGTCCGCTCATCCCCCATCACTCCCACACTCTTAACCGGAAGAAGCAATGAGAATGCCTGCCAAACCTTATCGTAAAATCCCGACCTTTTTAATTCGGTAATCAGAATCTGGTCAATTGCTCGCAACATCTCTAACTTCTCTTCGGTCACCTCGCCCAAAATCCGAACTGCTAATCCCGGACCGGGAAAGGGATGTCTTTTAAGCACCTCTTTCTTCACGCCCAAAATTATTCCCAATTTCCGAACTTCGTCTTTAAATAACTCCCGAAACGGTTCAATTAACCGGAAGTTAATCTTTTCCGGAAGTCCCCCAACATTATGATGAGTTTTTATCCGAGCGGAAGGACCGCCAAAAAATGAACCGCTCTCAATCACATCCGGATAGAGAGTGCCCTGGGCTAAATATCTTATTCCCTTACCAACCTCTTCAAAAATCTTTATAAACTCTTCGCCAATAACTCTCCTTTTTTCTTCCGGGTCTTCAATTCCGGAGAGCCGGGTGAGAAATCGCTTTTGGGCATTAATAAATCTTATGGGTAGAACACCTCCTAAATTTCTTTTTACTTCCTCTTTCTCTCCCCGCCTTAAAAGTCCGGTATCAATAAAAACACACCGGAGATTTTTCCCAACTGCTTTCTGGCATAAATAGGCAAGAACGGTTGAGTCAACCCCACCCGAAAGCGCACAGAGTATCTTCTCACTTCCAACCTCTTCCCGAATCTCTTTTACCTTTCGGGCAAGAAAATCCTTCATCGTCCATTCTGGTTTGCAGGCACAGACCTTAAACAAGAAGTTGGCAAAGATTTTTTTTCCTTCCTCTGTATGATAGACTTCGGGATGGAATTGAACACCATAAATCCTTTTCTCTTCCCAAGCAAATGCGGCGTATTTTATTTTCTTTGTCTCCCCTAAGGGAATAAAGTTTCTGGGTAATTGGGAGACAGTATCCCCGTGGCTCATCCAGACGCGCAAAGGAGAAGAAAGAGACGAAAAGATTCCTTCTTTCCGGGTGATTGAGAGAAGAGAAGGACCATATTCTCGAGTGCTTCTTTTCTCCGGAGCGAATTTAATTCTTCCCCCAAAGGCCTGAGCAATAACCTGCATCCCATAACAAATTCCCAGGACCGGAATATTTAAGTTAAAAATCTCCTTCGCCGGTAAAGGTGGAGAAGAAAAGCGAAGAGAAGCCGGACTACCCGAAAGAATTATCCCTTTTGGTGCCAGGTTCTGAATTTCCGAAAGGGAGAGATTAAAAGGATGGATCTCACAATAAACCTTCAACTCCCTTATCCGCCGGGCAATTAACTGGGTATATTGGGAACCAAAATCTAAGACTAAAATTTTATCCACAGGTGGCTAAAAGTAGATATCCCTTTCCCCTTTCTCAATCCGGATTAAGAACTCTTTTGTCTTCTCCTTAAAACCCGAGTCCACTTTTTCTAAGTAATAATTCAAAACCTCCTCACCTAATTTTTTAACCTCTTCTCCCGCATAATCAAGAAGATACTCCTTAAAGGTTAAAAGCCCATTCGGACGACAGAGATGGTGAATCTCTCCGGGTTTGGCCATCTTCATAAATCTCTCGCCAGTTCTTCCCGAACGGTAACAGGCGGTGCAAAAACTGGGGATGAAATTCTTTCTCAGCATCGCTAAAACAACCTCATCCAGACGACGGCGGTCCGAGATTTCAAATTGGGGGGATGTCTCCTCAGCAGTATAACCCCCTGGGGTTGTTCGGGAACCGGCGCTGGTCTGGGAGATACCGATTTCAAAAGCCTTCTCCCGGATCTCAGCCCGCTCCCGAGTGGAGATAATCATTCCGGTATAGGGAACCGCCAAGCGGAGGATAGCGATTATCTTTAAAAGTTCTTCTTCCGAAACTGGATAAGGGGGCGAAAAATTGACGGTGGGCGCCGGACGAAAACGGGGAACAGAAATCGTATGCGGACCGATTCCAAACCTCTTCTCCAAATAATGAGCGTGAGAGACTAAACCTAAGACCTCAAAACGGTAGTCGTAAAGTCCAAAAAGGACACCCAAACCGATATCGTCAATTCCGGCAAGAAAAGCCTGATTGTGGGCGAAGATTTGCCTTACAAAATCCGCCTTAGGTCCTTTGTGTAATCTTTCATAAGTCGGACGGTGATACGTCTCCTGAAAGAGTTGGTAGGTACCAATTCCGACCTCCTTCAGGCGCCGGTAATTTTCCACCGTTGTCGCTGAGATGTTAACATTTACCCGACGAATCTCTCCCCGCCCCTCCTTAGTTTCATAAATCTTTTGGATCGCCTGAACGATATAAGAAATTGGATTTTCCTTCGGGTCCTCACCCGCTTCAACCAAAATACGTTTATGACCCATCGAGATAATTGTCCGCACCTCCTCTTCAATCTCAGCAAACGTTAACTTCTTTCTTGGCTGAGGGTTGCGACGATGAAAACCGCAATATTCGCAATCATTCACGCAAAAATTAGATAAATAAAGGGGAGCAAAAAGAACAAGCCTTTCGCCGTAAATCTCCCGTTTAATCCTTCCCGCCACTTCCTCCATCTCAGAAATAAGTTCCTTATCCCTAAGGTTCAATAAGATAGCGACCTCTTTTAGGGTGAGCCCTTTTTTCTCTTCCGCCTTTTTCAGAATTTCCCGAACTTCTTTCTTCTCCGACTTTTTGTCCGCCAAGAGATTATGAAACTCTTCCTCGTCGACGATCTCTTTTATCTGGCGCTCCTCATCCATTTTCTATCTCCATTTTCAACCTCTCTTCAAGCATATCATAACTTCTCTCATATTTAAAAAGACCGTATTTCTCCCAAATCTCCTCTTCGCCTCCGTACCGGTTGGGATAAAGGGCGTAAAGGGGACGATACCTCTCCGGTGTCAAAATAAACATTAAGGCATTGGCTCCGGATTGAAGAGCCCTTTTTCTTCCCTCAGGGTTTAGAGTTTCTAAGGCGGTAGAAACTGGAATCCGCGCCCTTTTATGAAGAAGACGGAGAACAGCAATTGTTTTCAGAACCAGATCCAATTCGGGGGGTGGAAAATTCGCTAACGGAGTATGAGGGGAAGGCAGAAAAGGACCGATGGAAACCATCTCCGGATTTAATCGCAAAATGGTTAAAATGTCTTCGGCAATATCATCAATCGTTTGCCCTGGTAAGCCAACTAAAAAACCGGTGGCTAAAAAATAACCCATCTTTCGGAGAAAGGAGAGATGGGCAAGTCTTCTTGAAAGCGATTTCCCATTAGGGTGAAGTTGGGCAAAAAGATTCGGATTAGAGGTTTCAAAACGTAAAAGAATCCCCGAAGCACCCGCTTGCCGGAGTTGCCCGTAAAACTCCTCTCCCCGCTCACCACAACTTAAAAAGATAAAAACCCTAACCTGAGATTTTATCTTCCGCACCACCTCCGCCAAATCACTTCCCGAATAAAACTCATCCTCTCCGGATTGGAGAACTAAAAGTTTATAACCTTTATTCCGGACAACTTCTATCACCCTCGCCACAATCTCATCTTTCTCCATTCGGTATCTTTCAATTCTTGCCGACTTTTGCAATCCGCAATAAAGACAATCATTTTTACAATAATTAGAAAATTCGACCACTCCGTGGATACAGATGAAATCTCTAATTGTAATCTTTCTCGCCATATTTGCTTCGGAAAGGAGCGCTTCCTTTTCGTAGCCTTCCGTCTCTAACAAGTAAATAATCTCCTCCTTCCTAAGTGGACGGAATTTTGATTCTTGAATTATCTCGGTAAACCTCTTAGAAACCCTTCTTGGGTCAGTAATAAAAGAATACTCTAAGAATTCCAGAATTTCTGCTGCATCCTCTTCCGAGACCTTTTTCAGAGCCAGTCCTGAAATTACTAAAAGCCAATCCTCTGGTTTAATATCGGGTAAAAGGGTCACATCAACTGGGAACTCTTCCTCTCCCCTTTTAACAATCGCTATCTTCCCCTTAACTTCCTTTACCTGAACTGGTATGGTCAGGCACATCTTTTACTATTCTCCCGATTTTTCTTTTAGGTATTCGCAAACACCTTTGGTCTGGGAATAAATCTCCACACACATCCGATAGAGAGTATTCTTTCTTTCTGTCTCTTGGGCTCTTTCCCATTCACCAACAATCTCCTTCATCCTCTCAATCTTTTCCGCCAATTTCGCTAATTTCTTCTTATCCCCAGTGGTCATCCTATCCCCTTTTTTAACGAGAGAGGCGTAGTCCTCCTCCAATTCTCTCAACTTGCTCCGGTAGAGAAGGATAATCTCCTTTTCCCGAGCGGCAATCGCCTTTTCATCTTCCTTCATCCTAAGAAGAATTTCCCGATAAGTAAAAAACCCATAAAGGAAAAGGCCGCAAAACAATAAAACTAAAAATAAGGCAATAATCCGCATAATTTATTTTATCTTATAGAATAATCTCCCCTTGTCAACCCTGATTAAATATCCTCTTTTCCCTTTTGGGATAGATTCTTTAATCTCCTTGCCTTTTTCTTTTTTTCAGTTATAATAGTTAATTGAATAATTAAAGAGGTGATATATGAAGAAGGTCTTTTTGTTTGTTTTCTTTTTAGTCATTGTTAGCGGCATTTGTGAAGAGGTTTTGCTCCAAATCCCCTTCTCCTATCGAGAAAGATTAAAAGGAACACCTCTCATTCCCGTTGCCTTCTTTGAGAATTCCATCATCGCCCGCACTGTAAAACCGGACAGGAGTCCAGGGGAAAAAGATGGATTAGCGAATCTACCTTTTGAATATAAATTACTTTCTCCCCTACCAGCCGGAAAAGACGAAATCTTCTACATCGTTTACCATTCGCCCTACTTGAATCATTCAACCGCCCGTTTCATCTTAAAAGAGAAGTCTACAATCCTGGCCGAAGATGGAAACGCCTTTTTCGTCAAAGCGAAGGAAGAAGAGATAACTTCAATCCTTCATCTTGGCTTTGATATCACTTATGTCTCACTCCAACCGGTTGTTCTGCCCGAACCGGTGAAGGAAGAGGATAAAGGGGAAGGCGAGATTGATTTGCAGGAGAATCCGGTTATTCGGGAAATCCTTGACCGCATCACTCCGAGCGAAATCGCTCAAATTGTCCGGGAACTTTCCGGGGAGGTCCCGGTAACTGTCCGGGGAAGGATTGATACAATAAGAACTCGTTATGCCACCGCTGCCAAGAATTCTTCTGCTGCCTGGTATATTTATGAGAAATTATCCGGTTATAATCTCGATTCGGTCAATTTCCATACTTTCTCTTGGTCTTCTTATACTGACAGCAATGTCATTGGAACAAAAAATGGCCGGGTCTATCCCAGACGCTATTACATCATTGGCGGCCATTTTGACTGCACTTCGGAATCACCTTCCACTTATGCCCCCGGTGCCGACGATAATGCGAGTGGAGTGGTAGCGGCAATGATTGCGGCGAAATATATGAGCCTATATCCCTGGAAATATACCATTAAATTTATCGCCTGGAACGCCGAAGAGTTTGGCTTATATGGCAGTGACCGTCATGCCCAATTGGTTCAATCGCGAGGTGATTCCCTTCTCGGGGTGATTAATGGTGATATGATTGCGACCGAATTGACAAATCTTGATTCTGTTCGGGTCTATACCGGAACCCGCACCAGTTCTCGGGCAATTGGTGATACCTTTTTTGCGGTTAATCAGAGGTATAATATCGGGTTAGGGGTCAGGCGGAGCACATCGATGCAAGCCAATTCTGACCATTACTCCTATTACTCGCGTGGCTACGATGCTGTCCACGTCTTTGAGGACGATATGTGTCCTTATTACCACACAACCGGTGACCGAATAACCGCTTCTTCCTTTGATACGATTTATTTCTGTAAGGTAGTTAAGGCAATGGTCGCTACCTTAGCCACCTTCGCTCAACCGGATACGGAACTTCTCGCAATCGGTGAGAAAGGGAATTTCAAACCTTTGTCTTCAATAGAGATCTCGCCCAATCCTTTCTCCTCTTCCACCGTGATTAAATTGCCGAAGAATCGGGAAAATTGCCAAATCGGAATTTATGATTCGGAGGGTAGGGAGGTTATCTCCTTTTCGGGAGAGGGAAAAAGAAGGGTTTTTTCTTGGGATGGAAAGAATAAAGAGGGAAAGAGAAGACCAGGGATTTATTTCCTTCGCATTTCCAACAAGGAGTTATACAAGTTAGTCCTTTTAAGGAGTGGATAAGAAAGAAAAAATTAATTTCTGGTTTATGCCCATTGAATTGGGATGAAAAGGATTCTCACTGGTGACCGACCAACTGGCCCTCTTCATCTCGGGCATTATGTCGGGACGATTGTTAACCGGGTAAAATTGCAATATCAGTATGAGACCTTCATTTTGATTGCGGATGCTCAAGCACTTACCACCAATTTTGACCATCCGGAAAAATTAAAAGAAGATGTCATCCATTGTGCCTTGGACAATTTAGCCTGCGGTTTAGACCCGAAGGTTTCCACCATCTTTATCCAGACAATGATTCCTGAGATTGCTGAATTAACCATTTATTTTTCCAATCTCGTCACAATAAATGTTTTGCTCCATAATCCGACGATTAAGACCGAAGCGAAAGTCTTCGGCTTTGAAGAACGTTATCCCTACGGATTTTTGGGCTATCCGATTTCCCAGGCCGCGGATATCACTTTCTGCAAGGCAAATTTAGTTCCGGTTGGGGAGGACCAATTGCCTCACATTGAATTGACCAGAAAGATTGTCCGTCGATTTAATGAGCTTTACGGCGCAGTTTTAGTGGAACCGGAGGCATTACTTTCTGATGTTCCCCGACTCCCTGGATTGGACGGACAGAAAATGTCAAAGTCCATCGGCAACTGCATCTTCCTGAAAGATTCTGATGTGGAGATTGAAGAAAAGGTGCGGCGCGCTTTAACCGATCCCGCGCGCATCCATCCCTCAGACCCGGGCCATCCGGAGGTCTGCGTTGTCTTCACCTATCATAAGGCTTTCAACCGGGAGAATATAATTGAAATCGCCGATGACTGCCGAAAAGGAAAGATTGGTTGTGTGGAATGCAAAAAGAAACTGGCAAAGAGATTAAAAGAGATTTTTGGACCAATTCGGGAGAAACGGCTCTCCTATGAGCGAAACTTAGATTTAGTTATGGATATCCTCTTAACGGGAACCAAGAAGGCAAAACAAGTGGCGGAAAAGACCTTAGATGAAGTTCGGCAGGCAATGCGTCTAAAATACTTTTAGAGGGATGAATTATTCAATAATCTTAGCCGCTGGGGAGGGAAGAAGGTTTGGTGGTAAGAAACAGTTTTATCCCCTGAGGGGCATTCCCCTATTTCTCTACTCAGTTCTTGCTTTCGCCCGTTCTCCTTCTTGTTCCGAAATTGTGATTGTAACGAATAAAAATAAAATTCGTCTCGTCGAAGCCTGGCTAAAAAGAAAGGGGATAAAGAAGGTTCGGAAGGTAGTCGTTGGCGGAAAACGGAGAATTGATTCTACTGCCGAAGGCTTGAAGGAATTACCCAAAGAAGGGATTGTCGCCATCCACGATGCGGTGAGACCGGTCGTCAAACCGGAGATAATCGAATTGGGTTTCCGCTATGCGAAGAAATATCGGGCAGTTGTCTTTGGCATTCCAGTGGAAGATACGATAAAGCGCGTAAGAGACCTGCGGGTGATTGAGACGATTGAGCGGGAAAACCTTTATCGGATTCAAACCCCTCAATTTTTTGAAATTAACCTTCTCCGCCAGGCTCTCACCTTGGCTTATGAGAAAGGAGAGGATGCGACCGATGAGTCCCAAATCGTAGAAAGATTTGGCTATACCCCTTATCTCTTTTTAGGCGACAAAAATAACATAAAGGTAACCACCCGGGAAGATATCCAGTTAGTAAAACTTCTCCTTAAATAAAAGCAGTGAACATCGCAATCCTCGGTTCCACCGGATTTTTAGGTCGCCAGGCCCTCGCCGTAGTCAAAACCTTAAAGAAGAAGGTGAGAGACGAGTTTAATCTCTTTGCTCTATCTTGTGAAAAGAATTACAGGGCATTGTTAAGACAGGGAAGAAACCTTTCTCCCCGCTTCCTGGTTGTTTATAAGCAGGATGCGGCAAAAGAAATAAAGAAAGAGCGGTTACCTCCAGGGACCAGCCTCTTATTCGGTGAGGAAGGGATTATGGAGATTTGCGCTCATCCTGAGGTTCAAACCATTCTCTTTCTTACCGGTGGTAGCGCTCTCCTTTCCCCTCTTCTCTTAGCGATTGAGAAAAAGAAAAGAATCTGCTTAGCCAATAAAGAATTAGTCGTTGCCTTTGGTAAATTTATCTTTGAAAAGGCAAAAGAGAGAGGGGTAAGTATCATCCCGATCGATTCCGAAATCTCTGGTATCTTTCAGTGCTTAGCGGGAAGAAATAATGAGAAGATATCTAAGGTGACGATTACCTCCTCCGGGGGGCCTTTCTTCCACCGGGAAAAGAGACCGACTTTAAAGACCTGCCTCTCACATCCCGTCTGGCGAATGGGGAAAAAGATTACCGTTGATTCGGCAACTTTAATGAATAAAGGGTTTGAAGTGATTGAGGCGGTTCGTTTCTTCTCCCTGCCACCAAAAAAGGTTTCCGTTTTAATCCATCCCCAGGTTTTCGTTCATGCCTTAGTCCAATTTGTTGACGGGCGAATAATTGCCCAGGTAGCCAAGCCGGATATGCGCCTCTTTCTCCAATATGCCCTAACCTATCCGGAGACTTTTCCTTCTCCGGTAAAACCATTAGATTTATCCCAACTCCGCCATTGGGATTTCTTTCCTCCGGATACCAAGCGATTCCCCTGCCTTCAATTTGCCTATCGGGCAATAGAAGAGGATGGGTCGCTTCCCGTAGTTTTGACGGTCGCGGATGAGGTTGCGGTTAATTATTTCCTCCAGAGGAAAATAAAATTTTCCTCTATTCCCAAAGTGATTGAGGAAACCCTTTCCCAACATCGCCCGATTAGAAATCCAACCCTTGCGGAATTATTGAATGTTGAAAGGGAAGCAAAGGAAAAGGCAAAGGAGATTGCGGAGGCGATAAAATGATTATCTCTTCCACCCTCTTTGTTATCATCTTCATCGGTCTTTTAATCTTTGTTCACGAACTGGGACATCTCATCGCCGCTAAGAAATCAAAGATTCCGGTTGAGAAGTTTTCCATTGGTTTCGGTCCCCCGTTGATTCAAAGAAAAATCGGGGAGACAACCTATGCTTTCTCCCTCATTCCTCTCGGCGGTTATATTAAACTTTATGGTGAGGAAGAGGAAAAAGAAGGAGGTTTCCTCTTGCAACCTTTCGGGAAGAAACTACTTGTCGTCCTTACCGGACCTTTCTTCAATTTCCTTTTGGGTCTAATAACTACATTTTTCATCTACTTTCTCTTCGGAATAAAATTTGCCGAACCTTTAATCTCCTTAGAAAAGGAAAATAGAAACCTTCCCCTCCGAGAGAAGGACTTAATCGTTCGGATAGCCGGGGAGACAATCCCGAGCTGGGAGAGACTGGAAAAGGTCTTAAGGAGATATTCCGGGCAAGAAGTGAAGATTGAATTATTGCGGGAAGGAACCAGACTATCTTATACCCTTTCTGCTGATACCCTTCTTGTTAATATTCAACCTCTGGTTCGACCGATAATTGAAAAGGTAAAAAAGGGAAGTCCAGCAGAAAAAGCCGGCTTAAAGCCAATGGATTTAATTCTCTCGGTTGATGACCAGGAGGTCCTTTCCTGGGATGACTTTACGACAATCGTCCGAAAGAGTGGAAAGAGAGAGATAAAAATCACCTGGCTGAGAGGAAAAGAGACTCTTTCCGCGGTTGTTCAACCGGAACTCGTTTCTGATGAGTTGGGAGAGAAACGAATTGGTCAGGTCGGATTATGGGTCTATTTACCAAAACGAATGCCTTCCCTCTTTACCTCTGCCGGGATTGCCATTCAGAGGAGTATCTATGCCTGTATTCAGACTGTGGTCATCATTTACCAGGTCATCGTTGGTAAGATTTCCCGCCAAGCAATTGGTGGACCGGTGATGATTGCCAAACTAACCTACGAAGGGGTTGCCTGGGGCTGGGAATATATTCTATCTCTTCTCGCGGCGCTCTCGCTCAATCTCTTTGTTATCAACCTCCTGCCCATCCCCGTAGTTGATGGAGGACGGGCTCTCCTTTTTGTTTTTGAAAAGGTAAGAAAACGGCGCCTCTCCAAAAAGGAGATGGAGCGTGCCTTCTTTATCGGCTATCTGGTTGTCGTTTTAATCGCCCTCTTTGCCTTCTTTAATGATATAAAGAGGATTTTCTTGCGATAGATTTCAATTGAGAACATACAGGAAGAAGTTTAAAAACCCAGCAAAAGTCACCCATAAGAGGTAAGGGATTAAAAGAAAACCGGCAATCCGAGAAACCTTAAAGAAAACGATGGTATTTAGGAGAATCAAAAACCAGAGAATAATTATTTCACAAAAACCGAGAAGGGGATTACGAAGCGTAAAAAAGAAAAAAGACCAAAGGAGATTGAAGAAGAGCTGTAAAGCATAAATCGTGATGTAAGGTCTGGGCCGGCTACCAAAATCCTTTTGCCAGATGAGATAAAAGGCAACTCCCATTAGAATGAAGAGCAAAGTCCAGGCTGGAGCAAAAAGCCAATTTGGTGGAGTAAAAGAAGGTTTTTTGAGTGTCCGATACCAGGTATTCACCGATTGGGCGGTGAATAGAGAACCGATAAATCCAACTAAAAGGGGAAGACCTAATGAGATAATAAACTTATGATAATTTTTCATTTTCCCTCCAATAAAGGTTCTTCTTGCCCAAGGCGTCACCAAAAACAATCAAACCCCTCATTCCACGACAACACTTTTTGCCAGATGCCTTGGTTTATCAACATCACACCCCCGAAGAACTGCAATATGATAAGCCAATAACTGGAGGGGAATAATTGAGACCAAGGGGGAAAGGAGATTACCCGCCAGGGAATTAGGGGAATCCTCGTTCATTGGTGGGATATAAACTAAATAATCAGCCAGTTCTTTTACTTTCTGGTCACCTTCTTCCACAATCGCAATTACCTTTGCCCCTCGGGACTTTACCTCATTGAGGTTAGAAAGCATCTTGTCATAGAGCGCATCCCTCAAAACAATCGCCACCACGCCGACCTCTGGGGATAGAAGGGATATTGGCCCGTGTTTCATCTCACCAGCCGGATGACCTGTCGCATGGATATAAGAGATTTCTTTTAACTTTAACGCCCCTTCTAATGCCTGGGGGTAATTTATTCCCCGACCTAAAAATAAGAAATCCTTCCGGGAATAATTCCGAATGGCAATCTCCTTAATTAATCGGTCCAATTTCAAAACCATTGCCATCTTCTCAGGAATTGTCTTTAATGCCTCAATAATCTCTTTATTCCTTGCGGTATCGCCATCCCTCTTTTCGGCAAAATGGAGCGAAAGGAGAAGAAGGGTAAATAGTTGAGCGGTGTAGGCTTTGGTTGAGGCCACTCCGATCTCCGGTCCGCAATTAATATAGCAGGTTGCGTCGGATTCCCGGTCAATGGAACTCCGCTTCACATTACAAACTGAGAGAACCTTTATCCCCCGGCTTCTTAGCATCCGCAAGGCGAAAAGGGTGTCAATCGTCTCCCCGGATTGACTGATCGCAATCCCCAATATTTTATCCTTCTCCCGAAAAACAACCTCCCGGTTTGCCAGTTCCGAGGCGATTTCAACCTGAGTCGGTATTTGGGCTAACATCTCAAAATAATCCCGAGCAATAAGTCCGGCATGATAAGAGGTGCCGCAAGCGAAGATAAGAATCCGCTCTAAATTTTTTATCTCCTCGGGTAAAATCCTTGTCTCCGGGTCAAATATGATTTCCCCGTTCGGCAAAATTCGTCTCCGGATATTTTGCTCTAAAACCTTTGGTTGCTCAAATATCTCCTTGCGCATATAATGGGGAAATTTCCCTTTACTTACCGCCTTGGGCGATATGTCAATCTTCCGCGGCTTTTTCTTTATCTCCTTACCCGTAAAATCAAAGAAGGTTATCTTCTCCTTTTTCAGAAGGGCGATTTCAAAATCCTCAAGAACAAAAAAGGATTTGGCAATACCTACTAAGGCAAGCATATCCGAAGCGATAATCTTATCCTTTTGGGAAAAACCAACTAAAAGGGGCGAGCCAACCTTGGCGCCCAGAAGCAAAGGCTCCTTTTTACTGATGGCAAGTATCGCGTAGGTCCCTTTTAACCGTTTAGCCGCTCTTTGGAAAGCGGAAAGAAGGTCTCCTTCTTTTGCATACTTTTCTAAGAGGTGGACGATTACCTCGGAGTCGGTTTCGCTCTTAAAGATATGCCCTTCCCTTTCCAGTTCCTCCTTCAATTCCCGGTAGTTTTCAATTATCCCATTATGAACCAGTGCGATCTCCTCCGCGCAATCAGTTAAGGGATGAGCGTTGCTTTCCGATACTGGACCGTGAGTTGCCCACCGGGTATGCCCAATGCCGATTATCCCCTCAATCTCTTTTTCTCCCAGAACTTCCTTCAACCGGGGCAGACGTCCGACGACCTTAATTACTTCCAACTTATCTTCCCCTCTAATTGCCAGACCGCAGGAATCATATCCTCGGTATTCTAATCTTTCTAAGGAGACAAGGATTACTTCCTTAATATCCCTTTCTCCGACATAACCAACAATTCCACACATTTTAAACCTCACCCCCTAACCTCTCCGCCAGTAAATCCTTAATTTCATCCGTAATCTTTCTTTTTTCCGCGCAGATGATAACCCGAAAGAGAGGTTCTGTCCTTGATGGTCGGAAATGGCAAAAGACCTTTTCGTTACCAAGCCACAGACCATCTCGGGAATCTTCTTTTACTTCACCGATTTGAGAAAGGATTTTCTTCGTCTCTTCTATTAACCTCGGGAAAATCTCCTTCCTTTCCGGAGAATAGGGGAAGGAGAACTTCTTCGTCCAGAATCGGGGAAACGAGCGAGCAATTGTTGAAAGTTTACCCCTTTCGGAAAGAAGGGCAAGAATCATAAGCGTCGCTAAAATTCCATCCCGAGTGAAATTGATTTCCGAAAGAATCACCCCACCATTCCCTTCTCCACCAATCTTAGCCCCCCTTTTCATCATCTCTTCAATAACATTTCTTTCGCCAACCTTTGTCCGATAGGTCTTCACACCGTATCTTTCGGCAATGGCGTCAACCAGAAGAGAGGTAGAGAGATTACAAACTACTGGACTTTTCTCCTTCGGTAAAAAAAACTCTAAGGCTAAGGGAAGGGTCGCCTCTTCTCCCAGTGCCTTTCCCTCTTCCGAGACGAATGAGACCCGGTCACCATCCGGGTCATAGGCAATTCCCAAATCCCCTTCTTCCTTCAAAACTTCTTGTTTCAACTTAAAAAGGTTTTCGGCACTCGGCTCAGGTGGCCGGGGAAAGAGACCATTCCGAATTGCTCTTCCCTTATCCGGAGAATAGATGTGAGAAACCCGACAGCCAATTCGCTCCAGAACCTGATCAAGTAAATAATATACCGCCCCATTACAGGCATCAACCAGACAGAAGAGGTTCTTAAAACTGACTCCGGAAAAGATTTTACTTCCCAGAAGATTTTCAATGTAGATTTCTATTAGATTGGGGTTATGGGTGTGAGAACCCTTTCTCTTGCCCGCCCCTTCCTCACCCCTTTCCAGATTCTCTTGCACCCTTGCAATCCCTTCCTCCGAAAGGAATATACCATCCGGTCCGATAAATTTCAATCCGTTATATTCAATTGGGTTATGGCTGGCGGTCAAAACAATCCCGCCGGTAAAATTCATCTTCCTTACCAAAAAGAGGACAACCGGAGTTGGGGCGATACCAATTGTTACCACATCACTTCCCACCGAAGTAATTCCCGCAACCACCTCCGGAAGGAGAGTATTCCTTGACGGTCGGGTATCGGTAGCCAAAAGATAAGTTCCTTTTCCCAAGGTTTTAGTGAATGCCTGAGCAAATTGGAAAAAGAGTCGGGGTGTTTCTTTATCAACTAAGGCGCGTAATCCTGATATGGAAAGGTGAAACGTCTGGTCCGGAATTGATTTCTGATTTGGCATAAATAAATTTAATTAAAAATTTTATCTCGTCAAGTTAGGTCTTTCAAGTGTTAACCGAAATCGTAAGCGCCATAGATAATAATTGAACCCCCTAAAACCTTCTTAAAAATAAGGTTAAAGGAAACCAATTGGGGACAGATGATTTCCGGAGAGTGAGAATTCCTTCTTCCATAATGGCTTGGAAGATCGGAATCTTCTGGAAAAACCAAGGAAGAAATTAACTTATCTTCACTCTCTGAATCAGAAAGAAGTCCAAAAATTTGTATAATTTTTACATATATTTACAAAAACTCCGTGAAATTCTGGTTATGTAGACCCGCAACCGGAATGAGGATATCGTTGGGGTGGCTCATTAACCCGGGCAAACTGGGGAGAAGGAAATAGATACCATCCTCGGAAATGAGACCTGTTCTTTTGAGTTTAACCAATCTTAAAATTGCTGGAGGCGAAAGAGTTCAATTCGCCGGGACCAAAGGAGAATCAAGTTAATAAGGGGAAGCATTCGTTTTCATTAAAGAATGGAGGAACGACTCTTTCTATATTTACGAGTTAAAAGGCGGTGGCACTAATAAATTTTGGGCGCTACTGACTATTAACCTGTCTTAACAAAAAGAGTGAACCAATCTCTTTTAAAATTAAACCGAAGTAGAAGTCTATGACGTTCTGGGCAAAAAGGGGCACGTTTCCTCAGTTCCAGCAAGGATGAAGCGAGACCTTGACGAAAGAAAATTCCTCCCTTAACATCCAAAAGATGAAAGCCTTAATTTTGAAAGGGGTTGCCCCCATAAGGGAAAATCCGAAACCTCTGGAACTGGTAGAACTGCCCATCCCCAAGCCGAAGGAAAAGGAGATCTTAATAAAGGTTAAAACCTGTGGCATCTGCCACACGGAATTGGATGAGATTGAAGGCAGAACCCCGCCGAAAAAATTCCCGATTATTTTAGGACATCAGATTGTCGGCGAAGTTGTTGAAAAAGGGAAGGATGCGAGAAGATTCGCAATCGGTGAGCGGGTTGGTATTACCTGGCTCAACAGCAGTTGTGGGCGATGTCATTTCTGCTTATCCGGTTACGAAAATCTCTGTGAAGATTTTAAGGGAACCGGAAGAGATGCGGATGGCGGTTATGCGGAATACACCGTTGTTAACGAAGAATTTGCCTATCCCATTCCCGAAATATTTTCTGATATAGAAGCGGCACCACTATTATGTGCCGGTGTGATTGGCTACCGCTCGGTGCGATTGAGCGGGATGGAAGAGGGAAAGGTATTAGGACTCTTCGGTTTTGGTGCCTCCGCCCATATCGTCCTGCAAATTGTCAAACACCTCTATCCAAAAAGTAAGGTCTTTGTCTTTACCCGACCAAACCAGATAGACCACCAGAATTTAGCAAAAGGTTTGGGAGCGGATTGGGTTGGCACAACCGGCACCCTTCCTCCCCAAAAACTTTCCTCGGCCATTGACTTCACCCCTGCCTGGCAACCAATTGTTGAAGGTTTAAGAGTATTAGAAAAAGGAGGTAGATTAGTAATCAATGCCATCCGGAAAGAAGATAAGGATAAAGAATACTTATTGCAATTAGATTATGCGGATTGCCTCTGGCAAGAGAAGGAGATAAAAAGTGTGGCTAATGTCACAAGGAAAGACGCATTAGAATTCCTCCCCTTAGCCGCAAAAATCCCAATCAAACCAAAGGTCCAGAGGTTCAAATTAGAAGAGGCAAATGAGGCATTGCTCCTCCTAAAAGAAGGGAAGATTCAAGGGGCAGGGGTCTTAGAAATTGGGGGTTAAAAGTTTCCTGCAAGGAAACTTTTTTCTCACCTCTTTTTTTTCTCTAAGTCCTTATTTTTCAATAACTTAGCCCGATTTTCTTTGATTTATCCCCCCTTTGCTTCCTGAGCCTTATACCAAGCCCCTTATTAAACCCATCTTTAATCCTCTCCTTTGTCTCATCCCTTCCCCTTCTCCTCCTAAGAGGAGAAGGCGGTTCGGTCAAAAATCTATTCTCAGAGGCAAAAAGAAAAGACCTTACCTGATAAGAATTTTATTTGCCGCTCAGCACCTTATGACCAATCCTCTCCTCCGGTCTCTTTTGATGGCACAAACTATCTCATTGTCTGGAGAGATTATCCTGATATTTATGGGACAAGGGTAAGTAGAGACAGAGTCGTCTTGGACCCAAATGGCATCCCAACATAAACACTAATAATCACCCAAACTTACCCGAAGTTCGGGGAGCCAATCTCTTATTGTCTATTGGTTATCAACCATCGCCCGGCAAATCTTTATCGCCTCTGGGCTAAATTCTACCATTTACTGGAATTTTGCTCTCTCGGAAAGAGAGATTATCGTTGCCAACCGGGAAAAGAGTATTCCAATCTCCCTTGATAACACTCGGCAACCAGACAAAAAGGTTAATCGTTAAACGATAAAAGATTTAAGCGAAAATCCCAATTGACAGTTCCCGATTTTCTTTTAAGATATTCTATGGTTGTTTTCTTTCTCTTCGGATTTCCTTTTGGGAAAGAAGAACTTTTCTATAACCTCTACCTCGGTCCTTTTCGAGTCGGAGAGTTAAAATTATCATTAAGGGACTCTTCCTGGACTTATCAAAATGTCTATTTTCTTTCTGCTGTTCTTAAAGCGAAATCTCCTTTTCGGATTTATGACTCGCTTTTCTCCATCAGCCGAAAAGACGACTTCACGACTCTTTATTCCTATAAGAAGGTAGAAGAGGGTGGGGAGAGAAAAGAGATTAGTTATCACTTTCGGGAAGGAAGGATTGAGTATTCCGATGGGACCGTCTTTTCTTCTGTGCCCCCTCCCAAAGATTTGCTTTCTCTCTGGTATTATTTCCGCCTTTTCCTCCCCGAGACAGCCAGTGCCACTTTTGCCCATTTTGATAAAAGGAATTACCTTGTCTGGATAATTCCGAAAGAAAGTGTGAAAATCTCTCTCGGGATGAAGTTCGATTTAGGGGAATTCCGGGCACGACGAATTTCCCCCAGGACTTCACCGAAAAGTATTTTGGGTGATGTTTACATCTCCGAAGATTCTCTCCGCTTGCCATTGGTGATTAAGACAAAGTTATTATTAGGACTGGTGCGGGCGGTATTGAAAAGAAGGGAGGCGGAATGAATCTTTCTAATATTTATCCAGTAGTGATTGCGGGTGGTAGAGGTGAGAGGTTTTGGCCTAAGAGCCGAACCTCTCGCCCCAAACAGTTCTTGAGAATATTTGGCCGAACCTCTTTAATCCAGGATACCCAACGGCGAATTACCCACCTCGCTCCCGTCTCTAATCACCGCTATGTCGTGCCCGAAGTTTACCTCCATCTCCTATTTAAGGAAATCCGCGTCCACCGCTCCTCGGTCTTAGTCGAACCGGAGGGGAAAAATACCTTTCCGGCAATCTGTCTCGCTGCGGTCCATTTACCCAATGATGGGATAATGGTTGTCTTACCATCGGACCATCTTATTCGCCAGGAAGGAAATTTTTATCGGGCAGTTAAGTTTGCCTGCGAATTAGCCGAAAAGGAATACTTTGTCCTTTTTGGGATTGAACCGACAAGAGTGGAGACCGGTTATGGCTATATTAAAATCGGAGAAAAGATCTCAGAGAAGGAAGACCTCATTGCCTTTACCGGCCTCTCTTTTCGCGAGAAGCCGGATTACGAAACCTGCCAGACATACCTCGCCAGCAAACTCTACCTTTGGAACTCGGGCATCTTTTGCTGGCGCGTGGAACTTTTCTTAAAGGAGGTGGCAAATCATTATCCCGATTTCTTTCGCTACCTCTCCAATTACCAGAAGGCAATCGGCACAAAGAACGAAAAGAACGAGTTAAAAGAGTTATATAAAAAGGCGCCCGCAATCTCCGTCGATTATGCCCTAATGGAGAAGGTGACCCGGATTGCCGTCGTGAAAGGAAATTTCCTTTGGGATGACGTCGGCAATTGGTTAGCTCTGGAGCGCCATTTTAAGAAAGACCATCTCGGTAATGTCCGAATTGGTCCAATCATCCCCCTGGAGAGTTCTAACTCAATCCTTTATACCGAAGATACCCCAATCTTCCCATTCGGAGTCTCTGACCTCATAGTCGTAAAGACTAAGGACCTTCTCTTCCTCTGCCCTAAAGAAAAGGCGGAAGAGATAAAAAGATTCTTAAACTTCCTCGCCGGAAACATCAAGGGGAAAAGATTCTTGTGAAAATACTTCTGGCGACTAATAACCGGAATAAAGGGGAAGAGATAATCTCAATCTGGGGAGAAAGGGATAACATTGAATTCCTCTTCCCTTCTGACTTAGGTCTCAAATTTTCGGTAATTGAAGATGGTGCAACATTTCCGGAAAACGCCTACAAAAAGGCAATTTTGGGGTTAAAACTTTCCGGACTGCCAACCATTGGCGAAGATTCCGGTTTACTCGTTGATTACCTAAAAGGAGAACCGGGCGTGAAATCTAACCGATTTGCTGGCGAAAAAGCCTCCTTTGAAGCAAATATAAAGAAGGTTCTGGAAAAATTGAAGGGAGTGCCCCGTGATAAGCGGAAGGCTTGTTTTGTCTGCGTCATCTGTTTCGCCCTCTCTTTTAAGAAGGTCCTCTTTTTCGAAGGAAAGTGCTTTGGGTCTATTGCCCATTATCCAAAAGGAAAAGAAGGGTTTGGTTATGACCCAATCTTTATCCCAAGGGGATTTAAAAAAACTTTTGCCGAATTGGGTGGAGAGGTAAAAAATAAGATAAGTCATCGAAAAGAAGCGGTGATGAAATTAAAAGAGTATTTAGAGGAAATGTTGGGGAGGAAAAATGAAAGAGATAAGACAGGTTAATCTAACCTTAGATGAGATGCCTCGTCAGTGGTATAACATCATCCCCGATCTACCCGAACCTTTGCCACCACCAAAAGACCCAGAAGAAGGACCTTCCCGAATAAAAAATCTGCCCAATCTTTTACTGGACGAATGTTTGAAACAGGAGATGAGCCAGGAAACGTGGATTACAATTCCCGAAGAACTCATCCTCCTCTATTCCCAGGCCGGAAGACCCCGTCCTTTGTTCCGGGCTCTCAATTTGGAGAAGAGACTGGAAACTCCCGCCCAACTGTATTACAAGGGAGAGTTCTTTTCGCCGACCGGTAGTCATAAGGTGAACACCGCTTTAGCCCAATGTTATTACGCCAAAAGAGAAGGTTACACCCGGGTGACGACGGAAACCGGCGCGGGACAGTGGGGAACCGCTCTCGCTTATGGGGCTTGCCTTCTGGGCTTAAAATGCACCATCTATTGGGTGCGGGCAGTTTATAACTGGAAACGGGACCGCCGGACATTTATGCGACTCCTCGGTGCCGAAGTTTATGCCTCTCCCTCTCCCAAAACCGAAGTTGGCAAGCGGTTATACCGGAAGAATCCCCGCCACCCCGGTTCCTTAGGTATCGCTATTTCCGAAGGACTGGAGGATGCCCAAAAAGACCCGAGCGCTATCTATTGTCTCGGTTCCGTTCTCAACCATGTCCTTCTCCATCAAACGATAATTGGTCTGGAAACCAAAAAGCAACTGGAGAAGATTGGCGTCGAACCGGATGTAATGATTGGTTGTTTGGGGGGTGGTTCCAACTTCGGGGGTTTCGTCCTACCTTTTGTTGGGGAGAGATTGAAAAAGGGGAAGAAGATAAGATTCATCGCTTGCCAGAGTGAAGCGGCACCCAATCTTCAGGGTGAATACAGGTATGATTTTGCCGATTACGCCGGACTCACCCCTCTTTTGAAAATGTACACATTAGGTCATAAGATTAAAATGCCACCAATCCGCGCCGACGGACTCCGGTATCATGGCTGTTCACCAATCATCAGCCTCCTTCGGCATCACGGAATAATCGAAACGGTTGCCTACCCCAAAGACGAAAGATATGTCTTTGAGCGGGCAAAGATGTTTATTGAATGCGAGGGATATTTGCCCGCACCCGAATCTTCTTATGCGATTGCGGGCGCAATTGACGAAGCATTAAAGGCGAAAGAGGCGGGTGAGAAGAAAGTGATTGTCTTCAACATCTCCGGTCACGGCTTCTTAGACATTCCCGGTTATCGGGCAGTATTGGGATTGAAATAAAAATTGAGTGAAGGATGGGGAATAATGCCGAAACTGGGAAGAGGTTGACATTTAAGAAATCCATGTTATTATTTTATAATAGATGGTAAAGATAAGATTAACAAGAATGGGGAGAAGAAATGCTCCCTTCTATCGGATAGTAGTGACTGACTCCCGACGGGCCCGGGATGGCAAATATATTGAAGCCGTCGGTTACTATAACCCCCAAAAAGGGGAGTGCAAAATAGATACCGAAAGGGTCAGATACTGGCTCTCCTGTGGGGCTCGCCCCACTGACATAGTAAACCGGCTTCTTAAAAAGATAAAAAACATGGAGGTGAACTATGATGCCGCTTAAGGACTTAGTTGAAAATATCGCAAAATCGCTCGTTGATAACCCGGATAAAGTCAGCATCAAGGAAGTCTCCGGGGAAAGAACCCTCATTTTAGAACTCCGAGTCGAAAAAGGCGACTACGGAAAGGTTATCGGTAAAGAGGGTAGAACAGCAAAAGCGATCAGGCAGATTCTCTCTGCCGCCGCGATGAAACAAGGAAAGAGAGCCCAGTTAGAAATCCTTGAATAGTGCCAATATATTTGCCTTTCCCGGACCCGTCGGATAAAAGATTCACCTCTCTTTCCCTTTATGTTATGTCACATCATCACCATTTTTCCTGAATACTTCGCCGGTATCCTTAAAATAGGAATATTAAGAATTGCCCAGGAGAAAAAGATTTTAAATGTCGCTTTAATCAATCTGCGGGATTTCGCTATGGATTCCTATCGGACGGTTGACGATTACCCTTATGGCGGCGGGAGTGGAATGATTATGAAACCCGAACCAATCTTCCAGGCGGTCGAGTCGGTAAAAAGGGAAGATTCTTATGTGATTCTCACCTCTCCCCAGGGAAGAAGGTTTGAGCAAAACCTGGCAAAAGAACTCTCACAAAAAGAACATCTGATATTCATCTGCGGCCGTTATAAAGGAGTTGACGAAAGGGTCAGGGAATTTTTGGCGGATGAAGAGATATCACTTGGCGATTTTATTCTCGCCGGGGGTGAAGCGGTTTGCTCGGTAATCCTTGAGGCAGTAGTTCGTCTCATCCCCGGAGTAGTGGGCGATGAAGAATCGGTTGCCACCGACTCCTTCGTTTCCGGTATCTTAGATGCCCCTTATTACACAAGACCAGCAGATTACCGGGGATATCGGGTGCCCGAAATTCTTCTCTCCGGCGACCACCAAAAGATAAGGGTCTGGCGGAGAAAAGAGGCACTAAGAAGAACCCTCCTTCGCCGACCCGACCTCTTAGAAAGAGCCGAACTCACTCCCGAAGATATAAAGTTATTAAAAGAGATTGAAGAAGAAGAGAAGAACAGGTCAAGAAAATGTTGACTTCTCTTTGCTCTTTACCTATAATTACTGATGACGGCAATTAAAATCGAAAACCTCACTCGGGACTATAAGGTTGGATTTGGGGGATTTAAAAAGGTTAGAGCGCTGGATAACCTGAACTTAGAAATTTTCCCGGGCGAGATATTCGGCTTTTTAGGTCCCAATGGTTCTGGTAAGACGACGACCATAAAATTAATCTTAGGACTAATCAAACCGACGAAAGGGAAGATAACCGTCCTGGGAAAGAATCCTTCGGATACCGCAATCAAAAGGAGGATTGGTTATCTCCCGGAGTCTCCCTATTTCTACGATTATTTAACCGCTTATGAATTCCTCTCCTTCTGTGCTGAAGTGCTCAATGCGAAAGAGAATAAAATTGATGAACTGCTCCAATTGGTTGATATGAAGGAGGCAAGAGATGTCCAATTAAAAAATTTTTCCCGGGGTATGCTCCAACGAATCGGAGTCGCACAGGCCCTCTTAGGAGACCCAGAACTTATCATCCTCGATGAGCCGATGGGTGGTTTGGACCCGATCGGCCGAAAAGAGGTAAGGGACATAATTGTCAATCTCCGAAAAGAAGGGAAGACCATCTTTTTTTCTTCTCATATCCTTTCCGATGCGGAAATGATTTGTGACCGGGTCGGCATCTTGGTGAAAGGGAAATTATTGAAGGTGGGACGCACCGCCCAAATCCTCTCGGAAGAGATTGAATCGATTGAGATTACTGCCAAAAACATCTCCCAAAATCAGGAAGAAGAGTTATCCCGAATCTCCTCCCGCATCCTGAAAAGTGATAACAAGGTAATGTTTATTGTCTCAACCCCCGAAGAAAGGGATAAGGTGATAAAATATATCATTGCCACCGGTGGGGAGATCATTTCGGTTGTTCCCCGCCGAAAGACATTAGAAGAGTATTTTATGAGTTTCGTTCGCTGAGGATGAAATTAAAGCCAATTATCATAAATACCTTCATTGAGTCGGTTCGGGACCGGATACTGATCATCCTGATTGTCCTTGGTCTTCTCTTAATGGCGAGTGCGAAAATCATCCAGCCCTTAGCCCTGGGTGAGGAGAGTAAGATAATAAAAGATTTGGGGCTTTCCGCAATAAATCTCGTCAGTGTCTTAATTGCGATTTTTGTTGGGGGTCGGCTCATCTATAAGGAGATTGAGAAGAGAACGATTTATATCGTGCTTTCGAAACCGGTAAGGCGCTGGGAATTTATCCTGGGGAAATTCTTTGGCCTCCTTTTGGTCCTTTTTGTTTCCCTTTTAATCTTAGCGATTGGATTCTTCATTGTCCTCCTCCTGACCAATATCCGAGCCGATTTTACTCTTCTCCTCCCCCTTCTCCTCTTAATTTTCCAACTGGCGATAATCACCGCTCTCGCCATTTTCTTCTCCACCTTTGTCACGCCAATTGGCGCATCAATATTTACTTTTATCCTCTACTTTGTTGGGCATTTAACTCGAGACTTGAAGGCATTTGCGGCAATGGTCAAAAACCCGGTGATTACCTTCATTGCTAACCTCTTCTACTATCTTCTGCCGAATCTCGCCAATTTCAATATCAAAGGGATGGTTGTGCATAATGTCCCAATCCCACCAAGCGTTCTTCTCCTCACCATTCTCTACGGTATCCTCTACAGTGCCGGTCTTTTATTTCTTTCGGTTCTCTTCTTCCAGCGGAAGGACCTTTAAGGGATTATGAGGAAAGTTAGCCTTACTCTTCTCGGGGTAATCACTATTATCCTCTGGCTATTTTCGATAACCCGACTGCAACTAATTCTGGATAAAAAAAGGAAAAAGCCTCTCCGAGAATTGCTGGTGGAAGAATTGGCTTACTTCCCCTCCGGAAAATTCTTGAAACCGATGGTAATTGAGTATGAAAATCTCGCTGCGGATTTAGTCTGGTTGAGGGCAATTCAATACTATGGCCATCATTTAATGACTGACCGGAGATATACCTGGCTTGGGCACATATTTTCCATTTTAACCCAACTTGACCCGAAGTTTATCGGTGCCTACCGGTTTGGCGGAATGACTCTGGCTTGGGATGCGGGAGAACCGGAAGAGGCGATTAATCTCCTCCGGCGGGGAATGCGGTTTAATCCCCTCCGCTGGGAATTGCCTTTTGATATCGCCTTCATCTATTATATGATTTCCAGGGATTACGAAAAGGCTGGAGACTATTTTTACATCGCCAGTAAGATGCCGGAAACCTGGGGTATTTCCCACCGCTGGGCTGCCTTCAGTTACGGCCGAACCGAGAAGCGGAGAGAATTTGGCAAGATTCTCTTCCAGGACCTCTACGAATCAACCAAAAATCCCGAGATGAAAAGAATTGCCCGCCGCGGTTTAAAATTTATTAAAAGGGAAGAGGATATGGAATACCTCCAAAAGGGGATTGATAATTACTACCAGAAATACAAAAAATACCCAGCCGACTTAAAAGAACTGCTCGCCTCAGGATTCATTGACAGTATTCCCAAAGAGCCAACGGGTGGTTTTTACACAATCACCTTTGACCAGGAAGGAAAGGCGAAGGTTTCTTATTCCCAGCCGCGGCGCCGTTAAGAGTGATTTACCGGATAATTGATGTCAACCTCAATCGTTTGCGGGAGGGACTCAAAACCTGTGAGGATATTATTCGTTTCCATTACGAGGACAAAAAACTCCTCGCCTCTTTAAGAAAAATCCGCCTCTCACTCCTTCCCCTCGCAAAAAGGATTGGGTCAGAGGTTATCCCCTTCCGAGCCACCGAAAAGGATTTAGGGAAAAAAGAAGATTTTGACCAACTAAGAAGAAAGGATATCGCCGACATCTTCTTTGCCAATATCAAAAGAGCCGAAGAGGCCTGCCGAACCTTAGAAGAGCTCGGCAGGTTAAGAATGGAAACCCTGCCTTTTAAGAAAACCCGGTTTGCCCTTTATGAATTAGAAAAGGAGTTTGCTCAAAGGTATGGAAAGAGATTAAAATTAAACCTTTACGCTATCTTAGATATTGAAAGCCTCCCAAAATTTTTTAAGAAAGTCCCCCCCTTATCGGAACTGGGATTCATCTTAGCTAATGGTTGTGATGTTATCCAGTTTCGGGGAAGAAAGGATGCATCGACGCAAGAATTATTAAAGGGGGCAGAGGAGACAAAAAGAGGGATTGAGAAGGCGAAAAGGCGAGTTCTATTTTTAATCAATGACCGAATTGATATCGCCTTGGCCTGCGGTGCGGATGGGGTCCATCTGGGAAAAGAAGATATTCCCTGGCAGAAGGCACGGGAACTCCTTCCCGATAAAATAATCGGGGCAACAGTAAGGAATCTTTCCGATTTAAGAATTGCCGAAGAGAGTGGTTGCGATTATGTCGGCTGTGGCTCGGTCTTCCCTTCACCCACGAAGCCATCGGCAAAAGTGATTGGCTTAGAAAGATTAAGAAGGATTGTTGAGCGAAGTTCTCGACCGGTGGTGGCAATTGGAGGCATCAATCCCAATAATTTACAAAAGGTATTAAAAACCGGGGTTTGTGGAGTGGCACTGTTATCCGCATTATTTGCTAACGGAAAATTAAGGGAAAATCTATCAAAGGTCAAAAGGATAATGGGAAGTTAAGTGCGAACCCACCGGCGCAATCGAACGATAAATACCCCTTGATGATAAAGAAGGTATCCGCCTTCACCTTAGGAACTCTAATCTCCCGCATCACCGGTCTTTTACGGGAATCGGTCTTTGCCTATCTCTATGGGGCATCAGGTTCTACCGATGCCTTCCAGGTTGCCTTCCGGATTCCCAACCTCTTGCGTGACCTCTTCTCCGAGGCAGCGCTTTCTGCCAGTTTCGTGCCGGTATTTTGTGAAAAGATAAAAAAGAAAGAAACGCCCGAAGAGTTATTTCGCTTCGCTTCCAATCTTTTTAACCTCATCTTAATCTTCGTTGGGGGAATTGTCCTTCTGGGGATTTTATTCTCCCCGGTAATTGTCAATCTCTTAGGGATGGGTTATCGTCATATTCCCGGGAAGATTGAATTGACGAATAATCTCACCCGGATAATGCTCCCCTTTCTCCTTCTTGTCTCCCTTGCCTCTCTGGTAATGGGAATCTTATTTTCTTTTGGCAAATTTTTCATTCCCGCGATTGCTCCAGCATCTTTCAATCTCGTCTCCATTCTCATCCCGGTTGCAACCTTTGCCCTTTTCCGTTCCTCAGGAAAGGACCCGATTTACGCAATGGCTTATGGGGTGCTCTTTGGTGCCCTTTCCCAATTCCTCTTCCAAGTTCCAACTCTGAAAAGAGAGGGCTTTCGGTATAAGATATATCTCAATCTCAAAGACCGGGAAGCAAAAATGGTCTTCGCCCTCTGGATGCCGATGGTTTTAGGGTTAGCCGCTTATCAGATAAATTTTGCGGTCAATACCTTCTTAATCACTTTCTTAGAAGAAAAGTCAATTACCTATCTCAACTATGCCTATCGGATTATGCATCTGCCCGCCGGACTCTTTGGGGTAGCGGTTGGGACGGTTGCCTTACAGGAATTTTCCCTATCAACCCAGGAGGAACTGAAAAATAAGATTGATGAGGCATTAAGGTTAACCGCCATTCTTACCCTGCCAGTTTCCGCGATTTTAATCGGACTTTCCTATCCCGTAGTCCAACTCCTTTACGAAAGGGGGCGGTTCACTCCCATTGATACCCTCTCTACCTCCCGCGCCCTCTTTTTTTACACCTTCTCAGTCTTTCCGGCAGCAAGTATCCGAATCTTTACCTCCACCTTTTACTCCTTAAAAAATACGAAAACCCCGGCCTTAATTGCCAGTTTTATTGTCGTCTTAAATATTTTGCTCAACTTAAATCTGATGCGTATCCTCCGCTATCTCTCATTCCCTCTCACGACCTCATTAGTTTCTTCGCTTCACGTTGTTATTCTCTATCTTTTCCTCCGGAAGAGAATCGGCTCCTTAGTAAAGAGTGATTTTCTCCCTTTTCTCTTAAAGGTTGCCCTTCTCTCCCTAATTTTAGGATATTTTTCTCATCGCACCTTCCAATTTTTAAGGAAATTTGGCTTAGGAGTTTTCCTTTTGGTTTTCCTTTCCGCCTTCTTATCCCTTCTTCTCTTTTACCTTTTATCGCGCCTTTTAAAAATTAAAGAATTGAAAGAATTATTTAAACGTTTGACCGAGAAGGAGCAAAAATTTTATATTTAGAAAGATTGCGAAATGAAAGTTATTAGCAAAATCTTAGTAACGCTAACATTATCAGAAGAAATGTTAGTGACACTAACATTTTTTCTCACTTGATTTTTCCTCTAAGTCCTTATCCTACAATAACTTAGAGCCTTTTTCTTAATTTTATCCCCCTTTGCTCCCTGAGCCTTATACCAAGCCCTCAACTAAGCCCATTTTTCCTCCCTTTACCTTCTCTCTTTTCCCCTTCCTTTCCTCTCCCCTCCCTCTCTCTATCTTTCCTTTCCTCTCCTCTCCGCTTCTTCTTTTCCCCTCAGAACCTCTCTCCCGGTCTCTCTCTGAGAGAGATCCTCAATCCCTTTTCCCATCTCTTTGGGAAACTCTTCTCGGATGTGGTAAGAGGTTTAGTTTTTTAAGGGGAAAATCCAAAATCGCTTCGGAGGGTAAAACTCTTTTAGGAGAGTCATCCCTTGACAAGGGTTTCGGATTAAATATAATTATCCTATGAATACTTATGAATCAGTGCTAATTGTGCCCGGAAATTTATCTCAGGAAGAGACGCAAGTATTGGCGGATGAATTTAAGAATCTTTTTATTAACTGCGGGGTTTCGGAAATTGAATTGGCTAAATTGGAGAAGAAGCGATTTGCTCATCCGATAAAGAAATGGGAGGATGGCTATTATATCATCCTCCGGTTTCTGGCTAAAAGCGAGACCTTGAAAAGGATTGAAGAGAACCTCCGCCATAACGAAAAGATATTAAGAAGTAGTTTTTTAAGGTTGCGGAAGCGGTAAAATGAGAAGAAGGAGGAAATATGGCGGAAATCCGCTTAGGCAGTCTTAATTATGTCGTTCTGATTGGCCGGGCGACCCAGGAACCCGAACTCCGTTTTACGCCAAAAGGGACCCCGGTCTTAGAATTTCGCATCGCCGTTAATGAACGGGTGAAAGATAAAGAGACCGAGGAATGGAAAGATTATACCAGTTACTTTGATGTCCGAACATTTGGTCCGGTGGCGGAGCGGTGCAACGAGCGGATGAAAAAAGGGAGTGCGGTGATTGTGGAAGGAAGATTAAGAAGTCGGGATTGGACCGACAATCAAGGACAAAAGCGGAGCAAGATAGAGATTGTTGCCCGCCGCGTCCAAATCCTTGACAAGGTTGCTCCCGCCGGAACCGTCGAGCCAACCGAAGAGATTGAAATTCCAGAAGAGAATATCGACGACCTTCCTTTCTAATTAACTCATCTCTCCCTCAGTGTTTCTCCTCCCTCTTCTTTTAATCAACCAGATTGTAATCAATGAAGTAATGGCAAATCCCAAAGGAAAAACTGGTCCGGGATGCCCCGAAGACCGGAACGAGTTCGTGGAAATCTATAATAATTCAAATGACACCATAAACCTTTTGGGCTGGCGCATCTCCGATTTTGATGCCCGGGATACAATTGTCCCCTGGACCGATACCACCATTTTACAAAAATACCCGAACCTAAAAATTACTACTACCCTCTTACCTCCCAGGAGATATGCCTTAATCTTAGATTGCGAATATACTCAGACCGGAAACGGCGAATTTATTATGCCTTATAATTTCCCTGAAAGTCTAATCGTCTTTACGGTTGGCAACACGACCATTGGTGACGAATTAGCAATGAATGATTCTTTAATCATCTATTCGCCTGATTCCACCTCAATCTCTACCTTCTTTTCCCCCAAAAGGACAAAAGACGGTTTCTCTCTGGAAAGGGTCAGTCCGGAAAGTGAGGATAAGGAAGAGAATTGGATTGAATGTCTTGATTCCTCTGGTTCCACCCCTGGATATGAAAACTCAACCCTCACTTTTATTGACCCGGAACTCTCGCACCTTGATCTCTTAAAGGAGGAAAGGTTAAAGATATACCTTTGGGTTAAAAACCGATACTATGCCGATTGTGGTCCTTGGCGGATTGAATTTAAGGCGAATGGCACAAAAATTGGCGAGATGGATGGCGAAAACCTAAAACCGAGACAGGAGACATTGATTCTTTACTTTCCGGAGAACCTGCCCCCGAAAACAAGGAAAATCACCGCCCAACTCTTCTGTCCAAAGGATAAAGACACGAGCAATAATTTCCTCACCGCCTATCTTCCGGCGGAAAAAGAAGCGGAGGTTATCCTCTCATCTGAGGTCATAAGTCCGGACAACGATGGGAAAGATGATTACCTCATCATCAATCTTCTATTAGAGGAAGAGACCGATATCACAATTGAGGTCTTTAACCTTTTCGGACGAAAGGTGAGGAGAATTTATCAAGGAAAATGGCAAAGAAATCAGGAATTCATTTGGGATGGAAAAGACGATGATAAAAAATTTCTTCCCCGGGGGATATACCTTTTAAGTATTTCCTACAAGAAAGAGGGGAAAGAAAGGATAATAAAAAAGACCTGCATCTTAGCCGGGAAATTTAAGGGCTGAAGGATAAAAACTGCTCCTTCTCATCAGGTAAGGCATTCAAGGTGTCAATAAGTCCGGGAGTCAAATCCTCGCCATCGGTTATCCGATAGATAGCGGATTGGACCAGAAGCAAATTATCGCCTTCAATCCGCTTCCGCTTTAAGATTGCAATCATCTCTTTCAGATCCGGGTCATCAGTAATCGGACCTAATTGGTAATCATTTCCTGCGGGAATCTCTCTTCGCCTCTGCACGCCAAATACCGGCAGAGCAAAACTCCTTTCCGAAGGACCAGCCCAAAAAGGGAAATTTTTAACAATTATCATATCCTTCTTTGTCTTAACCGTTGAGAGGAAAAAAGACCGGAAGGAAGGGTAATCACTACTTCTAATGTCCAACAATTCAACCCCGGGTTTGAGAGAAAAGGAAGAACCCGAAGGTTTATATTCCTCATTGGGGAAGAGATTTTCACAAGAAAAGAAGAGGACCAAAATTGGGAGAATGGTGATGATGAAGATAATAAGAAATCTTTGATTCTTCCTCATCGCTTCCCTCGGCGCGGTGGGTATTGCGCTTCAACGATACTTCTCATCCCACCCCGGATATTAAATTCTCCCCGCACCAGACACCATTTTGGTTGACAGGCGGCGACGAAGTCTTTAAGGATTCGGTTAACCGCATTTTCGTAAAATATTCCCAGGTTCCGGTAGGCGAGAATATAATACTTTAGAGAGCGGAGTTCGACGCATTTCTGATTCGGGATATATTTTATCGTAATCTTTCCAAAATCCGGGAGACCGGTTCTCGGACAGAGAGAGGTATATTCTGGAATCTCAATCGTAATCTCATAGTTTCGGAATTGGGAAGGGAAAGTTTCAATCTCGGGCAATTTCTCTCTCAGCCCGGCTCGGGCATGTTCTTTGGTGTATAAACTACTTTTTTTCTTTTTCATCAATAGGCTCCTTTACCTCTTAAAATTACCCAGAATGTTCTCAAAAAGATATATAGATCTAACCAGAGCGACCAGTTTTTCACATAATATTCATCAAGTAAGAAACGTTCTTCAAATGAAAGGTCCGCTCGTCCCGAGATCTGCCAGAGACCGGTAATTCCGGGTTTTACCTTAGTGATGATGCTATAATATCGACCGGCGTGAGCTAATTCTTCGGGGAGATAGGGCCGAGGACCAATCAAAGCCATCTCCCCGGTAAAGAGATTAAAAAATTGGGGAAGTTCATCAAGACTTGTCCGTCTTAAAAATCGCCCGATTCTCGTCAACCGCTTTTCATCGCCTCTCATCTTTCCTACTTCGTAACCTTTAAGCTGCATCAGTTCTTCCCCGCTCAATTCCTTCTCCTCAATCATTTCTCCTTCCATTGTTCGGAATTTCCAGCAGAAAAAAATTTTCCCTCCTTCCCCAATCCTTTTCTGCTTAAAGAATACAGACCCCCGACTCGTCAATTTCACTAAGATAGCAATTAAGAGGAAAAAGGGAAGGGAGAGGAGAAAAAGAAAAGCAGCAAGAAGAAGTTCCAGGACCCTTTTCAAAAAAAGGTTAACCGGAGAAAGAAGGTTATATTTCAGGCGGATAAAGAGAAGGGTGCCCATCCTTTCAATCTCTGCTTGATGAGTAGCGAAGAATGGCTCATCCGTAAATAGAAATACCTCCTTCACCGCCGGTGGGGAATAAGGAGTTAAGTCATCAGATTTTATCTCTCGCTGGGCAATGATTATGCCTTCCTCCTTCTCACCGTTCTCCCTGATTATTACCCCTCCCCCTTTATCGCGGAGGAGTTCTCTTCGCACCTTCGCCACTAACTCTGGTTCGCCAATCAAAGATAACCTCCTTCCCCAGAGACCAACCTGAATGAGAAACGTTTTGAGAATCCATCTCTCAAAAGAGAGCAAAATCAAAGAGAGGAGAAAAGCACTAATTACGACAAAACGGGAAAAACCACCAATCCGGGTAAAAAAGGCAAAACCCAAAACGGCCAGGAAAAATATGGAAAGCCCACGCCAGATTCTCCTCAACTCCTCTTCGGGTGGATAAATCTTCGTATAAAGTCCCTCATAAGTAAAAATGAAGGCAAGAAGAAAGAAGAAATAAAAACGGGAAGAAAAAACGGAAAAGGGATAGGTGTAAGAAGAAAGGAAAAGATTAGAAAATATCTCCCGTCGCAAAAGAAAGGCGAGGGAGAAGGATAGAGAGAGAAAAAGAAAATCGCCAAGAAGAAAAATTAGAGCACTAACTAACTTTCGCATCCTCTTTTATCCTAACCCAAAAAAGATGTTTGTCAAGATGAAACCTTAGCCAATTCCCACCTTTTTTAAACCTGAATTCCCTTTTCCCCACTTTCACCTCTTTCAACGACCAACCATCGTAATCTTTCCTCCTTTCCCTCCTTGAAAGAAAAGGAGATAAACCCCTGAGGGCAATCTCTTCCCGGTAAAATCCTTCCGATCAAATAGCACCTCTTTTCCTCTAAACGGTAGAATCCTTTTTATTCTTCCCAATATGTCAATAATATATAATTCGCCTCTCCTTCCCTCTTCGACGTCCAAAAATATCTTTGTCGTCTGAGAAAATGGTGAGGGAAAAGAAAAGGGACGACAGGGATTCTCTATTCTTAGGAAAAGAAACGGAGAGAGAAACCCCTGATTCCCGCAAGAATCACAAGGGATGACAAAAAAATGATAACTACCTTCCGGGTGATTGAAAACAAAAAAGAAGGTATCTTTTATCTCTAAGCCGTATCGCTTGAGATTGAGGAGTGAGAGAATGACGATGTCATCAATAAAAACCCCCAATAAATTCAAGGTCTCATCCGTCTGATAACGAAATCGAATCCGAAGCGAAGGAGCTGGGGGAAGGAGATAAGAGAAATTCCGCCAGGTTAAATTCCTACCATAAAGAGAATCAATCTTCTCCCAGTTCATTCCATCCCGGGAGAACTCAATGTAAAGTATGTCCCTTTTAACCCTTTCCTCCGCATAATTCTCTTCGGTTTCGTAATAGGCGAAGAAAGATAAAATCCCACCTTCGGGCAGAGAAAGCGGTTCTTTTAAGACTAAACTCCGATTTAAGTTGACCCCGTTTCCTGAGAAGAAAGAAGAAGGGGAACTGTGAAACCGACCGGCAATCGTCCAATCTCCTTCCCAAGATTGAAACTGATGGCAAGAATCAAAAAGGATCGTCTCCGAAGCAGTAAAGGAATAGAGGCGATAAGTAACTGGTAAGAAAGAGAAGGAAGACATCCAGGAAATAGTAAATTCGTTCTCCATACCAATCGACGTATTAGTTAAGTTCACCGGTAACGGTTTAAGGTCAAAGATATTATAATAATTGTAAAGCAAACTTCCCCAGGATGATTCCTTAGAGAATTCTAAGGTTAGGTAGTCTGAATACCAACGTTTAAATTCGCCGTAATCAAAGGGAAACCAGACCCCTAAACCCCGAGGTTGGTTATTCTGATTAGAAGTTAAGATGACATCCGCTAATTCCCTTTCCATTCCCAGGAGTGTCAAAAAATGGATTAAATCAATATGGCCATCAGTGGGTGAAGGCGGTCTTTCCTGTAAGGGATAAGTTTGGCAAATCCTTCTCTTTTCTCGCAAAGTTCCCTTCCCTTTTTTTTCTATCTCTTCGGTCATTTTCTTTAAATTAATCCGACGAAGTGCCACCAAATCATAGGCGGCATAAACTCCTTCGCTTCCTTTTCTTTTTATCAATTCCACCCAAACCTTGCCCAGTTCTTTATTAGCAATTTTCGGATTTTTTTCCAAAGTATCCAGAAGACCCGCATAATCCCAGGCATCAATTGGAATTAAGGAGGGAGAAGCCAAACAGACCTGACATACCGTTTTGATTTCCGATAGGACTTCGATCTCCCCCATCAAACAGGCATCAAAGCCAATAATATCTATCTCTTTTCCGAGTATTGCCTTTGCCCGCTCCAGGAAGGTCCGCAATTCTCCACCTGCTACACCAACCGAATTACCGGAGGAGGCATCATACAAAATCGCCCGCCTGATTAAAGGTGAAAGTTCCGGATACCAGCCATTACCGTGGTCATAGAAAACTAACATATATCTCCTGGCTGGATAATTATCGCGCACGAAGCGGACAAATTCGGAGAAGAAGTCCAGATCGGTTAAATCCTTTTCTAACAGAGATAGAAGTATTCTTTTTTCACCCGAAAGAATCTCATAGACCGCTGGTGGAGAATTGAGGTAATCAACCAGAGCAACAATTTTTATATCGGATGAGTATCCAAAGTGAGAAAGGGTATTTAGGACCTCCTGACAAGCAGAAGAGAGATCGTTGTCACCATCCAGATAAAAGATTACTGTCCATTCTGTCGCATTTAATGCGGAATAAAAGAGGAGGGAGAGGATGGTTAATATCTTCATATTAAGATAAAAAGGGCGGTCGGGAACCCGACCGCCCTCTCCTTTTATCTCCTTATCCCTAAAAGCCGATCGAGAGTGTGATGCGATGGGAACCGGAAAGGATTTGATTATGCCGATAGTTATAATTAACTTGCCAGGTGAGATTTTCACCGGTCTTAAACCCAAGACCTAAACCGCCGGATAAACCGGTTAGAGGACCAACTCCTTTATCCTTGCTTCGGTAAGTCTCGCTGGTATTGAAGATATAACCGCCCCGGAGGTAGAGGAAATTCTTCAGGCTATATTCTAACCCGACATTAAATGTCTCATTGATGTCATTGTAATGAACCAGGTCAAGGCAGGAGACCAGTTTCTCCGCTTCTTTATCGATCAGATTATAGGCAATTCCGAATCGGAAGATTGCCGGTAAAGCGAAGGGCGTTGACTTATAACGAACCGGAACCTCCTTACCGGTAACTGGATCCTTCTCAATTCGGTCCAACTGTCGACCGGAAAAAGACATCTCTTGTCCGAAGTTGGACATTGAGACTCCGAGTCTTAAGGAACGGAAGCCGGTATTGTAATGAAGTCCCAAATCAATTGCGAGACTGGAGGCAATCATATCCCAAATCTTCTCATAAATCCCTTTCACGGTTGTGCCAAAGGAAAGTTTGTCGGTAATCATTCGGGCAAATGAGATGCCCGCGGAAAAGTCCGAGCAAGGAAAAGTCATTAGTAAGGAATCATCTTCGGGTACCGGTGTGCCAAGACTATCCACTGCGTAATACTCCAAATTACCGATATCCACGGCACAGAGCGAAATCCCTAAAACACCAATTCCGGTTAAAGGGGTAGTAAAGGAAAGGTAGTTGTGGGTGATATCTCCTAACCAGTCAATATAATTAAACATCACCTCGCGCTTTTGGAGTTGGGTCAAGCCACCGGGGTTGTAGAAAATTGCCGAAGGGTCATCCGATAAAGCCACAAATGCCTCTCCCATTCCGGTTGGTCTTCCGATGCCGATTTTCAAAAAGGAAGCGGCTGTGGTTCCTCTTTTATCAAATGGCTCTTTCTCTTCTCCAAAGAGAGAAGAGAAGATTAGGGCAATTATAATCGCAACCGGTATTTGCTTTCTCATCTTACCCTCCTTAATAAACCACGGCAAACTTTCCGATATATTCGCCAATATCCGACTCCACATAGAAGATATAAACTCCGGAGGCAATCTTCTGGTCGTGGGTATTGAGAAGATTCCAGAAAGCCGTGCCACCAAAGTCATTTGACTCGTGGTCAATAATCTTCACCAGATCACCCGCCATATTATAAATCCTTATCCGACACTTCGCTGGCAGACCGGTGAAGGCAATCTTCCGGGAAAGGGTTGTCTTTTCCCACTGGTTCGTTACGATGTAGGGATTGGGCACAACCTTCACCTTAAATTTCTTCTTAGTTAAGGTATCAATTCTCGCCGCTTGCGTCTTAATCTCCCACTTGGTATAAGAGAGGGCGCAACCGTAACTCTTGTTGGCGTAGAGATACCAGGTATCCCCCGGTTGGATTAGAGAGCGGAGATATCGTGTTAGGGTATCACCACCACCGGGACGGAATTTGATATATGCCCCGGGGAGATAAATTGCCTTCTCATTAATCCGCAGGGTCGGCGAAGGCGAGGCAGTTGGACCATACTGGAATGCCCAACCATCCGCATCCTTAATCCGGTTGCCGGTATAACCCGAAAGTGGGGTGTAGTTCACAAAGGTATCGTTAGTTAAGTCGTAAACCTCAAGGGTTAGAGAATCTCCAACCGGTTTCCAGACCAACCGATAATCTGAACCGCGAAATGCCCACATCAGCGGTGCAACCGATGTAACCTTTAAGGTCTCCGGTGGATAAAGCCCTTTGATCTTAATTGAGTCAAAAGGACTTGTCGCGGAATCTAATTCAAATGTCAGACGCGGCTCAACCCCACAAAAATATGGGATACTGTAGGTCCGAATCTTACCGATTGTGTCATAAAATAGCCGGATGGTATCCAGCAAGAGAACGGTGTCATTCTTTTTGGTAAGGAGTGCCCGATAGAAAGTTCCTTTCAGCAAGGTATCATAGACCGGGTTGATAAAATGTAAAAGATATTCCGCATCCAGGACTGCGCCCGGGTTAGTCTTTAAGAGACTAAACTTCGCTCGGGTATTCACCGCATCACCCCGAATTTGCGTGATTTCTCCTTCTGGTGGTTGATAATTCGCTGCTTCCTTCCGTGGAATGGTGCTCTTCTCCTGAATTCCTGCCTCCAGGACCAATCTCTCGCCTCGCATAAAGTTATAGTCAAAAGCGGTCACCGCATAGTAATACTCTTTTCCATTAATCACATCATTATCCTCATAGGAATAGAAAAGCCCTTTATCATTTGCCCAGACATAAACGCTTTCCACTTTCGTCGTCTCGCCGGCGATAATCTTATAGGTGATTGCGGTATCCGCCCATCTTATGCCGTTCTTCATATCGCAGATTGCCACCTGGGACCAATTTATCCCATCGGTCGACTTATACACCTTATAACCCTCAAAATCATACTCCCGATAAGTGGGGTCAGTTCTCCGGGCAATCCGGTAGAATGGGTCTGGAATCCTCTCACTGGAATTATTCCAGACCACTGTCACCTTCCTGTTACCGGGCACAACCCAGAAATTGGGCACTAAGGGCGCTGCTGGTAAAAGCCAGTTATTATCATAAACCTTTTGCGCCTCCACCGATGCCTTCGCCAGATCCCAGGTATCCCGTTGATTTGCCGGTTCCCCTTCTTCTCCGTATTTCGCACAGATAACCGCTAACATCAGAGTCACAGTTGACTCCGGCAAGAGGGTGAAAGGTCCGGACGACTGCAAAAACCGCTTATCCGCCGCAGTCGCATCATCATCGTCATAAGGGTCATATTGCGGTGGTCGGAGATAATGGGTATAGCCAGCCATCGCCAGATAACGTTCCTGGTCATTTCTCGGGTCATTCTCAATCGGGAAGAATTTACAGGCAGTCATTCCCAACTGCTCAATCTCCGAGAAATCCCGCCAGGCTGGAATACCATCGCCATCCGCATCAATCAATTCCGGAAAGTTATCAGTAATGTATGCGGAATCCAGTTCCTGTCGGTCCACTAATCCATCCCCATCGTTATCCAGGCCATCATCTAAGGCATAAGGTGTCTGTAAGAAATCATAGGCAACCGCTCCCGGTGTCCCTTTCTCCCAGAAACGTCCCGGTGATTCCCGATTATCATTATCATAAATCCAGGCAAGGTTATCAACCCAGACCGAATCGGTCCTCGCCTTATTCCAGACATAACGCATCGGTCTTGCTGGTGTCACCCTCCGGTTCACAACCATCCCCATCATATCATCTGAATAATTACCAACATCCGCATCCAGAACAATCCCGATGTAGCAGTTCTTCAGGGTATCACCCGAGACATTTCTCAGGTCATATCGGATAAAAATCATATCCCGATTCGTCGGCAGATTCCAGACATAAGAAGTCATCGAAAGGTCAAACTTAATTGGTCGGGTATCACCCGGGTCATGTTTCTTCGGGTCGTGGTCGGAAAAGCAAGACCAGGCATCCTGAATAGAAAGGGTCTCCTGGGGACAGAAGACAATCGTATCTCCGGACTCGGTTAGAACCGTAAACTTATCCTTTGGCGGTGGCCAATCCGAAGGAAACATGTAAATCCGGTAGTCCGGATTTCCCTCATAACCGCTGGTGAAATCTTTAAGAATTACCGGCACCATCTCACTCGCTCCGGAGTTGGGATTATAACCGTAGGTCACACAGGTTTCACCGGTTGGTGAGATATAACCAAACCAGATTCCGGCTCCGAAGATATAGAAATTCCGCAATGGCTTCGGCCAATAACCACCCGCCTGGTCGGTTCCGGTTCCAACATCAATCCCGAAACGACCATCATTATAGATTGGCATCACCAGGCGGTTAGCATTCAGCCACTTCTTATCGTAGATCTTCCTTCCGCTTGAAGAAACCGCGGTCTTAGCGAAGAGAAAAGAAGAAAAAAGGACTAAAGTGAAAACAACAAGGCAAAGTTTCTTACTATCCATATTTCTCCTCCTAAAAACCAAACTCAACTCCCACCCTTATCCTTCTTGGTGGACCGTAATTTGTCGGGTCATCAACATAATCCTTTCTCGCCTGAATATAAGAATCATATCGCTCCCACTGGGTAATGTAGCCATCATGGTCATAATCCCGCGCCGGATGATAAGTCGGGTCCCCTGGAATATAACCCGAACTAAACTGACCCACAGTATAAACCTGACCATCAAAGTTCGGCAAACCGGTTGCGGAATGGACATTAGTCACATTGATATGATTAAAGAGATTCAAGACATCACAGACCAGAACCGGACGAATCCCACCCAGACGGAACTCCTTCGAAAGTCTCAGGTCACAATTCCAGGTTGAAGGCATCCTTCCCGAATTCAGGTCTCCGGTCCTCGTCCCCCGCAAATCGGTCGGGGTATAAGGAAATCCGGTGCCATAGGTAAAGACCAAACCCGAATTAAAATTACGGAGAGGCCAGAAGAAGAAGTCAGAAGGGAAGGATAGACCAAAATCAAAATTTAAGAGATGCCGCTGGTCATAGTCTAAGTAATAGTCAATCTGAGTAAAAGGAATCCCCTGATAATTATAACTATACCACTGCCAGGCATCCGCCGCTGTCCCCTTGGCAATCTGGAAGGTATAAGAAGCCCGCGCCTGCCAGTATTGACTAAGCCGCTTCTGAAAACCCAGCTCAAACCCAAAGGTCCGACCGTATTCAACATTCGTCAGGATGGTATAACTCATCGGCAAAGCGGAAATCGGTCTTGTGCCAACCAGGTCGTAGATATCCTTATAGAACAAAGTCAAATCAAAGGCAAAGATATCCGAAAGTTGTGCCTCAAAACCGGTCTCATAAGAAATCGTCTTCTGGGCATCTAAATCCGGGTCACCAACGATAATATTACCCCTCCGGACAATATCCGCCTCTAAACTCTCATAAAGATTGGTAAAAGAAGGGGTCTGGAAGAAATGACCATAAGAGAAACGGAACTTAATCCGCTCCGTAATCGGAAAAGCAATCCCCAATCGCGGCGAAATCTTAAACTTCGGTTTCGCCTCAACTAAAGAATCATCAATCACATTATACGGTGTCGCATCCTTCTTTGACCGGGGGTGAATGAAATCAAAACGTAGACCCGCCCGAATCACTAAGTCCTCAAAATTTGCTCGGTCCTGAATATAAGCGGCAAACTGATACGGTTTCTTCCGGTAGGCATCCCAGAAAGGCATTGAGGTCCAGGGCAAAGAATTCTCTAAAAGCCAGAGATTATAAAACTTCGCCTCAAATCCGGTCTTCATCTCATGCACCGTCCCAATCTGCTTCGTATAATCCACTTTCCCGATATAGGTCTTTGACTGCCGATAATGCCAGAGCCGGTAATCACCAACCCCGTAAAACATACCGTAAACACCCCAGGGATTATTCGTCGTATAAGGCGTCCCCTCCTCCCAGGCCGCCCTCTCATCCTTAAAAAGATACAAAATCGCAGTCTCCGGTGGCGCCGGCTTATTATCATAAATCGGATGATCGGGAATCCGCTCATTCCGGAAAACGAAATCCTCGGACTTCATAATATACTTCTGCCAGATTCCCAATTTCTCTAAGAGATGCGACTTATCCGCTTCCTCTGCGGAATAATCCCGGACCGACTGCATCCGGTCATAAAAATGATAACCCAACCTCACCTCTAAAACCGTATTCTTATCCGGCATCGTATTCAGAACAAACCCGAACTTATCACCATAACTCCGCACCGCTCCCGCTCTCTTCAACCAGTACTTCCAGGCATTAGAAAACAGGTCCCATTGCAAACAGGATGTATAATAATCCAGAGAAAGGCGCGTCTTCGGCAGACGATAAGAAATCTTACCCTGGCCAGTATACTCCTGCCTTGGCTTTGGCAAACGATACCGGGTCGGATTAGCATCATCCGCATTCCACAACTCACCTGAGAAAAAGAAACGAAAACTCTTTGTTCCCAACGGACCACCAAAATTCAACTGGTAGAGATTATAACCGAAATCCAGTTCCTTCGGCATAAAATCATCCGTCGTATAGCGAACACCACCACTCAACCGCTCCCCGCCCTCCTTCGTTGAAATCTGAACCACGCCCGACATCGCCTCACCATACTCCGCATCAAAACCACCCGTAATCAACTGAACCTCCTCCACCGAAGCACTCGGCGGACGATGATAAGCAATATGATAAAATGGGTCAACCGCCGCAATCCCATCAACCAAAGTCACAATCTCATCATTCCGCCCACCCCGGATATACTGAAAACCACCCCGGGAAACCACACCCGCGGAAAGACCAATCAACTGAGTCACCTGCGTAATCGGCAAACGGGCAATATCCTCCGCCGAAGAAATCCTTGTCGTCTGAACCGCCGAAGGCACAACCATCGGCCTCTCACCAATCACCTCCACTGGTTTCTGCTCAATCACCGTTGGCGACAACTTAAAATTAACCACCGTCACCTGGTCCGCCATCACCCGCACACCCTTAACCACCACCGGAGTATAACCCACCATTGAAGCCTCAACATCATAAGTCCCTACCGGCACGTTAATAATAGAAAACCGACCATCCTTCTCCACCGAAGCCCCTAACTCCGTCCCTAAAACCACAACATCACAACCCACAAGCGGTTCACCCGTTGAAGCATCCACCACGCGACCGACAATTTTACCGGTTGGACCAGCAAAAAGAAGACTCACTATCAAGATAAAAATCAACCCCTTCAACTTAACCATAAACCCCTCCTGCTCCTTTCCCCCAAACCCCACTCAACAAAAATTCCACCCATCCTGCGGAAAAACCCCATCCTTCTCCCCAAGACAAGTGGAACAATAGAGGTTTGGGGGAAACTTTCACTTTATCTTTGTACTAACTCCCCAAATAATACCTCTCAAATCCTTTTTCTCATAGGTCAAAGCCTCACAGGTCAAGACATCAAGATAGACTCGGGTAAAAGTTGGAGTGGTGTAGGTCGGAAGGAAAACTCCCGAATTTGCCTCTTTCCGCTCTCCGAGACAGGAAACAAATTTTAAGACCGTATCATTCGGATTGAGCCAGGGAGTAATATTTGCTGTCAATCGCACACCACCCGGAAGATGTAAAAGCGAATCCTTTTTCTCACAGATAGTATCAATGAAGTAATAAAGCCTCCGGTCGCCAAACTTTGACGAATCCCTCGGGGAAAGATAAGCCAGAGAATATACCGAATCCACCCGGCCTGGTGTAATGAGAGCGACCGGGGAAGGAATGAGGGGGGAGTTCTCCTCATTGGGGATAGAAATAACCTGACACCCGGTAATCTTCACCAAACGCCAGGTTCGGTCTTCGGTATCCTTTTTGACCGGCTCAAAATGACCCCATTGCCAGCAAGAAGCTGTAAATCGTTTGGTAATTATCGTGTCTTTGTCCACAAAGAAGGTTTCATAAATACCACTATCCCGATCGTATGGAGTAATAGAGCAGATGTGAATTCTAAACTCACCAATCAAATCTCGGCGGAAAATGTAAGTTGCGGTCGTATCCTTCACGAAAAGAAGCGTATCCTTAACCTTGGTCGAATCCCAGAAGATTTTCCGAGCAAAACCAGTCGCAAGGAATTTAGCCTGGGAGCGGTCCGAGGCCGAATGAGCATAATTCCACAAACGTGCCTTTGCCGCGGAATCTAAGGGAAGAATTGAATCTTCAAAAACCGAGAAGGCAAAAACCGAACCGTGCGTCGTCTCAACCAGTTGCCGAATCGCTTGCGAATCCGCTTTGGTCCCGGTAAAAAATTCTGGTGGCGGTGGATTCCCACAATGGAAGAAGAAAAATAAACCGATAAATAAGAAAAAGAGTAAAGGCAAGCGTCTAATCATAAATCCTCCTCAATAAGAATTTCCCCCGAAACCAACGCAATCGGGGTTTTCATCCCTTCACCCGATTGGGGAAAATTCGTTTTTTGGGAAAGACCCAAACTAATATCTAAACTTCTCTTCATAACTAAAATTATAGCATACTTTTTCTCATCGTCAAGGGGTTAACCTCTTCCTATCCCGGGGAAATAGACTCGCTTCCCGAATATTCTTCAACCCCAAAAGTGTCGCCGTCAATCTCTCTAACCCAATCGCTAACCCACCGTGCGGTGGCATCCCGTAATCAAATATCTCTAAATAAAACCGAAAGTCATCCGGATTAAGACCAAATCTTTTTATATTTTCCTCAAGAAGGTCGGGGTTATGAATCCTTTGGCTACCGGTCGTAACCTCCAATCCCCGGTAGAGTAAATCGAAACCGCGAGAAAAACCGGGTTTTTTATCGGGCATGGTATAAAAGGGGCGGAGGGAGGAGGGGTATTTGGTGATAAAGACGAATTCGGAGTCATATTTCTCTTTTGCCCATAAGGTTATCTTTCTCTCCTCTTCTGGGGTCAAGTCTTTTTCTTCCTCATCCCCCGAAACTATCCTTTTCGCCTCAACCCATTCAATCCTCGGAATCTCTTCTGGTATCGGTATTTCTTCGATTTGAAAATGAGAGAGAAGGTCTTTCTTCTGGTTCAATCGGGAAAGAATCGCTTTGATTAAAGAAACCTCCAAATCCATCACATCATTCTCATCTTCAATGAAACCCATCTCTAAATCCAGACTAACATATTCGTTTAAGTGCCGGCTCGTCTCATGCTCTTCTGCCCGGTAAACAAAACCCACCTCATAAACCCTTTCGTATCCGGCACCAACCAGCATCTGTTTATAAAACTGCGGACTCTGGGTGAGATAGGCTTTCTTTTCAAAATACTGGATGGCAAAAAGATTTGCCCCACCTTCTGTTGCCTGGGAGATAATCTTTGAGGTATGAACCTCTAAGAAATCATTTTCATCTAAAAATTCCCGAAACCCTTTAACGATTTCCGCTTGAATGCGAAAGATGGCGCCAATTCCCGGATTTCGTAAGGCTAATGGCCGATAATCAAGCAGAGTATCCAGTTTTAAGTTCAAGAGTTCCTTTCTTCTCCCCACTTCAAAAGGAAGTTCCTTTGCCTTAGAGATCAATCTAATCTCTTTAACAAGAATCTCAATCCCTTCTGGTGCCTTTTCTTCTTCGCGCACTATCCCTCTAACTTCCACACAAGACTCTTTAGTGAAATTCTCCATCTTTTTAATCAAATCCTTATCTGCAACCACTCCTTGAATCTCACCACTCCGGTCGCGGAGGCGAAGAAAGGTTATTCCGCCCAATTCTCTAATCTGGGCAATCCAGCCCTTAAAGAGAATCTCTTTTCCGATGAAATCCCTTATCTTGCGGACTAAAACCCGCTCCATAAACCGATAAACCTCCGGATGGTAAGAGAACAAAAATCAGTCCAAGGATTAGTGCGGTCCTGAGCTCCAGGAGAGCAGAAGAGAAAGACCATCTTCTTTTCACTTCTTTACCATTTTTTCTCAATCTTTCCTCAGATAAGACGAAGAGACCATACTCAAGCCCGAAACCAAAAAGGCAAGCGTAAGCCATTACCTTTGGCGGATTAAGAAACAACATGACCCCAAGAACAAGAAAGAAGTTAGCAAGATAAAGAGGATGACGGAGCCAGTAGATTGAAGAGGTGATGACCTCGGGCAAAGAGAATACCCGGCTATCCGACTCCCTTCCGATATAACCCCGGGCCCAGAAACGCAACGTCATGCCAATAATTAGCGAGGCAAATCCAATTTGATTTTTCCCCAACGGGGTGAAGGGGTGGAAACCCCTATTGAGCGGGGCTTGGGGAAAAATCATAACTTGGGGGGATGAAAAAGGAAGAAGAACAAGAAAGAAAATCCCGCCAATAACTCCCCGCCACCGATACAAAAACTTAGACAATAAAGAAACCTTAACCTCAATACGCTCGGGCAAAATAGACCTCATATTTCGCTTCCGAACCACAGACCACACACCTTCCTCCTCTCTTTCCTCCATCCGGAATAACTCGGGGAGAAGACTTCGTCTCTTGCCTTACCCTATCCTCGCATTCCCTTTCCCCGCAGAGGGAAATCAGGAAAAAGCCGGGCTTTTCCTGAAGAACCCTTTTCGCCTCCGCCAGACTCTCCACCCGACTAATCCTTTCGGAAAGAAACTCCCTTGCCTTCTTTTTCATCTCCTCCTGAATCTCTTTCAAGAAAACCTCACACCGCGCTCCTATCTCCTCCTCCTTCACCCTCTCCCTTTTCTCATTGGTCCTCTTCTTTACACACAAAGTCTTATTCTTTATCTCCTCCTCCCCAATCTCAATCCGCAAAGGAACGCCTCGCATCTCCCATTCGTTAAACTTCCAGCCTGGAGAAAATTCTGTCCGTTCGTCAAAATAAGAAGAAATCCCTTTTTCTCTCAACCGGTCAGAAATCTCCCTTCCCTTAGACAAGAGACTCTCATTAAGTTTTGCCTCCTTTGTCAGAATTGGCACAATCACCACTTTCGTTTCGGAGACCCCCGGTGGTAAGACAAGCCCCCGGTCATCACCGTGAACCATCACCAGCGCTCCGATGATTCGGGTTGAAACACCCCAGGATGTGCCGAAGGGATACTTCTCACTATTATCTGAATCCAGAAACCGAATCTCGAAGGCGCGGGAGAAATTCTGACCCAAATTATGGGAGGTCCCGGCTTGAAGCGCCTGACCATCCGGCATCAACGCCTCTAAGGTATAAGTCCTTTTCGCTCCGGCGAACCGCTCGCTCTCTGGTTTCTCTCCCACCAGCACCGGAATCGCCAGAAACTCTCCAAGAAGCCGTTCATAGACGGCAAGGATTTTCAATGCAAACTCCTCTGCCTCCGCTTCGGTTCGGTGCAAGGTATGACCCTCCTGCCATAAAAACTCTGTCGTCCTTAAAAAAAGCCGGGTCGTTTTCTCCCAGCGGATGACATTCACCCATTGATTGACTAAAACCGGCAGGTCGCGATAAGACCTAACCCATTTAGCAAACATTGAGCAGATAATTGCCTCCGATGTTGGTCTCAAGGCAAGTCTCTCCTCCAGCTCCTCCTCTCCTCCCCTTTCCACCCAGGCACACTGCGGGGCAAAACCTTCAATATGTTCCTTCTCTTTCAGAAGAAAACTCTCCGGGATAAAGATGGGGAAATAAGCATTCCTCACCCCCAACTCCCTGAACTCCCTGTCCAGAAAATCCCGAATTCTCTCCCAGATGGCAAAACCCGCGGGTCTAATCACCATACACCCGCGCACCGGGGCATAATCCGCCAGTTCGGTTTTAAGACAAACCTGAGTGAACCACTCCGAGAGATTCTTCTTTTCGGGCAAACTTTTCATCTAAGGGAATTATAGGGAAAAACCGTTAAGTGTCAATTGTCCCTTCCTTACACGCTTTCAACGGATGAGGGAGTAAAGAAAGATATTCACCCCCATCCGAAATGCCTCTTCCCTCTTCTCTTCTGGATCATTGTGCGCCTCGGTCCAGCCATCCGAGATATTCGTATTCCAGGTATAAAAAACGCACAACCTCCCCCTATGGAAGATGCCAAATCCCTTCGGTCTCCCCTCGTAATGCTCATGAATCTTGGGCAAACCGTTCGGAAAAGAATAGAAGATGTGATAGATGGGAAAATCAAAAGGCAACTCAACCAGTTCCGAGTTGGGAAAGACCTTCCTCATCTCCCTCCGGAAACTCTCATCCATCCCGTAATCATCATCGGCATATAAGAAACCCCCTCTATCAAAAAATTCCCTGAGCCGTTTCACCTCTTCCTCGGAAAAGGCAATATTCCCGTGCCCGGTGACAAAGAGAAAGGGATAAGAGAAAAGGTTTTTATCAAGAAGCGAGACATGCGCCTCTTCCTCCGCAACCAGAACCCCGGTTCTTCTTCTTATCTCCCGGGCTAAATTGGGAATGGCATCCGGGTCATTATACCAATCGCCCCCGCCTTCATAACGGAGCCGAGCAATTTTAATCTGCCCAAAGGAAAAAGAGAGGAGAAAAAGGATAAAAAGAAGGACTCCCAATCTCCCCAAGTTATGATTTTTCCCCAAGCCCCGCTCAATAGGGGTTTCCACCCCTCTTGCGGAAAAAAAACCCGTGGTTTTTTTCCTGTCACCCCGTTGGGGAAAAATCCTTTTCCCCAAGCCCCGCTCAATAGGGGTTTCCACCCCTTCACCCCGTTGAGGAAAAATCTCTCCCATCAGTCTCATAAAAATCCTATATATGAAACTCAATAATGTCCCCATCTTTTAAGATATGGTCAACCCCAACCCTTTGCCCGGGGAAAATCTCCCTATCATTATTTGACCAGAGCCGGGCGTATTTCAGATTCCGGGCAAAGTCTTTATGAAGATGCTCTGCGCAATCCAGGACCGTTGAGCCCGATTTCAAAATAACCGGCTCGGTAAAATCTGGTTTACTCCCCGGTGGTTTCGTATAGACTCGAATGATATTAAGGCTTAAAAAGATTTCCCTCTTCAATTCCTCAATCCCAACCTTCTCGGCCACCGATATTGAAATGAGATTGGGCACCAATTCCTTCAAAATCTCAAACCGAACCAGAGCTCCCTCAGTCTCAATTTTATTCCCGACTGGAAGAAGATTTCTCTCTACCTTCCCACCCTCTAAGATTTTAAGCCCCCTTTCGTAATCATCCAGGACCTCTTCCGAAGAGAGGTCTAAGAGATAAATTAGAGAATCTGCCGAGCGGAGGATATGAAAATACCAGGGAGGCGCATCCTCAGTCAAAGGCGGGGTATCAATCATCTGAATCTGAATATTCTCATAAGAAAGCATCCCACATAAAGGGACTTTGGTGGTGAAAGGATAATCCGCAACTTCGGTATTAGCCCGGGTCAATAATTTAACCAGAGCGGACTTCCCCGCATTCGGAAAACCAAAGACCGCCACCTGACCCGCCCCCTTCTTCTCAAAGTGATAAAGGATTGTTCTCTTCGTCTGCGGTTTCTTTTGTAACTCCTTTTGCAGTTTAGAGAGTTTAGTCTTAATCTCCTTTTGTAATTTCTCCGTCCCCTTATGTTTAGGAACGGTCGCCAGCATCTCTTTGAGAGCGAGAATCTTCTCTTCTGGTGTCTTTGCCAGCCGAAACTTCTCCTCCGCCTCTAAGTATTCTGGTGTCAAATTCGCCGGCATACTTAATCATTTTACCCCAAAACCCGAACCGGTCAAGATGTTAATCCCCACAGAAAATTACCTTTATCTATCTTGTCGGATTGGCAACCCCGGGTATAGGCATAATAAAAGTTATTCTCCCGGTAGCGATTAACGATACTGCCTCTAACCAATGATTACCAGTTCCTTCGCTCCATCCGCACACGATTCGCCCGTTGCCATCAACATCCGCCAGGGCGATAAAATAGTCGCCGTTATAAAAGATTAAGGTTTCGGGCTAAGGCGAAACTAATTATTAGAATTTCCTCCACCCCATATCTCCTTGGGCAACTAATCAAAAGACTTTTCTGAGTAGAAGAGGGGATTCGCAAGGAGATTGGAAAGAAGAAGGGAAGAGGAATAAAAGGAGGGATTGGGGGAGAGAGGGAATTCGGGTTAGAAGGAGGCCTAAAGAAAGGCTTAATAAGGGACCTGGTATAGGATAGAGGGAGCAAAGGGGGATAAAATAAGGAAAAATGGGCTAAGTTATTGAAAGATAAGGACTTAGAGGCAAAAACCGGTGAGAAAAAAGTTTCCTCGCAGGAAACTTTTCTGCCAACCGAGGATTAGCGGAAGTGAAGAATAGAGCGAGTGCTTTTCATAAGAGAGAAATGCCCGTTTTTTCAAATTTCGAAAAATCATCCCATATTTTAACCAGGAAGATTAGTGGTTTTGTCTTATGTTTGCCATTTGGGAATAGGAATCCCTTGCATTATTAAAATCTTTTGGTAATATACAGTATGGAAGAAATCTTTAAGAAGATTGAATCCTTTCGGGAAGATATGGTTTTCCTCCAGAAGGAGTTGACCGCCCGACCGGCAATTGGTCCCGAAAATGGCGGAAAGGGAGAAATGGAAAAGGCTATCTTCTTGAAGGGTTTCATTAAAGAGATTGGCTTGAATTATGAGGAATATAATGCCTTTGACGAAAGGATTAATGGGGAAAGACCAAACCTCCGGGTTAATCTTTCGGGAGAGGATGAGAGCAAAACCTTCTGGATTATTACCCATCTGGATGTCGTTCCGGCCGGAAACCTTTCCCTCTGGCAATCTGACCCATTTTCCGCGGTGGTGAAAGATGGAAAGATTTATGGTCGGGGAACCGAAGATAACCAGCAGGAGATGGTTGCTTCTCTTTTCGCCTTGAAGGCATTAAAGGATTTGAACAAAAAACCAACCTGCACCGTTTCTCTTCTCTTCGTTGCCGATGAGGAGACCGGAAGTCGTTTTGGAATGGGTTACCTTCTGAATAACTTCTCGTTATTTAGAAAGGAGGATTTGATTTTAGTGCCGGATGCGGGTAATCGGGATGGTTCTTTGATTGAAATTGCCGAAAAGACAATTCTCTGGTTGAAATTTCTCGTTAAGGGTAAACAGACTCATGCCTCAACCCCGGATGATGGGTTGAATGCACATCGTTTGGGAGCCCGTTTTCTTCTCCTTTTGGATAAAGAACTCCACCGCCGATTTAAGAAGAGAAATCGTTTATTTAATCCTCCCTTTTCTACCTTTGAGCCAACGAAGAAGGAGGCGAATTGTCCAAATATCAATACAATTCCCGGAGAAGATGTTTTCTACTTTGACTGCCGGCTCCTTCCCGAATATCACCCGGATGAGATAACCGGATTTATTGAAGAATTAAAAGAAGATTTCCAGAAGCGGTATGGGGGTGAAATTTCTTATGAAGTGGTGATGAAGGGAGAGGTGGCACCGCAAACCCCTCCGGATGTTGAAGTGGTGAAGCGGTTGCGAAAGGCAATAAAGATGGTTTACCCCATTAATCCAAAATTGGGAGGGATTGGGGGCGGAACGGTTGCCGCACTTCTCCGAAAACGAGGCTTTCCCTGTTGTGTCTGGGGAAAGAACGAAGGCCAGGCTCATCAGGCGAACGAATACTGCTTAATTGATAATATGGTAAATGATTGCAAGGTTTATACCGCCTATGCGCTCCTTTAGAATTCTAAGGGAAGAACATTACCTCTTCGAACGAACGATGAAGGTGTTGAATCGGTTCCTTTTACAGCATAATTTCTCGGTTCGTTTTTTCTCCGACTTCTTCTCCCTCTTTACCAAACTTCTTCTTGCCCACTTGAAGAAAGAGCAAATTCTCTTCCCCTTGATTGCCTTACCTTCGGAAAGTGAAAATAAACCCCTCTCTTTTCTTGATACCTCATTTTGGGACCGGAATCTGAAAGAAGAGATTGAAGGGGCAAATTCTGCCCTTGATCAGAAGGAATGGGATAACTTCTCAACCCACCTTGAAGGTATCATTCTTCTCCTTTCCCGTCATATCTTCCAGCAGGAAGAGGGAGCCTTTTCGGAGGAGGGTTCTCTTTCCGAAGATTTAGACCGAAGGGTTGCCAGAATGTTTGACGATTGTTATCCTAAACCGGGAGGAAAGCAACTTCTTTCTTCTTTCCATTTTCTTTTGGAGGAGATGGAAAGAGTGGTAAGATGAGGATTGGAGATTTAGAGAAGAAGATTTTAATAAAAAAGACCCGTCTGGAAGAGATTGAGCAAGAACTCCTGAAACCCGAGGTGCAGAAAAACCCCCAACTCTTAGCCCTTCTTTCCCGAGAATATAAGGAGATTAAAACGACGCTGGAAAACTTTCAGGAACTGAAAAAGATTGAAAAGGAACTGGGTGAGATAGAAGGTCTTACCGAGAAAGATTTGGAAGAAGTGGTGGAGAGTGAGAAAGAGCGCCTCAAAAAGGAATGGGAAAGATTATATCAGAAGATTTTAAGTCTCTTTTTACCGGGGAGTATTGACTTTAAGAAGAATTGCCTCGTGGAGATTCGAGCCGCAGCCGGGGGAGAAGAAGCGGCACTTTTTGCCGCGGATCTCTTTCGGATGTATACTAAGTTTTTAGAAAAGAAGGGGAAAAGTTGGACGGTCTTATCTTCTACCCCATCCGACCGAGGCGGTTTTAAGGAGATAATCTTCGCCGCAGAAGGAGAAGGAACCTATGACCTCCTCCGGTTTGAACAGGGAGTCCATCGGGTTCAAAGAGTGCCGATTACCGAAGCGAGTGGCCGGATTCATACCTCCACCGTTACCGTCGCGGTCCTGGTTGAACCAGAAGAGGTAGAAGTTCATATCCGACCCGAAGATTTAAAAATTGATGTCTTCCGGGCATCAGGACACGGCGGACAACATTTACAGATGACCGACTCCGCAGTCCGCATCACCCACCTCCCAACCGGTATCGTCGTCACCTGCCAGGATGAGCGAAGTCAATACCAGAACCGAGAAAAGGCATTAAAGATTCTGAAGGCGCGTATCTTAGAAAGGGAGCGGAAAAAAAAGGAGGAGGAGACGAAAGCGGAGAGGAGAAAACAGATCGGCTCCGGCGAGCGGGCAGAAAAGATTAGAACCTATAACTTTCCGCAAAATCGGGTGACCGACCACCGGATTAACCTCTCTCTTTATAACCTGGGAGAGATTCTTGATGGTGAACTCGACCCACTGATTGAGGAATTAAAGAAAAAGGAGATGGAAGAATACCTATGGACCTCCGAGAAGTGAGCAAAGCCTTTTCCCTTCCTTATGAAGAGGTAGAGAACCTCTTTCTCCATTACACCAAAATTCCCCGTTATCGCCTCTACTCTTCTCCCCCGACGAACCAGATTAACGAAGAATTTCTTTCTCTCTTAGAAAAGAAGAAAGCTGGTTATCCGACCCAATATCTCACGCGGACCGCCTTTTTCTTAGATTTGGAACTTTATGTTGACGAGAGGGTATTTATTCCCCGACCGGAGACCGAAGGGCTTGTCATCCTAATCTCCCAGTCCCTTCCTCAGAGAGAGCCACTTAGGTTCTTAGAGATTGGAACCGGTTCCGGTAATATTGCCATCAGTTTAGCCCGACTCTTTCCGAGGGCAGAAATCATCGCTACTGATATTTCGGAATCCGCTTTATCCGTTGCTCGGATTAATATCCTCCGCTACAAATTAGCCGAGAGGGTCAGGTTAGTGAAATCGGACCTTTTTTCCGCTCCGGAAATCAAGTCCTCTTCCTTTGATTTGCTTGTCTCCAATCCGCCTTATATCCCAACGGAAGAGATTGAAGAACTGGATAAAGGGGTCAAAGAGTTTGAGCCCAAAATTGCCTTGGATGGAGGTCCGGACGGATGCCTTTATCTCAAGAGAATAATTGAAGAAGGGAGAAGATACTTAAAACCGGGAGGGAAAATCTTTCTGGAGATTGACCCGAGGGCAAGAGAAAGAATCCTTTCCTTAGAAGGTTCTGCCCAATTTTATCCCGACCTTTCCGGTTCAATCCGTTATGCGGTTCTCTCCCCGAATTCCGGTTAGAGGCGATGGAGATTGCTATTCTCTTTAATCCCAAAAAGAAAGGGGTGGAAGAGATTGTGGCAAGGGTTTTCTCTTTTCTGAAAAGGCGCGGGATAAAGGTGAAGTTCTTAAAGTCCGCAAGTGATTTCGGTTATTCTCAATCCATCGTGAAAAAGAGGGATTTCTTAAAGAATACCTCTCTTCTGATTGCTATTGGTGGGGATGGGACGATTCTTGCCTCTTCCCATCTGGTTGAAGAGCGGTCTATTCCGATAATGGGGATAAATGTTGGGAGTTTGGGGTTTTTAACCCTCTTTTCCCCAAAATCTGCCCTCCCTGCCCTCAACGATTTCTTAAAAGGGAAGGCGAAGATGGAAGAGAGGATGGCTTTAAGGGCATTTTTTCGGAAAAGGATATTCTTCGCCTTAAATGATGTCTGTATCAATTTCGGACCGACCTTACGGGCGATTGACATCTTTCTTTATTCCCGGGATAAGTATATCTCGCACTTTTTGGGCGACGGGGTAATCATTGCGACGCCGACCGGTTCAACCGCCTATTCTCTGGCTTGTGGTGGTTCAATTATCCACCCTTCCCTCTCCTGCTTAATCATCACCCCAATCTCACCTCATGGTCTTACCGCCCGACCATTGATTCTCTCCGCCGAGGAAGAGATAATAATTGAACTAGGCGAAAAGAGTGAAAGAGGAGTTTTGGTAATTGACGGTCAGAAGAGATTACCAATTCAACCGAAGGAGAGGGTAAAGGTATCAGCGGCAAAAGGAAAGGTAAAACTCCTCTCCCCCGAGGAATTTGACTATTTTTCCATCCTTCGACAAAAGATGCGCTGGGGTGGATGAGGTCAAAAAACTTAAAGGTGAATGATATTCAAAGACACTTAAACGGACTGCGCAACCGGGAAGAAATCCCAATAATAAAATTTGCTACCATCCCAAATTTCCTTACCCTCTCCCGCCTTTTCCTTCTCCCCCTCATCCTATTCTTTCTTGCCACCCAGCAAATCTATTCCGCTTTAATCCTAATGTTTATCTCCTGGGTTTCGGATGCCCTGGATGGTTATCTTGCCCGGAGGTTAAATCAGGTGACCCCGGTTGGTAAAATCTTAGACCATCTTGTAGATAAAATCTGGGTCTCCAGTGTTTTCGTTGTCCTCGTAATGACGAAAAGATTACCCCTCTCCATCGCCCTGGCAGTAATCATCCGCGATTTATTGATTGTCCTTGGTGGTTCCATACTGGTAAGAAGAGGGGTAATCCCTTATTCCAACATCTTCGGGAAAATTACCGGGTTTCTGTTTGCCCTCTTAATCCTCACCTATGCCCTGGGAATTAAACCCCTTACTCAACCCGTCTTTTTCCTCACCTGGTTTTTCTTAGTTGTCTCTTTTCTCAGTTATATCCCTTTCTTTCTTAAAGGTTCTAAATCAAAAGGATTTTCTGGAGATATTTCCCATTAAGACCAAGGAAATATACCCCTGGTTTTAATCCTCTTCCCGCAATTTGATAGATATGTCTTCCAGCAGAAATCAGACCTTTTTCTATCACCAATACCTTCCGGCCCAGGGGGTCAAAAATCGCTAATTCCAAATCCTGAGGTGCGGAGAGGGAAAAAGTAATCCGAAGAGAACGGGAGAAGGGATTGGGTGAAACCGCCACCGAAAAGGCTTTCCCTTCAGAAAAATCACTGATTGCTGAGTAAACCGTGGCTTTGTGTAAAATCCAGTTCTGCGGGTCAAACCGAACTTGATTCGGCTCAAAGGAAAGGTAAAAGACAGTTTGTTGGGGAGAGGTGTCAATCGGAATTGTCCGAAGGAGAGTATCGGTTGTCCCCAGTAAAAGCACTTGCACCGGTATGTGGAATACCGGTGGTGCCAGATTGCCATTGTTCTGACTGATAGAAATCTCCACCCGAAAGGAATCACCCTCTCGGCTCTTTGTCCAGTAGACCGAATAGTTGGGATAACCAGCCATATAGACCCATTCCCGGAAAAAGGTTTCCAGATTCAATCCACTCACCATCTCGTGAATTCTTCGGTAGTCTTCGGTATTAGCCGTCCGATACTTAAAGGAATCGCCGTAAACTCGGAGGGCTCGGAAGAATATCCCGGGATTTTCTCCGGTATCTCCCTCAACATAGCGCAACATATGCTGAATCCAACTTCCTTTACAATAGATATGGCCGTAGGCGAAAAGTTGATTTGGTGGTGGGTCATAAAGCGGAAAGCGGTAACTTAAATCCTCCTGAAAGTAGATATTCTTTCGGGTATTCATCAGGTTTAGGAAATAGTTGCGACCATTCCGGTAACCGAGATATAAGGCATCGGAATAGGTCGCAAACCCTTCGTTGAGCCAGATGTTTGCCCAGTTGAAGCAGGTCACCATATCACCCCACCACTGGTGAGAAAGTTCGTGAGCAATACCCGACTCACTCCCCTGGATCACCCAATTCCGATGGACGCCGGTCATTGTCTGATGTTCCATCCCACCCCAGGCAAAAGGATAGAGGGAGACCATTCCGTATTTCTCAAAGGGATAAGGACCATAAAGGGAAGTATCGGAAAAGAAAGCCATCATTAAGGGGGTGTTGCGAAAGGAATTGACGGCGGAACTTGAATCCTCGGGCCAGATGTAATACTTAATCTCTAAGGATTCATTCGGCGTGATGTGATGCCAATGAGAAAATGTGGCGTAGACGGAAGAGGCAAAACATATGAGATAAGTAGCAATTGGATAGTTGTGGCGCCAGAAATAGGTCCTTCTCCTCCTTACCGGGTCATAGGTTGCCGAGTCAAGTTTTCCGTTGGCACACACCCGAAAAGAATCAGGAACCGTAACAAAAATCTCCACTCCTCTCTCCGCTTTATCCCAAGGTTCGTCCCAAGAGGCAAACCAAGTTCGGGCATCGGATGGTTCGGTGCAGGTATAGGCAATATTATGGAGGGTATTCCCACCCCGGGAATAAAAGAGAAAACCGTTGTTTGGGGTATTAGGCAGGCGATGATAAAAGATGGTAATGTCAGTTGATTCACCCCGTCCGAGCGCCCGGTTCAATTCGATTCTCAAATAACCATTGCCCGTTGACCAGAGGAGATTGGTATCTCCTCTCTTCACTGAGTCTGCAACCAAATCCGAAAAGTGGAGGGAGAAGGTATCCAAAGTGGGCACTTCTGATTTTATCGTGATTATCTCTTTGGCGTTATAACTACCCTCGGTCATCGGGAGTTCTATCTCCAAATGATAGAAGCGGACATCGTAGGTGTGAGATGATTCCGCCATCTCTGTCTTTGGATTAAACTTTCCGATATGGTAAAAAGATAAGAGAAAAAGGATTAGGTTCACCTTGTTCTTTTTTCGAACCGACGATTTCTTCTTCCCCGGAACTCTCTTCTCGGTCGGGCTTCATTCACTCGTAGATTCCGACCCATAAATTCTTTTCCGTTCAGTTCCGAGATCGCATTTTGGGCGGAGTTCCGATTGGGCATCTCAATGAAGCCGAATCCTCGGGAGATCCCGGAGAACTTATCCCTGATAACTGTGACGGATACCACCTCGCCGAAGGCATTAAATACCTTCCTCAGGTCTTCCTCCGTCGCTTCGCGTGGCAAATTGCCAACATAGATATTCATACTAACCTCCACCTTTTTTTCTTTCCAACTTCTTTCTTACCATCTCCTGCCAGTATTTGAGAGAGGAGACTCTTTCTCGTTTCGAGCGCAAAAGGATATTTTTCACCCGGAGGTCAAAGATTTCTGCTTGGAGTCTCTTCTTCTCCCTCTCCCTCCGGATTAAACTAATGAGACCATTTGGTCCGGGGAGATAGATTAAGGCAAGGATGGAAATAATCAAAATTAGCGGGATTATCCTCTTCCCCATTAAACGTTTGAACCGGGACGGGAAAATCTCTGGCCGTAAAGGGTGAAGAAGAAACTTCCCGCATATTTCGCTTTCGTCTCCTCCTCAATCCGGAGGAGTTCATTATATTTACAAACCCTCTCTCCCCGACAGGGTGCACCGGATTTTATCTGATAGGAATTAGTAGCAAAAGCCAGGTGGCTAATGAAGGTATCTTCGGTCTCACCAGAACGATGGGAGATAACCGGTGCGTATCGGGAACGTTGGGCAAGAGAGATACACTCTAAGGCTTCCGTTAGTGTCCCAACCTGATTCACCTTAACAAGAACCGCATTGGCTATCCCTTCCTTTATTCCTTTGGTTAAAAGGGAAGGAGAGGTGACAAAGATATCATCACCCACTAACTGGATTTTCTTCCCCAACTTATCGGTTAATACCTTCCAACCCGCCCAGTCCTTTTCGGAAAGGCCATCTTCAATAGAAATAAGGGGATACTTCTTCACCCAATCTTCATAGAGACCAATCAACTCTTCGGAGGTGAGCCTTTTCCCTTCGGGTTTGAGATGATAGAGATTTTCCTTCTCGTCATAAAATTCGCTTGCTGCACAATCAAGGGCAAAAAAGAGGTCAATTCCCGGTTCGTAATTCGCTGCCTCAATCGCCTGAAACAGGAGGTTAAGTGCCGATTCGTTATCCTTCAAGTTCGGCGAAAATCCCCCTTCGTCACCCACCCCGGTCAAAAGTCCTTTCTTTGCTAAAATCCTTTCCAATGCCTTATAAACCTCCACCCCGAAACGAAGGGCATCCGAGAAGGTTTGGGCACCAATCGGCATCACCAGAAACTCCTGTATGGATAAATTATTTGGTGCATGCTTCCCACCATTTATCAAGTTAAATTGGGGAATGGGAAGAAACTTCCCCAGATTTCCTCCCAGATAGAGATAAAGGGGAATGGAGAGGAAATTAGCCGCCGCCTTACAACAAGCGATTGAAACCCCAGTGGTGATATTCCCTCCGGAGGAACCAAAAATTGACCGAAGGGTTGAATCAATTAAGGGCTGTTCTAAGACCGAAAGGCCACACAATTTTTCCTTCGCCTTCCTTAGAAGTTCCACTGCCTTCCTTACCCCTTTCCCTTGATAGCGCTCATCCCCATCTCTAATCTCCTCTACTTCTTTTTTCCCTTTTGACTTCCCCGCCGGAACCTGGCATATCCCCCTATCCCCACTTTTCGTTATTACCTCCACCTCTAAGGTTGGGTCTCCGCGCGAATCAAGAATCTCCCTTCCCCGAATCTCTTCAATCAGAGAACCATTATATCGCATTTTGCATTCTCTCATAAATCTCTCTCCTTTTCTGATAAAGGGGAAAACTCTCTACCAACTCCTTCACCTCCCCTCTCACCTCAGAATAGACATCTTCGTTTCCGATATTCTTTAATACCTTATCAATCAGCCGGGCGATTCTTTTCATCTCTTCTCTTCCCATACCGCGCGTCGTCAGAGCCGGGGTTCCCAGTCTTATGCCGGAGGCAATAAAAGGCTTTTGTGGGTCATAAGGAATCGTATTACGGTTCACAGTGATATTTGCTTTCCCCAAGGCATTCTCCGCATCCCGACCCGTAATTCCTTTGGAGCGCAGGTCAACTAACAGGAGATGGGTATCAGTGCCACCTGCGACCAGGCGATAGCCCAAACCCTTCAACTCTTCAGCCAGGGTCTTGGCATTTTCCACTACCCTTCTTTGATATTCCCGAAACTCATCGGAAAGTGCCTCCTTAAAACAGACCGCCTTCGCCGCAATCACGTGTTCTAATGGTCCACCCTGCATACCGGGGAAAGTTGTTTTATCAATCACCTCCGCATAGATTCCCTTACACATTATCACCGCACCTCTTGGACCGCGAAGTGTCTTATGGGTCGTTGTCGTCACAACATCCGCAAAGGGAATGGGTGAAGGATGAAGACCAGCAGCCACAAGTCCAGCGATGTGAGCAATATCCGCAACATGAAAAGCCCCGCAATCCCCACAGATTTGCGCAAAGCGGTCAAAATGTAAGGTTCGGGGATAGGCGGAAGCACCCGAAACAATAATCTTCGGTTTATTCTCCTTAGCCAGCTTCCACAACTCATCATAATCAATCATCTCCGTTTCCGGATGAACGCCGTAATGAACTACCCTAAAATATTTCCCTGAGAAGTTAATCGGATGACCGTGGGAAAGATGACCGCCGTGCGTTAAATTCAAACCAAAGATTGTATCCCCCGGATTAGCAAGAGCAAAATAGGCGGACATATTTGCCTGAGTTCCAGAATGGGGTTGGACATTAGCGTGTTCACACCCAAAAAGCTTTTTCAAACGTTCGATAGCAAGAAGTTCTACCTGGTCAACAAATTCGCAACCACCGTAATAGCGCTTCTTCGGTAACCCCTCCGCATACTTATTAGTCAGAACTGAGCCCAATGCACAAAGCACCGCTTCGGAGGCAAAATTTTCGGAAGCGATAAGTTCTAAGGTCTTATGCTCCCTTTCGGTTTCAAGGCGGATCGCCTCAAAAACCTCTGGGTCAACCCTCTTCAGTTCGTCTGGAAACATAAGGTAGTATAAGAGAAAAAGAGTTAGCCGTCAATCCCTAAAAACCTTTCCCACTCTTTTGCTAACCGGTCGCGATTGGTTAAGTCAATCTCAATAATCTCAATTTTGAAATCTTCTAATAACCTCTGGAGAAAAGGAAGAGGAGCAATGGGAATGGTGGCGATAACGGGAGATTCACTTTCCATTAATTCCCAAACCAACTCCTTAAATCTTTCCGAAAAGAGTTCCATCTTGCCAATTTCGTCAATAATCACCAACCCTCCTTCCTCTTTCCCTTTTGCCAATTCAGAAAGGGCAATCTTTTCAAATCGGTCTCGGTCCACTCGGTATTTAGAAACCCGGTAGGGGGTGGAGAAGTGGATGTAAGCCATTATCTCCTCCCCGCCGTTTAACCCCTTCACCTTAAAGCCAACCCTTTCCCCTTTCTCCCTCATCTCTTCGGTATAGAAACCAAAGACTTTCTTCTTCCTTCTCTTTAACTCCTCAGCAATTCTCTTAATCAGTGTTGTCTTCCCAATCCCCGGCCGACCTCTGAGGAAAATCTTTTTCATCTCTCATTATTATAAGGCGAAATCCTTTTCCCACAAGTTGACGAGGGAATTAAGATAAGATAAACTAAATTATGAGGAAAGGGTGCCTCTGGGAAATCCTCCTTGTCACTCTAATACTTTTTCTCTTAATTTTCTTTTATCTTCGCTATATAGAACCTTACATAAAAGGAACCGAAAACACCTTGAGGAAGATTGAGGAGATAACAGGCGAGAGGAAAGAGAAACGGAAGGAAAGAAAGGTTAGAAGATTAGTAAGAAAAGAATTACCAGAATCGGAGTCAACCGGTATTGAGGAGGTGGACGAATATCTAAGACAGCGGAAATGGGCACAAGAGAAACTGAAAAGGATAAGAAAATATCTCATCCCCCGATGAGCCGAGTTTTTCCCTCAATCCCCGTTCTTCTCACGCTTTCCCTCCTTTGCACAACGGAATGCACTTCAACCATCAGTCGTTACGAATCAAATATTATTGGTCAATCCCCGGAGTTAGTAAACTTTACTCTGGATTGGGAGGGGAAAATCCTTCTCCTTCCCGCCAGTGGTGAATACCTTCTCCGACTCGACACTACCCTATCTTTCTCCGAAACGATTCCTCTCCCCGAGCGGATTTTTCATCCGAAGAAGATTTTGGCTAACCTCTCTTACCTATTCATTAGTTCCCAAAAGGAACTCTTTATCTTTGGCCGAAGAGAAGGACTTTGGAAGAAGGTCCTCGCCTTTGACGAGATTTTGGATTTCACCCTTTCTTCCTCGGGTGAACTCTTTCTTTTAATCCGTGGGGAAAGGAAACTAAAAAGGCTTGACCGTTTCCTCAATCTTAGCGATTTCCCTTATCTTGATATTGACCCGACATCTTACTCCATTACCAGTTTGGACGATAAGTTATATCTTTTGAACCAAAAGAAAGAGGTTGTCGTTTTCTCAACCACCAATTATCAGAAAAGAATTATCACCTTTAAGAACCTTGAAGACCTCTTCCTTTTCTCCCCCTATCAGGAAGGAGAAAGGGTTTATCTCTTTTCCCAAAAGGGAAAGGTCTTTTCCCTGAAAGGAGAAGACTTACATCAAGTAGATACTACTCAACCACTTCTCTCTTGTTTTCCTCATTCTTCTTATCTTTTTCTCCTCTCTAAGGACTCAGGGGTTGAGAGAATTCTTCAAAGATGAGTTTGAGAAGGTTTATCCTCATTTTTATTTTCACCTTCTCTTTTTGTAATCTCCTGCGCGAGGATACCATTTTAGTTGCCGATTCCAAATTTGAGATCCAACTACCTTATCCTTTTATCTTTGGGGAATCAATCTTTGTTTTTTTGGGTGATTCTTTACTCCCGAGAAATTCCTTTTCCTTCTCTGACACTCCAAAACCCCACCTTCTCTTTTCTTCTCCCCTTCCGGAGAGTGTGCGGATAAAAGTGGTTTATTACCGTTTCCCCCTTTCCCAAATCCCCCGGGAATCTTTCCGCTACCAACCATCTCAAGCCAGAGAGAAGGAAACTCTTCCCTCAAAAGAAGTCGTTCCACCTTACACCTATCCTCTTTTATCCGAAGAACTTTCCTTTTCCGGCTCTAAGTATTTAGGTTTTAATTATTCCAACCAGGGCTTTTCTCTTGACCAGGCAACCGACTTGAAACTTTCTGGTTCGGCTGGTGATATTAACCTTTCCCTTTCTCTTTCTGACCGAAGCCTCCCCCAAGAAGAGAAGACTTTGGAGTTAAAGGAACTGGAAGGTATCTCTTTGACTATCTCCCGAGTTCCCTATCAGGTGGTCTTCGGTGATTTAGAAAACCTCTCTTCCTTTGGGGAGTTTGGCGGAGTAAAGAGAAAAGGGCAGGGGATATCATTTTCCCGAAAAACCGAGGGAGAAGAACTTCTCATTTCCTACTTGCGACCCCGCAATAAGTTTGGGGTAGTTTATCTTTCTGGCGAGGATGGCAAAAAAGGTCCTTATATCCTCACAGCGGAAGGGAAAAGGGTTTCGGTTGTTGTCGGAAGCGAAGAAGTCTTCCTTAACGGTGAAAGAAAAAAGAGGGGGGAAGATGAAGATTACACAATTGATTACTCTCGGGGTGAACTTACCTTCACCAATCGGGTCTTTATCAATTCCCTTTCCCGGATTGAGGTGCGATTCTTGTATTATACCACAGATTACGAACGTTCTTCCTTCTCATTTTCCCACAGTCACTCTGGAATTTTATCCCATTCCTTCTCCGCCTTCGGAGAGGAAGACGACCGGGGATATAACTTCTCTTTTCCTTTATCCGATGAGGAGAAAAGATACCTCTCAACAATTGGTGACGACTCAACTCGGGCATTTCTCCTATCCGCCCGTTACGTCGGAGAAGGAAAGGGAAGTTATCAAAAGAGAGACGGGGTCTTCGTCTATTGCGGTCAGGGAAAGGGAGATTACGAGGTCAGTTTTTCTTTTGTTGGTGAGGGAAAAGGAGATTATATCTATGACAATGAGATAAATGGTTTTCGGTTCGTTGGGGAAGGACAGGGGAACTGGACGCCCAAGACATTTATCTCTCTTCCCCAAAGAAGGCTCTTTCTCTCCGAGGTTCTTTCCCTTAGGTCTTATCCTTTCCTTCTCTCTCTTTCCGGAATTGGTTTGAACTTTGACCGGAATACCTTCTCTCCTGATGATGACGCTGATAACCTTGGATTTGGCTACGGGGTGAAGGCGGGTGTTAGCGGAAAGAGGTTTTCTCTTTCCGCAAAAAGGGAAGGCTATTTTAAGAATTTTCTCTTCCCGGAAGGAGAAGAAAATTTCCTTTATCTTTGGGGTGAGAAAAAAGAGGGGGTGAGAGGAATAACGGAACTGGAATGTGGAATTTTCAATGCGAAATGCGGAATCTCTCTCCTGGAAAAAGAGATTATTATCCCCCGCTATTCCTTTAAAACCTCCCTCCTCTTCCTCAATTTTAACTGGGAGAGGGCGAAACGCATTTCCCGGACCCAACTTTCCCTTACGCCCAAGATTTCTCTCTTTGAGCCGAGTTTTTCCTTCCGTTCCGAAAAGAACGAAACCTTAAAGACCTTAGAATACGTCCCAAACATCCAGGTCTCCTTGGGCAAAAATCTCATATCTCTGGGTTGGGAAGGGATTTATAAATGCGGAATTCCAGAAAGGATTAGTCGGATAAAAGGGAGCGGGAATTTTCTTTTTCCCTATTTAGAAATTGGTCTTCTCTTAGGCCAGGAAAAGATAAATGGCAAAGAGAAAATGGGAAATGCGGAAAACTTTGCTAACTGTCGGATTAAAATAAGGGAAATTCCCTTTTTGAGCGGGATTCTGGAAGGGGAATTAAAGAGAATTGGGGTTGAGGAAAAGGAGGTTCATTACATCAAGGTGGAAGAGGGAAAGGGAAATTATAAGAAAGACCCGAATACTGGTGATTATTTTCCCCATCCAGATGGTGATTACATTAAAATCCTTTTCCCAACCGGAAAGATTACATTCTCTTCGGCAAAAAGTGTTCGGGCGAACTTTTATTTCAACCCGAAAGAGGACGCTTCTTTCACTTCTCATCTCACCTGGCAGAAGAGGACCGATTATGAGGAAAGAGGCTTTACGATTTACTTTACCTTCCCTTTTCTCCGGTCCATCCTTATCCGGGGGAACAAAAGTTATAATCTCTCTTTTAATGAAAACTTATCTTATGAGTTTAAGAAAAGAATTCTTGATAAGAATTCCCTCTCATTACCGTTAACCGTTAACCGGCAACCGTTAAGCCTCACAATCGCACCGGGATTAGAGATAAATCGCGACCTGGGGTTCAACTCGGCTCTTTCCCGAAACCGATTAGAGAAAAAACTGAAATTGGAGAATACCCTAAGCACTTCTGCCATCCAGGAGATAAATCTCTCCTACGGTGAGATTACGGGGGAGGGTGGATTTAAAATCAAAAAAGAGGAAGGGACCTTTCTTCGTTCCTTTTCCTTCCGCCAGATTGGAGTGAGTTTAACCTTTTCCCTTATTCATCGCGCCAGTGAAGAGGAAGAAAGAATCCCTTATGACTTAACCCTCAGTGAACCACTCGGTTGGAGTTATGGGATGGGTTTTGAAGTGAACTCACATCCGGCAAAGAATTTAAACCTCTCTTTTCAATATCACTTACAAAAGGAGGCACAAATGACAATTGACCACATCTTAAATCTTTCGATGCGTGTTGACTTTTAATTCCGTTATCCGGTATTCCTTTAACGTTCAACTAATTTCAGGAGGGAGTCGCGAAAGGCAATAAAGTGCGCCATGCTTTCCGGGGGAACTGGCTCCTGGGGTGGAGAAGATAGTTTTAATGGATTCACCCAGGAGTTATCTTTTAGGACCTCAAAGTGAAGATGGGGACCGGTCGCCAAGCCCGTGGCACCAACATAGCCAATCAATTCTCCCTGACGAACATTTTTGCCGGGATAGATTCCCTTTCTAATTCGGGAGAGATGACCATATTTTGTCACATAACCATTCGGATGGCGAATCACCACCAATTTTCCATAACCACCCCGCCAACCCGCAAAGGTGACAGTTCCCGCACCCAGAGCCGAAACAGGTGTGCCGGTTGGTGCGACATAGTCAACACCCCGATGGGGTCTAATCACCCGCAAAATGGGATGAAATCGGGCGCGGGAAAAATAAGAAGAGATATAAGAATAGCGGAGCGGCGATTTCAAAAACGCTCGCCTCAATGACTTCCCTTCCCGGTCATAATAATTCCCATTAAAATTTATTCCGTAGAAGTTGCCGATTTTTCCGGAATAATTCACCAGGTATATCTTCCCATACCGAACTGGCTTTGAATCCACATAAATCTTCTCAACCAGAATTTGGAAGGAATCTTCGGTTTGCACATCCGACCAGAAATCAATATCCCATTCTAAAATCTCGGCAAAACGGACCGCCAGTTCTCCTTTCTCACCAATCCGAAGGATTGACTCATAAAGGGAGGAGGCAATCTTTCCCTTCACCCTCTCAGTCTTCACCTCCTTCCTCTGGTAGGGCATAGCAACACCCTGGGGGAAGAAGATTTGAAAAATTCGTTCTTCGTTCTGACAGTAGGTAAAAGAGAGAAGAATCTCACCCTTTCGGCAAAGGAAACAACTTTCCCCTTCTTTAAGGGCATTAAAATCCAATCCGCAAAGGGAAAGTCCATCCAAGACATTCTTTCTCAGTTCCGGAGTCAGGAAGGGAATGCGCGAGAGAAGGGAAGCGATTGTTTCTCCCCTTTTTAGAACATAGAAGGTAGTGTCGGTCTTAATTATCTTTTCCAACTCTAATCTTTTCAAAATCATCTCCCTCTCTCGGAACTTCTTTAAGAAGTTCCGGAAGACCAAGAGGAGAAAGACTATAAGGAAAAAAAAGAAGAGGAGAAGATAAATCCTTTTTCCGCGCATTCTTAATTTTACCCCTCTTTCGCCTTTTGTCAAATTTAATACAACGTCTTCTTCCCTCCGAAACCGAATTCAATTCTCTTGACCTTGCTAAATATTTTGGTATAATTGGCATAATAAGTAGTGATGGAGGTCAATATGCCTTACTATCTTCTATTGACCCGTTTAACGGATGAAGGGAGAAAGACCTTAAAGGAAAACCCTGGTCGATTGAGAGAAGTGAATCGAGAAGTGGAAGCGATGGGTGCCAAAATCATTGCCCAATATGCCCTACTGGGAGTTTACGATTTCTTAAACCTCGTAGAGGCTCCCAGCAACGAAATAATCAGCAAGATCTCAGTAGAACTGGGTTCCCGCGGCACATTGGAGATTACCACCTTTCCGGCAATTCCCATTGATGAATTTTTGAAGTCAATTTAAGGAGGGGTTATGAAGATAAATCTCCTTTTAAGTATTATTAAAACTACACCTCCGGGAGGAGTTCCAACCTGGCCCGAAGGCGCCACCAAGGCCCTCTTAGAGTTAGGGGTGGAGATTAAATTTCAGTATTCCCTCACCGGCAATGGTCCACATCATTTCCTCCATTACCTTAACGTCCCCACGACTGTTACTGCCACTCAGATTAAAGAAAAGATCCAACCATACGGAGTGGAAGGAGAGGTTTACGTTTTTGAGGATTAATAGGGGGTGAGAAAAAGATTCCCTTTCCTCTTAGTTGTTCACGGTGGTGCTGGTCGTTGGTTGGAGAAGAGTTTACCCAAGGCAAGACTTAGTCTGGAATTTGCCTTAGAAGCGGGTTTTAAGACACTGAAAGAGAAAAATAGCGCCTTAGCCGCAGTCTTAGAAGCGGTTCGAATAATGGAAGATGACCCAATCTTTAATTGTGGCAAAGGGTCTTCGTTAACGATTGACGGCAAAATCCAGATGGACGCAGCAATTATGACCTCTGATGGTAGATTTGGTGCAGTCGGAGCAATTGAATCCGTTCGACACCCGATTGATGTCGCCTATAAAGTAATGACCGAAACCAATCACCTTTTGATTGTTGGTGAAGGGGCAAAGAGGTTGGCCCGTTTCTGGGGATTTCCCCCTTATAACCCCTTCACAAAAAAAGCAAAAGAGGCTTTACTTCGCATCCGGAAGAAACCGAAATTATGGTATCTAACAAAAATAAAAAATTACCTCTCCTTAGGTACCGTAGGGGCAATTGCCCTTGATACCTCCGGCCGTTTTGCGGCGGCTAATTCCACTGGTGGCTATACTGGTAAACTCCCTGGCCGAATTGGTGATACACCGATCTACGGAGCAGGAACCTGGGCTTGCCCTGATGGTGCCGCAGTTAGTAGTGGGGTTGGCGAAGAAATCATCCGCTCCTTCCTTTGTAAAAAGGTCTGCGAATTAATGAAAAGATATCCAGCAGAAAAGGCGGTTAGAAAAGCGATTAAAGGACTCAGAGATTGCGGGGTAATTGCCATTGACCGGAGGGGAAATATCGGTTGCCACTACACAACCCGTGCTTTCCCCTGGGCCTATATCAAAGAAGGGGAGAAAAAGATATTTTAAAATAATTAGACCTTTTCCCTTCTCCGCTCAAAGGTAAAGTAGAGGACCGGGATAAAGATTAGAGTTAAAAAGGTAGAAAAGACCATTCCACCAATTACTGAACGTCCCAATGGTGACCAGAGTTCTGCCCCTTCCCCAATCTTTAATGCCAGAGGCAGGAGACCAAAGATGGTAGTGAGAGCGGTCATTAAGATTGGTCGGAGTCGGATTTCGCCCCCATATCTCACTGCTTCCGCTAAAGGCATACCCCGATTTCTTCTCAATTGATTAACATAATCAACATAGACAATCCCGTTATTCACTACGACACCAACCAGAACCAGCATTCCAATTCCGGAGATTAAAGAGAGGGTGGTGCCCGTGAGGAATAAAATCCAGAGCACCCCAATTGCCGCTAAGGGAATAGTAAAAAGGATAACGAAGGGGTCGCGGAATGATTCAAACTGTCCAGCCATAATCATAAACACCAGAATGACCGCAATCATCACTGCGAAAAAGATATCCCGGAATGATTTCATCATCTCTTCATAAGAACCGGAAAGTTTGATGCTAAAACCCGGAGGGGGGATGATTGGTGCAATTCTCTTTTTCACTCTTTCCGCTAACCGACCGGCGGATTGTCCAACCACATTGGCAGTAATCGTAACAATCCTCTCGGTATTCTTATGCTCAATCGTCAAAGGACCGGTTCCGGTTACGACCTGAACGAGGTTCCGGAGCGGAATTGGACCCAAAGGACTCGTAACCGTTATTCCCAAAACCTCTGAAAGGTAATCCCTCTGTTCTTTGGTGAGGCGAAGGAAGATATCATACTCTTTCCCCATCAAACGATATTTACTTACCGCCTGCCCGGCAATTTGTGTCCGAAGAGCACTACCAATTTGGTAAGGGGTGAGACCATAAAGCATCGCCTTCTGTCGGTCGACAATCAATTGAACCTCCAAACTTCCCTTCTCCCGACTTGACCTTATCTCCGTAACACCGGGTATGGTTTCAATCGTCTGAATAATCAACTGGGTAAGAGAGTCCGCGGTCTTTAAGTCCTCACCAGTAATCTCAATCTGAATTGGTGCCCCACCCAAAAAGGTTCTTCGGCCCATTGCCTCGCCGGAATAAAGAACCAATCCGGGTATCTCCCTTGCCTTTCTCCGAAGGTCTTCTTCAATCTCTTTTAGATTCCTCCGACTATTCTTTTTCAAGACCAAATCAATCTCGCCTGAGTTCGGACCACTTCCCCCGAAGACTGCGGAGTAAATATTTACCGCTCCTCCAGCCTGAACCGAAACCTTTTCTATCTCCTTCCCCCATCTCTCTATAATGTATCTTTCCAATTCCGAGATCGCTTGGTTTGTCAGGGAAAGGCTGGAACCGACCGGCATTTCCGCAATGAGTTCGGTATACCTCATCCTCTGTTCCGGTATAAACTCGGTTCCGATAAAAGGAATAAGGCTCAGACTGATAATGAAAAGGATTAAAATTAAGCTAATCACCAAAACCCGATGATTTATCGCCCAATCCAAAACTTTCCGATAAAAACTGGCAATTCTCTGAGAAAGGTCCAGCCGCTTCTTCTCCTCCACCTTTAAGAAACGACTGGTAAGCATTGGGATTAAGGTGAGTGCCACCCCCAGAGAAGCGAGCAAAGAAAGGATAATTGCCCAGGATAATTCCTTAAAGAAAACCTGCATCATTCCCCGGAGTAAGAGAAGCGGGAAAAAGACTGCAATCGTGGTTAAAGTGGAGGCGGTAATTGCCAGAGAGACTTCCTGTGTCCCGATACTTGCTGCTGCCGTTGGGGTTTCTCCCCATTCCCGATGGCGAAAGATTGCTTCAAAGACAACAATCCCGCAATCAACCACCATTCCCACCGCAATCGCCAGACCAGCCATTGAAAGGATATTAATCGTAAAACCAAAGGCGGACATTAAAAAAAGGGCAAAGAAGATGGAGATGGGAATGGCAAAGGCAACAAAAAGAGTTGGTCGGAAACGACCCAGGAATAAGAAAAGGACGATAATTACTAAAATCCCACCGAGCAGGAGATTCTGAACCACATTATTAACTGACCGCTTAATTGAATCCGAAGTATCCCAGAAGATACCCAGTTCCACCCCCGGGGGCAAGGTCTCTTGAATCCTTTTTATCTCCTCCCGAACCGCATTAGCAACACTTACCGTATTAGCGTCCGAGCGGCGCTGGATAGTTAAGAAAAGACCGCTCTTCTGGTTAATCCGTACCTCGGACTCCTTCTCTTCTTGAGCCCAGAGAACCTTTGCCACATCTCGCACGAAAACCGGCACCCCACCTTTACTCCCAATTGGTGTATTACTGATTGCCGAAAGGTCCTCATATTGCCCAATCAATCTCAAAACAAACCGTTGACTTTCGGTTGAGATTGTGCCGACCGGAAAATTTAAGTTCTGGGACTTAAGGGCTAATATAAACTGGTCGGTTGTGATACCTGTCTGCGCCAATGCCCGGAGGTCAACATCAATCTGAACCTGTCTTTTTGCGCCCCCGGCGACACTAACCATTGCTACCCCGGGAACACGCTGCAAAGCCCGGGAACAATCCTCGGCTATCTCCCGAAGTTGACTTTCAGGAATCTCTCCGGATAAATAGAGGGAAGCCACCGGCATCAGAGAGGTACTCAATTTCAGGATATAAGGTTTTGAAGCATCACTGGGAAGGGTTGGTTGGACCATATCCAGAAGTCCCCGAACATCCGAAGATGCGGCATCAAGATTCGTTCCCCACTCAAAATCCAGAGTAATCACTGAGATACCTTCCTGAGAACGCGACTTAATGGTTCGCAGATTAGAAATCGTCCCCAGACGTTCTTCAATTGGATTTGTAATCTCGGATTCCACCTCTTCGGGACCGGCTCCCGGGTAGAGGGTAACGACGATAATCTGAGGCAAGGTCACATTAGGCAGGAGGTCAATCTTCATCCGGCTCACGCCGATTATCCCGAAGATAATCAACCCTAAGGCAACCATTGCGGTTGCTACTGGTCGGCGAATGGCACTATCCGAAATCCTCATTTTCCCTCCACCACCCTCACTTTCCCACCATCCTTAACTCTTTCCTTCCCAATCGTTATCACCTTTTCACCCGCCTTCAAACCGGAGGAAATCTCAACCAGTTCGTCACCAATAAGACCGACTTCCACCTTTCGGAGATGAGCGGTTTCATTCTCAACAACAAAAACCCTTTTCTCCCCTTCCAGGAAGACCGCATTCAAAGGCAGGGCAATAACTCCGTCCTTCTCTTCCAGAACCAATTTTATCGCACACGCCATACCGGGGAGAAGTTTCCTTTCGGGATTAGGAAGTGTAACCTCCACCGTTGCCGTCCGGGTGAACGGGTCTAAAATCGGCGAGATATTAGTCACCTTCCCCTCAAACGTCCGATCCGGATAAGCGGTTAAGGTAACAATTGCCCGGCTATTCTTCTTGACAAATCGCAAATCCTGGTCACTAATTGGTGCCTTCACCTTCACCCATTCGGAGTAATTAGCCACATTAGCGATTGGTGTCTGAGGTCCGACCGTCTGCCCGACCTCAACATATACCTTCCCGACCACACCCGAGATGGGCGAAGGGACCGGACCCGGTTTATAATCCATTCCCGGTATATCATTTAAGACATAAACAATCGCCTCTCCTTCTTGGACCACCGAACCCTCTGGTTTCTTAATCTCAGTCACCCGTCCGGTAATCTTAGAGAAGACTGTAACCTGTTCTTCTCCGGAGATTGTGCCAAAGAGAGTCAAGGTGCGGACAACCTTATCCAGTTTGACCGGCACGACCATTACCGTTGGCAACACTTCTTCCCTCTTCCCCTCTCTTTTTGCACACTGGAAAAGGAGGAGAAGGAGAAAAAAGAGTATCGTTTCTTTTCTGTTCAACATAGAATCCTCCTAAAACTCACCCATTGCCTTCTTTAATTTTGTCAAAACAATTTGATAATTAGCCAGGGAACTCCAATAAGAGATCTGGCTGGAGAGAAAACTAATCTGAGAATCAAGATATTCCAAATTCGTAACAAGACCCGCCTCATAACTCTTTCCCGCCAGAGAGAAAGCCTCTTCTGCCAGGCGAAGGTTCTTCTTTTGCAGGGCGATATTCTCTATCTCCTGATTAAGGGTATTAACCAGAGATGTGACCTCCAATTTAATCCCTTCTTCTAAGATTGTGAGAGCAATCTTCGCCTGCCGCTCTCGGGCTTGGGCTTGCTTTATCTTATTATAATTAGAAAATCCAGTGAAGAGGGGCATCTGAAAACCGAGCGTCACATTCCAATCTGTTCCCCATTTATTCTCCAGGCCAAGGGGTTTTTTGTAGTCGTAATTCAACTGACTGAAAAGAGTTGGGAGATTAGAAGTGAGTGCTATCTCTTTTCCGAGGTGCGCAACTTTCAGCGCCGCGCGCAGTTGCTTGCTCTCCGGACGTTTGGCTAAGGCAGTTTTTTGGGCGCTCTCCAATTCAATCCGCACTGGCGTTGAATCCAACTCAACGGAAAGGAGAACCGGAGTTTCTAAATCTAAACCCAAAGAGAGCAGTAAAGATTTTAAGGCGAGTTGGAAATTATTCTCCATCCGCAGAACCGATGCCTCAATCTCCGCCAACTTCACTTCGGTGCGTAATAAATCGAGCCGACTGGCTAAGCCTTTATCATAAAGTCGTTTTACTCGCTCCCAGTGTCTTTGCAGTTGTTCCCTCGACTCTTTTAACAATTCCAGGGTCTTCTGGGCTAAAAATGCCTGATAGAAAGTTTCCACCACCGAAACCTTTACCGCTCCTTCCGTTGCCCTTAAATTCTCCTTTTCCATATCTAATGATAGACCGGCAATCCGATAGGCATTATAGAGTTTTCCCCATGTGAAAAGGGTTTGTTGAATCGTTCCCCGAAGGAGATAATTATTCCGCACCCCGAGTTCCATTCCGAAGGTGTCAGCACCAACAATCATTGGGATTGGTGGAGTAAAACCAATCGTCTCTCCGGTTGTTGGGTCAATTACCGGTAAGGGGAAATTCTCATAACGGGGAAAGACCATAGAAAATTTACTCACGCGGTCAAGCCGGTAGTAAGTTCCGGAAAGAGTCAACTGGGGCAAAAGTGCGCCCAGAGCAATTCCCTTTCCCGCCATCGCCTCTTTTACCTTCTCCTTCGTTTGGGCAATCAATCGGTTATTCGCCAGTGCCAGATTAATCGCCTTATCCAGAGTGAGAAGAAGGGTATCAGAATAAATAAGGTTCAATCCCAAAAAGATAAATAAGCAAAGGCTGATCCGTTTCATACTTCCACCCCCTTAAAGAACAAATCTTTGATGACTCCTTTCTTTTCCTTCAATTTACCGGTAAATGCCTGATAAATCAGACCGAGATGAACTAGATGCAAGAAAGAAAGGGCAGTGAGTTCGGGATTGGTTTCCCGGAACTCCTTTCTTTCTATCCCCTCCCTAATGATTTGAGCGATAATCCTCATCATCTCCTTCACTCGGGGAAATACCTCACACCTCACCCGTTTCACAATCTTTTCTCCGAGATTGATATTCTCAATGGAAAAGAAAGAGGAAAGACCCTTACTTTTTGCTAAATTAGAAAGCCAGTGGTCAAAAATCCTTGTCAATTTCATCTTTGGGGAGGCAGAACCTTTCGCCACCGTTTTGAGAAATGAGATACCCTCATCAATCTTCTGGGCGAAGAGGGCAAGATAAATACTCTCTTTATCCGGAAAATAGAGATAAACCGTCCCCTTTGCCACCTTTGCGACGCGGGCGATATCATCAACCCGGGTTGGGAAAAAACCCTTTTTCAAAAAAATCCCTTCCGCCGCTCTTAATATCACTTCTCTTTTTGACTGACTGGTCAGTTTCATAAAATATGATAACAAAAATTCTTGTAAAGTCAACAATAAAATTTTAGCAATATCTTCTAAATCCCGAGCGAATTGCCGAGAGCGACAACATCTTCTTTTAACTACTTGTTTACTTCTCTTTGATGAAACCTGTTGCCTTTATCAGAATATAAAGACGCTCATAGATTTTCCTACAATCTCAAATTCCCATTAAAGCCGGCGGCAAGCGAAAGGTGCCGCTTAGCGGTCAATCATTAGACCACTCTTAACAAGACCTTATTCCCTTCTTTCGAAGGTATACCAATGAGATAGCCCCGATTCAATTTGAACTGATTTAGATAGAATCTCATTTCTTCTTCTTGGTCGTCTATTTCTTCTGCCTTTTTGTAGTAATGAACCTTGGCTACTTCCCCGGTGGGGAAAACGAAATCAAAACTGTATTCAGAAACTTGATGATGCTTATATAAGATTGGATAAGTATTAAAGGAGAAATCAATCCCATTTAATCTCATTTCCACTCCAATTGCTTTTGGGAAAATCTCCAGCCCTTTTTCCCGATAGATGAACTCTACGCCAAAATATTTATAGACCCCTTCTGCCGCTTCTTTAAGAAGAGTAGGAAGTCCCTTTTTCGTTTTTATTGGTTTAGTTACATTTTTATCTAAAACCCTCTTCGGTTTTTCCACAATTTCTAATAAGACCTCGTCACCAAAAGTTAGGACGGCTCCGGCGTCAATATTTAAGGAGACCATATAGACCTGTACCTGACGGCGATGCGATTCAGTGATATTCTTAAATGCCTTTAATTCCAGAACTATTTCTTCACCTTCCTTCCTTGCCCAGAAGGGATTTAGAATTAAATCCGCTCTCCCCTCTCCAACCCGATAACCCTTATAAATTATCTCAAAATTCCTTTGCCTTTCATAAGGGATTTTCCTCAGTCGCAACTCGTGGGCTAACGCCTCTTCGTAAACGTCCTCAGTGTATCCTCCGCCCAAAATGCTTAATACCTCCTTTCCTGCCTCTTCTACCTCTTTCAACCAATCCATATCCCCTCCGGTTTTTGTGGTTTATAACTTTTCCTCTTAAAATTTCCAATTCTTTACTCTTTAATTCTTCTGCCATTTTTTAATCCTTTTCCTTATGTGTAATCTACATTGTAGTTTTCGGTCCCACCACCCGCCAATTCTTAAATGACCCATAGGTAACTTTAATTTATTTTTTGGCATTGTCAATACCAATATTATCGAAGAATATTCTCTTGGTTAACCAGACGGGACATTCTTATTTTGGAACAATATCCCTTGACAAACTCTTTAATTTTATTACAATATATGGGTATTAAGGAAGGAGAACGGGATGGTGGAAGGAAGGAATGCCAGAAAAAGGAGGAAAGTAGGAGCCCCTCTTTCCAAAACTTATTCCTTAAAACCAAAAACCGCAGACTCAGTAGCAGGGTTCCGGGTTGTCGAAAAAATATCTTCGCCTCCCTCACTTCCTCTGACGAAAGAAAAAGAGATTTTTACCCCACCAAATGGAGGCTCAGGATGCCTAAGCAAACCAATTTAATTTCTCTCCTTTCTCATCCAGATTCCGCCAAAGGTAAATTTCGCCTTCGGAAAAATTCCCCCTTGACAAACTCTTTAATTTTATTACAATATATAGGTATTAAGGAAGGAAGGAGAACGGGATGGTGGAAGGAAGGAATGCCAGAAAAAGGAGGAAAGTAGGAGTCCCTCTTTCCAAAACTTATTCCTTAAAACCCAAAACCGCAGACTCAGTAGCGGGGTTCCGAGTTGTCGAAAAAATATCTTCGCCTCCCTCACTTCCTCTGACGAAAGAAAAAGAGATTTTTACCCCACCAAATGGAGGCTCAGGATGTCTAAGCAAACCAATTTAATTTCTCTCCTTTCTCATCCAGATTCCGCCAAAGGTAAATTTCGCCTTCGGAAAAATTCCCCCTTGACAAACTCTTTAATTTTATTACAATATATGGGTATTAAGGAAGGAGAACGGGATGGTGGAAGGAAGGAATGCCAGAAAAAGGAGGAAAGTAGGAGTCCCTCTTTCCAAAACTTATTCCTTAAAACCCAAAACCGCAGACTCAGTAGCGGGGTTCCGAGTTGTCGAAAAAATATCTTCGCCTCCCTCACTTCCTCTGACGAAAGAAAAAGAGATTTTTACCCCACCAAATGGAGGCTCAGGATGTCTAAGCAAACCAATTTAATTTCTCTCCTTTCTCATCCAGATTCCGCCAAAGGTAAATTTCGCCTTCGGAAAAATTCCCCCTTGACAAACTCTTTAATTTTATTACAATATATGGGTATTAAGGAAGGAGAACGGGATGGTGGAAGGAAGGAATGCCAGAAAAAGGAGGAAAGTAGGAGCCCCTCTTTCCAAAACTTATTCCTTAAAACCAAAAACCGCAGACTCGGTAGCGGGGTTCCGGGTTGTCGGAAAATATCTTCGCCCCGCTCCCTTTCTCTGGCGGGGAGAAAGGGAAATTATTATCCCGCCGAACGGAGGTCAATATGGTCAAGCGGATCGCTTTAATTTCGGTTCTTCTCTTCGCCTGTTTAATGGCGAGTGAGAAGAACGTAAATATACTCCCCACCCTGGTTGGGGAGGCGATACCCCGAAAGATAAACTGCCAGGGGTATCTAACCGATAATAGCGGAAACCCGATTAACGGCGACCGAACGATGATCTTCCGGATATTTGATGCGCCGAGTGGTGGGAACCAACTCTGGAGCGATACGCAGACCGTCTCGGTTGATAACGGGTTATTCAGTGTCATCCTGGAAGAGATCCCTCCGGCAATCTTCACTCCTGGTGCCCCACGCTGGTTAGAGTTAGCAATTGAAGGAAATCCCCTATCTCCGAGAACCGAAATTACTGCGGTCGGCTTTTCTTATAAAGCGGTGGATGCGGATCAATTAGAGGGACAGAGTTTATCCGACCTTGATAACCGGTATGTGAATGAGCACCAACCGGATGCCGTTTCCAACGGGATGATTCAAAATAATGCGATAACGACCGAAAAGATTCTTAACGGCACAATCCTTCAGGAAGACCTCGCCTTCACACCAGCAACAAGACCACTCAGTCCGGGCGTGGCAAGTGATGAAATCCAGGATGGAGCAGTAACAACCGGAAAGATTGCGGACCTGGGTGTGACGACCGCAAAGGTAGCGGATGGCGCAATAACAACTGAAAAGATTAATGATTTAGCGGTCACAACCGGAAAGATTGCCAATGATGCAATCACCACCGGAAAGATTCTTAACGGAACAATCCTTCAAGAAGACCTCGCCTTCACACCAGCAACAAGACCACTCACTCCGGGTGTGGCAAGTGATGAAATCCAGGATGGAGCGGTAACAACCGGAAAGATTGCGGACGGCGCAGTTGCCACCGAAAAGATTGCGGACCTGGCGGTGACAACCGGAAAGATTGCCAATGATGCAATCACCACCGGAAAGATTCTTAACGGCACAATCCTTCAAGAAGACCTCGCCTTCACACCAGCAACAAGACCACTCACTCCGGGTGTGGCAAGTGATGAAATTCAGGATGGAGCGGTAACAACCGGAAAGATTGCTAATGACGCAATCACCACCGAAAAGATTCTTAACGGAACGATTCTAATGGAAGACCTCGCCTTCACACCAACCGTCCGACCATTAACCCCACCGGTTTCAACGGCAGAGATTTCCGACGGCGCAGTAACAACCCCAAAAATTAGCGATTTGAGTGTCACGAAGGATAAGATTGCCAGCGATGCGATAACGAGCGACAAAATTAGGAACGGAGAAGTTAATTCCGACGACATCGCAAGCAGTGCCATTACAACTACAAAGATTGCAGACAATGCGGTAACAAGCGACAAAATCCTTGATGGAACGGTTGCCACGGCTGATATCGCTAACAATGCGATAACAACCGAAAAAATTAGCGACTTAGCGGTAACGACCGCAAAGGTTGCCGATGACGCAATAACAACAGAAAAGATTAAAGATTTAGCGATAACAACCGCAAAGGTTGCCGATGACGCAATCACCACCGGAAAGATTCTTAACGGCACAATCCTTCAGGAAGACCTCGCCTTCAGCCCAGTAACAAGACCCATCACCCCAGGTGTCGCAACCGATGAAATCCAAGACGGTGCAGTAACAACCGGAAAGATTGCGGATCTGGGTGTGACGACCGCAAAGGTAGCGGATGGCGCAATAACAACCGAAAAGATTAATGATTTAGCGATAACAACCGGAAAGATTGCTAATGACGCAATCACCACCGGAAAGATTCTTAACGGCACAATCCTTCAGGAAGACCTCGCCTTTGAACCAGCAACTGTCCCCATTACGAGTGAGCAAATTCAGAACGGAGCGGTAACAACCGCAAAGGTTGCCGATGACGCAATCACCACCGGAAAGATTCTTAACGGCACAATCCTTCAGGAAGACCTCGCCTTCACCCCAGCAACAAGACCACTCAGTCCGGGCGTGGCAAGTGATGAAATCCAGGATGGAGCAGTAACAACCGGAAAGATTGCGGACGGCGCAGTTGCCACCGAAAAGATTGCGGATCTGGGTGTGACAACCGCAAAGGTAGCGGATAGCGCAATAACAACCGAAAAGATTGCTAATGACGCAATCACCACCGGAAAGATTCTTAACGGAACGATTCTAATGGAAGACCTCGCCTTCACCCCAGCCGTCCGACCATTAACCCCACCGGTTTCAACGGCAGAGATTTCCGACGGCGCAGTAACAAACGCAAAAATTAGCGATTTGAGTGTCACAAATGAGAAGATTGCCAGCGATGCGATAACAAGCGACAAAATTAAGAACGGAGAAGTTACTTCCGCCGATATTGCAAGCAGTGCCATTACAACTACAAAGATTGCAGATAATGCGGTAACAAGTGGCAAAATCCTTGATGGAACGGTTGCCACGGCTGATATCGCTAACAATGCGATAACAACTGAAAAAATTAGCGACTTAGCGGTAACGACCGCAAAGGTGGCAGATAACGCGATAACAACCGAAAAGATTAGTGATTTGAGTGTGACGACCGCAAAGGTTGCCGATGATGCAATCACCACCGGAAAGATTCTTAACGGCACAATCCTTCAGGAAGACCTCGCCTTCAGCCCAGTAACAAGACCCATCACCCCAGGTGTCGCAACCGATGAAATCCAAGACAGTGCAGTAACAACCGGAAAGATTGCGAATCTGAGTGTGACAACCGCAAAGGTAGCGGATGGCGCAATAACAACCGAAAAGATTAATGATTTAGCGATAACAACCGAAAAGATTGCCGACGAGGCGGTAAGGGCTGGGAAGATTGCCGATTTGGCGGTGAAGACCGAGAAGATTAATGATTTGGCAGTGACGACCGCAAAGGTAGCGGATGGCGCAATAACAACTGAAAAGATTAATGATTTAGCGGTGACAACCGGAAAGATTGCTAATGATGCAATCACCACCGGAAAGATTCTTAACGGCACAATCCTTGAGGAAGACCTCGCCTTCAGCCCAGCAACAAGACCACTCAGTCCGGGTGTGGCAAGTGATGAAATCCAGGATGGAGCAGTAACAACCGGAAAGATTGCGGACAGCGCAGTTGCCACCGAAAAGATTGCGGACCTGGCGGTAACAACCGAAAAGATTGCTAATGACGCAATCACCACCGGAAAGATTCTTAACGGCACAATCCTTGAGGAAGACCTCGCCTTCAGCCCAGTAACAAGACCCATCACCCCAGGTGTCGCAACCGATGAAATCCAAGACGGTGCAGTAACAACCGCGAAACTCGCTACGGGAGCCGTGACCAGTGATAAGATTCTTGATGGAACAATCGCCAATGCCGATATTGCTAACAGCGCTATCACGAACACAAAGATTGCCAACAATGCGGTAACGAGTGATAAGATTCTTGATGGAACAATCGCTACGGCTGATATCGCCAACAGTGCCATCACAACCGCAAAGATTGCCGATTTAAATGTGACAACCGCAAAGATTGCCAATGACGCAGTGACTACGGAAAAGATTGCCGATGGTGCGATAACGACCGGAAAGATGACCGATTTGAGTGTGACAACCGCAAAGGTTGCCGATGACGCAATCACCACCGGAAAGATTCTTAACGGCACAATCCTTGAGGAAGACCTCGCCTTTGAACCAGCAACTGTCCCTATTACGAGTGAGCAAATTCAGAATGGAGCGGTAACAACCGAAAAGATTGCCGATGACGCAATCACCACCGGAAAGATTCTTAACGGCACAATCCTTGAGGAAGACCTCGCCTTTACCCCAGCAACAAGACCACTCAGTCCGGGTGTGGCAAGTGATGAAATCCAGGATGGAGCAGTAACAACCGAAAAGATTGCAGATCTGGCAGTGACAACCGCAAAGGTAGCGGATAGCGCAATAACAACCGCAAAGATTGCCGATGACGCAATCACCTCGGAAAAGATTCTTAATGGCGAAATCCAGACCTCTGATATCGCCGATGAAGCGGTAACAACGGCTAAACTGATGAGTGGAGCGGTAACAACGGTTAAACTGACGGATGGAGCGGTAACAACGGCAAAGATTGCGTCTAATGCGGTCACCCAAACTGCCCAATCGACCACCCTCCCAACCGGAACGACTGATGTTACTGCTTTTCCTGCCTGGGGAGCATTAAACCCACGCCTTACTCGGGAGATTACGACCACAGGCGGACCGGTTCTCATCAGCGTGAGCCTCGGTGGTTTCTTCCAGAGCCTTGACTCACTCGGTAAGGAACTTACCGTCGGAATCTTCCGGTTTGATACCGATACCGTCCTCGTCTCATCCGTGAGGGGAATGGCTCCTTATGATGACGATGTCCAGACTCCCCCTTCGCCCCGCGGTTCTATCTCATTCACTTGCATTGACCAACCATCTGCTGGCACTTATACCTATGAGGTGAGGGTTACGACCGTTGAAGAGCCTGCCTCCTACACTATCACATTCTCTAATCCACTCGCCCCAAATGATTGCGGCTATCAAATCCTTTCCCTTGTGGAACTTAAGCGATAAGGAGGCTCCGATGGTAGGGGGTTGAAATGAATAAAGGAAAAGAAGCCTTGATATTGATTCTTTTCTCCTCCTTCCTCTTTGCCCAGAACTACATCTTAAAGAACATCATCTTTGATGAAGGCGGAAAAAAACTGACCAATGCCAATTATATCCTCCGGTTTAGTCTCGGACAGTCAGCGGCTGGTAAAGGCAACAACTCCTCTTATACGGTTCGCATCGGCTTTTGGAACTTCTACTATTTTGGTGGTCCATCGGTAATCGCAGAAAACCTGCCTAAGAAAATTCCTACTCTGCGGATTAGTTCCCCAACCCGAACTCCATTTAATCTCACCTGCCCCGCATTCGATAAAACACCAGTGACTCTTACCATCTATAACATCCTCGGGAAAAAGGTCTATTCCGAAATGAATGCGAAAGGGACCTTCACCATAAAGAATCTCCCAGCCGGAACTTATCTCCTCCGAGTGGAGGCAAAGGGCTACAATGTTGAACGGAAGTTAATCGTTGTGAAGTAGCCCGAAGATTAAGAGGAGGCGCCCCCGGAAATTCCGGGGGCGCTTTTTATTTTATCACTTCTATAAATCCCGGATCTTCCGCCAAAATGTTAGTGTCACTAACATTTTTTCTCACCTTTCTTTTCCTCTAAGTCCTTATTTTACAATAACTTAGAGCCTTTTTCTTAATTTTATCCCCCTTTGCTCCCCCTACCATATACCAAGCCCCTCTTTAAGCCCTCTCCTTCGTCTCCTCCCACCTCTCTCCCTGCCCTTCTTCTCTTTCTCCCAAATAATCCCCTTTCCGAACTTTTCCTCCCAGTCCCCCTGATTCTCTTCTTCTCCCTCTTACCCAACCCTTTTGGGAATCTCCTATCCGGGAAAGAAAAAGTATTGGTTAAAAGTTTTAAGTAAAAACCCCCGACTGCCAGAAGGCTTGACAGAAAGAAAAAAGAGAGTATAATATCTTATATGTGGTTGATAGTAAAGAGTGAAGACGGCGAGCGTCGGTTCTCTCTTAATTCTCAGAATATCGTTCGTCTTCAAATCAAACATACCAGCAGTGAGGAGGACCTTCTCTGGGCGGATACGGTGGACAATAAGGGTTGTATTATAACCCGTGGTTCTAAATCTTGGTGCGAAAGGTATTTTGACCAGATAATGGAAGAGAAGGAAAACCCCGGTATCTTAGAAATCCCGGAGCGGGAAAAGAAAAAGGCTGAGACTGATGCGGGCGGACGGACGGAATTGGGATAAAGAGAGAAAGATAGAATACATTACCGGCTATCTTAAATATGCCGACGGCTCCTGTTTAGTAAAGTTAGGTAATAGCCAGGTTCTCTGTTCCGCCACCGTTGAGAAAAGAGTTCCCCCTTTTCTGGTTGGAAGCGGTCAAGGTTGGGTAACCGCCGAATATGGTATGCTCCCCTGTTCCACCAAGGAACGGCAAGTGCGGGAAAGTCGTTTGGGCCGACCGGATTCCCGAAGTCAGGAGATAAGCCGTTTTTTGGGAAGGAGCCTTCGGGCAATTGTTGACCTTGTCGCTTTAAGGGAATATCAGATTATTATTGATTGCGACTGCTTACAAGCTGATGGAGGAACCAGAACCGCCGCATTCAATGGCGGTCTCATCGCTCTCTACCAAGCAACCCGCGCCCTATTAGAAAAGAAAATCATTGACCGCGACCCAATTATTGAACTGGCGGGAGCAATTAGTGTCGGCATTGTTAACTCAAGAATCCTTTTAGACCTAACCTACGAAGAAGACTCACAAGCCGAAGTTGATATGAATCTCGTCTTAACCGAATCGGAAAGGATAATTGAAATCCAGGCAACCGCCGAAAAGATTCCCTTCCGTTATGAGACATTCCAAAGGATGTTTGAACTGGCTAAGTCGGGGATAAAAAGGATTATCGAAGAGACGAGGAATACAATCAAATCCCTCCCCTGAAACTTTCCGGAAAAGGATGCGCATCTTCCTTCTTTCCGGTGAACCATCCGGTGACCTCTATGGGTCTTTAATCGTTAAGGCGATTAGAAAGATAAATCCTACGGTTGAGATATTTTGTGTTGGAGAAGAAGACCTGGTAAAAGCCGGCGCAAAAAAAATCCGCGGTCACCAAGACCTTTCGGTCGTTGGCTTCTGGGAAGGTTGGAAAGCCCAATTCCACCTCCGGCCGATAAAGGCGGAGTTAAAAAAAGAAATCCTCTCCTTAAAGCCTGACCTCTTTTTACCCATCTCGTTTAGTGGTTTTGCCTTACCCCTGGCCCGGGAATTAAAAAGAGAGGGGATAAAAATTATCTATCTTTCGCCACCCCAAGCCTGGGCCTGGGGAAGATGGCGCATCCCTTTCTTGAAAAGGGTAGCAGATAAAGTGATCTCTTTTTTTCCTTTTGAAGCCGAATTCTATCGCCGCTACGGAATAAATTCCCTTTATTTTGGCAATCCCCTCTTAGAAATCCTTACCGAAAAAGGTGGGGAAAGAAAAGAGAGGAAAAAGGTTCTATCCTTTGCTCCTGGCTCCCGAAAGGATGAGATTGAACGTCATCAGCCATTCCTCCGGAGATTATTCCAAAGGTTAAATCGGAAAAATGAATTCATCGGCTACTTTCTCTTACCACCCCATCTCTTCCCAAATGATAAAAGGCAGGATGAGTCCGGGATGATATTTGCCACGGAAAATAGATATGAGATTATCCTCAGTTCCGAATTAGTGGTTGGAAAATTGGGCACCATCGCCCTTGAGACCGTATTATTGGGCAAGCCCTACATCGGTTTTTATATCCCGAGTTTTCCGACTTATCTCATCGGGAAGTTCCTGGTGCGAACAAAACTCTTTTCCCTGCCCAACCTCATTTTGAACGAGCGGGCGTTTCCGGAATTTATCAACCCAAAATGTGAGGAATTGGAAGAGGAGATAAAACGGGTTCGAGAAAAGAGCGAATTCTATAAAGAAAAGTGCCTTCGGGTAAAAGAACGTCTATCGGGAAGAGAGATCACCAAAAGGATTGCCGAAGCAATCCTCGCTTAATAAGCGATTTGGAGTTGGGTTAAAAACCGCCAGTTCTCTTTCTCCTGCCAGATAAAATTTAACCCCAACTTCAGGTTCTCTTTTAAGGGGAGGATGTTCATCCCGAAGGTGTAGGATTTTTCTTCTACCTTATTATATTCTAACCAGTCGTAACGGAAGAGGGGTTGGTATCTTTTTTGCCGATAGACCAGGGCAAGATAAAAGCCTTTCCCGTTCAGTGTGTCCCTTAAAAAGAGGAATTCCGAAGAGAGTTCTAAGGGAGTTTTTATCGCCAGTTCTATTCCCCATCGTTCAAAATTTTTTAGACTATCTTCCTTCCCAATCTTCCCGTAATAGAAATTACCGGCGAGGATGAAATCTTTATCGTGGAGGGCAAGCCTTCCGGAGAGGTCTTTCCATTTATTCTCATCCACCAAAACATTCTTTCCAGTGCCATTGACACAAGCGAGAGCAAGTTCGGACTTCTTATCTCGAAAGATAAGCAAAATCCCTACGTCTCTTGGATTTTTGGGGGCGCGCCTTTTACCAATCAGAGAATATTCAATAAAATCTAACTTCGGAGGTGGAAGAAGCATCTCCAGACCTAAAAATTGCTTAAATTGCCCGAGCCGCATCTCCCAGGGTTCCTTTTTTAATGAGGCGTAGAGGTCATAAGCCGGTTTACCGTTAATATCGCCAACATCAAGATACACCCGAGCAGTAACGTATTTGTTAACATTCCTGGTAAAACCGAGAAAGGCATTGCGTAAGGCGAAGGTGCTTTGGCTGTTGGTGTCAATCTTCGTATATTCATAACGCGACCAGATGCAGGCATCAATACTTACCCCTTCTTCGGCGAAGAGGCAGGAGGAAAAGAGGAAAAATAAAATTGGGATAATACTCATCATCTTTTGGCGGAGGCGGGTAGGAATCGAACCTACCCTTCCCCTTTTGGGGGAAGACCCGGATTTGAAGTCCGGCAAGCACACCAGCGCTCATCCGCCTCCGAACTTCCATTATACGAAAATCCGGAGTGAGGTCAAGAATCTTTCTCTTCTCTTATCCTCTTTAATAACTCCTGGACGCTTTCTCTGATCAATTCCCTGACCCGCCGGAATTCCTCAATCCCTTTGCCCTTTGGGTCGGGAATCTGCCACTCAATCAGTTTTGCTCCGGGTAAAAATGGGCAACTCACCTCACAACCCATTGTCACGAGATAATCAAATCTCAAATCGGGAAGGTCTTGGAACCCTTTGGGTTTGGCATTTGCTATATCAATCCCGACTTCCTTCATCACCGCAATCGCCTCTGGCGAAACCTCCTTTTCCGGATTTGAACCAGCGGAAGCACATTCAATCTCTTCGGCAAAATACCGGCAGAATGCCTCTGCCATCTGACTCCGGCAGGAATTACCAACACAGGCGAACAGAATCCGCTTCATCCTATATCTTAATTATTAACTCAGGATACACTTAAAAACTCTGAAGTCAATCTCCCTATTATTCATCTCCTGAGTAAGAGCAATGAGCGGAAAATCATTGATATTTGCTCTATCAAATAGATTTGCGGATTACCAATTTTAACTATAACATAATCTATCACTACTTCAGAGATATTTAAAATTTCTTTCAACCTCCGCTTATCAAATCATTTGACGCCTCATTATACAAAATGGGAATAACGGTCTTAAGGCGAACGATTTACTTCTGCTTGGATACCCTTCATAATTTTGTTCAAAACTTCCGGTGTATTTTCCCAGCCAATAACGACTTGGAAGCCCAACGCCGCCGAGCACTTCGGATATTTTTCAATAACCTCTTCGTAGTTTAGACCAACGAGAATGGGAACAATCGGGCAACTTCTTTCACTCGCGCAATATCTCCGTAATCACAAATTCTGCCCGCAGAGAATTATCCGAAATTACTCCAACGATAGCCTTGTCGGAAAGGATATTAATGGTGGTGGTTTTACCGGCGCCATTCGGACCAAGAAGTCCAAATAACTCCCCACTTTGCACCTCAAGGTCCAGTCCGTTAAGAGCAACTATTTTGCCAAAGCACTTAACGATACCCTGAGCAAGAATTGCTGAGGAACTCATCTCATTCGCCCTTATTTGCTGGTTTGTTTCTTTAAGCAGGGGTGAGTTTTACTTGTGCCGTGACACTCCTCCACCTGCTTGGGCGAACAGGTCTCCGGTTTGCCTTTCCGTTTCTGGAGACTACACCCATCTTGGGCAGTTGGCTTCTGGCATTTTAACCCTTTACCACACATTTTTTACCTCCTCCCGGTCGTTTTAATAGTTGAGCGAGTGCGGATGTCAGCCGGCGTCGGGCATTTGGTGCCAAGTGGTAGTGAATAAAATATCCCCGCCTTTCTCCAACTACCAGTCCCGCGGAACGGAGAACCCGCAGATGCTGGGAGACTGCACCCGCTGAAAGACCGGTCAATCGGGAAAGGGCACCGACGCAAAGGCTATTTTTACTCAAAAGTTGCAGGATGTGTAAACGGCTGACCGCACCCAGCGCGGCAAACAACGTCGCCGCTTCCTGATGATATTTATCGCTCTTCATTTATTTTAGTATAAACTAAAAAACTTAAAAGTCAATACTCCACTTCTTATCAATTTTAAAAAGGATATTATATTCTGCTATCCAACATGTCAAAAGAAAATCGTTTCTCACCCGTCTTTAATTTTGTGCCATTTCTGCCTCGATAGAAAAGCAAAGGCACTATTAATAACAAAACCTCCTATCTGAAAAACTTCCCTAAAACATCGTAATCTTATTCTTTCTCCAGCCGACCCTATCTTCTTAAGGGTATTAAAAGGACAGGCACCGGTGAATACTGAACTACCTTACTGCTGACACTACCCAAAAGCATTTCGCCGAGGTGCCCCTGTCCTTGGGTGCCCATCACCACCAGTGAAACCTCGTCCGTCTTTATCCGATTGATGATTTCTTGTGCCACCAAGCCAAATGGAATCTCAACATTCACCTGGACTTTACTCCTATTCACCAGCTGGTCGCGGAGTTGCAGCAAACGCGCTTCATCAATCTTATTAAAATCTGCCAGTCGGTCTTCAAGGTGCTTCCCGATTATCTTGTCCTGAACGTGAAGCAAGGTAACCTTTTCTGCTCCGGCTTGGACAATCATCTTCAAATACTCAAAAGCCATCTCCGCATTCTCCGAAAAATCAGTCGGATAAAGAATATGGGCAAATGGATTCCAGGAGGTTTGCGGTGGAGGTGAGGCTATTTTAATTATTAGGACCGGGTGTTTTGCGGTATAAAGAACCGTGGTGGCAACCCCACCCAAAAGGACATCCTTAGCCAACGTATAACCGTGCGAACCGACCACGATAGCGGAACATTCCTTTTCCTGCGCCGCCCGATTTATCTCTGACCCCGGAGGACCGATGCGAATTTCACAACAGGCGGTAAAACCAATCTCTTTCATTCTTTCTACCTGCCGGTTAAGTTCCGATTGAATAAGACGAATCAAGGTAGGAGCAAATGGACCGATATCGCGGATGTTAAGACAGTGAACTAATACCACCTCTTCGGTGCCGAGTCGCCTCAAACTGCCAATCGCATTGAGCACCTGTTCCGCTGCTGGAGAAAGGTCAAAACCCACCAGGATGCGTCTAAACATACCTTCCTCCTTCCTTACCTATCCTCCAAAACAGTTAGCATCCAACAATAAAATTATACAATAAAAAAAGGATATGTCAAGTTTTTCATTAGAAAGAGAAAGAAATCGCCCCCCAGAAATATCCCGAACGACCGTCTCCGAACGAAGGGAAATACCCACTGGGAACTTTTCGTAATAAAGAACTCTGTCAGGGGAAACCAGCAATTTTCCGGTTGCAAACATCTTATTTTACTAATGGCACTAATAGCACCGGCACTGGTGAATACCGAACCACTTTATTGCTAACACTGCCCAAAAAAACTTCGCCGATGTATCCCCGACCCTGAGTGCCCATCACCACCAGTGAAACCTCGTCCGTCTTTATCCGATTGATGATTTCTTGTGCCACCAAGCCAAATGGAATTTCAATCTTCACTTCCACATCTCCTTCGTTTACCAACTGGTCGCGGAGTTCTAATAAAAGCGTTTCGTCAATCTTATTGAACTCAGCCAGTCGGTCCACAAGATGCTTGCCAATTATCTTATCTTGAACGTGAAGCAAAGTAACCTTCCCCGCCCCACATCGAACCAACGTTTCTAAATAGGTAAATGCTACCTTCGCATTATCCGAGAAATCGGTTGGATAAAGGATATGGTTAAGTGGATTCCAGGAAATTTCTGAGGGCGGCGAGGTTATCTTAACCACGAGGACCGGTCGGGTCGCGGTATGAAGAATCGTAGTAGCAACCCCACCCAAAGATGTGTTCTGGTCCATACTATAACCGTGCGAACCAATGACAATGATTGAGCAATCCCTTTCCCTTGCTACCCGATTTATCTCTAATCCGGGGGAACCGATACGAATCTCACCTGTAGTAACAAAACCTAACTGGTTCAACTTCGCTACTTCTCGATCGACCTCCGGTTGGAGAAGAGGAATTAGGGTCTCAGATAGCAAGCCAGCATCCCGGATATCAAGGCAGTGAACCAACACTATCTCTTCGGTTCCGAGCACATGAAAACTGTAAATCATATTGATTATCTGTTCAGCAGCTGGTGAGAGGTCCGAAGCAACCAGAATTCGTCTAAACATACCTTCCTCCTTCTTTACCTATTTCCTAACATAAATTATACAATAAAAAAGAGATATGTCAACTTTTCCCTCAATTAAAGAAATTATTCCACCAAGTTGTTGGAGAGTTTATTATCGGGAAAGGGCACCGACGCAAAGGCTATTTTTACTCAAAAGTTGCAGGATCTGTAAACGGCTGACCGCACCCAGCGCGGCAAACAACCTCGCCGCTTCCTGACGATATTTATCGCTCTTCATTTATTTTAGTATAAACTAAAAACTTAAAAGCAACCACTAATTTAATGCTCAGCTTAGCAACCCTGCTAATCTAACGGCTGAAAATCAGTTTTTGCCGGAGCGCCTCGCTGTCAATAGTGAGGACCACGAAATAGACACCGTTGTTTACCAGACAGCCATTTTGAGAATTTCCCTGCCAGGGAAATTCATAACGGCCAGGACCTAGGTATTGATTGCAAAGGTCATTGACTTTTCTTCCCAGGGCATCATAAATACTAAGGTTAACATTTGCTGAACGGTAGAGAGTAAAACTGATACAGGTTTGGTGGTTGACGACGCTGGGGGCAATCGCTAAGCGCGGCGTCCGTTTTCCTTTAAATTTTGCCTCGTCAGTTCCCGTCATCCCTAATGAGCCGACAAAAACACCGTTACCACTGGTACCAAGATATAAAAGTTGGGGATTATGGGGGTCAAAGGTAAGATAGTATGCCCGAAGGTTCCCCAGCCCTTCATTAGCTTCAAACCAGGTTTCACCCTGGTCGGTGGAAAGATAAACGCCCCAACCGGTGCAAGAGTCATGGATTGCCCAGTCAAGTGTGCCCAGGGCAACAAGGTTGGTATCAAACGGATTAAACGCAATCGTACGGACACTGGGACGAAAGCCGTCAATCTGAAACCGTGGCAGTGAATCCCAGGTTATTCCGCCATCAAAGGAGCGGTAAACGCCACCAAATCTTGATGCCCGTGCCATCAGGAACACGGCGCCGTTAAGTGGCGAAACCGCTACACCCCAGGTTTCAAGTAGGCGAGGCAGAGGTAGTTCAAACCAGGAGTCGCCACCGTTGATGGTTTTGTATATCTTTCCCCTTTTGGGCAGGCAGAGGTAAAGGGTGTTCGGGTCGTTGAGCGCCATCGCCAGCATCTGCGGATGGCTGTGAGTAAAGGAATCGCTGCGAATCGTGATATTCAGCCCGTTGTCCTTTCTCTGCCAGGTTTCGCCACCATCAGTGGATTTGTACACCCCGTATCTTGACACCCAGACATAAAGGACGGTGGAATCTTCCCGGCTGTTCGGGTCAATCAGAATGGTGCTTTTGTAACCAGTGTCAGGCAGTCCGGAGAGCATTGTCCAGGTTTGACCAGCATCAGTGGAGCGCCAGAGTTTGCCATAAACCCGGTTCCAGGGACCGGTGCCAGCATAGATGATGTTGTGATTGGCAGGATGGATGGCGAGGCTGTAGGTAGTGTTGCCATAAGGGCGTAACGGCTCAAAAATATACTGGAACGAAGTCCCGCGGTCGGTTGATTTCAAAAGCCCGACGTCGTTGAGAGTGATATAGATGATATTGGAGTCAATCGGGTCAGGAATAATTTGGTTGATACAAGTAACCTCAAGACCGGTACCGCGCCAGTTGCCATTGCCCAGGGATTCGCTGTAGCAGTAAATCCAGATATTGCCTGCGTCGGTTGATTTCATCACCGCATGGGAGTTGCAGTAAAAAATCTTTGCGGTATCTCTGAGGTCCAGTGCCAGACCATCAGGTGTATATCCCCAGAAATAAATCCAGCCCCGCCGGACATTATCATTATTTGTTATCCGAACCCAGGTTTGCCCGCGATTGGTGCTTTTGTAAACACCGCCTCGTCCTCCATAACCATAAAGGGCACCGGCATAGAGCACCGATGGATTTTTAGGGTTAACAACTATCCGCCGGAAGTTGATTCTCCAGGCACCGGTGGTGCAGGGTTGCCACAGTTCACCATAATCGGTTGTGTACCAGATACCGCTGCAAAGTGGGTTGCTTTCTATATCTTTAATCGGTGAGGTGGCAACATAAATCCTGCCCGGTTCAGCCGGGTCAATCGCAATCTCCCGTACTACCACACTTTCGGGCATCGGTGGTAGACCGGAATTTTTCAACTCCCAGGTCAGACCCGCATCGTTACTGCGATAAACACCAAGATGGGTTCCAGCAAAAACGATATTTGAATTATGCGGGTCAACCGCAAGCGAATAGAAAAGTGCCGTGGTGTCAATACCAGTTGTTCCCCTCAACATCTCCCAGTTCTCACCGTAATCGGTGCTCTTAAAAACCGCGCCCCTGGTCGGCACCTGAATCCAGATCGAATCGGTGTACATTACCCGGGGCATACCGATGCCGGCATAAATTATATTTGGGTTACTCGGGTCAACTGCCAGCGCACCGATCGGTGCGGTATAATTTGTCCGGCTCGGTGCTGGAAACCCGTTCCTTTTCGGCACCCAGGTTTCGCCGCCATCGGTTGACTTATGCACTCCACCCCAGGTACCCAGGTAAATTACACCTGTTCTCTCCGGATCTGACACAATCTTTTCCACATAGTAATCAATCAAGCCTTTGTTTAATATCCGCCAAGAGGCGCCGTAATCGGTTGATTTATAGAACCCGCCCACATCCGAACCAACATAAACCGTGCCCGGATTCAAGGTATCAATGGCAATGGTGGTAAACCAGCCGCCCCCACCCATCCCGATTGAACGCCATTCTAATGATGGCTGTCCCCAGGACAGGATCAGGAAAAGCCCGTTAATAACCATCTGCCACTTTAAACTTTTTCTTTCCATAACTTTGTTCTTTTTTAATAATTTTCGTACTGACAATTTTAATTTAAAAATAATATAAATCAATTTTTTCGGCGTAAGCAGGCAATGAAATTTTTGCCTTTAGTAATCAAAAATGGGCCCAGGGCACCAAACAGGGCGGCGATGCCCAATCCAACCGGACAGCCGGGTCTGCCGCAACAGGGGCAGGTAGAACCCATCGTTAGATAACCACCACTGAGTCCTGCCCAGAGCCCAAAGAAGCGCAGGACTCCGGGCAGGAAGTGGTAAAGATGTTTGGGCTTTCCCATTATCTATTTGCCGCGGAGGATTTTTTTCAACTCCTCTTTACTGGGGATTTTGCCCTGGCTGACGACCTTGCCGTCAACCACCAATCCCGGGGTCATTAGAACCCCCATTGCGGCAAATCTCTTAATATCGGTTATCTTTTCTACATCCGCGGCTATTCCCAATTCTGCCAGGGTATCAATCACCCTCTTTTCTAATTCCTGGCATCTGGGACAACCAATCCCAAGAATCTGGATCTTCATTTTATCCTCCTGTTTTCCTTTAAATGCTCACAACTTGCCTTTTTTAATTTCTCATAAAGAACGCCCAGTTTCTGCCGAAAGGCTTCGGTGATTGCGGATTCAAATTCACTTAGTGGCTTAATTGGCACAATATCCATTACCTTTTGCGCATCGAGCCCGGAATTAAACAAAAGTTCAATACTCCCTTTGAGCATTGTGACCAGTGCGCGGTCAACCTCAGCCGCATTGAGCCCGAAATTGATTCCCAACTCCCGCAGGGTCTGCCACTGAAACCAGAAATAGGTGGGTGCCATTGCGGTCAGGATGGCATAAGCCTCAAGGTCTGGTTCGGACACTTCCGGATATTCACCCAGAGCCTTAAAGAGTGGGGCAAGGATTGACCGTTCCTTAAGCCCGATTGCCGGTGAGAAGCTAACCGGGTTATAGCCTTTGCCAATCATTGATGGTGCATTGGGAATCATCCGGACCAGTCGGGTGCTGTCGGGTATAAGAGTGCTGAGTTCTTGAAAAGTGATTACCGGTGCAAAGGAGATGACAATCGCCCCGGTTTGCCAGCTGTTAATTAGTTCAGGCAGGGCGGTTCGGATTGCCGGCGGATGGAGAGCGATAAAGACAATTTCTTGCGCAGCGGAAGTATGGTTATCAGTAGTGGTAGTTATTTCCGGAAACAACTGTTTCAGGCTTTCAAGCACCGCGAGGTTATTGTCGCTGACCACAAGGTTGTTGAGCGGGATGCGGGCATTTTGCCAGCCGGTAAGAATAACACGGACAATCCTGCCGCCGCCGATAAATCCAATAGATAAACTGTTCATAGTTACGAATGAACGAGCGGGACTAATAGCACCGGCACCGGTGAATACCGAACGACTTTATTGCTAACACTACCCAAAAAAACTTCGCCGATGTGTCCCCGACCCTGAGTGCCCATCACCACCAGTGAAACCTTGTCCGTCTTTATCCGATTGATGATTTCTTGTGCCACCAAGCCAAATGGAATTTCAATCTTCACCTCTACCTTACTCTTAGATTGCAACTCATCGCGCAAACGTAATAGCCGCCCTTCGTCAATTTTATTAAACTCCGCCAGGCGCTCCGCAAGATGTTTTCCGATAATCTGGTCCTGAATATGAAGTAGGGTAACCTTTTCTGCCCCGCACGAAACAATTACTTTTAAATACGCAAATGCTGCTTCGGCGTTGTCCGAGAAATCAGTTGGATAGAGAATATGGGTAAGGGGATTCCAAGCAGTTAATGGTGTAGGGGGAGTGATTTTGATTATCAGGACCGGCCGAGTGGCAGTGTGGAGAACCGAGGTGGCTACCCCACCTAAAAGAATCTCTTTCGGCAGGCTGTAGCCGTGGGAACCAAGCACAATGATTGCGCAGTCATTCTCCTGAGCGGCTCGGTTTATTTCCAGAGCGGGAAGACCGAAACGGATTTCGCTTTTGACCGCAAAACCCAACTTTTGCAGTTTTTCCGCTTGTTTGGCAAGTTCGGGCTGAAGAAGTCGCGTCAGGATGTCAGAGAGTGTGCCAACATCCCGGATGTTAAGGCAGTGAACTAAAACGACCTCTTCGGTGCCCAGGCGATGCAAACTACCAACCGCCCCAATTATCTGTTCGGCGGCCGGTGAAAGGTCCGAAGCCAAAAGTATCTTTTTAAACATAACCTTCTCCTTTAATACCTTTTCTGATTTTAACCCCGGCGGATGAAAACCAGTGCCGGGTATCAAGGCAAATCTTCACCAGTAAGAGCATTACCGGCACCTCAATCAAGACACCCACCACCGTTGCGAGCGCAGCACCTGAGGAGAGGCCAAAGAGCATCGTCGCGGTGGCAATCGCCACCTCAAAATGGTTGGAGGCACCAATCATCGCTGAAGGTGCGGCATCCTTATAGGAGAGTTTGAGCAGACGGGCAAGGAAATAGCCCAGCCAGAAGATGAGGTTGGTCTGAATGAAAAGCGGAATGGCAATATACAGAATGGTGAGCGGATTGGCAAGGATGACATCACCCTTGAACGAGAAGAGCAGAATCAGGGGGACGAGCAGGGCGATAATGGTAATCGGGGTGAGGAAGTGCAGAAAGCGAGTGGAAAACCAGACCGGTCCTTTTGCCCTGATGATCCACCGACGCGAGAAATAGCCAGCAACGAGGGGGAGGGCAACGTAGATGGCGATGGAAAGGACCAGCGCCTGCCAGGGGACCGGCAGTCGGCCAACACCTAAAAGAAAACCGCCCAGCGGTCCGTAAAGGATAAGCATCGTCAGCGAATTGATGGCAACCATCACCAAGGTATGACCATCATTACCCCGGGCAAGATAGCCCCAGACCAGAACCATCGCGGTGCAGGGGGCAATTCCCAAAAGGATACAGCCGGCTAAAAATGAACGCCAAAGTGGAACCGAAAGCATCTTGGTACCATTGACCATAACCACTTTACCGATACCTTGAGGAACAGGGTGAGTCCAACCGGTTTGGCATTTTTCCCTGCCTTCAGCACCTCGGCAAAGTCAATCTTGACCATTATCGGATACATCATCGGGCAGGGGGGAGGTGAAAATGACAAGAGAAGAAAGGTCAATCTTGACCATTATCGGATACATCATAAAGAAAAGGCAAACCGCAATAGGAATTGAGATAACCGGTGCGCCCTTGGTATAGATTGCCAGACGGTCAAGGGTTCGGGCAACTCCGGGTGCCAGTTTGCCCAGGATGATGCCGGTTCCGATACAGGCAAGGACCCAGATGGTCAGGTATTTTTCAAAAACATTGAGTCCCTTTGCCGAGCCCCGGGTAGCAGTAGCCATTTCTCTAATCACCCTCAGCTTCGGTTATTGCCTGAACGATTAATCGTTTTGCCTTTTCCACATCAGCCGGGTCAACGTATTGGAGGATGGGTTTAGGAGTGCCGGTCAGGTCCTGGGCAAGCGACTGCTTTTTCATAGAAATGTCACGGGTCAATACCAGCGAGCGGGAAATTTTAATGCCGCCCGCCTCGCAGACCTTGCGCGCACATTCAAATGGGCAGCCATCTACAGTAATAACCCGTTTTGCTATTTTCACCTTTTCATAAATGGTCGGATTATTAATCGGGACCGAGGGCAGACAGCCAATTCCAGCCTTTTTCAAGCCCAGTTCCTTTACCGCCTCAATACTGGCAAGTCCAGTGCAAAGACCAGTGTTAGAGAGCCCGCCGAAACAGGCAAAGATGATGGTTTCGTGGCTTGGCTTTGGTACAACTTTTTCTTCTTCGGACATTTTAACCTTCTTACTTTTCATCATACTAATGCGCCAAACATTATTCCCACAATCGTGGAAAGGATTACCACCAGCAGGATATAGGTCAAGCCCTTTTTCAGTCCGATGGTGCGGATAATCACAATCATTGAGGGTAAAGAAAGTGCCGGACCGGATAAAAGCAGTGCCAGTGCCGGACCTTTGCCCATTCCACAACCCAAAAGCCCCTGTAAAATCGGAATCTCGGTTAGGGTGGCAAAATACATTAAGGCGCCCGAAACCGAGGCAAAGAGGTTAGAAAAGAATGAATTCCCACCAACCAAACCAACAATCACTCGGTCCGGAATTATTCCGGCATTAAGCCCGGGTCGGCCCAGGAGAAAGCCAGCAATAAATACCCCGCCTAAAAGCAGAGGCAGAATCTGCTTGGCAAATCCCCAGGTAGCAAGAACCCAAGATTTCCGCTCCGCACCATTAAACCAGAAGATGACCATAATCAGGGTGAACAAAAGGGAAATCCCCGCAAGAAACCATTTGACGGAATAAACCGTATTAAAGAATCCGATTGGCTCTTTTGGTTTGCCCCAGTTGGCAAAGACCAAGAATAGAATCATTCCGGCAAAGTAAAGGACATTGTGATAGAGTCGGCGCCGGGTTTTTGCTCCCTCCAGTTCCATTCGGGCAAAAGCCTCAGCCCTTTGCGCCTCAGAACGGGAAAAGATAAGTGCCATCAGTAAGCCAATGACTACCGAGAACGCCACCGCCCCGATAGCCCTTGCCAGCCCTAATTGGAAGCCTAAAACCCGGGCAGTCATAATTATTGCCAGGATGTTGATTGCCGGACCAGAGTAAAGAAAGGCGGTGGCGACCCCAAGACCAGCACCTGCGTAATAAATCCCCATAAACATCGGCAGAACCGTGCAGGAGCAGACCGCCAGAATCGCACCGGAAATGGAGGCGATGGAATAGGCAAGGACTTTGTTGCCCTTTGGTCCAAAGTATTTGAGAACCGCTTCCTTGGCGATGAAGTTCTGAATCGCACCGGCAATGAAAAATGCCGGCACCAGGCATAAAAGCACATGGCGCCGAGCATAGTCCTGGAGCATAAAAAGCGCTTCTAAGAATGCGGTCTGAACCCGAACCGAGTCAAAGGGCAGAAAATAAAATAAGAGAAAAAGACCGAAGATTAAAAGAAACTTCTGATACTCTTTCATTTATCTTCCCCTTTTCTTTATGCTATCCATATCAGATAAAGCCCGCCGCAAATCACCAAGACCCCACAGACCTTTTTGACAATGGTCAATCCTTGAGAGCGGGTATGCCAGTTAAGATACCTTTCAACCACTTCGGTCAGGGTGCCGGCACCAACAATGATTGAGCAATGCCCGAGTGCATAAATTAGAAGTAGAAACAAACTGAAAAGAAAACGTCGGGCACCAAGTTTAAAGATTATTCCCAACATCGGCGCCATATAGGCAAAGGTGCAGGGTCCGAGTCCGATGCCGAATAGAAGACCGAGAAGGAAGGCAGCAAATGCCCCTCGCCTCTGGCATACCCCCTGACCCGGTCCACCCAATCCCGGTAGGGAAATTACATCCAAAAGATAAAGGCCGACCAAGAGAAAGATACCCGCAAGAAGATAATTGGCATAAGGTCCAATATCTCCTAACATCCGGCTTAGTAGGGCGGTAGCGATGCCGATGGCGGCAATGGTCAGAAGAATTCCGGTCGCAAAAAGTAAAGAAAGGATGAAGGCGCGTCGGGTTGAGGCATTCTCTTGACCACTGATGAAACCGACAATCAAAGGGATACTGGTAAGATGGCAGGGGGAAAGCAATATACTCAAAACACCCCAGAGAAATGAACCGAGGAATGCTATCCCAAGAGATGAGCCAATTGCCTGGGAAAGCCATTCTAAGACCGAGCGAACCATCACTCTACACCCATCTCTTTAAGTTTCTTCACAATCTCCTCTTTTGGTAAAAATCCTTCGTGTCGCCAGTAGACATTACCATCCTTATCAAAGAAGATCTGAGTGGGAATGACCCGGACTTTTAAACGATTGGCAATCGGCCGGTAATCGCCGATTTCCAAGAGGATGATATTCGCTTTACCCTCATACTCTTTCGCCAGTTCTTCAAAGATTGGTTTCATCATCTTGCAGGGAATACAGGTGCCGGCACCGAGGTCCAAAACGGTCGGCTTACCACTCTTTAATGCTGACGCCAGTGGGTCTGGTGGATTCTTTTTCCGCTCCTCTTCCAGCCATTTCTCATTTCGCTTGATTTCCGCCCTCATCTTCAAACTTTCAATATAGGCATCAATCACCTCTCTCTGCTTCTCCTGCCGCAAAAAGTCTCTAATATTCTCCTTAACCTCCTCATAACGGGCATTACCCATATCCGCCTTCCGTTCTTCGTAAAACCTTTTAATCTCCTCATCAGCAACGGTTACCAAAGCGGCGCGGTTCTGAATCAAGCGGGAGATGGCTTCCTCCTTTCTCTTTTCCGAATCAGTATTCTCTTTTCTCTTATCCACTAACCCCTTTCTTTCTGCCTCCTGATAAAGCAATTCCCGGACGATTAACTGTTCCAATAACCCTTCCCGGTCTTTCTTAAAAGCATCTTTGTATTCTTCGGGCAGAAGGTCAAATACTTTATTCAGATACTCTTCTCTAATCTCCTTTCCGTTCACAACCGCCAAGATGTTAGCCGAAGGTTTCAATTGGACGATTTCCTTAGCGATTGAAGACTCCTTAGGCGATTCGTTCCTAATTTCTTTCATTTTTGGTAAGACACTCTCTACCGGCACCGGGGCAGTGCTCTCCGGCGAGTTAGAAAGAATAGATTTCTTCTTTTCGCTCCGCTTGATGAAAATCACCAGAACCACCGCCCCAAGCACTAAGCCGATAATTATATTCTTAACTAATCTTCCCTTCATCTCTCCTCCCTTTGTCTCTTAACCGGATTTTTTATCATATCCTGACCAATTGAGAGCAATTTCAAAACCCTTTTGTCTTTAAGTCGGTAGAGAACCATTTTCCCCTTTCTTCGGGATTTAAGGAGTCCGACCTGTGCCAGAGATGCAAGATATCGGCTGGTAACACTTCGCTCCCTTTTAATCGCTACCGCAATCTCGCAGACGCACCGTTCATTGCGGGAAAGCAAGGTTATAATCTTAAGTCGAACGGGATTAGCCAAAGCCGAAAAGATATCTCCCATCCTCGGCATAATCTTTATGTGCATAGTTGCGCAATTATACACATATAATTTCAATTGTCAATGATTGAAAGATTATCTTTGGTATTCCCGCAAGGTGGCCCGAAAGATTGCGCTTGGTCTCTCCCCCAGAAATCTTTCCGCCACCTTTTCAAATTCCGGAGTGATATCTGAGAGGTAAATTTTTAGAAAACCCTTCCCTCTTTTTTTCCGAAGATTATTCTCCCTTAGAATCCGTTCCACCTCCGAAGCGGTCTCAAAAGAAGCATCAATTATTTTTACCTTTTTCGGCAGGAGTTTTTCCATCAATGGTTTCAAAAGGGGATAATGGGTGCAACCCAAAAGTAAAGTGTCAATCCCCTCGGGAAAAAAGACTTTGAGGTATTCCTGACAGATGAGGCGGGTTGCCTGATGATTGAGAAACCCCTCCTCCACTAATGGCACGAAAAGGGGAGTTGGTTGAGCAACAATCTCAACCCTTTTATTCTTTTCCTTCAATGCCCTCTCGTAGGAACCGGAGGAGATGGTCGCTCGGGTGCCAATCACTCCAATCTTTCCCTTCTTTGTTGCCCGGAGAGCCGCCTTCGCTCCTGGTTCCACAACCCCAACCACCGGAACCGGAAAAGACGATTTAATCTCCGCCAGCGCCCAGGAGGAGGCAGAATGGCAGGCAACCACAATAATCTTTACTCCCCGTTCGTAGAGGAAAGAGGCATCTTCTAAGGCATATCTTTTAATCAACTCCGGTGATTTTGAACCATAGGGAAGGCGGGCCGTGTCACCGAAATATAAGATGTCTTCTTCGGGGAGCAGGCGGCGCATCTCGCGGACAACGGTCAAACCACCAATTCCCGAATCAAAGACCCCAATCGGACTCTCTCTATCTTTCTCCGGCAATCTTTTTTTCATAGGATAAGAGGAAATTCTTTACTCCCCGAAAGATTGCCTCCGCAATCTTTTCCTGCGTCTTTTCCTGGCGGAGGAGTTTCTCCTCTCTTCGGTTGGTGAGAAAACCACCCTCGACTAAAACCGCGGGCATCAATGCCCCGCGCAGGACATAAAAACCCGCCTGCTTTACCCCCCGATTCGCTAAACCGAGATAGGCATCCGCTGCATCTTGAATCGCACAAGCCAACTCCTCCGATTCCTTTAGGAATTCGGTTTGCGCCAAATCGGAAAGGATAAGGCTTAATTCATCATTAAGGAATGGATTACTATTCTCTTCTAATTTCAGCACTTCGTTCTCCTTCAATGCCTGTGCCCGTTCCAAATCCGTCCTCCCTTCGGCTAAGAAATAGGTCTCAAAACCGACCGCCCGGGGATTTTCTCGGGATGCATTGTTATGAATGCTAATAAAAATATCGGCTTTATTCTTATTGGCAAAGTCGACCCGTTCTTTGAGAGAGACAAACTCATCCTTTTCTCGGGTGAGTAAAACCCGATAACCGGCCCTTTCTAATCTCTGCGCCAGTTTTTTGGCAATCGCCAGATTCAAATCCTTCTCTCTTGTCCCTAATTTACCCACTGCTCCGGGGTCTTTGCCACCGTGTCCCGGGTCTAAAACAATCAAGAGGTTTCTCTCTCGTGGTTGGGTAGGGAAAAACTTAAATAGAATTCCCTCCTCCCTTTTCGTCCCTTTAGCCTGACCAGGTTTCTTGAAGTAGAAAATGAACCGCGTTTCATCATCTCCCCGGTCAATCTTTATCTCCCGAACAATTCCCTTCGCCGGGAGATCCGAAAGGAGAAATCGGGCAGAAATGATAACCTCATAAGATAGAGAAGAGAGTTGTCTCAGATAAAAATTGCCCGGAGGAGAAATCTCAAAGAAATAGAATGCGGTATCCCTCTTCACCGATGAGGTAACGGAAATGACCTCCTTTATCTCTTCTTTAATTTGGGGGAAGACCTCTTTCAGAGAAAGAACCGGAAAGAGGATGCTTCCCTCTTGCTCAATCACCGGAGAAGTTAACCGAACCATCTCTCCACCAACCAGTGCCCAACTGGAATCAAGGGTGAAGACCATCTCCTTTTCCGCGGTCTCTCCGCTGTCCGGCACAACACAGACGACTCTATTCCCTGCCCGCCAGAGCGAACCATTTAACGCCTTAATCACTTTTCCCAAGGAGACATATTCCAAATCCCCGAGATTTAATTTATTCAATCGCTCGTTCCCAATACTTATCTCCTGAGAGAATATGAGGAGGGGAAAAAATAAGAGGCGGAAAATTCTAATCATATTTCCTTTCAATCCGCTCCGCTTTTTCTATTGCCCTTCTCCGCAGTTCTTCCCTGCGGTCGATCTCCTTCTTCCCTTTGGCTAAGGCAATCTCCAACTTTGCTATCCCTCTCGGGTTAAAATACAATTTTAAAGGAATTAGGGTATAACCTCTTCTCTCTACCTTACCGTAAAGGCGAGAGATCTCATGTTTGTGAAGAAGAAGTTTTCTTTTCCTTCGGGGTGAAGGGAGAAAAACGCTCCCCTTACTATAAGGGGCAATGTTCACATCGTAAAGAAATACCTCTCCCCCTTCAATCCCACAATACCCCTCATCCAAAGATACTCTTCCCTCGCGCAAAGATTTAACTTCAGACCCCAGAAGAGAAATTCCGGCTTCGTAGGTCTCCTCAATGAAATAATTCTTCCTTGCCTTCCGGTTAGTTGCCACGACCAGAACCTTCTTCTCCTTTTCTTTCATTTAACGGATAGTTAAGCCACCCGTCAGGGCGAATGTTGGATAAAGTGCCTTCTCGTAACCGAGATGGAAAAATACCAACCCCAACCTCAAACCACACCCGAAAGCGAGCCGAAATCTATTCTCCCCGGAAAAAGAAACCTTAACCGCTTCGGTCTTCTCTATCTCCCCACTTAAACTGGGCACTTTATACTTAAACTGATAATTGAAATTGACCTTCGTCCTCTCGTATCCCAACCCAACCGTCGGTTCCAAAAGCAAAACCATTTTTCCCGCGATTAAATTAAAACTGAGATTTGTTGTCTTTAAAATATCGCCAATTTCAAAAACCTGATAGGCAAAACCAAGGGAGATACTTACCGGAAGAAACTTCATCAAACCAAAATGATTGAGATTCTCCTTCAAGCCAAATCCATAGAGATTAACCTTTGTCCCCTTAAAGGGAAAGGGGATATAGCGAACGAGAATCTCACTCCCAAATGGTAGACCAACCGTCAACTGGGGAACGAGATAGAGAAGACCCGGAAGATTCAATCCTCCCGGAATCTCCTTCGGAATCGCAACCGCATTACCCGGAACCGGAACGGGCTTCTTGCCGGTTGGACCAACGATTGTTGGTGCACTTTCCAAAAAAACATTAAAGAAAACGAGAGAATCAGTCCCTGAGATTAAAGAACAGGCTAAGACACTATCGGAAAAATACCGGGCGCTTTTGGGAATTGAGAGATAACTTACCTTTAAGGAAAGGTCAAATCCTAATAGCGAATGGGTGGAGGCGGAATGGAAAAGACTGGTATTAGAAAGGACACCAAAACCATTGACCAGGGGCTGAGTATAAGAGGATAAGAGTCTCTCCGAAACTGACTTTATCTTGTCCACCGGAGTTTCCCCGGCAAGGACGAATACGGCGAAAATAAAGATGAGGGATAATTTCTTCATAACCCATTCTATAATACATCCCTTCAATTGTCAACCACAACCCTTTCCGACTCTAATGAGAAAGCCTTCCTTATCGGGTTAAGAGATAGAGAAGGAGGCTTCCGGAGAGACTAAGGAAAGGAATTAAAAATGGGCATAATAAGGGGCTTGGTATAGGGTAGAGGGAGCAAAGGGGGATAAATTATTGAAAAAGGTGGTAAGTTATTGAAAAATAAGGACTTAGAGACAAAATCAAGTGAGAAAGCCAACCGGAAGCAGGGAGGGACAAAATCAATTTGAGGCCAAAAATTCACTTGACATTAAAAGAAAAAGAAGGAAAATAAATTATGGAGGTGCTTATGCGACGGATTTTACCTTTCCTTTTTTTCTCCCTCTTTCTTTTTGCTTACCGTTATGCGGTTGTGGTAAGCGAAGCAACCTATACCCTCCCGGAATGGCGGATGGTTGTTGACTCCTTAGTAAATAAACATCACGCTTCTCTCTTTCGTTGGAGTGCAAGCCCGCGCGATGTCTTACCCCAACTTACCGCTTATTTTCCGGATTACATCGCCTTTGTTGCCCGCCCGGTAAGTGAGGTGAATGCTAATTTTGTTCGCACCTGTCATCAAATGACAAGGGAACTTGATTCCGACCCTTATGGCGATGCGGTCTGGGGAATTATTACTGGATTCTCACCCGAAGACGCCCTGAGAGTTATTCGCTTTGACAGCCTAAGAATCCGAACCTTCCTGGGTGGGACAAACTGCACCTGGGGTGATTGGTTAGAGAAGGGAATAGCAACTTATGAGGCGGAATATAACCGGATTCGTTTTCAATTCCCCAACCGAACCTTCCTTGATACCCTCTGGCCGGAGCGGTGTCCAACCGACCGGTGCACCCTTTTAGTTAACTACCTGAATTATGGCTTAAACGATTCCGTTTCCGGTCGTCCCCGAATCTTGGGACCGGTTGACATATTCGTAACCAGTGGCCATGCGGACCAGCATACCTGGCAACTTCACTATCCTTCTTCTGGTTCCGAAGGCTTCTTCCGCTCTTCGGCTGGTCAATTGCGCGGTGATCCTTACAGCGGTAGCCCGAGAAATGTGAACTCGCCTAATCCCAAGGTCTACTTTCCGGTTGGAAACTGTCTGATGGGTGATGTTTCAGATATCGATTGCATGGTCTTAGCCTGGTTCCATTCCGCGGGTGCGATTCAGATGACCGGCTATATTGTAACCACTTGGTATGGCTATATGCTTTGGGGTCTTCCTGCCTATTTCCATTATCTCCAGGACCGTAATACCTACGCCCAGGCATTCTATCTCAATAACCAGGCACTAATCTTTGACCGCCTTAACGGAACCCCCGGAACCAACCCTTCTGGTTTGGATTATGACCGGGACAACGTCGCCTTTTATGGTGATCCTGCTTGCCAAACCAAGATTTTTTCGGTTCGCGAACCGTGGTATCAAGAATCGGTCGCCATTTATCCGGGAGAGAGGGTTGATACTTTCCTCGTCAAGATTCGTGCCAATTATGACTCATCGGCTTTGGGTTTCAGTGGAGTCTCCGGTGCTCGCCATCCCATCGTTTTCTTGCCGGTAAGGGTAGAAAGTATTTCCGTAGAAACAACCAATGCCCATTCCGTTGTGATTACCGACAATTTCGTTCTTCTCTATGTCTGGTATCAGGGAGAGCGGAGATTTATCCGAGGTGAAGAGCGATTCGTCCGCTTCACCGCAAAACGAATCCAATTACCGCTGGCCGAAGAGAAGACGCAAAGCCTCTCCTTTTCCCCTATCCCCACCCTCTTCTCTTTGCCCCGAAACGGTTCTTTCCTCCTTTACAATGCCCAGGGAAGATTGGTTGAACCGAAGAAGAGATTGAACTCCGGTCTCTATTTCTTAATCTTTTCGAAAAAAGGCCGGATTGAGAAAAAGAAATTTCTTTTGGTAAGATGAAACGGATAGCGACCTTTTTTCTTTTCGTTTTCTCTCTCTGGGCGCAATGGGAATTAATCGATTCGGTAAAAATCAGGACGATTATTCCGGAAAAGGGGAGGGTTTACATCAAATTTGATGACCCGATTGAAACCCTAACCGTTTTCCTCCCTTATGATTCCCTGACCGACTTAGCGAAAGCGGCTGTAAGAAGAAGTCCTTCCTGGCTTGCCCCGGACCTGGCGGAAAATCTCCGACGGTTGAGTCGAGAGAAACAAGACCTCTATGCCAATCTGATTCTTAGTAGTTCCCATCCCTTTGTTGACGAAATCTCCTTCCAAGTGGCTCACATCTCTCCTCATATCCTCTCGGCGGATAACTTCTATCCCCAACTTTTGATTGAGAATGTGACTTATCTTTACCGGATAGATTCCCTTCTTGATTATGTGCGAATTATTGATTACGGGGAACCGAGTTCGGAAACCGCTTATTATTCTACGGTTCTTTATCGGATAGTTTCCGAGAGAGGCGATACGATGGAAATTCTCTCACCAAAGGAGATTTATTATTGGTTCATCTTACATCCGAAAATCTCCCGAGAGATTTGCACCTATGTTGACTCTTTAACGGGCGAGCCTTTGCCACCACCCCGCGGAAAATTCTGGCGCGGTTATCTCTTCTATCATGCCGACCCGGGTTATCCACCATTAAGTGAATATCTCCTCCCGGTGAGAACTCTATGGAATTCTTTGCGCAACGACACCGCCAATAATGGGGCGATTGGGGCAATAACCAATTGGTTAAGAAGGGTGATGGAATTTCGTCCACCCCAGCGAAGAACATATCAACCGGTTCAAATCTATACCCAGCATCACGGCACTTGCACCGAGTGGGGAATTCTCACCCCGGCGGTGGCTCGCGCCGCATTAATCCCTTCTGTCCAAACCCGCGCCTATGGAAATAATCATTGCTGGAATGAATTCTACGAAAGAAGTTGGCACCAATGGGAACCGGTAAACAAAATGATTAACGATACCACAAGATATGACCCAGTTTGGTGGAATTTAGCCGCGGGATGTAATTGGCGCGGTGATGGTTTTTGGTGGACGGTGACCGAAAGATATACTCCTTATTGCACCCTAACAGTAAGGGTTTTCGACCGGGATAGTCTTCCGGTTGATGGCGCCCGAGTGGTAATCGCGGGTGGTCCTCAACCGGTAAACTGGTTCTGTGCCTTTGCCTATACTGACCAGAATGGCGAAGCGCAATTTACTCTCGGGGATACTAATTCTTATGATTGCGCAATAGAGAGTGACCTGGGAAATATTCCTTTCACCCGGATAATTGAAAGGGCAAGAGCAAATACCCATTATCAATGCGAATTTAATCTCTCCGGTATGATGCCAACTTTAAGTATCCTTCCCGATACCTTTCCCCAAAATCCCCTCAATCGCTATAAGGTTGAGATTTCCTCCCAGAGCCAAGGTGAAATCCTTTTCGGGATGCATCCGGATGATGGGAGTCTTTTTCGGGAAAGAAAGGGATTGGGAAATTTTGACTTCTTCATTTCCGATTCGGTAAATTTTAGTCGTTATCTCCAGAACGAAGACTTCCGGGCACTTCTCTTCACCAAAGAGATAAACCAACTGGAGACCTCTTTTGTCTTCCCAACCGAGCAACCCTATTATCTCGTCTTCGCCAATGACGAACGGATTGGTAACGGGATTGATTTATCATTTAGCGTGAAATTATACAAGGCCTTAAGCGGATTACGAGAAAAGAAGAGAAACCAAAGAGGAAAAGGAACATTTCTTTCGCCCGAGGAGGTCCATTTTGGTAAAGAAGCGAAAATCTATAATCCCTTGGGGAAGATGATTAAAGATAAGAGCCAAATCCCTCCGGGAATCTATTTTATCGAGGAGGGAAATGGAAGAATAAAGCGGATAATCCTTTGCACCCGGAGGAAGAGATAAGTCATCGCCTCTCAAGGATTGCCAGGGGAAGAATCATCTCATCAAGCGAGATACCGCCGTGTTGATAGGTCGCCTTATAGGTCCTTTCGTATTCGGTCGGTTTAGTCGGATAGATGAAATAAAAATCGGATTTGGCAAGGGCAATCTTTATATCCGGTGCCTCCTTGGGCAATTTTAGCCGCTCCGGGGAAAAGAGGAAAGCATTCCTCGATTCAATCCTTAATGCCGAACCGTATTTATAACGAAGATTGGGAGAAATCTCCATCCCACCGTAAATCAAGGTTGGCCTTTTCACCTTCACAAACCCGTGGTCCGATGTGATAACAATCCTTAAATCCCGGTCGCCGAGTTCTTTCAAGAAGGAATAGACCTTTGAACCTAAAAACCAGGTTCGGGTTAGATTGAGGAGGCTAAACTCATTTTCCAAAATTTCCTCCAAGAGCCGAGTGGAATGGACGGAATGGATTAGAAAGTCAAGGAAATTGATAATGATGCAACAAAATTTCAAATCCTTTCGTAAAAGCATTCCCCGGTTTTCTTCTAAGTCCTCACTCCGCAACACCTTGAGATAAAACCAATCAAGCCCAACCCCTTCCCTTTCTAATAACTTATGGAGTAGTTCCTTCTCATACCGGTTCTGTCCGGTATCGCTAAAAACCCAAAAGGACGGGTATCTTTCGTAGATTTTGAGGGGAAGGAGTCCGGAAAGTAAGGCATTACGCGAATAAGGGGTAGCAGAGGGAAGAAGGGAGAGGTAATAGAATTGGCGGATATTAAAATCCTCTCGTAAAATCAAAAGGATAGTTTGCCATTGGTCAAGCCTCATTGAATCAAAGACAAAGAAATAGAGAGGCCCTTCCTTTAATTGAGGAAGAAGGAAATGAGAGAAGACCTGATGGGATAAAATCGGTGGGTTTTCTTTACCCTCTAACCAAAGGGGATAAATTTCGGAAACGAAATGACTGAAATCTTCATTGGCTTCGCGCCAAAGGGAAGTATAGGTCTCCTTCAAACCTTCTTCGCCAAACCTTTCCAGAAGGGAACGCCACCGGATCATCTCAAGATAATAAGAAAGCCACTCCTCAAAACTTTCTCCCTTCCGTTTCTCCCGAAGGAATTGGAGGTAATCGCGTGCCAGCCTTTCCCGAAAGATTTTCTGCTTTTCTAAGAGCCTTTTAAGGAGGGAGACAATTTGCGGTGGAGAGAACGGCTTGGTGATAAAATCATCAACCAGTTTACTGTAAGCCTCCTCCATCAGTTCCTCTTCGGAGAGTTTCGTCACCATCACCACGAGGATGGAGGGGTCAAAATTTTTTATCTCCGAAACCACTTCTATCCCATCCATTCCCGGCATCATCTGGTCAACAAAGATTAAATCGTAGCCACCTTCTTTTGCCCGGCGGATTCCATCCGGACCGTTCGTAGCGGTGTCAACCGTATAGCCCCTTTCCCTTAAAAGATAAACGTAGGGTTTAAGGGTTTCCACTTCATCATCAATCCAGAGGATTCTCATTTTTCCTTTAGGGGGAGAAGAATCGAAAATACCGTTTTCCCCTTTTTCGTTTCCACCAGCGTGATTTTTCCTTTATGGTATTCTTCCACAATCCTTTTCGCCAGAGCAAGACCAACTCCCCAGCCGTATTTTTTTGTTGTAATCCCCGGCTTAAATATATCCTTAACCTTCTCTTTTGGCACCCCTTCCCCGGTATCGGTGACAAGAATCTCGTAATAAGGGAGGTTAGATACCCTCTGCCCCGAGACCGTCACTACCCCAGATTCTTTGCCAATGGCGTCAATGCTGTTCTTCAGAATATTCTCCAGACTCCAGGATAAGAGAACCTCATCCAGAAGTAAAATCGCATCATCTTTAACATCAATTATCATCCGGATATTTTGGGGTGCCCGCTTTTCAATAAAGTAAAAGGTCTCTTCGATTACCTTTTTAATTGAGGAAAGGGATAATTTGGGTGGCTGTCCAATCCGGGCGAACCTTTCTAAGACCTTCTGCATCTTCAAAACATCCTCGGCCATCTCTTCAATTATCTTCTCTCGATCGCCAGTGGTCGCCCGGAGGTTTTCCAACCAACCAGCAAAAGAAGAGAGAGGGGTTGCCAATTGATGAGCCGCCTCTTTGGCTAAAAATGTCCAGACCTTTTCTTCTTCCCGCCTTTTGTAAACAATAATTGACCAGAGACCGATTAAAAGGAAGGCGAGAAGAAGTAAGACTTGAAGATAGGGAAAGAGGGAAACCAGTTTGGCGGTTTTGGAACTACCATAATAGATCTCACCCAAAAATTGCGTCCGCCCATTTTCGTCAACGAAGGTAAGAGGGATTGGCTTCTTCTCTTTCTTTAACCTCTCTTTTATCTTATTTAATTTCTCTTTTGTTAAGTTTTTCCCCAAGTTCCGATAACTGGTAACCTCTCCTTTATCATCGGTAATCAAAATGGGAAAGTCAATCTTTTTTATCACCTCTTCAAAGATGATATCCAGTGCTGGTGAACTTACTTCTTCGGTTTCGGTAATTCGGGACATATATTCCGCATAAATTCGGGAACGAACCTCGGTTTCCTCCGTCAGTCTTCGCAAAAGGAAGGAGGAGGAGAAGAACCAGAAGAGGGCAAAGAGAAAAGAACCGATAATAAAATAGACAATGATGAACTTCTTACCAAAACCCTTTGACCGCATCTTAGTAGGCACCCCTTTGAGAAAGGACCGCTGGAATTGTCCTCAAAATTAGTTTCAGGTCAGTCAGCAAATTCCAGTTGTGACAATATTTTTGGTCCAAACTCACCCTCTGCTCATAGGAGAGGTCGGTCCGACCCGAGGTCTGCCAGAGACCGGTCACCCCGGGAAAGAACTTAAAAATCAATCGGTCTGCCGCCTCGTAATATTTAATCTCCTCCTCAACAATTGGTCTCGGTCCAACAAGACTCATCTCCCCTCTTATGACGTTGATCAATTGCGGTAGTTCATCAATTGATAGCGAACGGAGAACTTTTCCGAAGGCAGTAATGCGGGGGTCATTTTTCAGTTTGTAGGTTCGGAGGAACTCCTCCTGAAGGGAAGGATTCCGCGCTAAAATCTCCGCCAGTTTTTTATCCGCATCCGCAATCATCGTCCGAAATTTCAGAAGATAGAAACTCCTCCCATTTCGCCCAATCCTTTTGTGCCGATAAAAAACCGGTCCGGGCGAGTCAAGTTTAATACAGAGAGAAAGGAAAAGGAAAAAAGGAGAGACGAAGAGAAGAATGAGAAGAGACAAAATGAAGTCAATCATCCGTTTTATCCGAATGGCTAAAAAGGGGAAATCTTCCATCCTTTTTATAAAAGAACCTGTAAAATAAGAAGGAAGCCAACTGGATTTCAAGAGAAAAAAATTGCTGAGATAATTTCTTGCGATTCTTTTAATCTCCGGGGCATTCTCTTCCAAGACGATAGCCTGAAATTCTCTCAATCTTCCCAATTTATCAGAAACATTGGGCAAAAAACTCGAAAGTTCCTCCTTCGTTAGAGCCTTTGCTGGTTCTAATCCGCACCAGGTCAAAATCTTGGGGAAGGGATTGGAACTTCGCTTTGCCACAAAGACGACCGGAACCTTTCCCTTCCGAGAGAAAAGCAAATCCAAGAAAGGCTCAAGGAGATTGAGATAGAAGAGGAAAATTAGCCAGAAGAGAAAAGGCACCCTTTCGTCCGGGAAGAATTTCGCCAGAAGAAAAGAGGAAAGAACGGTAAGAAAAAAAATAATCTCGGTCTTAAAATTAATTCCGTAAAGTGGAGGAATGGTAAGTTCAAAGACCCCAAAGAGATAACTAAAAAAGAGAAATGAGAGATAGAGGAGGAAGAGAAAGGGGATTGAGAGGGAAAAGATTAACCCCATAAAGAAAAATAAAAGAAAAGAGAAGGCGACAGCCAGAAAGGGAAGACTTTTCAAATGATCCCTCTTATCTTCCATTCTCAATTTCCTAATTATATTATAATCTAATAGTCTGTCAACTCTTTTTAGCAATTAGGGAGAATATTCTAAAAGCAGGAGTGCATTTTCTCTCCCCTCTTCTCCCTTGACAAACGGGGATTTTAGGTTATCTTTACTTCAATGCTCGGATTCTTAAGAGACCTAAGAGAAAGGTTTGTAAATGACATTGCGATAGATTTGGGCACATCTTCCACCCTGATCTATGTCCGGGAAAAGGGGATTGTTCTTCGGGAACCTTCCATTGTCGCAATTGAGGAGAAAGACCATACCCCGGTCGCCGTTGGTCTGGAAGCGAAGAAGATGTTAGGAAGAACACCCGAAGGGATGAGGGCGGTTCGGCCGATGAAGGATGGGGTAATTGCCGATTTCGGTCTGGTGGAGGTTATGCTTCGGTATTTTATTAGCCGGGTGCAAAAGAAACGGATGTTCGTCCGTCCCCGGGTAGTAATCTGTGTCCCCTCAGGGATAACCGAGGTGGAGAAGAGGGCGGTGCGGGATTCGGTCGAAGCCTGTGGTGCTCGCGAGGTCTATTTGGTCTCCGAACCAATTGCTGCGGCACTCGGCGTCAATCTTCCGGTGGAAGACCCAACCGGAAGTATGATTATTGATATCGGGGGCGGAACAACCGAAATTGCTGTGGTTGCCTTATCCGGAATCGTCACTTCCACTTCCATCCGCGTGGCGGGCGATGAGATGGATGAAGCGATTATCAATTATGTGCGGAAGAATTACAACCTAATCATTGGCGAACAGATGGCTGAGATGGTTAAGATAAAGATTGGCTCCGCTTATGCCACGGGCGAAGATGAACAATGTGAAGTAAAAGGAAGGGATTTGGTCTCCGGTATCCCAAAAACAATCGTTGTTACCTCATCTAAAATCCGCGAGGCATTAGAAGAGCCAATCAATCTAATTATTGATGCGATAAGACACGCCCTGGAGCGAACACCACCAGAACTGGCAGCGGATATTGTTGACCGGGGTATTTATATGGCAGGAGGCGGCTCTCTCCTCCGGGGCCTCGACCTTCTTATCAATGAAGAGACTGCTCTACCGGTTCATGTCGCACCCAATCCCATTGATTGTGTTGCCTTAGGGGCAGGAAAGATTTTGGAAGATATCAAGCGATATTCCAAACTATTTCTCCCGGCGGGCGATTAGCGGCTCAGGGAAGCAGAAACCAACTCTATGCTCTTTTCCATTCCTCCGATGAGATTATGGCTTTAATCCGGCGCCTTAATTTCACCCTCATTCCAATCCTTGTCTCCCTTTTCCTCCTCCTCGCCCCGAGTGATTGGAAATTAACTCTCCAGGGTTTTACCCAAAGATTTTTTCTCTTCCCGCCCGGATTCCTCCAAAGGCAAATAAGTCTTTTGCGGGATTTACGAAGCGAACGGGACCGATTAGAAAAGGAACTCCTCGCTTTGACTCTGCGAAAAATGGGGGAAGAGAATTTCTTAACCGCTCCCGACTCCTTTTCCTCTTCCCTCCTTCGCGCCGAGATAGTTGGACGAGATAATACTTTGAAGACCTTTCTTGTGATTGATAAAGGGAAAAGAGAAGGGGTAGAAGAAAATCAAACCGCTCTGGTAAAGGAGGGTGTGGTCGGCAGGGTGTTAAAAGCGGGTCAATTTTTCTCTCTGGTTGAAACATTTTATTCCCCCTATTTAAAGATTAGTGGAGTCTGCAAAAGAACTCAGGAGAGAGGAGTGGTGCGAATGAAAAAGGAAGGGATAAAGGAAGCATCTCTTATCTTTGACTATGTCGAGCCGGATGCCCAGATTTCTCCGGGCGACACAATTCTTACCTCCGGTGAGGGAGGGATTTTCCCTAAGGGATTAAAGATTGGCATCGTGAAGGAGATTAAGCCATCTCGTCAGGTGTTTCTGGATATTCTCCTCCGGCCGAGTGTCCCAATCAAGAAGATCTCCTCGCTTTATCTATTAACGCGAAAGGAAAAGAAGGAGAGATTGGATGAGAAGAGGGAAATGGAAAAATTATTGCGAGAGTTGGAATTAAAGGTTCCAGAATTCTTCAAGATAAGATGATTGATCTCTCGCGTAAGAAGCCAAAAGAAGCACTCAATTTTGCGGCAGGCATTCTTTTCGTTTATCTCCTTTGGACAATTGAGACCCTGTTTCCGGTTTGGTTTCCCGAATTTTCTCTCATCTTTATTATCCTTTCCTCCCTTAGTTTTTCGGAAGTATTCGCCACGCTTCTGGGCTTCTTCCTCGGTTTTCTTTCCGACCACCTCGCTCCAATCTTCTTCGGTCGCTTTACCCTCTTTTTTACCTTTCTCGCCTTCCTTTTGAGTCATTACAAAAACTACATCATCTTCTCCTACCCCTATCTATTTATTTTGGTCCTCATCTCCCTGTTTTTGAAAGGGTTGATTGGTGGTTTCAATTGGACCCAACTCATTCTCACCCTCCTCTTTGCGATTCCGGCAATTAAGGTTCTCCGGAAATTCGGAGAGAAAATCTGGGCAACAGGGGCAAAGTCTTACTGGAGATGAGGAAGGTAAAGGTTATCTTTTGGACCTTTAGCGGTTTCTCCTTTCTTCTTCTCCTTCGCCTCTTCTATCTCCAGGTGCTATCTGGTTCCCGTTATTCTCAATTTGCTAATTTTCAAAGCATTCGGCGGATAATTCTCACTGCGCCCCGGGGGAAAATCTTTGACCAGAGGGGAAGGGTATTAGCCGATGTGAAACCGTCTTTTTCCCTTTCCGTTCTTCCTCGGGAATTGGATTCTTTCGCCCAGAAGGAATTAGAAAAATATTTCGCCTGGGATAAGAATATCCTGGTCGGACAGGAGGCTTCCTATTCCCCGGTAGAAATTATCAATAACATCCCTAAAGAGAAGGCTCTGGAATTAGAAGAGGCTTTAAGTGGGTTGCGGGGAATAAGGTTGGAGGTGAAGCCGATTCGGTTTTATCCCTATCCTTTCCTTTTCCATGTTTTGGGACAGGTGAATAAAGTGAGTTATGAAGAGTGGCAAAGGGATAAGTCTTATGAGCGGAGTGATTTTATTGGTCGGCAGGGGTTAGAAAGATGGTATGAGAAAATTCTCCGCGGCATCAATGGTTGCCGGCTGGTGGAGGTTGATGCTCGGGGAAGAGAAATTGGGAATCTGCCCGAGGTTAAGGAGATAAAGCCGATTGCTGGTTGCGACCTTTATCTCTCATTAGATTTAGACCTATTCTTTCTCGCTGATTCCCTCTTTCGTCCTTACCAGAGGGGGGCTTGTGTCGCAATTGACCCCAGAGACGGACGGGTTCTCCTTCTCTATTCTAAGCCATACATTAACCCCAATCTATTTTTATCCTCCATCCCCCAGGAGGTTTGGGAAAGAGTAAAGAATAATCCGCAGAAACCCCTTTTCAACCGTGTAACCCAAGCCCAATTTCCACCCGGCTCCACCCTCAAACCATTAATCGCTCTCTCGGGATTGAAGAAAGGAATCTTGACAAAAAATACGAGATTTTCTCCCTGTGAAGGTGGCTTAAAGTTTGGCAATCGCTATTTCCGTTGCTGGACCGCTCATGGCAGTCTAAATTTGATTCAGGCGATTGCCCAATCTTGTAATACCTACTTTTATCAATTGGGACGGGCAATTGGTTTAGAGGATATCATCAAAACCGCTTCCGAATTCCCCTTCGGAAAAAAGACGGGGATTGAGCTGACAGAGGAAGAGGGGTTTCTCCCGACTCCGGAATATCTCAATCGGAAATATAAAGGGCAAGTTCCCAAAGGGATTGTTCTGAATCTGGCGATTGGTCAAGGTGAGATTCTCGTCACTCCTCTCCAATTAGCTCTTTTCTATTGTGCCATTGCCCGAAAAGGGGAATTTTTCCTCCCCCATCTGGTTGATTCCATAAAGTTTCCTTGCGGCGTTTATCATCCGCCTTTCTTAGATTCCCTCCCTTTTGCTCCCTTAGAAAGAGATGGGGAAACAACTTATGTTGCTCTTCGCCAATCTCAAAGAATCAATCTTCCGAAAGAGTTCTTCCAGATAATTGATGATGCCCTCGAAATGGCGGTAAGTCAGGGAACCGGGAGAGGGGCTTATCTTTCCGAAGTGGCGGTTTGCGGTAAAACGGGAACCGCCCAGAATCCATTCGGACTTGACCACTCCTGGTTTGTTGGCTATGCGCCCAAAGATACCCCGTCAATCGTTGTTTGCGTTTTGGTGGAAAATGTGGGCAAGGGTGGTGCTCATAGTGCACCCATTGCCGGCCGAATTATCCAAAGGTATTTCAGTTTAAGGAGAGAAACGACCAACCGACCGGAGAATAGATGCGGACCCTAAGGTTTAGGATTATTTTAATCCTTGCCTTAATCCTCAGTCTCTTCGGGCTCCTTTCAATTTATAGTGCGGGAGGTGGGGTCTATTTTCGGAAACAACTCCTTTGGTTTCTTATCTCCCTCGGAGGTTTTTGGCTTGCCTACCGAACGGAGAAGAGGCTTTTCTTAACCCTTTCCCCCATCTTTTATATCATTGGACTTTTACTCCTCATTTTTACCCTCTTTCTCAATCGGGGTGATGTCAAACGGTGGCTCAGTTTCGGTTCAGTGAGTATTCAACCGGCAGAATTCGCCAAGGTCACGACTATCCTCTTTCTCGCCTGGACCCTTGCCGGAAAAAAGAAGTTTTTCTTCTCCTTTTCCTCCCTCTTCCTCCCTATCCTTTTAGTCCTTCTCCCTTCCTTCCTTATCTTCATCCAACCGGATTTGGGTTCCTCCTTATCATTATTGGCAATTCTGGCTCTCATCCTCTATTTCAAGGGATTAAAGGGATATGAGATTGTTCTTTTATTCTCCCCTCTCTTCTCCTGTCTTTTAGGTTTATCATTTACTGGTTGGGTAATTTATTTTTTTGCCCTTGCCCTCTTTTTGTATTTCCGCTCCTCAATCGTCCAATTCCTCTCCGGCTTAGGGGTAAACTCCCTTTTCGGGCTTCTCACTCCGGTTATACTCAATAGTTTGAAAGATTACCAGAGGGCAAGACTTTTATCCTTTCTCTCCTCTTCTCTCGATTATAAAGGGGCGGGTTGGAGTTCCTTTCAGTCGAAAGTGGCAATCGGTTCCGGGCTTTTACTGGGCAAGGGTTATCTGAGAGGGAAAATGGCGCGCCTGGAATTTATCCCAAACCGTCATACCGATTTTATCTTTGCCACCATCGGCGAAGAATTCGGTTTTATTGGTGGTGCGATCTTGATTCTTCTTTTCCTTTACTTTATCTATCATCTCCTTTCCTCCCTCCGGGGCTTACGAGACGAGGCTGGTCAACTCGTAATCGCTGGCGGTACCGGTCTTTTTTTATATCACATCGCCACCAACCTCGGTATGGTTTTAGGTATCCTTCCGGTCACCGGTATTACCCTCCCTTTTATCTCCTATGGTGGCTCTTCCCTTTTAGCCAATTTCCTCCTCTTAGGGATTATGCTCAATTTCGCCACGAAGGATTAAAAATGAGTCGGGAACTAATTAAAGCCTACACCTATGAGGAGTTGCAGGCGAAGGTTCAAGAGTTAGGTTTCCCGAAATACACCGCCCAGCAACTCTTCCTCTGGCTCTGGCAGAAAGGCGTTGATGACTTTTCCTTAATGACCGACATCGCCAAGAAAAACCGAGAGATTCTGAAAAATCATTTTACAAGTGAGGTCTTAAATTGGGAAAGAACCTTGGAGAGCAAGGACGGAACAAAAAAGTCCCTCTTCTCCCTCTTAGATGGCAAAAAGATTGAATCGGTATTCATTCCCGAAGAGAAAAGGAAAACGGTCTGTGTCTCAACCCAGGTTGGGTGTGCTCTGGGCTGTCGTTTCTGCTTCACCGCCCGGATGGGAATGAAACGAAACTTAAAATTTTATGAAATCTTAGAACAGGTGAAAGAGATGAGAAGAATTTTTGGTCCGATAACCAATGTCGTCTTTATGGGTATGGGCGAACCATTTCTAAATTTTGCGGAGGTGATGAAGGCGGTTACGATTCTCAATTCCAACTTCGGCTTTAAGATTGGCCAGAGGCATATTACCATCTCAACCGCGGGAATTGTGGAGGGTATCTACCAGTTAGCGGAGAGCAGGTTCAATGTGAAACTCGCCCTCTCCCTCAATTCCCCCCGGGATGAGATTCGGAGTTTTTTGATGCCGATTAACGAAAAATACCCGATTAAGGAATTGATGAAGGCATTAAAAGATTACACGCGAAAGAAAAAGAGCCGCGCGACGATTGAATACGTCTTAATTAAAGGGGTAAACGATAGCGAGAAAGATGCTTTTCTCTTAGGAAAGATTTTACGCAGTCTTCCTTCCAAGGTAAATCTCATCCCCTTCAATCCCTTTCCCGATACCAACTTCCTTCCTCCTTCGGAAAAAGAGGTAGAAAATTTTGCCTCTCTTCTTTCCTCATCCTATCCTTACCTCATAACCATAAGAAAAAGCCGGGGTTCGGATATCCTTGCGGGTTGCGGTCAACTTATCACTGAGAATGCTTCTTCTACCCCAAACGGAATTGACAATCTTTAAAAAAATGGTTACAATAAAAAATGGTCTTCCGAATTGAAGTCCGAAAGAAATTAGAGGATAAGACGGGCATCCTTCTTCTCCAGGAAGTAAAAGAGATTGTCCCAACCGGGATTGAGAAGATTTCGGTCATTGACCTCTATTTCATTAAAGGGAAAATCAAAAAGGGTCTTCTGGAAAAGATTGCCCCAAAAATCTTCGGCGACCCAATAAAGGAAGAAGTTCGGATTGGGAAGTTTTCCCTGCCGGGGAAGAGTATTGAGATTCTCTATCACCCGGGTGTCTCCGACCCTCAGGAGGATTCGATTCGAAGAACATTTCTTGACTTCGGTCTTCCCGAGATTGAAGTGCGAACCGGAAAACGTTATCTGTTTGAAATCTCGCTGCCCGAAAAGAATTGGGAAGAGATAATTGAGAAAATCGCCTCCGAATTCCTCTACAATCCGCTCATTCAACACATCGCCCGAAAAAAAGAGAAAGTTTTCCATCAGGGGCGGGAATACCAATTCCGGTTGGAGGAGATTCCAATTCGCCGGGCAACCGCCCGGGAACTTTTGGCGCTTTCCCAAAACCGCCTCTTAGCCCTTTCCCTTTCGGAGATGCGAGCGATTCAGCGCTATTACCAAAGGATTGGAAGGGAACCAACCGACATTGAACTGGAGACATTCGCTCAAACCTGGTCGGAGCATTGCAAACATAAGACGATGCGCGGGGATGTGATTGTCTTTGAGAAAAGAGGGAAGAAGGTGAGAAGTTTCTTCATTTCTGACCTCCTCGGCACGACCATCTTTAAGGTGACGGAGCGATTAAGAAAACCTTATTGTCTTTCCGTCTTCAAAGACAATTCCGGGGTAATTGAGTTGAATGAAGAGTATGGCATCACCTTTAAGGTTGAAACCCATAACCATCCCTCTGCCTTAGAACCTTATGGTGGGGCGGCAACAGGCATCGGTGGGGTAATTCGGGATTGCCTGGGAACCGGAAAGGGTGCCAAACCAATCCTTAACACCGATGTCTTCTGTTTTGCCCCACCCGATTTCCCGCGGGAAAAGGTTCCGAAAGGGGTGCTCCATCCGAAAAGAATCTTAAAGGGGGTAGTAGCGGGGGTTCGGGATTATGGCAACCGGATGGGTATCCCAACCGCTAATGGTGCCTTATATTTCTTAAAAGATTTCTTAACCAACCCCTTAGTCTTTTGTGGCACCTTAGGTTTAATCCCAAAGGATAAAATCGAGAAAGAGATCTCCCCCGGAGATGTGATAATCCTCTGTGGGGCAAGGACCGGTCGGGACGGGATTCACGGTGTCACCTTCGCCTCCCAGGAACTCTCCCAAGAAATCTCCTCTTCGGTTGTCCAGATTGGCAATCCGATTGAAGAAAAGAAGTTAACCGATGCCATCCTCGCTGCTCGGGACAGAAATCTTGTGAAGGCGATAACCGATTGCGGTGGCGGCGGTCTTTCGAGTGCCATTGGGGAATTGAGCCGGGATTTTGGTTGTGAGGTCGATTTAGAGAAAGTCCCCTTAAAATATCGGGGTTTAAACTACACCGAGATCTGGATTTCCGAATCTCAGGAGCGGATGGTCCTCTTCACCGCCCCTGAGAAGGTGGATGAGATAATAAAATTATTTCGGGAATATGATTGTGAGGCGGTGGCAATTGGCAAGATAACCGGGGAGAAGAAACTGAGGCTTAATTATCGTGGTCAGCGGGTTGGGGAGATTGATATGGAATTCCTGCATAAAGGCAACCCCCGAATCGTTCGGAAGGCGGAGATAAAAATACCAGATTCTCGCCCGAAGATAAGAGACCTCCCTCCGCCAGAAGATTATAACGAAATCCTCATCCGACTTTTATCCTCGCCCAACATCGCCAGCAAAGAATGGGGCTGCCGACAGTATGACTTTGAAGTTCAGGGCAGAACGATTACGAAGCCAATCACCAGTGACGGTTGTGTCTTAAAACCGCTTCCGGATAAAGAAATCGGAGTCGTGATTAGCAATGGTCTCTGCCCCCGTTATGGACTGATTGACCCCTACTGGATGGCCGCCTCGGCGATTGACGAAGCATTGCGGAACTTAGTTGCCAGTGGGGGCGATATCAATAAGACTGCAATCCTGGATAACTTCTGCTTTGGCAATCCCGAAAATAAGAAGGTGATGGGTGAGATTGTCCGAACCTGTCTTGGTGCCTATGATACCGCTCTCAGATATAAAGTTCCTTTCATCTCCGGAAAGGATTCATTATATAACGAATACAAGGTCAGAGGTAAAAAGACCTCCACCATTCCCCCGACCCTTCTCATCTCCGCTCTCTCCGTAATTCCAGATATCACACTCGCCTTAACCCCTGGCTTTAAAGAAGAAGGCTCACCAATCTATATCATCGGGGAAACGAAAGAGGAGATGGGTGGTTCGGAATACCTTGCCCTTTTCGGACGCCTGGAAGGAAAGGTACCCAGGGTCAATCCGCATCAGGGAAGGGAGATTTTTGAGAGGCTATTTCTTGCCAACCGGGCACGCCTCTTACTCTCTTTACACGATTGTAGCGAAGGTGGAGTGGCGGTGGCGGTTGCCGAGATGGCAATCTTCGGTGAAATCGGAGCCGAAATCTCTCTCCTTCATCTGCCGGGTAGCGAGAAGATAAAAAGGGACGACTTCCTCCTGTTTTCGGAATCAAACACGAGATTTATTGCTGAGGTTAAGAAAGATAAAGAGGAGGAATTCAAAAGATTATTCGCCTCCTTACCCATTGCTCCGATTGGTCGGGTTGGTGGCGAAAAGATAGTCATCTCTCGGAGAAAAGAGTTAATCTCCCTCCCAATCAAAAAGATATCCCATATCTGGTCAACCTCCCTCAGTTCGGTTCTACATTGATTTCAGGAAAAAATAGTTGACAAATTAAAAAAATTTTGTATTATTATAATGTAATGGGCTGGTAAGACCAGCCAGGAGGGTACAATGAAGTACTTACTTACTTACTTACTTACTTAATTCTTATATCAAGTATAACCATCAGTTTTGCCCAAGTGCCCGTGCAGGATGAACCAGCTCAGCCAACCTTTCCGATTCCTCCGAGTGAAAATGACCTGAGTTCTACGGATTTCAAAATCGTAAAGTTTGAAACCCCGGACTCGCAGATACCGATTTACGAATTAAGATGTTATACCCACACCCGTGGCGGACAAACTGGAAATAAATACTTTCTTTACCGAGCCTGCTCAACCGCCGCCTATAATCCAATAACCAATCAACCAGTGACGCTCTATTACATTGATGTCTTCGGTCCTTACTGGTTCCAGTATCTCCGTCTTGAAACAGATTTTGGAACCTGGTTGAAGAGCGACCCGGTTTCCAAAAAGTTCAACGCCCATGTCGCAGGTTTATATAAGTATGACGATTGGGAGCAGAGAGAGGGCGACCACCGGATTGTCCGCGCTCCTTCATCCCATATGGCATACCCGGTACCCTATCCGGGGCTTCGTATTGGCGATGTGCCCGGAACTTACTCCTTCACCGCCTTTCCGTCTGACAAGGTAGTGCGATAAGAAGAGGAGAGGGGAGGCGGAAAACCCGCCTCCCCTGAAAATTAGGGAGGAGATATGAGAAAGTGTTCTTTAATTTTTATTCTTATTATCTTTTCTCTTCTTTCAGCCAATGAGTCGCTTAATGTAAGAACGGTTGCTATCTGGCCTTATGTCAATTCCTTTAACCCCCATCCCCAAATCTATGACTCATTTATGATTGTTGGTTTAGTCGGTGGCTTCTGGGTCTTAGACATCTCAAACCCTTTCCAGCCTTATAAGATAAGTGAGACCTTACACGGTGGAACTCTAAGGGATATGGCAATAAAGGGGAATCTCCTTTACTGCGCCGATATCAGTAAGGGTTTTCGCATCTTTGATATTAGCCAACTGCCAAACATTCAGGAGATTGCCCGGGTAGAAGACCGTGGCTACTACCGAATGCTCATCAAAGATTCTTTCGCCTTTCTCACCCAGGATTGGCGGAGAGGGGTCCCTGGCTGGTTTGATACTTTGGAGATATTTTCTATCTCTGACCCAAGAAATCCAAGGCGGCTCGGAAAGATTGGACTTGGCGCCGGATATAGTATTCAAAACTTCTCAGTAGATGGAAATCGGGCATATCTTCCAGCCCGGGATTTATTAAAAATTTACGATATCTCAGACCCTCAAAACCCCCAATTCCTTGGCGAATGGCAAAGGGGAGAAGAAATTTATATTAAGTCGGTCTTGGCAAAGGATACCGTCGCCTATGTTGGACTTAATTTGAGTGATACCCTCTACATCTTGAATGTGAAAGAACCAGGAAATATAAGGGAGATTAGCAAAATAAAACTGGGGGATGTTGGGGATACAAATACCGACGATTATTATATATCCGACTTCATCTTATCCGATACTTTGCTTTACTGTGCAGTTCCGGGTCTTGAAAGCGGATGTGTTGTCGTCAATGTGAAAGACCCAGCCCAGCCATTTGTCATCAGCCGAGCCGGAGAATATGTTAACCGAATTGGTCTCTTTGGTAATCTTCTCATAACAATAGAACTTAGGGAACTCCGGCTCTACGATGCCGGAAATTTAGGAAACCTCCGTTTTCTCAGTTCTCTTGAGTTAATTACCCACTTAACAAATATAAAGGTTCTGAATGATTCCTTTATCCTCCTCGGGGCATATTTCGGTGGGCAGATTATCCTTGATATATCAAGGAGACCATTTCTCAGGTTACGAGGAAGATATTACCCGGAATATGGGGGATATAAAGCCTGTTTTAGCGGGAGGTCAGCGGTAAGGGATACCCTGTTATTTACTGGCTTCCTAACCTCTTCCCATAAATTTGATATTGTTAATTTCGCTAACCCTGATTCTCTCATCCTGATTGGGAGTTGCAGTTTAGAGACTCAATATCCCTGGGAGTTTGCCTACAGGACCTGTGCCTTAAAAGATACCTTCGCCTTTGTTGCCGGTCAATATTCTTTATATACAGTAAATATCAAAGACCCAAGAAATCCAAGGCAGGTTGGACGCTTGCTTCTCCCGGACAATTGTGATGTCTATCATATTTTTATTAAGGATAATCTCATCTATGCTGCCTGCGGTCCTGGGGGATTTTGGATTATTGATATCTCCGACCCCCTGAGACCATTCCTCAGAGGACACTTCCCAACCGGAGGTCTTGGGACGGACGATATCTTTGTCAGAGATACAATTGCCTATGTTGCAGATAACTTTTCCGGTTTTGTCATCTTTAATGTTCGGAATCCGGATTCAATTCGGGAGATTAGAAGAATTCAGATGATGGGTCAGGCGCTCGGGGTCTGGGTAGAGGGGAATCTCGCTTTTGTCGGCTGGGGTTTTGAAGGTCTAAGGATATTTGATATCTCTAACCCCGCATCGCCCAGAGAAGTCGGCTATTACATAACCAACAATGTCGCGGCTGGGGTTGAGGTCAATAACGGTCTAATTCATCTTGATAATAACCAGAGTGGTTATCTCTGCCTTGAATATTACGGACCGGGTATAGGTGAGAGGAGGGGAGATAACCACTTTTTTCGGGTCTTCCCAACAATTGGTAAAGATTTTAAGATGGAAACAGGTAAAGAGGAAATGGTAAAAATCTACGATGCCCAGGGGAGATTGGTGAGAAGATTAAAAGAAGGAGAGACATCCTTCTCCCTTTCCGGAAAACCATCCGGGGTCTATTTCATCCTCATAAAGGGAAAATATCCAAGACGGATTGTCAATTTGAAATAGGAAAAAAGCAAAGATTAAGTTCCTCTATTTTTGAAAGGATTATTGCCCGGAAAAGAGAGTAATTAAGTTTAACAATTGATAAAGTTTTTATTATTTTGCTTAATTCCCCTTTTAATCCCTTCCTGGCTATGGGGGTGTCCATCCCTCTACCCTTCTGGGGGCTATCCCCTATGCCAATTTAAATGGAAGCCATCCCCCTTATCTGATTTTTTCCCCAGCCCGAAACTTCTTCCGGAACCTATCCTCTATCCTCTTTTACCCCTGATTCACCTCCAAAATAAACCCAGTTTCTCTTAATTCTAAAAAGAAATGGTTATTTGAAGCCTTGGAGATTGTATCTAACACCCTCAAATTGCTCATATCTGCGCCTCTCAATATAAAAACGGAGAAACCCCCTAAAACCTTCCAGCCAATCTTACCAGATTCCATTTTCCCTAAGTTTTTATTCTGCGAAACTTATTGGATTTTTGAATAATTTTTATTCAGGAAGAAATTGGCAGGAATTTCCCTTGACAAATTGAATTTTTTTTGTATTATTTATAATAGGAGAGAGTATATGATGGGAAAGGGGTTCCTGTCAGATCTGGATTCTTTCCTTCCTCCTTTCAGTTAAGCATCCTCCCGTTCTCTGACAGGGACCCTTTTCGCCTCTTGCCAATTTTAATGGTTCCCTTATAATTAGTTATGGAAGAAAGGAAAAAGGTCGTCTTTACCAGAGATGCCCCATCCCCAATTGGTCCTTACAGCCAGGGGATAAGAATCGGAAATTTCCTCTTCACCGCCGGTCAGATTCCCATTGACCCGAAAACGAACGAACTAATAAAGGGTGATATTCAGAAAGAAACCAGACAGGTTTTGGAAAATATCAAGGCGATATTAGAAGCGGAAGGATTTTCCCTGAATGATGTGATTAAGGTTAACATCTATCTGGTGAATCTTGATGAGTTCCCAAAAGTGAATGAGATTTACGGGGAATATTTTAAGGAGAACTTTCCGGTGCGAACGACGATTGGGGTCGCCTCTTTACCCAAAGGGGCAAGGATTGAAATTGACGCCATCGCTTACCGGTAAGTGATGAGAACCTTAATCCTGGGGGTCGGCAATCCGTTGCGCGGGGATGATGCCATCGGTAGCGAAATTGCTAAGGAGCTAATCAAATTGGGATGGGATAATGTGATTGATGCCGAATCCGCCCCGGAGAATTTCCTCTTGAAGGTCTTGGAAAAGAGGCCGGAAAGGGTGATCTTGATTGATGCCTGTGATTTCTCCGGGAAGGCAGGAGAGTTCCGCCTGTTCAAAAAGGAGGAATGGGCGAGGATTTCACACGCATCCTTTTCTACCCACACCTTACCTCTATCCCTCTTTATGTCTCTCTTAGAAAAGGGGTGCGGGTGTGAGGTTTATCTTTTGGGAATTCAGGTGAAACAATTAGACTTTGCTTCGGAAATGAGCCCCGATTTATTAGAGGCAAAGAAGAAAATAATTGATTTTCTACTTAATCTCCTTGGGGAGAGTAGAACCGAGAAATAAACCGAAAGTATTCTTTTTCCTGCCTCACCTTTCTTTCCATCCATTCGAGATTATCCAGATACCATTCAACCGTTCTTTTTAGACCGTCCTTAAATTTTGTCTTTGCCTGCCAGTTCAATTCTCTTCTTATCTTCCTAGTGGAGAGGGCATACCGATAGTCGTGACCGGGTCGGTCGCGGACAAATTGGATTAGAGAGAGTGGTTTTCCAAGAAGGGAGAGAATACTTTTTACGACGAAGATATTCTTCTTCTCCTCACCACTCGTGATATTATAAGCCTCGCCAATCCTCCCTTCTTCTAAGACCCGAAAGATTCCTTCCGCGCAATCCTCAACATAAAACCATTCCCGAATATTCTCCCCTCGGCCGTAAACGGGAATCCTTCGGTTTTTTAAGGCATAATAAATTGTTAGGGGGATGAGTTTTTCTGGATACTGAAATGGACCGTAGGTGTTGGAAGGACGGACAATAAGCACAGGCAGGTGATAGGTTCGGTGATAAGCCTTCACTAACATATCGCCGGCTGCTTTACTTACCGCGTAGGGGGAATTCGGGGCAAAAGGTGATTCCTCGGTAAATCTTCCTTTTTTTATTTCGCCGTAGACCTCATCGGTTGAGATGTGTAAAAATCTCTCTACTTCGTAGGTCCTAATTGCCGCAAGAAGGGTATTGGTTCCCTTCACATTCGTCTCTAAAAAAAGTGAGGGATTAAAGATACTCCGGTCAACATGAGTCTCGGCGGCAAAGTTAACAACATAATCCGGTCGTTCCCTTTTTAAAATTCTTTTAACGACCTCCGGATCAGCGATGTCTCCCCGATAGAACTTAACATCTCCTTTTGGAATCCGCGTCAAATCACCGGCGTAGGTCAATTTGTCCAGAACTAAAATCTCATAATTTCTTTTTAACCCCTGGCGAACAAATTCACTGCCAATGAAACCACAACCACCGGTCACTAATATCTTTTTCATAGTCGGAAAGGTGAAGGCTTATCTTCGTATCGGATCTCATCAACCTCTTCTTTCCTTCCCCATCCTTTATAAAGCCGATTTGGCAGGTTAAAAATATAGGCTGGATTACTTCCGATATTCTTATAACCGTGAACCACCCCGGGAGGGACAATAACCCTTTTCAATTCTCCCTCCGTGATGGTTAAAACAATCTGGTTGCCGTAGGTTGGAGAATTCGGACGATTGTCCCAGAGAGAGAGTTGGAACGTGCCAATCCCTAAAAAGCAGAAGCAATCGGTCTGCTCCTTATGCTCGTGAGGACCCCGACTCTTTCCGGGAAAGGTTAAGGAGAGATAAGCCATTACCGGATATATCTCTTTTTCCATTTCGTCCTGACGAAACAATTCGGTGAGCCAGCCTCTCTCGTCCGCATTTTTCTTCAAGTCCTCAATTATTACTCCGGCAATTGGACCAAATTTAAATCCCTTCATACCTCAACCTCCGAATCGTCGGAGATTAAAAGGCGCAGACATTGATGAAATTTTTGGTTCTTTTCAATTCGGACGTTCCGGCCAATTAAGGAATCCGCCAGTCGGTCAATCCCTTTAATCTGGGTCCCTTTTAAGACGATTGACGACTCAATCTTTGAATCCTCAACCAAGCATTCATCCGCAATAGCGGTATAAGGACCGATTGAGGAATTGATAATCTTTGTCCCTTTACCAATAACCGCCGGTCCTCTAACCGCACTATTTTCCACCACCGCATCCTTAGCAATTACGACCTTACCCAAAATCTGGGATTGGGAGGAGACCTCTCCCTCAATCTTCCGCTCAATTAACTCTTGGAGAATTATCCGGTTTGCCGCCAGAAGGGTATCTTTCTTCCCGGTATCAAGCCACCATTTATCCAAAATGTAGGCTTTCACCTTTTTCTTGGCATCAATCAATTGGGAAATCGCATCGGTAATCTCCAATTCGCCCCGGAAGGAAGGTTTTATTCGTTCAATTCCCCAATGAATGGCAGAAGAGAAGAGATAGACCCCAACCAGTGCCAGATTGGACTGGGGAAATTTCGGCTTCTCTTCTAAATGGACTATCTCCCCCTGGGCATTAAGGGTAGCAATACCAAAACGGGTAGGGTCGGGAACCGCTTTCAAAAGGAGAAGCGCATCAACCTCGGTTTCATAAAATCGGCTGATAAATTCCACCAGGTCACCACCAATGAGGTTATCACCCAGATACATCAAAAATGGCTCTTCGCCCAAGAAATCCCTCGCCGTCTTCACTGCATGAGCCAGTCCCTTGGGTTCATCTTGCACAAGAAAAGTAAATTTTACTGGCTGATTAATTGTTGCCTTATACTCTTCAACACTCTCCTGAATTAGCCCGCCCGTTTCTGGGGCGATAATAATCCCAATGTCGGAAAGACCGCTTTTAATTATATTATCCAAAACGAAGTGGAGAATTGGCCGGTTAGCAACCGGCACCAACTGTTTCGGAATGGTAAAGGTCAAGGGTTTTAACCTTGTCCCCTTACCACCACAGAGGACAAGACATTTCATAAATTTAATATTATTCTAAGGGGGAATTTTCCGATTGTCAACTCAGGATTTAGAACAATCCCCTAATGGAACAAACCCAATAAGAGGGTGATAAAGACCCAAAGGATTATCGCCCCACCTAAAAGTAACCAACCAATGTAAGTAGTGAGAAGTCCTGAATGGAGCCTCACCAATCCTTTAACAAAGAGCGAGAAGATACTTCTCAATTGGTCGTAGATATCGAAGAACTTATTTTCGGCAATCCGGTAAATCTCATTAATTGATTTAAGCGATTTAACCGAGTCGTAGAAGTAAGTGCCCGGAAGAGAACCCTCATTAACATCAATCACACTGGTCTTCGTTTGACCGCCATCCGGCAAGGTAACGAATGCCTCCGGTGTCGGAGAGATTAATTCCCCACCAACAAATACCTCCGATACTCTTGCCTTCTTCCCTGGTCTTAATAAGTAATAGAGGATAAACCCAATTATTAAACCCAAGATAATCAAAATCGTCGGTCCGGCGGTCCAGAAACCAGTTGGGTGAATCGCACTAATTTCTGTCAAACCCAGGATAGGAAGAATAAAATGGCGGAGTGGTAGGGAAACAAAAACCCCGAAGATGATACAGAGAAAAGCGAGCAAAAGCATCGGAATCACCATACTCACCCCAACCTCCCTAACCGGACGAAGAACCTTTAACTTCGCCCCCAAAAAGACCGAATGCAAAACCTTTAAGAAAGAGGCGAGGGTCAGGACACTACCAAAAAGGGCGATTACTAAAAAGATAACGAAAAGCCAATTGCTCCCGTATTTAGGTTGGGAAAGTTCTATGACTCCCTGGTAGATTAAATACTTTGAGAAGAACCCATTTAAGGGTGGAACACCGGAAATCGCCAGAGCGGAAATAAGCATAGCAAAAAAGGTTAAAGGCATCTCCTTAGACAAACCACCTAACTTATCAAGTTTTGTCTCATCCGTCCTCTCTTCTACCGCCCCAGCCCCAAGAAAGAGACAAGTTTTATAAATCGCATTATTAACCATATGAAATAACCCACCAATAATCCCGACCGGAATCCCCGTGCCAATCCCCAAAACCATATAACCCACCTGACTGACCGTAGAATAGGAAAGCAATCTTAATAAATCTCTCTGCACCAGTGCCATCGCTGCCCCGGCAATAATCGTTAGACTACCGATCGCCATTAGAAGGATTGAAATCGGCGAATTGGGAACAACCGGAAATAAATTAAGGGAAAGACGAGCCAAAAGATAAATCCCAAGAAGTTTGTCCAAAGAAGCCGGAAGAAGTGCCATAACCGGAACCGGCGCAAACTCCGCGGAATCCGGAATCCAGGTGTGGAAAGGCATCGCCCCCGCTTTGGTCAAAGCACCCACTAAAATCAAAAGAAAAGCAACAATCGGCAAACCACCCGCCAAAGGTATCCTTATCTCACTCATCCGTAAAGTGCCCGTAATCTGATAGATAATCACTACCCCCAAAAGCATCAGAATGTCTGAACCACCAACCATTACCAGCGCCTTATTCGCTGCCCGCTCCGCCCCCGGTTTGCCCAGAGAGATTAAAAGATAAAGGAAAACCGCTACCACACCCCAGGCAAAAAGAAAAAGAAGAAAATTATCCGAAAGAATCGCTAAACCGGAAAAGGCGATTGTCCAAAGAAAATAAACATAATATTCCCTTAACCTCTGATTTCTCGCCATCTTCCTTATCGAATAAAGAGAGATCAAAAAGCCAAAGAAGAAAGTGCCAAGCAAAATGAAATTCCGAAATGGTTCTGAGGTCAAAAGAAATTCCCATCCGACTTTTGGCCATTGGATTTGTGGGAAGGAAAGGAGTAAAGTGGGGAAAAGAGAGAGCAATCCGGAAAATAAAAAGGAGAGAAAAGTGAAAAGAGAAGCAACAATTCCCCAGAGGGACTTAACCTTTTTCGGAAGAAGAAGAATTATTATCCCGCCCAGAAGCGGTAAAAGAATTGGATAAAGAAGTATCTCCCCCATTATAAACCTCCGCCCAAAATTGTCTGAGAATAATTCCGACCAATTAAAACCGCATCCTTCGCCAAATCTAAGAAGAACTCCCGAAATCCAGGAAGGATTAAAAACGAAAAGAGAATGGAAAGAAGGGCAAGGGCAAGAAGGGGCACTTTCATTCCCATTGGCACCTCTCTAATTCCATTAAGACTTTCTGGCAGATTACCCAAAAATACTCGCCTTTGCATCCGGATGAAAGAAGTTAGGGCTAAGATTGCGGTGAGACCAGCAACCCCTGCCAAGGGATACTGATGTGCTTCCACCGCGGCCAGAATGAGAATCAACTTTGACCAGAAACCATTAAAAGGGGGAACACCTGAAGCAGCAAAAGAACCGATAAACCCGGAAACAGTCGTTATCGGCATCTTTCGGGCAATTCCACCCAAATTCTCCATCCTTCTTGTGCCCGTTGCGTATTCAATCGCTCCCGAATCAAGAAAGAGAAGGGACTTGAATACCGCATGATTTAAGAGATGGAAAAGGGCACCAATAATCCCTAAGGGTGTCCCAAGACTAAACCCAAGAAGAATATACCCAATATGACTCACACTACAATAGGCGAAAAGACGTTTTATATCATTCTGCCCCAATTGTAAAAGGACACCAACGAGCATTGAAAAACCGGATAAGAAAAGGAGGATGTTCACAACCACCGGATGCATCCCCAGGATATTATAAAATACCCGCACCAAGGCATAAATGCCTAAGACCTTTATCACTACTCCGGAAAGGAGAGCGGAAATTGGCGCCGGTGCCGAAGGATGGGCATCCGCCAGCCAAGCATGGAAAGGAACTATTGCCGCCTTTATCCCAAAGCCAATGAGAAATAAAATGGAACAGAATAAAACAACCGGCCTTGTGCCATTTGCGGCAATTGTCTGGGAAATGTCCGCCATATTCAAAGTCCCGGTAGCGGAATAAAGGAGGGCAATACTCAGAAGAATTGTTAGAGAACCAATCTCTCCCATCACCATATACTTAAACGCTGCCTCCAAACCTTCATCCTCAATCCCGAAAGCCACCAGGGCATAGGAGGAAATCGCCGCAATCTCAATGAAAACAAACATATTGAAAAGGTCACCGGTGAGTGTGATGCCAATCATCCCGGCAATCAGCAAAAAGAGAAGGGCATAGAACTTATGCTTGGCGGTAAACCGGGCCATATAGTTAATTGAGAAGATTGTTGCCATAAAAGCAATCAAGGTAATCACGAAAAGCATAAACCCACTCAAACCGTCAAGAACCAAGAGGATGCCAAACGGAGGACGCCAGCCCCCAACAAAATATAAGGCGCGACCTTTCTGCGAAACCTCAATCAGAGCAAAAATTGCGAAGAGGAGTAGAAATCCGGATGCCAAATTACCTAAGAGGTCAGAAATCTTATCCTTCTTGAAAAGAGAGCCCAAGAGATAAATAAGAAAAGAACTGAGTAGAGGAAGAGCAACAAAAACTGGTAAGATTTGACTAATCCCCATCTTAAACTAAGGCATTAATCTGAGCCAAAGTCTCTTCCTTTGTATAATGCTTCAAGGTTATCGCTCCAGAAGGACAGGCGGAAAAACAGACTCCGCACCCCTTACATAAGACCGATTCCACAACCATCACCTTCTTTTCCGGATTAAAGATAAGCGCCTGATAAGGGCAGAGTCCCTCGCAGATATGACAACCCGAACATCGCTCTTCCGAGACTTCGGCAACAATCGGCTCAATCGTTATCTCGTCCTTATTAAGAAGGGCAATAACGGATGCGGCGGCACCCTTCGCCTGAGCCACGGTATCCGGTATATCCTTTGGACCTTGACAGGTTCCCGCCAGATAGACGCCATCAATAGTCGAATCAACCGGCCGCAATTTCGGATGCGCCTCAAGGAAAAATCGGTCCGGAGAGAGGGATAATTTTAAAAGCGAGGCGAGAAGTTTATTGTCCCGGCTTGGAACCAGACCCGTTCCCAAAACGACGCAGTCCGTCTTATGCTCAATCACCTCACCCAGCAATGTATCCTCAACCCGAACAATTAACTTATCCCCTTCCCGATAAATCTCGGAAGGATTCCCCCGGCGATAGATTATCCCTTCTTGTTTCACTCGGTCGTAAAACTCTTCGTAGCCTTTGCCGAATGCCCGCACATCCATATAAAAGACGGTAATCCGGGCATCGGGCATCCTTTCTTTTAACAAATGTGCCTGTTTGGCAATATACATACAGCAGACCCGGGAACAGTATTCATTGCCAATCTGTTTATCTCGGGAACCAACGCAATGGATGAAGGTAATATCCTTTGGTCTTTTCCCGTTGATTAAAAATTCACCCCCGGTTGGACCCGAAGCGGAAAGGAGCCTTTCCGCTTGAAGTCCGGTTATCACCTCGGGGTATTTACCAAACCCGAACTCCGGCTTCAAGGTTGGGTCAAACTCATCATAACCAGTGGCCAGAACAATCGCCCCAACCTCCAATTCCAGAATCTCATCTTCCATCGTAAAATCAATCGCTCCTGGTTTACAAACCCTAACGCATTCCCGACACTCGCAGCAGACAGCGCAATTAAGACACCTTTCCGCCTCTCGTCTCGCCTCCTCCTCAGAAAATCCCAGTTCTACTTCGGAAAAATCTTTCCTTTGGGAGATGGGGATTTTGCGCATTTGGGTCCGAGGGATTTGGGGAAATTTTCTATACTCCTCTTCCCCAAACCGAACAACAGCAGGTCTTTTTTCTTCGAGGGGTTTTGTTCCGGTTAAATAGTGATCGATTGATTCCGCCGCCTTCTTTCCCATTGCCACACCTTCAATTATCGTTGCCGGTCCCGAAACCAAATCGCCTCCGGCAAAAACCCTCTCCTGAGAAGTCATAAGAGTCTCCGAATCAACGACCAATGTCCCCCAACGGGTCTTAGCCAGATTCGGGAGAAAAGAAGTATCGGGCATCTGCCCAATTGCTGAAATCAGGAGATCACATTCTAAGATAAACTCACTTCCCGGAATGGGGATTGGCCTTCTCCGCCCGGTGGCATCCGGTTCGGCTAACTCCATTTTCTGACATTCAATTGCTCTCACTCTTTCTGGTCCGATGATTCGGGTCGGAGCAGCCAAATAGATAATTTCTACCCCCTCTTTTTCTGCCTCCTCTCTTTCCCAGGGATGAGCCGGCATCTCCCTTTGACTCCGACGGTAGATAATCCGAACCCTTTTTGCCCCAAGCCGCAGGGCAACCCTTGCGGTATCAAAAGCCGCATTCCCACCACCAATCACACATACTGTCTTATCCCGAACGATTGGGGTGAAATCTTTTAATCTTCGGTTAACGGGGATTAAGAAATCCAGAGAGGAATAGACACCCTCTAACTCCTCACCAGGAATATTAAGTTTTAAGTCGCGATAAGCACCGGTAGCCAGAAAGATGCAATCGAACCCATCCAAGAATAAATCCTCAAGATAGAAATCCTTCCCTAAAGTCATTCCGGTTTTCAATTCTATACCGTGGGCTAAGATAAAATCAATATCCGCTTGCACCGCTTCCCTCGGTAAACGGAACTCGGGAATCCCATTAATCAACATTCCTCCGGGTTCGGGAAGTTTCTCAAAACAGGTTACCCAATAACCTTTCTTCGCTAAAAAGTAGGCACAGGAAAGACCAGCTGGTCCAGTGCCCACAACCGCTATCCTTTGGGACTTCGTCTTGGACACTGGTTCGGGTAATCTTTTGCCATTTTTTAACCAGTGATCCGCAATAAATCGTTTCAAGGAGGCGATGGCAATTGGCGCCTCTTTCCGATTACATTCCCCCTCACAAGGATGGTTGCAAACTCGGCCGCAGACCGAAGCAAAAGGATTGGCTTCTCGCTCCAATCTTAATGCCTCCTCATACTTACCCTGGGCAATCAAAGCGATATACCCATGAGCATTAACCCCAGCCGGACAACCCGCCCGACAGGGAGAAATCCCTTTCCGGTCAATCGTATAAACATTCGGCACCGCCTGAGGAAAAGGACGATAGATTGCCTTCCTCTTTTTCAACCCCAGATCAAACTCACTCTTTACACTCACCGGGCAGGCAAATTCACAATCCTGACAGGCATTACAAATCTGCGGAGAGACGAACCTCGCCTTCTTTCTCACCTTCACCTTAAAATTGCCAATCGTTCCGGCGATATCCTCAACCTCGGAATAAGTCAAAAGGGTGATATTCTCCTGCCTTGCCACATCAACCATCTTCGGGGTTAGAATACAGGCGGCACAATCTAAGGTCGGAAATGTCTTCTCCAATTGTGCCATCCGACCCCCAATGGAAGGAAGTTTCTCCACAAGATAAACTTGATAGCCCGCATCCGCAATATCTAATGCCGCCTGGATTCCGGCAATTCCGCCCCCAATCACCAAAGCCCTCTTTGTCACCGGCACGGTTTTCGGCACCAAAGGCTCTAAGAAAGTTGCCCGCATCACCGCACTCCTCACCAAATCCTTCGCCTTCTCGGTTGCGGACAATTTGTCGTCGTGCACCCAGGAACACTGTTCCCGAATATTCGCCATCTCAAAGAGATAAGGATTCAACCCAACCTCAAAGATACAGCCGCGAAAGGTTGGCTCGTGCATCCGCGGCGAACAGGAAGCAACAACCACTCGGTTGAGATTGTATTCCTTAATATCCCTCTTGATTAAATCCTGCCCAGGCTCCGAACACATATAGAGATAATCCCGAGCAATTACAACATTGGGCAAACTCTGGGCAAACTCCGCAACCGCCTTCACATCAACGGTCTTAGAAATGTTTACCCCGCAATGGCAAACATAAACACCAATCCTTACTTCTTCCATAAGTTATTATTTTAATAAAAAATATTCTACCTGTCAAGGAAAATTTTACAAAAGTTTTCTCTCTAAGAAAGAAGAGGCTGACAAAGAGATTGGGAAGAAGATAGAAGGAGAGATTGAGAAAGAAACTGAGAAAGAGATGAAGGCAGAAAGAAGGAAAGAGGAAGAGATGGAAGAAAGGAAAAGGAGAGAAAAAAGGAAAAAGAAAGAGAGAAAAAAAGAGATAGAGAATAGGAGTTTAAAGGAGACTTCAAGAGAGACTTAATAAGGGGCCTGGTATAGGGCTCAGGGAGCAAAGGGGGATAAAATTAAGAAAAAGGCTCTAAGTTATTGTAAGATAATGACTTAGAGGAAAAAATTAGTGAGAAAAAAGTTTTCTCGGAGGAAACTTTTTCTCCGGAAGAAATTTAACCTGAATTACGGTCAGAGAAGTGATTGGGAAATTACCCGAAGTATCTCAACGCAAAAAGAGGTGGCAGAGGCTTGCCAAAGGTCAGGCAAAAATTAGCTCCTCCCCTTTCCTTCCGGCGGTTGACTTTTCTTTTTTTGGAATTATAATTTAATATCCAGCGGATGGGCTGGATGAGAAAAGATATGTTTAATAATAAACCTTCGGAGGTTTTTATGAAGAAAGTCTTTCTTCTTTTCTTTTTTGCGGGTTTACTTTGGGCAGGGAGAATTTGCCCCGAACTTGAGGAAATCCTCGCAAAGGCGTCTCCTTCCGATATGATTGCGGTTGTTGTCCGAACCAAAGAGCAAGCCGACCTCTCCCTCTTACCACCGTCTGCCACCTACGATGAGAAGATTGAATATCTCAAATTTGTCGCCGAAAGGGCGCAAAGGGATATTCTTGCCTATCTTGCCACCCAAAAGGCAGAAGACATCCGCTGTTTCTCTCTGGTCTCCGATATCGCCTTAAAGACAACGCCTCAGGTGATTAGAGAATTGGCGGAAAGGGAAGATGTTGAGTTTGTGATGGATGACTTTATTGTCAAAATTGACGACTTTCGGGTCGTTGCTGGACCGGAGAGAGATGTGACCGACACCCCGGAATGGAATATCACAAGGGTGCGAGCCGATACCTGCTGGATGGATGGCTGGACCGGACAGGGCGTAGTCGTTTGCAATCTGGATACGGGTGTTGATGTCACCCATCCGGCATTTGGCGGTCGGTGGCGTTCGACTAATGGCTGGTATGATGCGGTCAATGGGCAATCCTCACCTTATGATGACAATGGTCACGGCACCCACACGATGGGCACGATGACCGGGGGCGATGGTTTAGGTCCATTTGCCAACGACATCGGTGTTGCCCCGGGTGCTACCTTCATCTGCGTCAAGGCATTTGACGCTAATGGGAGCGGGCAATCATCTTGGATTATGGCTGGTTTTAATTGGATTGCCAATACCGGTCGTCCCAATGTCGTCTCCAATTCCTGGGGAAGTTCGCGCACCACTACCACCTGGTGGAGTTATATCCAGAACTTACGGAGTTTAGGAATTATCGTTGTCGCCTCAATCGGTAATTCCGGTCCGAGTTCCGGAACATCCCAGGCACCGGGAAATTATCCCATCGTGATTGGCGTCGGCGCCACTAATTCCAATGACGACATCAATAGTTATTCCAGCCGGGGTCCGGCTCCCAATCAAGACCCCTGGAATAATACCGCCAACTGGCCAAGAAGTGATTGGAATCTAATCAATCCGGCGATCTCAGCTCCGGGTGATGTTCGCTCCGCCATTCCCGGGGGCGGTTATGCCACGATGTCGGGAACATCAATGTCCTCTCCCCATGTGGGTGGAGCGGTTGCCCTTATGCTTCAGAAAATGCCCGGTTTAACTCCAGACCAGGCTTTCAACTACATCACTGATAATGCCGACCATCCTTCTCAGGGTGGCACTTATCCGAACAACAACTACGGTTGGGGAAGATTAAACTGCAAAAAAATCCTGGATGCGATGGCACCAGCCAATAAACCGAATATCATCTTAGCCCGAACCGCCATCACCGGGGAAAATGGCAACGGCCGGCTTGACCCCGGTGAAACCGGAAACCTCATCACCTACTTAAAAAATACCACCGGAATTCAGGCGACTAATTTAAGGGGAATCTTAAGGGAAAATGACCCATACATCACGATTTCCGATTCCACCGCCAATTTTGGTAATGTTGCCGGTAACGATTCAACCAACAACCTCTCCGACCCATTCGTTGTTACCGCCAGCAGTTCCACACCCCGAGGCTATACTGCCAACTTCTCTCTCTATTTAGTCTGTAACGAGACATCCTGGACCAGAAACTTCAGTCTGGTGATTGGTCAACCAATTCAGCAACCGGGAACAAAAATCTGGGGACCGAGACAGGTCTCAGGAGTGCCGTCAACCCCTGGGCTTTATGGCATTGCCTATAACCCAACTAACGACCGAATTTATGTCTGTCACTTCCGAGCAAGAAATATCTACATCTATTCCGCCGATTCCCTCCTGACCTATTTTGGGACAATTCCCACCCCAAATAATGAGACTGCCTGCACCGATATCAAATACTGCGCCTACGACAACACCTTCTGGGTTGCCTCCAATCAGACAAAACGGGTTTACAAAATCTCCGCCACTGGCACGGTCCTTCGGTATTTCTCCAACCCGGCCAATGATTATCCAACTGGACTCGCCTGGGATGAAAATAACCGCATCCTCTACTTAGCCGACCGGAGAAGTGCCTTGGGTGCCTTACCCGGTTATATCTATGTTGCCGATACCCTGGGCAATCAGATAAGACGGATGAATGTTCCACTCAGTGCCAACTACGGTCCCCGTTGCCTCTCCCTCGAAAGGACCCCTTCCAACCCCAACCTACCAACCCTTCTCCACGTCTACACCTCCTTCAATTCTCAGGGAACTAATGTTGACAGTGTTGGCGTCTATGAGATGAATCGGGATAACCTAACCATTCTCCAACGTTTCTTAATCCCGGAACTCTATAACTGTCGGGGAGTGGAATACGACCCAAGGGATGCCAGTCTCTGGGTAACGATAATGGAAATTGCTGCTGGTGGTCCAAACAATTATATTGTGAAATACGTCGGCTTCCACGAGATGGTCGGCACCGAAGAAGAGAAGATGCCCTTAAAGGACCTAACAAAAATCCGCGTTTATCCTAATCCGTTCCATAAAAACTTGAATATCTCCTACGAATTAAAGAAGAAGATGGCATATACTCTTTCCATCCACGATGCGACCGGAAGGAAAATCATTACCCTCAAAGCAGGAGAAGATAATCCGGGAAGATACAATCTCATCTGGTCCGGTAATAATCCGGGTATCTACTTCATCCGAATAAGGACAGCAGAAGGCGAGTTTTGGCAAAAGGTGATTAAATTATAGAAAAATCATCCAGCCCATCCGCTTCCTCAAGGTAATCCCCAAATTAAGCGAAGGAGATAAAGGTAAGAAGAGATTATCCCATCGCCAAATAAAAAGACCAGACCCGTTCCGAGAGATAAAAAGCTACCAAATGGTATATAATCTTCCTTCCTCCAAACCTTAAAACCGATAAGAAGAAGCGAAACGGTTAAACCGAGAAAGGCGGAAAGAAACAGCGCCAAAATGGCTCTCTTCCAACCCAGTAAGGAGCCAATCATCCCCCCTAAGAATATATCACCCATTCCTAACATCTCCTTCCCTTTCCAGAGAAAACCTAAACCCCTTAAAAGAAGGAGAGCGAGAAAACCGACTACCAAACCAGATACGGAAAAGAATGGATTTCTCATATTGAAGAGAAATCCGAAGATTATCCCAAGGAAGATTATTGGGTCGTAAATTGCCCTCTCTTCCCAATCGAGAAAGGCGGTGAGGATAAGGAGCGAAAAATAACCAAAAGAAAGAAAGAGAGGAAGAGGGGAAGGAATTTTGCGCGCCAAAAGATAGAAGGTAATCCCGGTGATAAGTTCAACGATGGGATAGATTGGAGAAATCCTCTTTTTACAATGCCGACATCTTCCTCCCAGGAGGATATAACTTATAACCGGAATATTATCATAAGGTTTTATCCTCTTCCGACAATTCGGACAAAAGGAAGGAGGGAAGACGACAGAAATCTTCTTCGGAATCCGATAACGACAGACATTTAAGAAACTACCAATTATTAAACCTAAGAGGAAGGAGAGAAAAGGAATTTTTAACCTATCGCTCTATTAAATATCTTTACCCTTCGGGTGGCACAACTCTCGGAATAATAAAGATGATTAACTCATTTTTCTCCTTCTTCGTGCTCCGATGGGTAAAGAGATTACCGAGAAGTGGAAGGTCACCTAAGATTGGCACCTTGGTTACGGATTGTGTCTCCTGCTCCTTCACCAAGCCACCGATGACAATCACCTCACCATCCCGCACGCTAATCTGGGTCTTTGCCTCTCTTTTTGCGACAATGGGCATCTCTTGTTCCTGAGCGGTCTTCCAGCCGGTAATTGCCTCCACCCTGGTTTTCACTTCCAGATTAATTCGACCATCATCGGTTAGATGGGGGGTTACCGAAAGAGCGATTGGCACATATCTTTCTTCCCAGGTATAGGTCCTCTCTCTGGTTTCTGGGTCAATCTTTACCTGAAGGATTGGCACCGTTACCCCCATTGTCACTTCCGCCGTCTGATTGTCTAAGGTTAGTGTCTTGGGATTGGCTAATAATTTTGCCTTTCCCCGGGAACGGATAATATCAAGGGCGGCGGACATCTGAGCGAAGGTTATCTTTCCCAGAACCATCTCATTAAGCATAATCGGGAGAGAAACCTCTTTCCCGATTTCCGGTGGTTCCGCCACTGCTGCGGTCCGGATTGACCAATCAATCCCATAAATATCATCAGCACTCATCGTTGTCTCAATAAATTTCGCTTCAATTGTAATCTGGGGTGATGGTTTATCCAATTCCTTCATTACCTCATCAATCTTGGCGATGCGCTCCGGGATATCGTTTACCACAAGGATTGATGCCCTTTTTGAACCACCGCCTTCGCCAACTCGGCGGTAAGAGAGTTCCGCTTTGCCCTTCTCGGAAAGGAGTCGGTCGATGGTTTTTTTGGCATCATCCGCTTCCACATCATTGAGGAAATAAACTCTCGTTACCAGTTCACCTTCAATATCTTTTTTCCGGGGTTTGACCATTATTACCCCACCACCCAAATCGACCGCATTACACTCAACCGCCTTTAAGATGGCATCAAGGGCAATCGGAAATGGGACCCTTTCCAAACGCAAAGTAATTGTTCCTTTTACCTCCGGTGAAGAGACGAAGTTAACCTGAAAAAGGGTAGCCAACATCCGCAAGACATCAATGATGTCCGCATTCTTCACATCCAGGGTAACAGTCTTTGCCTCTTCTTTCTTCTCCGGCATAATCTCAAATGGTTCGTCCGTAATCTCTAAGTAGAGAAAACCCTCCTCCCTTTGCACCTGATAGCGATAGAGCCTATCCAGTTGCACCACGACGCGGACGACCTTCGGCTCCTCCTTCCACTGCGTAACAACTACCCTCTTCACCGGTGGGACATTAGCCATTATCGTCTCCGGTTCAATCTTATTCACCGCATCAAAGATATCCATCACAACCGCTGGTGGTTCTTCCTGATAGAACGTGCCGATATTCGGGGAACCGGTCACTTGGACAGTCACGCGGGTCTTTTCTAAGAGACGGTCGATACTTATCCTTCTTACCTCTTTCTCAACCGCCAGAAGAGAAGAGGTAAAAATGATTAGGCTAAGAATAATAAGGATTTTTAGTTTCTTCATTTTTCTCTCCCTTTATTGCCCCAAGTAAACTTCAAATCTCTTACCTCCCTTTTCCACTACTACCTTATCTTTATCAATCGCCACGATTTTTTTCCCGGCTATTTCGTCGCCCACGCTCACAATCATATCATTGATCAGAGCATAGGACTTACTTTCCGAAATTGTGATTGCGGTTAAGCGCAAGTCCTTAATCTCGGTTAAAAAAGAGAAGTCCCGAACAAAAGGGTCTTCTCCCCATCCTTCTTCCTGGGCGATTGGTGCGGGAACGGGTTTGGTCTCTTTCTTTGCTTCGGGCTTCTTCTCTTTTTCAATCGGCACTGTTTCCTTTATCTCCTCCGGTTTTTTCATTAGGGAAGGCCTCGCCTTTCTTTCGGCAACCACCTTTGATTTTGGTTTACCCCGGGTCAGGGTGAGAATAAGAAGCAAGGCGATTACAATTACTAAGATGACAATAATTCTCTGTCTCATTTTCTCACCTCCCCCTAATTGATGCGGAGATTGGGGTAAGACTTTCCCCAACCTTTACTGGCTTTTGCTCGCCGTGATATTCAATAATAATTCTTTCCTTTTCAATCCGGACGATCTTTCGCCCACTAATCTCGTCGCCCACTTTGTAGGTCTTGCCGTCAATAATTACGTAACTACCACCTTCGCTGTAAAATATTGCCTGAAGGATGTTATAACCGTATTTTCGGCCTTTCCTTTGTCTTATCGCCCTCTTTCGCATCCTCTCTTCCATCCGCCGTCTTTTTCTTTCTTCCCGCAATCTCTTTCTCTCTTCCCTCTTCCGTTTTCTCTCTAACCTTCTTTCTTCCCGCGAAGTTCTTCTCCTTTCCAAGGTTCCGGCCCTTCGCCCAACGCGTCGGCCAGCTGCCAGGGTATCCGTTGTCTTCCGTGTTGCCGCGGGTCTTCGTCCGGGTTTAGAGAGAACCCGATACCCGAGGAAGATAAGAACCACCACAATTATTAAAAGGATAATTCCCCGTCTCACATCTCCCCCCTCTCCACTAAACTGGAGGTATAGATATTAATAAGTAGTTTTGCTTCAATCTCCGGTCGCAACTCAGGTTTGCTGGTCATCTCCAGTTCGTAAACCTTCACATAGAATGGGAAATTGGCTAAGGACTCAATGAAATGGCCAATATCCAGATATTTACCCTGGCAGGTAACTTCCAGCGGAAGGGGTCTTATCGGAACTTCGGGAGTTTCCTGCGTTAAAAGGGTATCAAGTCCGGGTGGTCGCACCCCGACAAATCGGACATTATATCTCTTTGCTTCATTGGCTAATGTTTTCGCCAGGTTTAAGGTGGCACTTCTTGGTGCGACCTTCGCCATAAAGGCTCGGTTCTCTTCCTCCAACTCCTCAATTTTCAAACGCAACCTTTCAATCTCTCTGGCCAGTGCTCTTATCTCGCTAATCCGTTTCTGCGCCTCTCTGATTTTAGCATTAACCTGCATTCGCGCCGCAATTCGCGGGCGGTAGAGGAAGAAAACAAAAAGGAGGAAGATTAAAACGATGATAATGATACCAATCAATAAAACACCTCTTTCCTTGATACTCATCGTTCACTCCTTTTCACATTCCAGCTCAAATTCCAATACATTCTCTCCTTCGAGAAGGGAATTTGTTTTGCTTACCAGTTTTACTGCTCTCAGCTCTTTACTCAATTCCAGGTTCACCATAAAGGAAGCGAGGTCAATCTCCTGAAATTCCGGGAGTCCAGTAACAATCCCTTTCATCTTCACGTTTTTAAGTCCGGTGAAAGTGAGGCTTGTCAGTTGAATATTATTCGGCACAATCCGGCTGATATATTTAAGGAAAGGGACAGTTATCTCTTTTTCGCCCACGATGGAATGGAGAAGTTTACCTTTTGCCTCTAATTCGGAAATCTTTTGAGAAAGAGACAAATGTTCCTGAGCGATTCGCTCCTCCTCTTTTAACTCCCTTTCCACCCTTCGCAACCGACCCCGGTCTACTACCTCTTGGGTTGTTAAGAAGAGATAGACAAGAATAAATATTGGAATGGCAATTACGGCAAGACCGGTTACTAAGGCGAGGTCTCGTCTCTGATAGCGCTTTGCTTTTAATTCGGTGGGAAGGAGATTAACCGCTCGGTGGTCAAAATGGAGCCCCAGGCAGGCGACTAATCGGTGTCCAATCTCTTCTTCGGGCTTTGTTCCCGGTTTATAGAGATTATAGGTCTTAAATGGGTCGAAGATTTCGGTTGGAATTTTTAGATTTTCCTCCAGGTATTCTCTTAATCCCCGCATCTTGGCTCCACCGCCACAAAGTAAAATCCGGGAGATGGTTGGAACCGAAAACTCTCTCTTGTAGAAGTCGATACTTCGGTCGATCTCGGCCAGCAGTCTTTCCAGAGCGGGTCTCTGAACCGCCAAGAGCCGTTTCACTTTAATCCCTGAAGGTAAACGTTCCTCCGAATCCTCTGGCGGTATCCCATATTCCCGCTTATATCGCTCTGCCTCTTCGGCGGTAAGGGAAAGGGGACCTTCTTCGGTGGTGATAGAAATTGTCATCGCCTCCGTGATACTTTTCCCGGCCGCGGTTACCGTTCGGGTTAGTTCAATTGCCTCCCCGCGCATAAAGACGATATCAGTAAACTCAGACCCAATATCTAAGACGCAGATAACCTCTTCCCGACGCGGTTTGACGAATTGCCTCACCGCTCCTGCCAGAGCAAATGGCACAACCGAAATTGCGGTTGGTTCTAACCCTACCTTCTTAACTGTGGAAATGTGGTCGGAAATCACATCCTTTCTGGCAGCAATCACCATCACATTATCGCGCGGGGTTCCCGCTTCCATCACAATCCCCAGAGGATGGAAATCTAAAATCGCCTCATCTAAGGTAAAGGGAGAGTATTTATCAAGTCGCAGGAGGATCGAATCTCGCAGTTCCTTCCTCGACATCCGAGGAAATGGAGCCTGACGCATACTAACCGCCGGACCGGAAACAAAGGTGTAAACCTTAGAAGGTTTAATATCCCGCAGTAATTCCCGGATCACACCCGCCACATCGGTCACATCGGTAATCTCTCTGAGACCATAGTCAATCACTTTTCCTCTATCCATCAAAACGAACTTTACCGAGCCGGTGCCAATATCAATGCTCAATTCACCTCGCCCCTCCGGGCGAAAAATATTTTTAATATCAAATCCAGCCATTTATCCTCCCTGCCCAATTAACCATTTTTAATCACCCACCTTAAACTCAATTAAAGACCCCTCACTAAAACGAATCTTAACTTTCCTCCCATACATATTTTTTTGATTGGGAGGTGTGAGGGTATCGGTAAAACTACCGATTTTAAACTTCAACCTCTCTTCTGGGAAGACAAATAAGGTATCAATATCACCGCCACTAAACTGAGCTACCTCTCCCTCTTTTATTTTACCTCCCGCATAGCAAACCGAATCTCGGGCACTAATCCGGTTATAACAGACGACGGTGTCCGGCACATTCGCATCCAAGAGGTTTAAATAGAATACCGGAATTGTCTCTTTTGTCCAATTATGAACCCAAAAGAGGATTGTGTCCGAAGAAGCGGCGGTATCCGAAGAGAGGTAAATTAAATTTCCCCGAAAGAGTTTAGGAACGCGAAAATCCACTAAAACCCTCGATTTTGGCGTCACCGCCACATACTTCGTGAGTGTCTCATAAGGGGTAAAAAGATATATCCGATGCCGACCGATTGGAATATTAGTAAACTGATAGAAACCATCTGGATTCGGATGCGTGGAATCTTCCATCATCTCTCCATTTCGGGGGTAAGTGACCTTCAAGAGTAATCGCGTCGCCAAATCACCGGGTGGAGTATTCTCTCGGTCGGTAATTGAGCCATAAATCGTATTACCGAAGAGATCTTTTAAACTATCCGCAATCCTCAGGGTGAGGGTGAAACGTCCGTTACCGAAACTTCTTATGGTCAAATCCTCGGGCAGATATTGATAATATCTGCCCCAGGCATCTTTTTTATACCCCTCCATATCTTCGGTGAAGGGAAGTTTATAATAAGGACCTTTCCATAGAGGCCCTTCGGGTCGTAAAAGACTCCCCAAACTATCGGGGAGTTTGCCCATATCGCCAACATAGCCGAAGTCAATTCTCTTTCCATCACTTATGAGGTCGGGGTCACCGGTAATTGCCTTAACGAGCGATTTCATCTCCGCCATCGTCTCATCAAAAAAGCCCCTTTCCCGAACCCGGTCAATTGCCGAAAGGGTCACCCCAGCCAGAATGCCGATAATGAGCAGAACAATAAGCAATTCCAAAAGGGTAACGCCTTTTCTCATTCTCTAAAATAAAACACTGCCGAATCTTAAAGTCAAATCCTCTTTACCAATCTTTGGGTAGACGGTTAGGTATTTGTCAATTGATTCTGAGGGGACACTCTTCCTGTAAACTGCAACCAATCTCACCTTTCCTTGGGGAATCGGTTCAAAAGAGAATTCTCCCGGTCTTAATGAGTCAAATTCCATAGAATCTCGGAGCAGTGCTCCCTGCCAGGGATAGAAGATGTATAATGAGAGGAAAGGTAAGTCGCTTTTCTTGGGTCGATTACCAAAGGCATCTTCAATCACTCCGGAGACCCGGTTATTTAAAAGGTCTCCAATCCTTTGAGCAAATCTTTTTGTTATCCAGCGACCGTAAGCCACATCACTTCCCCCGCCAAGACTCCGGATGAATAGACTTTCTGGGATATAAATATAGGAATCGCCCCAGGCATCAAAGAGAAAACTCCGGGGATTTTCCGCAAAGGTAGGTTTTACATAAGGTCCCCGCCAGAGAAGAGAGTCACAGTAATCGGGCCTTTGGGCTAAATCAATTAAGTTTCTTGGCAACATACCACAATCACCGACAAAACCGAAATCGGTCCGCTCGCCGGAAACAACCATCCTTTCGTCGCCAACAATCGCCCGAGAGATTTCCTCCAATTCCCGAAATGTCTCCTCGTATCTCCCTTTCTCCATTGTCACATCCCAGGTCCTAACCGCTGCGGTCGCCAAAATCCCAATTATTACCATTACCACCAGAAGTTCTAAAAGTGTCACGCCCTTTCTCATCTTAAAACAGAACGATAATATCATCATTTTCTGCTGAACCACTCGGTGGTGGATACCACTCTCCATCCGGACCAGCACTTTTTAATCCTAACGTCTCGCCCGTCGGTGAGATGTAATAAAGAATTGGATTACCCCAGGCATCCTCTAAGAAACCCAACTTCCCATCGTCTCGAACATAAGGACCATGCCAGCCATGCTTCGTATACGGGTCCCATGCTGGGATTGATTCTCTTCCCGGGTATTCAAACCCCCTTACGGTATCCGGTCGGTTCGTGAGGAGTTCAATCAAATGGCGGGGAAACCGACCAACATCCCCTTTGAATCCCAAATCTAAATACTGTCCCCCGCTGACAATCTCCGGATTACCAACAATCGCCTTTCTCAATTCCATTAAGTTTCTTCTCGTCGCGGTGATGCGGGCATTTTGCTGAATTCGGGAGACAAGGGGAGGAGCGAAAAATGCCAGAAGCATCCCGATTATTGAAATCACAATCACAATCTCCATTAAAGTGAAGCCTTTCCTTTTCCTGTTCATAGTTTAGTTATGCAAAACAAAAATAACCACTTCTCCATCCGGTGTCCAAGAACGAATACTCACCCCTGCGCCATTAAAACCAACAAGCCCCCAGTTAGAAGGTTCGGACATTCCGGTTGGATAATAGGCACCGTAGCGCATCTGCCCCGGGTCATAACCCCATAAGTCATTCGGTCCATTCTCCCGAGTATCGGAACATTCTTCCTTACTGTCGTAATCTTCTTCGTTAAAATCCTCCGGGGTCATCTCTTGTCCCGTGTAGGGGTTAGTGGGGAATCTTCCTAATTTCTGTTCGTAGACCCCCCCGGGAAAGATATAACCATAACCATCTTCATAGAAATCATCCGCATAATACCCTCGTTCTAAGAAGAAGGTCTCAATTGCCACCTGGACATATCGCATATTCGCCTTCACTGCGGTCTGTCTTGCCCTTTCCCGAATGAGACCGAAATTTGGCACTTGCATCGAAACGAGAACTCCGAGGATAAAAATCACCACCATTAGTTCCAGAAGGGTAAAGCCCTCTCTTTTCTTCATACCTTATATTTTACCAAAATCTTTCCATTTGTCAATATTCCGTTTTGGAGGCAAAATTAAAATCGTCAATCAGAAGCGCCGGGGCGAGGACAAAGGAGACATCTTCGCCGTAGAGTTTTCTTTCGACGGAAATCTTTCTCACCCGGGAAAGTGTCTCATAGATATTAATCAAAAACCGCAGGTTTTTAATCGGATAGGCAATCTTCCCCTTCTCAATCATAAACGTGCCGTCTCGGGTCATACCGGTAATCAGGGTTTGGTCTGGGTCAACTACCCTTACATACCAGAACCTCGTAACCAAAATCCCTTTTTCAATCTCCCGAATGAGTTCTTCTTTCTTATCCTTCCCTTTCTCCATAATCAAATTAAGGGGAAAAGGTCCCCAGGGAGATGGTTGGGGTAAGGCATGGCCGGTGTTCTTTTTCCCAAGGAGTGAGGCGTAGAAAGAATCGAAAACCACCCCTTTGGCGATACCGTTTTTAATCAAAACCACTGATTTCTTCGGATAGCCTTCAAAGTCAAAGGCAAAACCGGGCATTGCACGATGCGCATAATCATCATAAAGGGTAATGTTCTGACCGGTTATCCTCTTGCCAATCTTTTTCGCCAAGAGGGAGGATTTTTCTCGGAAACGTTTGGCACCAAACTCAAGCCAGTTCAAAAAGGAGAGCATCTCGCCGACCGCTGGTTCTTCTAAGAGAACGGTATACCGTCCGGGTTCAATCTCTTGGGGGTTTTTAGAGCGAAGGGCTTTTTCCGCTGCGGTTTCTGCTAATTCTTGAAAATCAATCTCCGAAAAATCCTTCTTTATTTCAACCGCATAACCGGAAGCGGAATCATCCATGGCGGTCACCGAAGCGAATGTCACTCCACTCATCCCGTAATTAAAAATCCCTTTCGAATTTGCTACCCCCAAGGATGTTCGGGTATTATGAATTACGCCAAATGCCTTAAGATTATATCTCTTACAGACCCGAACAACCTTTTCTACTGCCCGAGCCCTTTCTTCTGGGGAAATGAATGGAGGTTCCTGGGATTTCTTAATCCTCATCCCGACCGGTGGTTTCGGTAATCCCTTAAACTCTTTATCCGGCGCTATCCCTTTCAAACTCTCCTTCACTTTATTTATTGCCTTTTCGATTCCTTCTTTTCTAAAATCCTTGGTGGAAACTCCAGCTACCCTCTTCTCCTTTATTGCCCGAATCCAGAGGTAGGGTTCTTCTACCACCATATTCTGATGAATAATGGAGTTGGCAAATCGGGTTGTCCCTTTTTCTGAGTAATAGAGTCCGGCTTCAATCTCATCCACATCCTTTGTCTGCATCACTTTCTCCAAATATTCTTTTGTTCTTTCTCGCTCAATCATCTCTCCTCCTTTTACTTCTTACCGACCTTAATATTTCGGAACCGGGCCGGACTGGCTCCGTGTCCGACGTGGGCGACTTGCATTGGGTCACCCTTGCCACAATTCGGCACACCCCAAACCTCCCATTCTTCTGAGCCACAGATCGCATCGCAATTCCGCCAGATTTCATAAGAGATACCCGAGTAAGCCGGGCGTCTTATCATTTCGGTCTTCTTCCCGTTTTTAATCAGCCAGCCGATTTCCGAGGAGATGTGGTAATTGAGACGTTTGTCATCAATACTTGGGGCTCCCGCCGACTCAAAGTAAATCCCTTCCTTGGTATCAGCAATCAAATCCTCTAACCTCCCCTCTTTTGGCAGAAGATTGATATTCGTCATTCGGATTAAAGGGATAAAACCCCAGGATGTGGCTCGCATCGTGCCGTTACTTTTCTCATTAAAAACCGCCGCGGTTTCCCGAGAGGTTAGATAACCAACAAAAATCCCGTCTTTAATCAGAAATGTCTTTGAAGCCTTCACTCCTTCGTCATCGTAGCCGAATGTGCCTAACCCTCCCTGAATTGTCGCATCCGCGGTTATTGTAACAATCTCACTTGCAAACCTAAAATTTCCCCGCTTATCCGGAGTTAAATGACTTGTGCCGGCTAAGGAGACCTCGGTTCCTAAAACCCGGTCCAATTCCGTTGGGTGACCTACTGTCTCGTGGACCTGGATTGCTACCATTGACCCATCGAGGATTACGGTCGTTATCATCTCCGGACATTCCCGGGCAGTAGTTAAGGCTACTGCCTCTTCCGCTACCCTTTGGGCATGCTCAGGAAATTTTAAGGATTCAATAAATTCGTACCCGGCACTCTTATAATGTCCCCGCATCCCCGGATAGGACCTCTCTCCGGTCACCGCTCCTTTAACGCTCATTGCTTCAATATAACCACCCGAATGATAAATCGTCTGTTCGATCAGCGAATCTTCAGTTGAGGCGAAGATTTGGAACCTTTTATAAAAATACAACTCTCCTCTTCGCCGATTGACTCCTTTCACTTTTCGCATCGTTTCATCACAGAGGAAAAGAAGATTGATCTTCTCTTCAATTGGCACAGAAAATGGGTCGCGAGTAATCGGGGTAATATAAGTATCCTCCACCCTTTCCGCTGGGGCCAGTAAAACATCTTTCTCCTTTACCTTGGTGGAAGCCTTAGCAACTCGCACCGCCAATTTTGCTGCCCTTATGACATCCTCCTTCGTCAACTTGGAGGTGGCGGCAAATCCCCAGGCACCATCTTTAATCACCCGGATTCCAATCCCCTGGTCCTCGTCTCTTTTTAGGGTATCAATTCGCCCGTTTTCCTGGTGAATTGTCTCCTCTTCAATTCGCGTAAATCGGCAGTCACCATAAGAAACTCCCTCCTTTTCAATCACTTCTAAGGCTAAGGCAACTAACTCTTTTTCCATACCTCCTCCAAAAATAAATCATAATAAAATTAAATCATTTGTCAACAAAATAAAAAGTCTCAATGGGTGCCGAACCGCCAGAGGAAGTAGGCAAGATTCCAGCCGAAAAACCAGGCGGTGAAAACGGTAAAGAGTCGCACCCCTTCTTTGGCTAAAAGAAAATCTACCTTCTTCTCTACTTCGGGCCAACTCCGCGGGTTTATCTTTTTAATATCTCCCCAGGTATTAACCGCTGGAATGAAGGAGTGGATATAGGAGACAAGCCTTTCCTGAGTAATATTTTTCCGCTCGCAGTAGCCCTGGGCCAAGAGCAAAATATCATCCTCTTCGGAAATTCTCCCCTTCTCTTCCTTAACTTCCTTTTTGGTATATGGGACGCAGTTGGAAAAAATAAGGAAAAAGAGACCAATCCTTGTTATTTTATTCATAACCTTTAATCTTAATAATATTTTAACCTTTTGTCAACTTAAAGAATTAAACTGCTATATTTTAATAACCTTCTTTACTATTCTTAATCCCTTATCCTGATAGAGGAGAAAATAAATCCCCCGTCTCAGACCCTTTGCTTTTAAAAGAAAAGACTCTCCCCCTCTTGAAGATTGTCGACCATCAGCGGTAAAAATCTCCCATCTTCCCCTCTTAGAAAGATGGCTTTGATTATGGTTAGTAATAAAGTCCTTAGCCGCTACCTCTTCCTCAACTCCGACCGATGAATAAGTAAACTCATAAACATACCCATCGGAACAACCAAAATAGAGACGGTTTATCCCATCATTTCGGGCATCACCAATTACCGCGTCGGAATAAGAGCCCAAGGAAGTTCCGGAACTATCCACCCAGGAGGAATCCCATTCGCTGCCGGTCCAGGTATATTCCAGAGCGTATAGTCTTCCGCCGGTTGAACCAGCATAAACCCTTTTTATCCCATCATCTTTTGCCTTTCCAACGACAACACATCTTGGTATGGAAGGAAATCCCTTTACTCTTTCCTTCTCCCAATTTTCACCGTTCCAGAGGAATTCATATATTCCATAACTCCCGAATCTTCCTAAACCGGAATAGATTCGCAAGACCGTATCATTTCGGCCTTCCCCGGCGGCTATATCATAGTATGCTCTTATCGTATCCAATTCCGTATATTCCCAATTTTGACCGTTCCAGGTGTATTCACGAATGGCGCTTCCCTGTTTCGTGAGGTAAATCCGATAGAAACCATCTCGGCGCCCCTGGGCAATAAGCATATCGGTGCCTGACCAATCAAAAATCTGATTTGTTACCCAGGTTGTGCCATTCCATGTTGATTCAAATGTTCGGCTGTTATTACAATCGCAACTATATACCCGGATTGTGTCATCATTCCGGGCTCGCCCCAGAGCCACCGCATGCCCGGCGGAGGAGTGGGGACTGGAAGGGAAAGTGGCGATGGTTCTCCTCTGCCAGGTGCCATTCTCCCAGGTATATTCGTAAACCCCGCCGTATTGAGGATTAACTACCGTAAAGGTTGCGTAGATTCTAACCCGACCATCATTTCGTCCCACACCGGCACAGACTCCCCAACCCGAGGTCGGTCCCATATCCAGGGCATCCCAATGATTATTTCGCCAGGTAAACTCATAAAGGCGATTCCAGCCGGCAACATACAAGCGATTGGTATCGTCATTTCTTCCCGGAGCAATAACCAATCCTGACGCCCAACCCATACCGCTACCGACTACCCTCTTCTCCCAACCGGAATAGAGAGATGTAAGGGAAAAGGCAAATAAGAAAAGAAACAAAGAGACTCTTCTCATACTAACCTCCATTTTACTCTAATCTAATTATAAAAGAAAATCCCTTTCGGTCAACCTTTCCCGGTTAATTATTCAATGAGAACCAATCCGTAATAATGACCGCTAATGGTTTTGGAACGTAAGACCTCGATCGGAAATTGATTGGCTCGGACTGTCGCATAGACATCAATCCCACAGGCTTCCATTGAAGGTCTCGCCTCTTCGGGAAAACGGCAGAATTTGCTGCAACGGGCACAGAGTCGACAAGGACCGGCACCCATCCCAAATGCCTTATAATAGCCATCAAGAAAAATCTCCCTCTCCAAACGTGCCACAATCTTTCTCATTTTGGTCCATCGGTCGCCGTGAATTAAAATTCCGTATTGATAATGGCGGAGCATCTTTTGAGTGAATTCCGGAGTGGGGGAATAAGGAGGGCAGGTCAATCGCCTGCCGTATTCATCACAGCCAAACTGACATTTCAGTCTCACCCATTCGGCGGTAACGATTGTCTTTGTTGCGATTATCTTACAATCCTTTGCTCCCAAAGCCTTTCCCCGCTTTATATATCTCTCATAATCTTTTAAGGGCATCGTAAACCTCCTTAAACTCTTCCAATCTTAAATCTTCTGCTCGGCAATCGGAAAAACCTCTCTCTTCTAAGACCTTCTTTAACTCCAGCCGGAGAGAGGCGCCCTCTTTCCCTTGACGGTGGAGATATTCAACCAAGTTATTCAATAAGGTCTTCCGCCGATGGGCAAATACCGCCTTTAAGAAATTGATGAACTCCGGATGCTCCTCAAGGAATAAAGGCTTCTCTCTTCGGTAGAGAATTATGCTTTCCGACTCCACCTTTGGCTCCGGCTTAAAGAAACGTCGGGGAATAGAGAAGAGTCTTTCCTTCTCAACATAGAGGCTGGAGATAAGGGTCAGTGCGGAATATTCCTTACTCTTCGGCTCGGCTAAAAGGCGCCGGCTAAATTCCCTCTGGAAGGTCAAAACCGCTACCTGCCATTTTGGCCAATGGGCAAAAAGGTGAAAAAGTAAAGGCGAAGAAAGAGAAAAAGGGATATTACCAATTATCTTCATCCCCTCTTCGGGAAAATCATATTTTAGTATGTCCCCCTGGATAATTATTAGGTTGGGAAAGTCCTTAAACCTCTCCCGAAGGAAAAGGACCAAACGAGTATCAATCTCAATCCCAATCACTCGCACCGGATATTTAACCAAGAATTCCGTTAGGATACCCTTTCCCGGACCAATCTCTAAAACCAAATCCCCTTTTTCTAAGGGAAGAGCGGAAACCAGCCTCTCTGCAATCTTTTTTGATTTAAGAAAGGATTGTCCCAGGCTCTTTTTTGGATAGAAAAAGTCTTTTTGCATTCTCGGTGGTGATTTCGGCAATCTTCTCCTCCTTCTCCCCTCTTATTTCAGAAACCTTCTTTAAGATATAAAGGAGATATGCAGGCTCATTCCTCTTACCCCGAAAAGGAACTGGTGCTAAATAGGGGGCATCGGTCTCAAGCAAAATTCTATCCAGAGGTATCTTTTTTATTACCGGGATAAGATTTTTCGCATCATAGGTGATTGAGCCGGAAAAAGAAATATAAAATCCCAAATCCAGTATCACCTTCGCTATCTCCCAGCTACCGGAAAAGCAGTGGAAGACACCCGAAAAGTAATTTACCTCTTTGAGGATTTTTATCGTCTCAAAATGAGCGGAGCGGGAGTGGATAGAAATCGGGAGGCGATACTCCTTCGCCCGATTAACTAAGAGAGTAAATACCTTTATCTGATTTTCTCTTGTCGAGTAGTTCTTATAAAAGTCAAGCCCAATCTCACCTAAGGCATAAACCTTCTCCCTTTTTAATAGACCTTCCAGTTTGCTTAAATCCTCTTCGGTGAAATCATCTGCGGAATGGGGGTGAAAGCCAATCGCTGGTAAGATAAGAGGAAACTCCTTAGATAATTTTATTGTCGCCTCATTATCTGCGGTCTCAGTTCCGCAAGAGAGGATATATCCTACACCTTTTTCTTTTGCCCTTAATAAAATCCCTTCAATATCCTCCCTTAACCCTCTGTCGGTTAAGTGGCAATGGGAGTCAAAAAGAATAAATTCCCTCTTATCCTCCTTATTCCAGGAAAACCAAATCCACTGGTTTTGGTGCCTTCACCGAAAGGAAGACCACCGGTTCGTCACCGACATTTTCAAAGGAATGGGGAATATCCATCGGACCTTTTACCAAATCGCCCTCCTTAGCAATCAGTTCCTTATTCGCTACTCGGAAGCGGACCTTTCCCCGGATGATAAAGAAGAGTTCATCGGTTGTCGGATGTTTATGGAGTTTAACCCTTTTACCCACCGGCAGGTTATAGATATAAGGAGCAATGGCGGTTAGGTCACCAAAGAAAGGGTTGACATCAACCTCAACTCCATAAGAGACCTTCTGACCGAAGAAGAGGTGGAACTCTTCAAAGTTGGGTTCAACCTCAACGAATTTCTCCTTCGGCGCTCCGCAATTCGGACATTTCTCCGGTGGCTCCAAACCCTTATGGATATAACCGCAGACTGTGCACCGCCAGAAACGATTCATATTAAAGTCCGGCTAAGAGAGTAGTAAAAACATCGTGGTGTTCTTCTTCATCTGCCAGAATCTTCTTGAAGAGGTCGCTGGTCGTGTAATCCTTCTCCTCTTCCGCCATCTCCAAAATCTCCTTATAGAGTTTTATCGCCCCTTCCTCATCCTTAACATCCTGTTTCAGCATCTCCTTCAGGGTCTTACCGACAAAGATTGGTTCCGGTTTTGTTGTCGGCTCCCCACCGAGATAGACTAATCTCTCGGCAATCATCTCCGCATGCTTCATCTCGGTAATCGCGATCTTCTTCAATTCGTCCTTCACCGCAAATCCGCTCACTCCCTCCCAGAGAACATGTTGCCACATATACTGAATGGCAACCTGGAGTTCTCGGGCAATCGCTAAATTCAAAGAAGTGAGTAGTTTCTTTGAAGCCATATCTCCTCCTTACTGCTCTTTTTTAAGGATACCAATTTCCTTATGTTTTTTATAGATTGAATCCGCCAATCGTTTTAGGTCAGAAAATTCCTTCTCTTTCGGATACCCCTTAGCAACGACTGGCTCTAAGATCTCAAGCGACAGGTTAGAAAGCATATTTTTAATATACTCTAACATCCTGCCGCCCCAGCCATAAGAACCAATCACCGAGGCAAAACGTGCCTTCGGTCTTAAAGCGTTGGCGAGATAGACCGCATAGACAATTGCTGGATGGGGTCCAGTGAGAACCGTTGGCGAGGCAATCACAATCGTAGCACAATCAACCAACGCCATCGCCAATTCGCCGATATCGGTCACGGTCAGATTAAAAGGCTTAACTTGTATCTCCTGTTTTGCCAGTTCTTCAATAAAGAACTCAACCATTCTCCTCGTGCTGTGGTGCATTGAGACATAGATTAAAACGACCTCATTCTTCACCGCATCCCCGACCCAATCCTTGTAGAGTTCTAAGATAAATTCCGGCTTGTCATAGATTGGACCGTGACTCGGACAAATCAAACTAATTGGGTATTGTGCCAATCTTTCCAGATGTTTCTTAATTATTGTTCGGAAAGGCATCATTATTTCTGCATAATACCTCTTCGCTGCCAATTTCACCCCCTCGCGGGCAAAAAGGTCGGTAGTCGCCAGGTGGGAGCCAAAGAGGTCGCAGGAGAAAAGAATCTTATCTTCAATCAGATAAGAGACAATCGTCTCGGGCCAATGAACCCAGGGGGTAGAGATGAACTCCAGGGTCTTCTCCCCCAAAGAGATTCTCTCTCCATCTTTCACCACCAGAAATCGCTCCTTAGAAACAAGGAGCAAATCAATCAGAAACTCCTGACATTTCTCACTACAGACCACCTTCGCCTCCGGATAAAGGGATAAGACCTTGGGAATCAAACCGGAATGGTCCTGTTCCGCATGGTGGGAAATAAGATAATCAATCCTTTCTAAGCCGAGATTTTTTAATGTATTAAGAAACTCCTCCTCCTTTCTTGGGTCAACCGTATCAATTAAGGCGGTCTTTTCGTCTCTAATCAGATAGGCATTATAACTCGTTCCTTCTGGTAGAGGAATCAACTCATCAAATAGCCTTCGGTCCCAATCATTCGTTGGGATGGCATAAACCTTCGGTCGCAATTGATAAACCATTTTAACCTCCGGTATAGGTTGGAGCGGTTTTTGGTGATTTTCCTTTCTTTACTGTATAATAATAGGCGTAGGTAAGGGGTTCTCCCTCTTTAAGAATCTCACCCTCAATCACCCGACCCAAAAAAAGGGTATGGGTGCCACAATCAAAATGATTAATCACCTCTGCTTCTAAATAGGCAAGGGTATTTTCCAGGACAACCGGGGCTCCGGTCTTTCCCAGTCGATAATTTACCCCGGTAAACTTATCAATCTCTCGACCCGATTTAAAGCCAAACCGCCCGATAAAAGGGAATGGGGTCTCCTTTTCCAAGACCGAGACGGTAAAGACCGAACTTTCGGTGATAAATTGATGGGTAAGATTCTCTTTATTAATACTTACCGCAATCGTCGGTGGCTGGGCAGTTATCTGGAATACGGTATTCGCAATCTGACCGTTAAATTTCTCCCCTTTCTTAGAACTGACAATATACATTCCGTAACTAATCTGGTAAAGGGCATTCTTATCCATAACGATGAATTATAATCCCGATTAGATATTTGTCAACTGTGGATAACACAAAAGAAAAATTTTGGCTTCCTTTGCCAAAAAGGCAAAAGAGAAAGAAATCTTTGATTTTTTCTAATTAGGGAAATCACCTCCTAAAGAGATTAAGGGATAGGTTCGGCAAGAGAAAGGGCAAGAGGGGTCCCCCCAAGAGAAATCAGGATAGGACTCAGGGAACAAAGGGGGATAAAATTAAGAAAAAGGCTCTAAGTTATTGTAAGATAAGGACTTAGAGACAAAAACCGGCGAGAAAAAAGTTTCCTCGCAGGAAACTTTCTACAAATAAAATTATTGGGATGGGAAGGGCTTTTGTGATTGGCAGATTGAGAGTTAAGAGTAAAACCTCTCAGTTATTTCAGAAAGACAGTTTTTAGTGATTCTTTGCTTCAATGGGGTAAATTAGGGTTTAAATTCCTCTTTGCCGGATTGCCACCATTTCAGGCTTCCTCTACCCAGTCTGCTGACTGGATGGTCACCTTCCCATTCGTTGTCCATTCAACTATGATTGAGTTCTGGGCAAGCACCTCCAACAAGAATTCCGCTAACTCCCGTATATTTCGCTCAAATACTTCTAAATTTTCGCTTTCGGTCGGTGCTGGGAAGATAATTATTTGTAAACTCTTTTCCTCAACTAACGCTTCCTCTGGAGAGTATTCTAATTCCCGATACTTTTCATCTATCCAGTGTCCAATTTGAGAGACAAAACTTGCGCCATAATAACCTCCTACCTGTTTTCTTCTTATATGGGACACGTAACCAAAAACCAAGTCATCAGTTATCTCTTGACCTTTTTCCAAAAGAGGAGGAACATTTCTTCCTGCTGTTAATCCAACGAACAACCGTGCCATATTTTGTTTCCATTTATCACTCCACATCGCAGGATTAAACTTCATTCCAGTGAAGTTTATAAGCTCCGCAGGCTCGGTCGGCACCCATACTTTACCCCCAAAGGCAAAAACATAATTTTGGTCTATATAATCAGGGGCTGGGATTTTCTTCCTTGGAAGTCTATATATTTTCATTTTTCCCTCCTAACTTAAATAAATTATTTCTTTTGTTTCTGCTTCTTTTCCAACTTCATTTTTCTCGATTTTCATATTTCCTCCTGATGATTTCCTTAAAATCAACCGCTATAACTGTTGCTTTTGAAGGACATTTAATAGCCTGTAGTTTCTCTTCCAACCATTGAATAAACTCTTCAACGGTTGGCTCAATAAGAACATCTCCCTTCAATTCGCAGTGAGAGGAGAGGAACTCATCAGCGAGCCTCTTGAGTTCACTTAGAGTTAAAGAACCTGGTTTGCGAGCTCTCATTTTACTCCTCCTTCGTCATCCCTAACTTCACGCTCAAAGGTACTGGAGAGCATAACCTTCACGTGGAATATACACGTGAACCTTCTGCCATCGTTACTCTCGCAAGTATAACCCGCATCATCCTCGTAAAAAACCTCTCCGCCGTATTCATACTCACTCCCAACCAAATTGTTAAAAGAACTATCAATCTATATCATTATATTAAGCAAGGAGCCTGCCACAAAAATTTAATAATCTTTCATTTTTATAAGTCATTATTTATCAATAACTTAGAGAGAAAAATGGCGATAATTTTATTATTTTTTATACCGTAGAGATAATAGATATTATTTCTACGGGTTTAAATTCCACTTTACAGGGTTGCAACATTAAGTCTCGTAGATACGAAACTTAGCAAAAGGGTTTAAATTCCTCTTTGGCGGATTGCAACTAAATGGCACTGTTTCACTTGTGGGCGACCCCAAAGGTTTAAATTCCTCTTTGGCGGATTGCAACCCGCTTTGGCAAAAGAAAGATACATAGCAATGACATTGTTTAAATTCCTCTTTGGCGGATTGCAACTTTAGAAATAGAGCTCTTCCCTTTTATTTTCAATAAGTTTAAATTCCTCTTTGGCGGATTGCAACTCTCATAACACCCTCCTCACTTATTTACTATAAGTTTGTTTAAATTCCTCTTTGGCGGATTGCAACTAGTATAATGTAGCCCATAAGTCCCCACCTCCACGGTTTAAATTCCTCTTTGGCGGATTGCAACGAAAGATAGCGAGAAAAACAAAGAAGATTACACCGACGTTTAAATTCCTCTTTGGCGGATTGCAACTGAAAGCCTCATAACTGACAAAAGCGAAGACTATGAGGTTTAAATTCCTCTTTGGCGGATTGCAACAAGATGAAAGTTCCTATGTGGCTTATCGAGGGCATTAAAGTTTAAATTCCTCTTTGGCGGATTGCAACATTTTCGTTGCTCACCTCCTCCTTAGTCCCCCTCTTGTTTAAATTCCTCTTTGGCGGATTGCAACCACGACCAGCCACACCACCCCGGGACACCGACCCGGGTTTAAATTCCTCTTTGGCGGATTGCAACTCGGAGGTGCCCATCGCTCTTCGGGGGTGCATGGTGTTTAAATTCCTCTTTGGCGGATTGCAACCCCTGACAAAGGAAGAAGAGGAGGAGAGAAGAAAGCGTTTAAATTCCTCTTTGGCGGATTGCAACTGATGTGTTGGAGGGTGAAATGGCTAAAACAAAAGAGTTTAAATTCCTCTTTGGCGGATTGCAACGCCTCAAAAATTTCCCAACAATAATTGCTTAGGTATGTTTAAATTCCTCTTTGGCGGATTGCAACCACGACCAGCCACACCACCCCGGGACACCGACCCGGGTTTAAATTCCTCTTTGGCGGATTGCAACTCGGAGGTGCCCATCGCTCTTCGGGGGTGCATGGTGTTTAAATTCCTCTTTGGCGGATTGCAACCTGGCCCCCATCTGAATTCCCAAAAATTTTGGAACCGTTTAAATTCCTCTTTGGCGGATTGCAACAGTTAAGAGAAAAAGAGAAACAACTTCAACAGATGTCGTTTAAATTCCTCTTTGGCGGATTGCAACTTTTAGAGATGGGGAAAATTTATTACGAGTTCCAGCGTTTAAATTCCTCTTTGGCGGATTGCAACCTTGGTAAAACGAAACTTGGCATAAAGGTATCAAAGTTTAAATTCCTCTTTGGCGGATTGCAACGTCATTTGCCTGGTATGTGTGGGAAATCGGTTATAAGTTTAAATTCCTCTTTGGCGGATTGCAACTGATTGATGATTTATCAATCAATCTTAAATGTTCTTGTTTAAATTCCTCTTTGGCGGATTGCAACTGATTGATGATTTATCAATCAATCTTAAATGTTCTTGTTTAAATTCCTCTTTGGCGGATTGCAACAGAAAAGACAAAGAGTTTATCGTTGATGAGTTAAAAGAGTTTAAATTCCTCTTTGGCGGATTGCAACTTCTCCTCCAAAAGTTTAATCTGCCATCCCTTCTGGGTTTAAATTCCTCTTTGGCGGATTGCAACGCGAAGAAATATGCTGAAGAAATTAGTGAAGAGCTTAGCAGTTTAAATTCCTCTTTGGCGGATTGCAACTCACCCTCTCCCCAAAGGGACAGTTCCCCCAAATAATGTTTAAATTCCTCTTTGGCGGATTGCAACGTGAATAAGAGAGACTTAGGGTTTTTCGTAGACTTAGAGTTTAAATTCCTCTTTGGCGGATTGCAACCCGGGTCGGTGTCCCGGCGGGGTGGTTGGCTTTGTGTTTAAATTCCTCTTTGGCGGATTGCAACCCCGTAAGACCCGACCGGGTTTCGCCCGGCGGGCAGGGGTTTAAATTCCTCTTTGGCGGATTGCAACCCACATCATCAAGCGTGGCTGGCAACTGTTTCACTTGTTTAAATTCCTCTTTGGCGGATTGCAACGATTACCAAAACCCTTGACAATTCAGGAATTGAAAAGTTTAAATTCCTCTTTGGCGGATTGCAACTTTGATTGGTGATACGGGATGTCTGGCAGATTACGAGGTTTAAATTCCTCTTTGGCGGATTGCAACCTACGGGACACCACCAAGGACCATAATCATTACTCTTGTTTAAATTCCTCTTTGGCGGATTGCAACTCATCTTATGAAGCACGATTTGGACCTCTTACCCTGTTTAAATTCCTCTTTGGCGGATTGCAACTTATCCTTTGCGTTGCCTTTTTGCCAACCCCGATAATGTTTAAATTCCTCTTTGGCGGATTGCAACACGGTTGAGGGTTGAAACTTTTCGGCAAGCAAGTTGGTTTAAATTCCTCTTTGGCGGATTGCAACCCCATAGAGCATATTCGGTTTATTAAGATAAATGATGTTTAAATTCCTCTTTGGCGGATTGCAACAGAGACTTAGCAGAATGGAAAAAGCATTGAAAATCGGTTTAAATTCCTCTTTGGCGGATTGCAACGAAACACCCGCCGGGTCGGTGTCCCGGCGGGGTCGGCGTTTAAATTCCTCTTTGGCGGATTGCAACACAGGAGGAAATAAATGACAGACTTTTCTAAGATGAGTTTAAATTCCTCTTTGGCGGATTGCAACTCTTTTCCCAGAAACTAATATCGTCGCATTATAGGTTGTTTAAATTCCTCTTTGGCGGATTGCAACACCGCCGACGAGCCCGCATTGAATTTCTACCAAGATGTTTAAATTCCTCTTTGGCGGATTGCAACTAAGTCCCCACCTCTCAAGAGGGGGGCAGGGGTCGGGTTTAAATTCCTCTTTGGCGGATTGCAACAGGAGACTTAATAAATTACGATGCCCTCTCTACTTACGTTTAAATTCCTCTTTGGCGGATTGCAACTCTTTTATAACTTCGCCCGAAATATTTTTGAGTTGAGTTTAAATTCCTCTTTGGCGGATTGCAACCCGTCTCTCCCCGCAAAATCTTAGCAGCGACAAGTTCGTTTAAATTCCTCTTTGGCGGATTGCAACTTCTTTTGCGAGGATGGTCAATACCCTTCTTGCCAGTTTAAATTCCTCTTTGGCGGATTGCAACCGAAAATAGTCTCAGGAGAAGAGATACTTGCTGAGTATAGTTTAAATTCCTCTTTGGCGGATTGCAACCAGTGCAATCAGTGGACTGGATAGAGGAGACTTAAAAGTTTAAATTCCTCTTTGGCGGATTGCAACCACCCTCTCCCCAAAGGGACAGTTCCCCCAAATAATGTTTAAATTCCTCTTTGGCGGATTGCAACTTGTATTCATTTGGTTTATGACGCAGAAGCAAGGTTTGTTTAAATTCCTCTTTGGCGGATTGCAACATACAACTCCACTCAGGTTCGGTATACCATCTTTCTTGTTTAAATTCCTCTTTGGCGGATTGCAACCAGATTCTATCGAAAGTCAGCAAAACCCGAACCCTTTGTTTAAATTCCTCTTTGGCGGATTGCAACATGACCGACCCGCCCCCGGCAGGGCTTCCAATCGGTGTTTAAATTCCTCTTTGGCGGATTGCAACGGAACCTGGCTCGTATGCTATATGGCGACGGGACTGGAGTTTAAATTCCTCTTTGGCGGATTGCAACGAATTTTGCTGGCTCTTTCACATAGAGCCTTCCTCTGTTTAAATTCCTCTTTGGCGGATTGCAACGGAGGGAGATGAAATATATTTATACTTAACCTTAACGTTTAAATTCCTCTTTGGCGGATTGCAACGCTTGCAGAAAAGATTAAAAAGAAATATGAAGAAAGGTTTAAATTCCTCTTTGGCGGATTGCAACCCTTCAAAGAGAGGTCGCCAGAATAGACTCTGTCCGTTTAAATTCCTCTTTGGCGGATTGCAACCAATTGATAAACCCGTTCACCTTTCATCTTCTTTTAGTTTAAATTCCTCTTTGGCGGATTGCAACTTGGTAGGTAAAGCGGTCGGGTTTAATTTGTTGTGGTTTAAATTCCTCTTTGGCGGATTGCAACGCTCTTGCCACGATATTTTCGGAGACTGGATACCTAGTTTAAATTCCTCTTTGGCGGATTGCAACCATTAATCATTTTTCCTCCTTCGTAAAATTATACGGGTTTAAATTCCTCTTTGGCGGATTGCAACGCGGGGCTCTCGCTTTATGATGCGGGAATTTGTAAGGTTTAAATTCCTCTTTGGCGGATTGCAACCGGCTGCTCCTTATACTCAAAAATTATCTCCGCTAAATAGTTTAAATTCCTCTTTGGCGGATTGCAACAAGAGAGAGTAATAGGCATAGAGTAAAAAAGGAAATGTTTAAATTCCTCTTTGGCGGATTGCAACCCTGACCCCACTTAAAAATATGTAACCATATTCTACGTTTAAATTCCTCTTTGGCGGATTGCAACTTTATATAAAATAAATAAAAAATAAGGCCATAATAAGTTTAAATTCCTCTTTGGCGGATTGCAACCCGGGGGAGCACGCAGACCCCCGGAAGGTGGACAGGTTTAAATTCCTCTTTGGCGGATTGCAACCGTCACCCTCCACCTCATTCTCCCTCTCCTTTCCCCGTTTAAATTCCTCTTTGGCGGATTGCAACCAGCGGGGATTACTGATGGGGCGTTAAAAGGAATAGTGTTTAAATTCCTCTTTGGCGGATTGCAACTTTCACATTTCACCCTCCTATTACTTCTCGATATAAGTTTAAATTCCTCTTTGGCGGATTGCAACTTGGTTTAATTTTAAAGGGATATGAAAAAGGAATTACGTTTAAATTCCTCTTTGGCGGATTGCAACTTGGTTTAATTTTAAAGGGATATGAAAAAGGAATTACGTTTAAATTCCTCTTTGGCGGATTGCAACCTCTTGTTGTAAGTGCTTTTCATAAAGAGATTCGGAGGTTTAAATTCCTCTTTGGCGGATTGCAACGTCCAAGATGTAAGCAGTTATATTGTAGAAGGTGCTTGTTTAAATTCCTCTTTGGCGGATTGCAACCTTGCGAACGTCAAGACTACCGCCTCTGCCTTTTCTCAAGTTTAAATTCCTCTTTGGCGGATTGCAACGATTACCAAAACCCTTGACAATTCAGGAATTGAAAAGTTTAAATTCCTCTTTGGCGGATTGCAACTTTGATTGGTGATACGGGATGTCTGGCAGATTACGAGGTTTAAATTCCTCTTTGGCGGATTGCAACCTACGGGACACCACCAAGGACCATAATCATTACTCTTGTTTAAATTCCTCTTTGGCGGATTGCAACTCATCTTATGAAGCACGATTTGGACCTCTTACCCTGTTTAAATTCCTCTTTGGCGGATTGCAACTTATCCTTTGCGTTGCCTTTTTGCCAACCCCGATAATGTTTAAATTCCTCTTTGGCGGATTGCAACACGGTTGAGGGTTGAAACTTTTCGGCAAGCAAGTTGGTTTAAATTCCTCTTTGGCGGATTGCAACCCCATAGAGCATATTCGGTTTATTAAGATAAATGATGTTTAAATTCCTCTTTGGCGGATTGCAACTTGACGACATTAGAATCACGCACCCAAAATCTTATGTTTAAATTCCTCTTTGGCGGATTGCAACACGGATCCTGCGAGTTTGCCTCGCATGTAGCCAATGATGTTTAAATTCCTCTTTGGCGGATTGCAACACAGCAGTAAAACACTCCTTCTTGACAAATTAAGATATGTTTAAATTCCTCTTTGGCGGATTGCAACCCGCATTTATGCTCAGGAAAATCAAGGACTTTTTCATATTTTTTAATGATTTTTGCGTCAAACCGCCAGCCTGGAAAACTCCCCCACAGACCTAAACCAAATTTTCCAAAGAACTTTCCCTTATCCATCATAATATTATACGAATCACTAAATAAAAATCAATATATGTTATCAGTCGCATCCCTCACATTGGTTAAAATCCGCCGCTCAAAATTTATGGAGTCAGGAAATGAATAGATTATCACGCTGTCCCGATTTTTATCAACGATGTTTAATATTTCATACTCCAGCCTCTTTAACTTCCCATAAGTTAACTCCCCCTCAAAAACAGACCTTTGAATATGATGGAGATATTTCCTCGCTGTCTTCATAACCTTTGTAAGCCTCTTCTGGTCCTTTTTCTCAATTAATGAAATGTCGTATATCAGGATAACCTTCATCTCACCACCAAACCTTTAACGGGTTATATTCCTTCTCCCCCAAAAGGTGTTTGATGAGTTTATAAAGTTCTAATTTTATCAAAGTCTTATATTTTATCTTTCTCTTTAATTTCCTATGGAGTATTTTCTCTTCTAATAAATCATCAAAGGATTTCACAAACTTTTTTCTCCCCTCTTCCTTTAAATAGGTAAAATTTAAGGTCTTCTCAAAATCTTTCTCATTGATTATATTTAGGTTTATTAACCTTAAAATTATTTTGTCCGATAATACGGGCTTAAAAACCTCGGCAACATCAAGCGCAAGAGAATACCTTCTTTCAAATGGTTCGTGTAAATAACTAATCGTTGGATTTAAGGGGGTCTCGTATATTCCTTTTAAGATTTGGGTATAAACTAAAGAGTTGCCAAAAGAAATCATTGCGTTTAAGGGATTTTGCGGTGGTCTGATACTTCTTTTCTCAAACTCCCATTTTGTTTCTCTCTCTATGCATTCATAATAGATTTTCCTTATGTGGGCTTCAATACTCATCAATTCATTTATATCCTGACAATCAGAAAGAGATTTCATTGAGTCGCTTATTCTTTTAACCTCACCCTGGAAACCTTCCTTCTTCTCAAAATTCCTTTTCATATTATGAGAAGCACCCTCAACAAATTTCCTGGCAAGGGAAAGCCTTTTTTCTTTATCTAAATAATGTTCAACCTGCTTTATAATGAGATTGCCGGAGAGATTTTCTTCTTTTGGAACAAAACTTCCAATATAGAAACCATAAAAATTAAAAAAATGAATAATAATTTTATTTTGAGCAACAAAATTTAAAA